>Ga0272442_10001368_pt1 | contig 37351 bp, 27 predicted proteins | sample SSMForm2O_FD_200262 | JGI IMG/M metagenome (GOLD analysis project Ga0272442, IMG submission 200262) | Marine sediment archaeal communities from Little Sippewissett salt marsh, Falmouth, MA, United States - SSM-Form-2O | ecosystem: Environmental > Aquatic > Marine > Wetlands > Sediment ... | reverse complement strand
ATATTGTTCTTCTTTTTCAGTGCCTTCTTTTACTGCTTGCACCCGTATTCCTTCGATTATATTTTCATAATCTGCAATATACCGGTTTAACTCAGTGACCATCTTATCCTTTTCCGTTATGCTTTTTTCCAGCTCGTCTTTTTGTTTCGTCAGGGACGCAATAATATTTTCCCTTTTAGCCAAAAGACCTTCGGCTGCTTTTAGCTGGGTCTCAACCTTTGTTTTCTCTTCGGTTAACATGGTTAGTTCTTTAGCATACTGTTCTTCTTTTTCAGTGCCTTCTTTCGCCATTTTATCGATTATCTGTTGGATTTGAACATCGTAGGCTTTTATATTTTCTGAAAGATCCGCGATGGTATTATCTCTTTCCTTCAAGGTCTTTTCTAAGGTTTCCTTCTGTAAGATCAAAGCCATATAATTCTTTTCCTTTTCGGAAAGTAAATTCTGAGAATCCTTGAGCTGCGCTTCTATTCTTTCTTTTTCTCCGGTCAGCAAGGATAGTTCTTTGGCATATTGTTCTTCTTTCTCAGTTCCTTCCCTGGTAATTTTGCTTTTTAATTCATTGATCTGATTTGTATAATCTTCCAGCTGTTGTGCTAACTTTTCCTTTTCCTGATCTCTCGTTTGCAACAATTCCCTTAAATGAACCAATTGGGCATCAAGCATGGCTTTTTCTTCTTCTAAGGTAGATAGCTTATCATTGTACTCTTTTTCCAGTTCTTCCTTTTCTTTGCTTAGGCTGGCTTTCAATTCTTCCACCTGTGATTCCCGGTTCATGATCGTATCCCTGAGTTCAGCAATCAACTCATCTTTGGAAAGAATTTGTTGTTTAGCTTTTTCGCTCTCTTTTTCGGTGGCTTGAATTGCTTCATCTCTTTCAACCATCAATGCATCAAGCATGGCTTTTTCTTCTTCTAAGGTAGATAGCTTATCATTGTACTCTTTTTCCAGTTCTTCCTTTTCTTTGCTTAGGCTGGCTTTCAATTCTTCGATTTTTAATTCTTTTTCCTTTATGGTCTCTTTAAGTTCAGAAATGAATTCATCGACCGTTTCTAATTTTAGCTGTTTTTCTGTTAGTTGATTTCTTATTTGGTTTGATTGATTATAGGTATAAGCTGCAAATCCTCCAATAATCAACAAAATTATTATCAGGACCACTACCAGGTTTTTTGACATTTTTTACCTCCACTTTATAACTACTTCGTAATTTAATATAATAATTCGAGAAAATTTTGCAGATTCCTCTTTTATTCAACAAAAAATAAAAGTTTTTACAATATTCCATTAACTTTTCAGACAAAACAGCACAAAATCTGGTCGGATTTATCTCAATAAAAGTAAAATTATATATAACTTAAAATACTAGAGCAGCTGCTCCCAAAGCGCCAGCAAGATCCCCTAATTTCCCTATGGCAATTTTAAGCTCCTGATGATTAGAGCTCAATGTTCTCTTGAGAACCTCTTTTTTAATGGGATTAAGTAGTTTATCTCCTTCATTAGTTATCCCGCCAACCAAAACTATCATTTCAGGATTCAGTATATTGGCAATATTTGCCACAGCAATGCCTAAATAAGTTATAGCATCTTCAATAACACTTTCAGTTAATTTATCACCCATCCGAGCGCTTTCGAAAATTGATTTCAAAGTGATTGAATCAACAGAAAACTCATCTTTTATTGATAATAAATCACTTTTAATCCCTTTTCTCGTTCTTTCTTTTATTCTATTTCGAATACCTGTAGCAGAAGAATAAGATTCCAAACAGCCATAATTTCCACAATTACAACAAGGTCCATTCTTGTTAACAGTCATGTGCCCCAACTCGGCTGCCACAAAATTATTTCCGTGATAAATCTTGCCATCTACAATGATGCCTCCTCCTATACCGGTTCCCAGGGTAAAACAAACTAAATTTTTTGTTCCTTTCCCTACACCGAAAGTCTTTTCACCCCATGCAGCTGCATTCGCATCATTTTCCAATATTACTTTCGTTTTAAATTCGTCTTCAAATATCCTTTTTAACGGAACATCTTTCCATCCGGGAAGGTTGGGAGCAAAATGGATAATGCCTTTCTTGATATCAAGTGGACCCGGAGCCCCCATTCCGATGCCTTTTAAATCCTCTAAAGAGTTTCCGGATTGGACCATTAACTTTCGGACGGTTTCCATAATTCTTTTAATTGTAAATTCTTTTCCCTTTTCCGTCCGACTCTTATATTTTAACTGTTGGATGATCTTTCCTTCTTTATTTACAAAAACACCACGTATATTTGTTCCGCCAAGATCAATCCCAATTGCCTTTTCATTTTTCATCTTCCCATTAACCTCAACGATTAAATTGTATTATATTGTTTATTCATGTTCCTTTATATTTTAACATCATTTTTAATTTAATAGTAATTTTTTTAATGATTCCCCTTCAAATTTTAGCCAAAAAATGTATTTATTTTGACTTTTTATTTTGAAATAAGGACACCTAAAAATTTTATTATATTGTAGTTTGTATGAAACTCAATTTTGTTTTAAATCATTTTGATCCACATGGCTTGATATGGCTCTAACGTCATTTTTGTTATATTTATCGATTTTTCAGCAATAATATCAGTATAACGTTTTTTAGAATGGAGGATACTATCTAAAGAATGATGGATTTTTTGAGGAATACCTGTCACATTTATAAGTACCAGGATTTTTCCTTTTCCATCAGGAGAAATTCTAATTAAGGAAATTATTTCTTTTTTTATAAAAACCACTCTCTGTTTTCCGTTTGGGTGAAAAGCAATTTCAGCTTTTCTTTTATTAATGAGCCTTTTATATTTATTAAAAATCTTATACTCTTTTGATTTTTTGTCTGATAAAATTTCTTGCAAATTTTCAAATGACCATTTTTTCCGGTTAATTGCTCGGTTTTCTCCTGTTTTTTTTACCCCGATATGGTCATTTTCTGTTCCAAACAAGCTATGGACGTAAATTCCGGGAACACCTTTTAAGGATAGGATGATAACCTGGGAAGCAATGAATTTATTAATATTTGTTTCCATGCTATTTTGAGCATCTGCCATAGCACTATAATAGGTGATATTTAACTCGTAAGGTTTTTTTATCCCATTTTTCACCATCTTATAAGATATATATCCCCCTCTATTAACTACATGATTCACAACATTGATGATCTCATTATCACTTAAAATATTTTTTACTGGAACAACGCCAATTCCATCGTGGGTAGCTAATATATTTAAAAAGGCGGTTCTCTCTGATAAATTGTCAAGAGAGCAAAGGTAATTCATCAGGCGTAAAGAATTGGCAGTGTAAAAGGTATGCAAGACTAGAAAAGGTATGGAAAAATGATAAATCAATTGTGCTTCATTGAAACCATTTCCAAAATAACATAGGTTTTTCGTGCATGGAACATTGGTTTCAGTCACCAATAAGACATTTGGATAAATTTCATCGACGATCATTCGGATTAACTGAATAATGTCGTGCACTTTTTTTAAATTAATACAACTTGTGTTTAACTTTTTCCAGATATGCCCAATAGCATCCAATCGAATCATGCTAACCTTTTTACTACAATAGAATAGTATGATGTCTATCATGGAGAGTAACACTTTTTCATTACAGAAATTTAGATCGATTTGATCATTGCTGAAAGTAGTCCAAAGGTAGACTTCTTTTCCATTTTTGATAAATTTTGTAAATAGGGGATGCTCTCTAGCTCTAACAACAGAGGTTGCATCCGGTTTCTCGTCAAAACTGAGAAAATAGTTTTCATATAGCGGATTTCCCTTTAAATATTCCTTGAACCAAGGGCTTTTAGCAGAAATATGATTGGCAACAAGATCAATCATCAATTTTTCTTCTTGAATGATTGCATCAATATCCCGCCAGGTTCCCAAACAAGGATTGACTTTTTTATAATCAATCACTGAAAAACCATTATCAGAAGAATAAGGATAAAAGGGTAAGATATGGAGCGTGTTAAATGTTTCTTCGAGATATTGTCTAATAAAATCGAACAACACCTTCAAGGGTTTTTTTTGGGATGATTGAATACTGTCACCATACACAATGAGAATAACATCTTTTTCATTTAAAAACATTTTTTCTTTGGGTTGAGCCATGTTTTTAACTGAATATTTTTTCAGTAATCTTTTGATTTCAGGAATCAATCTATCAGTCTTTTTTTTCCCGTAAAGCAAAGTGCATTTATTTTTAATGCTTGAAATATTGTTTAATGAAATATCCATCAGTTATCACTTTCCACATTCAATTTTTTGGCTTCTATCTCTTGCCTTTGTGAAGCATTACAGCACTATCTAAATAATAATCATCGATTTAACGGATATGTATCAATACCATTGATTCCAGGTATTTTTTTAGAGCGGCCATGGAATAATACTTTAGCCCTAATTTAAAGTTATGGTTTGTCAATCTCCTTCTTGCGGAAGAATCTGTCAGTAATTTCATAGATTTCTCCACAGCATTTTTTAGACTATGATGGTCAATATAATACAATCCTTGCGGGTCTTTTCCTTTTATTTTGCTCCCGAAAGAGATAACCTTGAAACCCTTATCCTTAATATCTTCTGTAAAAACTTTATATTCATAAATTACAATGGGAAGCTTCGCATTAATCGCTTCTAAAAATTGATTACCCCATCCCTCGTAAAAACTGGGATAAGTCACCAAGTCTGCGAAAAGATAGGTATCCCATAATGAATAGATTTTAAATTGCTCTTTTTCTTCCCTCACTCTATTAACAATCTCACTAATAAACAGAGCTTTAATTCCTTCTCTATTAATTTTTTCTTTTAACGTTCTAAAATAAGTCAGATCTTCGATTAAATTGGGAAACACTAAAACCACCCTGCTATTTTTGCTCAGATTTCTCCCATCGTAAAGACCTCTTTCTTTCAAAAATAACAAGTTATCCGGTTTGGATAACTCTTTGACTAGATCAATGGCAAGACCAATTCCTTTTCTTGGAACAATTCTTGTTGCTTGAAGAATAACAATATCGTCTGGTAAAAGCCCTATCTTCTCTTTAAAATCATAATTGAAATCATCAATTTTCCATTTAGATGCTTTAAACTCAAAAATATTGGGAATAACCAAAGATTTAATTTTTCTTCTTCTTTTTAATTCATTACGAGCGATACTATTAATGACAATATGATGAATTAAACGATTATCTGGAGGGAAATAAGAAGACAAGATATGTTTTACTATATTGCACGTAGGATGACTATAATAATGTCGTTCCCAGAAAAAATCATGGTGGTGTGCAATCGTTTTTATTTTGTTTAATTTGATTGCCTTGTATAATGCAATGCATGCAGGAATATTTAAAGGAAGTGCCCAAATATTTTCAATAATTAATATGTCTATTTGGTTTTTTTTAATAAATCCATTTATTTTTTCTTCTATAAATGCTGATAATTGAAGAATTGCCTGAAAAAATTCTTCTTCAGAGCTAAAATCTTTTAATGAGTAAAAAGCATTTTTATAGATTATCCTAATAAACGGGCAACCCAGGCATAGCTCATGCACAATGGTTGCATCGATACCCGGTGCTTCTCCTGCAATCAAAAAAACTTTATGCCCCATTCCCTCAAAAGCTTTTTTCCATTTATCTATTTCCAAAGAAACACCATCTGTTAATCCAACTCTGAAATGACAAATACCTATATTGCTCATGTTTAACCCTTTACTCCACCTGCAACCAAACCTTTTTCCAAATATTTTTCGAAACTTAAAAATAATATTACAATAGGAAGTGTAATAATGACCGAAGCAGCCATGACCAAATCCCAAGATGTATGATACGAGTTATAAAGTCTTACCAAGCCCAGAGGCATGGTAAACTTATTAGAATCATATAAAAATACCAGAGCATATAAAAATTCATTCCAGGCTATCATAAAAGTATAGATACCGACTGAAGCCATAGCCGGAACAGAAAGCGGTAAAGTAATCCTGGTAATGACTTCCAGCCTATTGCATCCATCCACTAGGCCTGCTTCCTCAATCTCAGCAGGAACCGTTCTAAAATAGGCTGCCAACATATATAAAGACACAGGTAATGTCTGTGCTAAGTAAGTTAAAATCAATCCATTAAGATTATCGACAAATCCTACATTTGCCAACATCGCAAATAAGGGAATAATCAACAATATCCCGGGAAACATATAGACCAAAAGTATAGACCTCATCATCAAAGCTTTCCCTTTAAAATGCAATCGGGCAATTGCATAAGCGCCAAAACAAGCCAACAATAGATTCAATAAAGAAGTAAGGGATGCAACATAAAAGCTATTTTTAAGATAAGAAATAAAACCTTCTTCAAATAATACCTGCCAGTAAGCTTTCAAGTGAAAAGTATCTGGCCAAAATTTTGGAGGATAAGCAAATAGTTCTGAAAATTCTTTCATTGATGAAATAAACATCCAATAAAAAGGGAATAAAATCACCAGCAGGAATAAGGCAATACTCACAATAATTCCAAATCTTCCTAAGATATTTCCCTTCTTTTTTATTCTCTTCTCCATATTTATTCTCCGATCAACCAAAAATATAAAAATGTAGTATTACCACTCCAGAGCATATTTTACATAAAATATCATAAAAATACCGAGAAAAATAAATAAAAACATAGAGGTTGCTGAGCCCAATCCAAAATTATTCATTCCAAAACTAAATTCATAAGTCAGAATCGGTAAAACCTTGGTCCCTCCCGCTCCACTGGTCAACAAATAAATGTCATCGAATTTATTGACAGTCCACATAAGTCTTAGTAAAAATATCGTTCCCAACACATATCTTAGTTCCGGCAAGGTGATATAGAAAAATTTCTTAATCACGCTGGCTCCATCAATATCTGCGGCTTCGTATAATTCATCGGGAATCGACTGAAGTTGAGCCAAAATCATCAGCATGGCAAAGGGGAAATATCTCCATCCTTGAAAAAGAACGGCAATGAACATCGCCCATCCTCTCTGTGATAGCATAGCAATGGGCTTGGACCATAAATGAGAACTCATTAATGCCCAACTGATAACCCCATTGACGGGATTTAAAAGCCATTTCCAAATAAAGGCAACAGATACAACAGGGGCAATATATGAAAACAGGAATATAGCTCTTACCATCCCCCTTCCTTTAAACTTTCTATTGAGTAAAAGAGAGGCTGCCAGACCTAAGATTATTGAAAAAATACTGCCCGATAATGAATAGATGACCGTTGCCTTTAAAGCATCTGTAAATAGAAAATCACTTGCCACTCTTAAGTAATTTTTAAATCCAACATAAGGTACATTGCTTTCTCCAAGATTTCCGAGGGTAACCTGGTGAAAACTAATCCATATATTAAAAAGCGCCGGATAGATTACTAGTCCAAAAACAATTACAAAAGTCGGAATGACAAACCAATAGGCTAAGCGCGCTTCCCTTTGCTTTAAAGTCATTATTTTATTTTTTTTCATCTTTTACTCCGTTTATGGACAGGACTATGCAGCCATTGAAATAACTGCATAGTCCACAGAAGATTAGCGTTTTTCATGTCAATTATCACACATATTTTAGATTACTATTTTAAAGCTTCAGTCTGTTCCTGTAACCAGGCAGCTGCTTCTTGTGATGACATATCTCCGGTTAAAATCTTTTCTATAACAATGGGAATTAATTTTCTACCATACACATCGGATACCAAAGGAACAATTTTGCCATCCATAAATCCCCATCGCTGGATCATGTCCATGCCACCGGCAACATCTGCTACAACTTTCGGATCATAAAGACTAAACACCTCATGTTTTAACCATTCATCTACGACTCCCTTGCGAACTGGTACTTTTCCGCCCGGACTCATAAAAAGAATATCCACATATCCAGGTCCAAGCAAATATTGTACCCATTTAATTGCTGCATCAGTATCAGTATCTTTAAAAATGCCCAGGGTTACCAATTGTCCATAAGAAGCTTTAGTCCCTCCAGGTCCCTCAATTATTGGAACAAAACCGGTATTTTTTGCCAAATCAGGAACAGTGACTTTATAATCTTCCACTAATCCGGCAATATCATCCATAATATAGGGAGAATAGAACATCATTGCTGTTTGCCCGACAATATAATATTGTCTGGCTTCTCTCCAATAAGTCGCTCCAGGCGGTCCAAATGCGGCTAATTTTGTATAGTAATCTAAGGCTTCTACCATTTGCGGGGTGTTCATTTTAATGTTTCCGTCTTTATCAAATGCCGTTGCAGCATTTGATAAGGCAAAGGGCTCAAATACCTGCTGAGTAAAAACCTGTCCGGGATCGGTTCCAACAACGATTCCATACATGGCTTTGGTGGGCTCATAGAAAGACTCTGCCGCTTTCATAATGCTATCCCAGGTTGTCGGAGCATCCAATCCTTTTTCATCGAAAAGATCTTTTCGATACCAAATTCCCTGTACCCATCCATCAATTGGTACTGCTGCCCAAATACCATCTACCGGAGATAGGACAAGATCCAGAGCGCCTTTATAAAAAGTAGTATAGCCCATATCAGCAATGGCAGTCGTAGCAGCCATTGCATCCAAAAGGCCGTCCAAGGCAAAACCTGCCACATATTCCAAACCAAAACGACAAACATCAGGCAACCTGCCAGCTGCTTTGGCAGTCGCTAATTTCGTAGGAATATCGGGCTCGTCTACGGGAATTACTTTTACCTCGATATCCGGATTAAGTTTCATAAAGTCATTTGCCAGTGCTATCTGAACATCCACTCTCGACTTTTCATTATCAGTGGTCCAAAATTCAACAACAGTTTTTTGTGCAAAAGAAACAACACCAACACTAAAAATCATTATCAAAACTAAAAGCAAGACCAATATCCTTTTCATTTTTCCTCTCCTTATCTATTATTTTTAGATTCCATAGATAATATTCGATTTATCCCACCCCCTTTTGTTGTGGTATTTTTCATTAATACTGGTTTTTCAAGTATTTGGATATAGAAGACAATGCTCTAAATGAATGATCCGTTGGATGAATGCAAATCTTTTTTATAAGCCTTATAACTGATTTCATAAAACATGGTTTTCTTTTGTACTTTTTGAAATTTTTAAAATTTAATGAAAAAATGAAAACATCCTCTCTCTCGCACATTATTTTTTCTTTTATCGAAGCAATGTCCTGATATTTTCACAATTTTAATCAAAATATTATTCAAAGATAGTTCAATTACTTTATTTTTTTTCATCTTTTTATGATCATGAAGTTATTACGAAGTCAGATGGTAACATAATAGAGGTATTTCATGTGGATGTTTTCTTTAAGTTGAAGTATAAAATGGAAGACAATTTTATTTAAAATCGTAAAATTGATTCATTAAGAGTTCATCTGTTCGTGAAACACCCTTTGTCAATTCAAAGGGGATTTTGTACAACTGAAGTAAGAAAAAATTTAGACTTAAAGCAACGATTATTTTTTTATCGTATTTATTTTTACTTAAAATTGCAACAAATACCTCTAAAAATAATATATACTTTTTTTAATTATACATTAAGGATTAATGAAATTCAAATTCTCCGGGGAAATACATATTTCGCATCTTGTAAATATTCTATGCTTTATTCTGGTTTTTTATTTATTTATACATTCTTCTTTCACAGGTATACCATAAGGACCATCACACAGATAAGCTATCTTTATCTTATCCTTTTCTGAATCTTTTAAATCATTTATTGTATTTTTTGCTGCCTTTTCAATCACCCAAGCAACATTTTTAATATTAACGCTGTATTTTTCGGCCTTAGGCAGAAAAACATTTCCATCGATTCCCGGAATTATTTTATAGTCATTTGAAGTGAAACGAGGACTGTAATAAATAAAATTCTCCGGAGATATTTTGGAAAACAAGCGACACCACATCTGAACCTGCCATTGATCTGGAATAAACGTCCAATCAAAAGATAAAATTAATTTTTGAAAATGTTTATACCCCATTGTTTTTAATAGATATAAAACTGCCTTATAGTTTTCACTTCCTATTAATTCTTCATCCGTATTATTTGCAACCAATATCAATTTTCCATTTTTCTTTAAAGCCGGAATAGCCGCGACAGCTGCTTTGGCTGCCTGGTAGTGATTAACACCCACAAAACCTGCATGGGTGATGACGATATCATATTCTTTATCTAAAGGAATAGTAACATATGTCTCTATTTGTTTTACTGCTTGTTTATGAGCTTCTTCCAAATCTCCGGCAAATACGCCGGTCAATTTAAAATCCTGATCAAGAGTAATATTAATAATATAATCTACACCTGCTTTTTTAGCTACTTCTAAAGCCTCCTCATGGCAAGGATTGCCATCTATAATTAAGTCACTCGCTTTTGGAGAAGATAACATAGGTGCCCCATGGAATATGTAAATGCTTTCTTCTCCTATAAGTCCCGGACAGATCGATTTTCTTCCGCCTGATGCACCAGCCATAAAATGTGTTTCCACTAAACCGGTCAATATTTTAATATCTGCTTCCATATAATTTCGATTAATATAGATTGAACTTCCACGACAAGTTCTACCCAAAAATACCAAGTTACCTTTATCCCGACAATGATGGTTTTTAATGGGAATACCGTATTCAAATATTCGAGGATCTAACATTTCTTTTAATTCTTTTTCAGATAATGGTCTGTGAGTACCGGTAGCCACTAATACAAGGATGCGATCACGGGAAATGTTTTTAGCTAAAAGTCTTTCAATAATCGGCCATAAAATACCTTCTTCCCCCTTGTAAGGCACGGGACGGGTATTATCCGAAATAACAATGACTGCTTTTGCCTGTGGGTTTTTCTTAGTTTTTTGCTCTATAATCTGATTTAAACCCGGACTTCCTATAGAATTCAATAAAGCTTTTCTAATTGAAAGAGCCGGGTCGGCAAGCATTTCAGGGGGATCAATCGACAATATATCCGTCCTATCCGGAAGGACCGTTTCAACCGTTTCCCTTCCAAAATTTATTGAAATAGCTTTCATTGTTGTACCCTTCCTTCTTCGAAATTTTCTTAATGATTATATATATGATTATAAAAATTTTTACTCTTCAACCACTGTAAATAGTAAACATCATTTTTAAGGCATATTTTTGATCAGGGAAAAATTTCCTATCTTAGCTGCTTCTAAAATCGGAGCCATATATTCATCGACAAGGGAAGCATTCAAAGGAACCGGCATATTTTTTAATTTCATTTTCAGTTGAGGATTTTTTGCTGCCGTTAAAGCCCGTTCGATATAATCATCATTAAATCCGGGTAATTCACTCAATTGAGTCGGCATGCCCAAACTTTTACTAAAAGCAATCATTCCTTCTGCTACCGCCAATCCGAGCTGTCTTCCCGTTAAACTACCCAGTTCCTCAGAGATAAAACCAGCTTTTTTAAATATCCCTCCCACTACCTTCAGCTGTTTTTCGATAGCCGGTGCAAAGAAAACGGTATAATAGGGATTCATCAGTCCACAAGCCCGACCATGGGAAGCAATGTCTACCAATGAAAAACTGGTTAAATGGGCACCATTGGTACCACCAATCATAATAGCATATCCGCCTAAATCCGTTGCCAGTCCTATGGCTTCCCGGGCATCCAAATCTTTGGGGTTATGAAGAGCATTCTTTGCATGGCTTAAGATTAACTCGATAGCGGTCGCAGTAATTTCTTGAGTCAAAGCAAATTTATCCTCACTAATACCATAAAAAACCTCCAGGCAATGGGCGATTCCATCCAATGCGCCATCAATGGTTAAATCGGAAGACATACTTGTGGTAACCTTATAATCAAAGAGTGCTCTGGTGGGAATAATAGCTTCATCGACAATCAATTTTTTTTGTCCTACGACAGGATCAGTTACATTGGAATATTTTGTTAAATGTGCCCCTGAACTGGCAGAAGTTTCAATGGCAATTAACGGAGAAAGTTTTTTACCGGTTTTTATTAGAGATTGACTGACCAAACCAGTTCCAAAATAATCTTCGATTTCCGGGCTTAATTTACCTAGTGTAGCTAATGTATTGGCGGCTTTTGCACAATCAATAGAGCTTCCTCCACCGATCACAATAATACAATCCGGTTTAAAATGGAGAATATAACTCTCTAAACGATAGACATCTTCCCGAGGGCTATTCGGTTTGGCACCAGGAACAATGCGATCACCGGCCAGATTTATCCCTTTTTCTTTTAGCGATTCAATAACCTTTCCTGTCACAGACTTGATGTGAGTAGCATTGGAAATCAGTAGAGCTGATTTTCCGAATTGAGAAGCGATACTGCCAATTTGATCAATTACTCCAATTCCAAAAGTATAATTATTACCTTTGAATTTTTTCAATAAATAGCTTGCTTTTTCTTTTAATGAACTCAATTTTCTCATCTCCTTATAGTAAACATTGCACGTTTCGTTAAACTATTTTTCAGTAAATAAACAGTTTAGTTACCATTTTTATTTGTATTTATGAATATTTTATAATATCCCGGATTATTAAATAAATAATCCGGGATATTATAAAATATTAAAGCATTTAAACCGTAAAGTATTCTACTTCAATCCGACAATGTAATTCTAAAAATCTTAATATCTAACATGAAAGCATTTTTAAAGATTAACTCTTTAAAGAAATACTATTTAATTTTTCATAAAATAAAGCGATTCCCCCATGATCTACCTCGGTGTGACCATCTGTGATTAGCGTTTGCATCATTTCCATCACCTGAGCTGAGAGAGGCATGGCTGCATGCAATTCCCGACTGGTTTCCAGAACATTTGTCAGGTCTTTTACGTGTAGTTTCATGCGGAATCCGGGTTCATAATTTCCTTTAAACATTCGCGGTGCTTTGTCGGTTAAACACTGGCTACCTGCAAGTCCGCCTTTAATCGCTTCAAATATTCTTTCCGGATCTACCCCTGCTTTTTTCCCTAACATCAGAGCTTCAGCAACCACAGCAATATTCACAGCTACAATCGCCTGATTGACCAGCTTGGTGGTTTCTCCAGCTCCGATATCACCCACCAAAACCGGTTTCCCCAAAACCTCCAATATGGGTAAACACTTGTTAAAAGTCTCTTCTTTTCCGCCAACCATGATGGCCAAAGTCCCGGATTCAGCTTTTTCCTGTCCTCCACTGACTGGCGCATCCAGCATTTCAACTCCTTTTTTTACCAATTCTTTGGCAATTTCCCGGGAAACTAAAGGGGCAATAGAACTCATGTCAATTAAAATTTGCCCTTTACGAATACCATTAATTACACTTTTTTCGCCTAATATAGCTTTCTTTACATGAGGCGAATTGGGCAACATAGTAATAATAATATCGCACCGGGAAGCCACATCCTGACATGAAGAACCTTTTTCTATTCCCATAGAGACTATTTGCTGTAGAGCATCCTGATTAATATCATATACAACCAGAGGATAACCCGCATTAAGTAGGTTTTTGGCCATGGGTTTTCCCATGATACCTATTCCAATAAATCCAATTTTTTGCATTTTCGTTCACTCCTTTTGAAAGATTGATACTTTTAATAAGAATTAGATTTGTATTTGAAAGATATTAGCATCCCCGTCTCCAACCTTTTAATCGATGGCTTGCATATTTTTTAGAAATTGATTTACACGATTTTTGATCAAGTCAACTTTCTTCTTTTTAGATGCATTTAATTCCATTGGTGGGTCACTCACTTTTATTAAGAAATCAATACCGAATTGATGCAAAATTTCTGCATCCTTTTCAATGATTGCACCCAATGCCATTACCGGAATACGATATTTTTTGGCTATTTTTGCTACCCCAACAGGTACTTTGCCGTAAGCGGTCTGGCTGTCAATTTTTCCCTCTCCTGTAATGACCAGATCTGACCCCTTTACTGCTTCTTCAAGCTTTACTGTTTCAATAACTAATTCGATTCCAGGCTTTAATTTCGCATTTAAAAAGGCTATTAGACCCGCACCTAAACCACCGGCAGCTCCTGCACCAGGTATATCTCTTACCTCTTTTCCTAAATCCTTTTTAATAATATAAGCAAAATGTGTCAGCGCCCTTTCCAAAATAATCAACTCTTTTTCAGTGGCTCCTTTTTGTGGACCATAGACTTTGGTGGCTCCAAAAGGACCGCAAAGGGGATTTTTTACGTCCGAAGCTACCAAAATTTTTAATTTATCAACCCGTGAATCCATGCAAGAGATATCAATCTGTTTTAGATTCAACAATTCAGCTCCTCCAAAGCCAATTTCTCTTTGTTCCTGGTCTAAAAGATGACCACCCAGAGCCTGAACCATTCCTGCACCTCCATCGTTTGTCGCACTCCCCCCGATACCAATAATCATCTTGCGGCATCCCTGATTTAGGGCTGCTTTAATCAATTGTCCGGTACCATAAGTAGTAGTAATAAGTGGATTTCTCTGTTGTGGATGAATAAGCGTTATTCCTGATGCTTCAGCCATTTCAATCACAGCGGTTTTTTGATCACCCAATAATCCATATGAGGCAGATATCTCATCGCCCAGAGGATTTATAACCTTCTCTTTTAGAAGGGTACCTAAGGTTGCGTTAACCAGGCATTGTACGGTTCCTTCTCCACCATCTGCCATGGGTAATTTTCTAATTTCTGCTCGTGGAAATACATCATGAATACCTAATTCAATAGCATCAGCCACTTCAATAGCGGTTAGACTTCCCTTAAATGAATCTGGGGCAATGATGACTTTCATAATATAACTTCCTTCTTTCAATACCTATCCCTATAAGAAAATCCATCTGATACATCTATTACAGAACAAAGAGTTACAATTAACTTAATTATATTGCCAATTAAAGGAATTTACCATGTTTGTAAGAACAAAATTTTATGCATTATTATTTATATTTTTGTGCATATTGACAAAAAATTATAAAATGGTAAATTTATCAAACATCAATCTCTTTTATCCAATCTAAAATGCAAAAATGTATCTTACACGAAAGCATGTTTTATTATTATATTTTTTTATAAAAATTATTTTTAAAATTGATTAAGGTATCCATATTTTACATAAATTTACATGAGAACATAACAGTTATTTTTTTCCACTTTGGTAGACTCTCATTTTTAAAGCAATTCTCAATTGCACTGCATCATCAAAATTTTTTGGATCCAAGCCGGTAATCTCTTTCACTTTTCGTAGCCGATAGAGCAAAGTATTACGATGGATAAATATGCTTTTAGCAGTTTTTGAAATACTTAAATTATGATCAAAATATGATTTTAAAGTCCTTAGCAAGGTCTTATTTATCTCCTTTCTACCGATGTTTCTTTTGGAATGAATCGTATGTTTCATGAAATCCTGCTGGGTTTCATCCGGTATTTTAGACAACAGTGTACCAATCCCTAGATTGTCTATGTGATAAATATCCCCTGCTCTTTCTAATTTAGTTCCCAAAATTAATGCCAGGGTAGCTTCTTTGAAAGACTTTCTTAATCCATTTATGCCTTGATGATATTCACCAATTCCAACGCTTACCCTCAAACCCATCTTCTGGATAATAATATCCTTGATACATGCACTTATTTTAAATATATTTTCCCGTAATATTTGATCTGAATCCTTTAGATCAATTGTCTTCAGGATAACAAATCTACCCCCGCCAGTGTAAGACACAATTTCCTGAGGAGAATTTTTAAATAAGCCCTGTATAGCCTTCAACACGTTATTTTTTAATTTTTGTAAATGAATTTCGCCTTCTTTTCGCCTGCTAAGCTCTTGCAAACTCTTTTCTGATTTTTCTTCAAATTGATAGATATCAATAACCAAAGCAATTCGAGGAATAAAAATATCATATCCTATAATCTGCCCACGAGTAACAAACAATTCCAAATCATTTCCGGTACGGCCCGAAATTAAATCATCAATGAAATTTTCCCTGGCTTGATGTTCCAGGTGAAGCTCCTTTAATAAAATTTCCTGCTGCAGCATCATTTCAACCATCATTTTTATCACTTCTCCAAAAGGACTGACTTCATTTGGCTCACCGGTAATACCCACAACACCGATTATTTTATTATTATATTCAATCGGAAGATTAATTCCCGGTTTCGCACCAAACAAATGATTGATATCCTTAGAATAAATTTCTAATTTTTTCCCTTCCTTAATAACCTGAGCAGCTCCTTCATGAAATTGCATTAATCTTTTTCTATTTCCGGAACCGATAATAATGCCATGTTCATCCATGATATTAATATTTTTTCCTAAAATATCCATGGTTTTATCTACAATATTTTGTGCGAGCCTATCATTGATTTTCATTAATAATCTCCTTTATGTATAAATCAAAAAATTTCCTCCAATTGTACAAACAGAAAAATGTCTTGATGTTATTTTCCTCCAATCAATTTTGATTTTGAATTGGTTTATTAAAATCATACAAAAGTAACCATTAATGATAATTTCTTTGATTGAGTAAGAAATAAACGATATTAGAGAATCAAAAAGATCGACCCTAACACATATTTTCTCAGCATACAAGAGGTAAAAAGTGCCGCCCTTACAATCCAACATCAATAATTGATTTCTTTCTTCGATAAAAGCTTGTCATTATCCTTCATCATCTTCTTATTGCTAAATATTTTTTAATTATGTTATATTAACAGTGAAATGTTTTAATTTAAATAGTTTTATTACTTAATTTATGTGAAATACTTTAAAAAAAAGAGGAATTTTGAATATAAAGTAGAATATTTAAGAAAATAGCATTAAAGATTATTTTTTTTGCTAAATGAAAATATTGCAATGGAGGCAGGTATTTTAATAATGATAAAAAAAAACACAAATTACAAGGAAGTTCCATTTGAAAAATTGAGATGGAAATGTGATTTAAGTAGTTTTAATATTAAAACAACCGATGATCTGAAGCCGTGTAAGAAGATATTGGGCCAAAAGAGAGCGCTAAAAGCTATCAACTTAGGTTTGGATATGGAATACTTGGGATACAACCTATTTATTACAGGTGAAGCGGGCACTGGAAGAAGCACCACAATAAAAACATTACTGGAAGGCAAAAAAAGAGAAGGAATTAACTATGATGATAAATGCTATGTTAATAATTTCAAGAATCCGGATATGCCACGCGCTTTAAGTTTGCCAACGGGTGAAGGAATTTTGTTTAAAAAAGATATGAAAAATTTAATTTCTACTTTACGAAAAAAAATTCCCATCATCTTTGAAAGTAAAAAATATCAATCCGAGAAAAAAAATATTCTGGAAAATTCAACAAAAAAAAGGAAAGAAATCGTTAAAAAATTTGAAAACAAGGTCAAGGCAGAAAATTTTAGCTTGGTTCAAATCCAAATTGGCATTTACACAAAACCTGAAATCCTACCAACCATTAACGAAAAACCTACCCATTTAGATGAATTAGAAAAAATGGTGGAAGCTAAAAAATTTTCTCCAGAAAATTTCGAAACCATCAAGAAAAAGTATGATGAATTAGCCGAAGAACTTAGCGAAACCTCCAAAGAAGTCAATAATCTCGAAAAAGAACTCTATCGTGAACTATCTTCTTTAGATCACAAAATTATATCCCCATTTGTTGAAGAAAACATATCGGATTTAAAGAAAAAATATAAAAATGAAAAAGCAAACATATATTTGAATGAAGTGAAGGAAAGTATTTTAAAAAACATTGAAATATTTCAAGGAAAGAAAGAAAAAGAAACTCCGGTAATTCCCGGACTTCCAGTTCAATCGACCAAAGACACCTTTATAGAGTACGAAGTCAATGTTCTCGTTGATAACTCCGAAACGAAAGGCGCACCAATCATTATTGAGTCTACCCCTTCTTACAAAAACTTATTTGGAACCATTGAAAAAGGACTTGACAACATTGGTCGATGGAAAACAGATTTTACCAAAATAAAATCAGGATCACTTCTACGGGCAAATGGCGGATTTTTAATCTTAAACGCTCTCGATACGCTCATTGAACCCGGCGTATGGCCAGCACTTAAACGAACCTTGTTAAATCGAACCATTGAAACACAAACTTACGATCCATTTTATATGTTTACAACTTCCGCTTTAAAACCAGAACCTATTGAATGTAATACAAAAGTCATTATGATTGGGAATCCATACATCTACTACCTTCTATATTCTCGAGATGAAGATTTTAAAAAAATATTTAAAGTCAAGGCTGATTTTGATTCTGTCACTTTAAAAGATGAAGATAGCATCTATCACTATGCCTGTTTTATAAAAACCATTTGCCAAAGAGAAAATTTAAAATCTTTTGATGTTAATGCTATTTCTTCAATTATTGAATATTCAGTACGATTAGCCGGAAGACAGAATAAAATGACAACGAACTTCAATCGATTGGTCGATATTTTGAGAGAAGCTGATTATTGGGCAAAAAAAGATAAAAGTAAACTTGTTCAGGAAAAACATGTTGATACTGCTATCTCAGAAAAAATTGAACGTTTGAATATGGTGGAAGATAAAATTCAAGAAATGATAAAAGATGGTACAATCATTATTGATAGCACAGGAGAAATGGTCGGCCAGGTTAACGGTCTTGCAGTTTATGAACTCGGAGAATATTCCTTTGGAAAACCATCACGTATTACAGCAAAAACTTCCATTGGAAAAGAAGGAATCATCAACATTGAAAGAGAAGCCGACTTAAGCGGTAAAACACACAATAAAGGCGTATTGATTATCGGAGGTTACCTCAGATCAAAATATGCTCAGAATAAACCTCTATCGATAAGTGCAAGTATTTGTTTTGAACAATCCTACAGCGGGGTTGACGGTGACAGCGCATCCTCAACTGAAGTATATGCCTTACTCTCCAGTCTGTCAGATCTACCCTTAAGACAAGATATCGCAGTTACAGGATCAATCAACCAAAATGGTGAAATACAGCCAATTGGTGGCGTCAATCAAAAAATTGAGGGTTTTTATGATGTATGTAGAGCTAAAAAATTAACAGGTAATCAGGGGGTCATCATACCAAGTTTAAATATTCCCGATTTAATGCTGAGAAAGGATATAGTAGACGCGATCAAGAAAGGAAAGTTTCATATTTATCCTATAAAGAACATTTCTCAAGGCATTGAAATATTAACCGGATTTAAAGCGGGAGCAATTTCCAAGGATGGTACTTTCGAAAAAAACACTGTTAGTTATCTGGTAGATAGAAAATTAACCGAATTTGCATCCCGATTGAAAAATTTTGCTGCGAAACAAAAAAATAGTGAATATTAAAAGATATTTATAAGAAATAGAGGATTTTTAAAAGGTGTGTTGTATATATAATATGAGTTATTAAAACATTTAGACGTTTATTGTTTGATGTAAATATTATTAAAAACAGAAAGGATGACAATTATGAACAAAAAAATAAAGTTATTGAACTTAATGCTTGCTTTAATTTTTTTATTTATTCTATTTGCAAATATCGCTTTTGCCAACACCAAAACAGAGAAATTGTTACAAGAAATTATTGAACAAAAAGGAAACCAGGCAACTACCTATACCTTTATAAATATGGGTAATGTTTATTTTTCCCTGGGCCTATATGAGCAAGCTCTGGATCAATATGGTAAAGCTTTGGAAACAGATAAAGATAGTGTGCTTGCAAAAATCAATCTGAATTACGCCTTGTATAAGTTGGATGAAAAAGAAAAAGCCCTTTCAAATTTATCAGAAATTACCACTGAAGAACCCAATAATGCTATTGCTTTTTATCTGATGGGATTAATTTACAAAGAAACCCTTGCGTATGATTTAGCCATTGAATCATTCGAAAAGGTAACAGAATTGGTCCCGCAAAACGATAAGCTTATTAATGAATTAGCGCAAATCTATCAAGATAATGATCAATTAGTTGAAGCGACAGAACTCTATATTAAATTAGGGAAACTGAAATCCAGTCCTTGTATCCTGGAAAATATCTTGGCTTATAAAGAAAATGCAGATACATTTTTGAATCTGGGTGATTATTATCACAGTATAGGTAAAATAGAAAAGGCGGTTGCTGCCTATAACCAGGCCACCCTTTTTACCGAAGATAAAAGATCGGTTGCAATGGCTTATTATCGATTAGGGATTATTGATTTAAAAGGTGAAAAATATGAAGATGCAATAAAAGATAAGGTTTTGTCCCAAACTACATACCCTCTTAGAATAAAAGAATTTACCTTTGATCATTTTTCTCAAGCTTTTATTGAAATTGGTGACATGCATTACCAGGGAGGTAATCTTGAGAAAGCGGCTAAAAATTACCAACATGCCATTCAATTGGTAGATTCAAATGAAATAGCTTCAGAAGCACATTACAAACTTGGCTTAACCTATTATCGAAGCGAAGATTATGAAAATGCCCTAAGAGAGGGAGAAACTGCATTAAGCTTAAATCCTGATTTTTTATCAGAGCAGGAAAGATTAATCGATCTTCTCATTGCCAATACTTGGTCAGTTATCACACATAAATAAGTGGCATGTTGAACGTAAAATAGTAAAATAAAAAGGATCGTTGAGGTTAAATTAAACAAAAGTACCACCAATAAACCTTTTTTAAATAATTTGACTTTAACTTGGTACAAGAAACTTCTTTTACCAAAAGAGGAAAAATAAATGTAAAAACAATATTATAAAATTAGTTGATAAGTGAATTATTTGATTTTATTGTCTGAAATTGATCTGATCAAAAATCCAATACGACTTTTCCCATTTGTTCTATATCAACTAAAAAAAATGAGGTGACAAAATGAAATCAAAGAAAATAATCAAAGGCCTTACTATTCTTCTTATTGGCTTGATTCTATTGGCAAATACTCTGGAAATTCTAGATTGGTCTGTATGGTATAATGTCTTCAAACTTTGGCCATTATTACTAATAAGTGCCGGTTTATCTATTATCTTCAGAGAAAGAACTTTGTCTTTTTTAGCGCCACTTGTTATTTTATTAGCAATTATCGCGGGTGTATGGACAGGTTACAGTGATATTGAGTTAATTAAGGAAGTTACCCCACAGGAGAAAATACTGAGCAGGGAATTCATAATACAGGCCATTTCACCTCCCGAAGAAAATATTTCTCCTGAAATAAAAAAAGTAACACCTGAATCCACTTCGCCAGATGAAACGGAAACGGAAATTAAAACAACTGATGCAATGGTTATAGCTCCTCCAATAAGCAAAACATCTCTTGATTTGAATTTTGATGTGGGCTCTTTGATTATTCAAGATTCCACCAATCAACTCTATGAGTGTATATCAAGATACAGATATAAAGAATTTGAACCTTTTGAAGAATATTCGTCAAGCGATGATGAGGCCTTTATTCATCTTGCTCATGCACCTGTTTACGGAAGTTTTTTTTCCGGCAATCATAAAAACAACTGGCACTTTACGTTAAATAAAGACATAGGACCTATTTCCAGGAGATTTATTACTGGTAATGTTAACAACAGCTGGAATGTCAAACTAAATAAAGACATGATATACAATCTTCATATTAATAGCGGAGCTATTGATACAGAATGTAATTTATCTGACTTTAAGGTTGATGAATTTTCTCTTGAAAGTGGAGCCAGTAACATAAAGTTGATTCTGCCGGAATTTGACGCAAAAATTATGATTGATTCCGGAGCATCCAATATCGTAATTGGTATTCCCGATAATGTGGGGGTTATTCTCAAATTAGATACAGGAATTTCTATAAAAAACCTGAATGACTTCTTTAGAGAAAATGATACCTATACTTCTTCGAACTATGATGAAGCAGATTTCAAAACAAACATAGAAATAGACTGTGGAATATCAAATATTAATATTTACTATATGTAAGGATTCATAGTGCTACTTTTTCAAATAGATGACCTGTCTGGGGAAGGGAATTTCTATGCCGTCTTTATCAAACTGCTTTTTAATTCTTCTCTTTATTTCCCTTTCAGCTTCCCAATGAGTCATTGGTTTTACCTTAATCACTATCCTTAATAGGATATCAGAAGTACCAAGAGATAGAATTCCCTGAACCGAAGGAGATTCAAGGACAATATCCTGGTTTTCCTCTGCCCATTTTTTTGCAATTTCCTCAAGGACTTTCATACTTTTTTCAACATCCTGTTCATAAGCAACTCCCACTTCAATGATAGCCCTCATGAATCCCTTATTAAAATTACCAAAATTATTAACATCACCATTTGGAATAACCCTTAGTTCGCCTGAGAATTTCCTTAGATGAATATTTCTTAAATTAATTGCCTCTACCGTACCGGAATGATCGCCTACTGTAATGACATCTCCTACCGATATTGTTCCTTCAAAAAATATAAAAGCTCCTGAAATGAAATCTCTTACTAAAGCTTGTGCCCCAAAGCCTATTGCCAGTCCTGCTACTCCCGCGCTCGCGAGAATGGCTGTGGTATCAATCCCAAATTCTTTTAAAGACATCACTGCAGCAATGAAATAAATAACATATCTATTGATATTTTTAAGGAGCGGAACCATGGTATTGGCACGCGTAAGTTTTGCCTTATAATTTTTAGATTTTGGTAAGGGCATCAATGCTTTTTCAATGATTTTAGCCAATACAATTAAAAGGATTTTCGCAATAATAAAGATAATGATAACAGCTACGAAATTGCCCCACCATTTTAACAGATTACTTGAATTAAACAATGGAGAAAGCCTTTTGGAAAATGATTGAATAAATTGCACTAACATTTTTAGAACTCCTTTTGAGAATGATTAATCTTTTTATTTTTCTAATTTTCTATCCAATTAACTTAAGGAAATTTAAACCAATCAATGCTTAATATTAATATTCTCTAGTTAGGCTGCCTTTGTACTCAGAATTCGCATAAAAGTAGTTCCACAGACTTAATTAAATCTGCATTTCCAATGAACAACCTCTTTGATTGCTTTGGGCCAACAAAAGGATATCCGTTTTAAATTTCAATTTTATTTACAGTTATCCAGACTCAAAGAATTATCTTTTTTTGAAAGTAATTTTGCCGGTCCCTTTGTCAAGGTCAGCCTCTATAAGATCTCCTTCTTTGAATTTATTCTCCAGAACCATCAAAGCCAAAGGATCCTGTATTAATTTTTGAATTGTCCTCTTTAAAGGACGTGCCCCATAGCGAGTATCATATCCTTTTTCGGCTAAGAATTCTTCTGCTTTTTTGGTTACAATCAAATCCATCTTTTTTAATTTCAACCTTTTCTTTAAAATATTAATTTGTATCTCAGCAATTTCAATAATCTGTTCTTTGGATAGATTGTTAAAAATAACTATTTCATCAATTCTATTAAGAAATTCCGGCTTAAAATGTCCTCTCAAAACGTCCATGATCTTTTTTTCCATTTCTTCTCTATTATTTTCATTCATTTCATAGATCAGTTGACTGCCGATATTTGAGGTCATGATGAGAATTGAATTTTTAAAATTTACTACTCTCCCCTGTCCATCGGTTAATCGGCCATCATCTAATACCTGTAAAAGAATATTAAAAACATCTTGATGTGCTTTTTCAATCTCATCAAAAAGGATGACCGAATAAGGTTGTCGTCTTACGGTTTCAGTTAACTGCCCTCCTTCTTCATATCCGACATACCCCGGAGGTGCACCAATCAGGCGGGCGACACTGTGTTTTTCCATATATTCCGACATATCAATTCTGACCAGAAAGTTTTCATTATTAAATAAAAAATCTGCAAGACTACGGGCAAGTTCGGTTTTTCCTACGCCAGTTGGTCCCATAAAAACAAACGAGCCTACCGGTCTATTTGGATCAGAGATTCCAACACGCGATCTTCTGATCGCATTGGCTACCAATTCAATTGCAGGATCCTGTCCAACGACTCTTTCTTTAAGCATTTTTTCTATGCGAACTAATTTTTCGGATTCACCTTCCATCAGGCGACCCACCGGAATTCCTGTCCATTTTGAAATAATTTGAGTAATATCCTCTTCTCCGACTTCTTCTTTTAACATCTTATGTTCTTTTTGTAAATTTGCCAATTTTTTCTTTTCTTCATCCAAGTTCTTTTGCAATTGGGGAAGTTTTCCATATTTTAATTCAGCTACCCGATTCAAGTTCCCTTCTCTTTCCTCTTTTTCTGCCTCCATTTTAATCTGTTCAACTTCGCTTTTTATCTTTTGAATTTTTTGAATATTCTCTTTTTCATTTATCCATTTCAACTTCATGCTATCTCGTTTTTCCTTAATAGTACTTAGTTGCTTTTCGATTTTAGCTAATCTTTCCTTTGAAGTGCTATCTTTTTCCTTTTTCAAAGCTTGCTTTTCAATTTCAAATTGTATAATCTTTCTTTCCACTTCATCGATTTCTACAGGCAAACTATCAATCTCCATTCTTAGTCGGGAAGAAGCTTCATCAACCAAATCAATGGCTTTGTCCGGTAGAAATCTATCTGAAATATAGCGATTTGATAAAATTGCTGCAGCAATTAATGCAGAATCCTTAATTCTTACTCCATGATGCACCTCATACTTTTCCTTTAGTCCCCTGAGAATGGAAATGGTTGCTTCCACGGATGGTTCTTTGACCAATACCGGTTGAAATCTTCGTTCCAAAGCAGCATCTTTTTCAATATACTTACGATACTCTTTAAGCGTTGTTGCCCCTATACAATGCAATTCGCCACGGGCTAAAGCCGGTTTTAACATATTTGATGCATCAATGGCTCCTTCTGCTGCACCAGCGCCAACCAGCGTATGCAATTCATCGATAAAAATAATGATTTCACCACTTGACTGCTCAATTTCTTTTAAGACTGCCTTTAATCGATCCTCAAATTCCCCCCGATATTTTGAACCGGCAACCATTAAACTAATGTCCAAGACCAATATTTTTTTGTCCTTTAATCCTTCCGGGACATCCCGATTAATGATCCTTTGGGCTAAACCTTCTGCAATAGCAGTTTTACCAACACCGGGCTCTCCAATCAATACCGGATTATTTTTGGTTCGTCTCGATAAAATTTGCATTACCTGTCGGATTTCATCATCTCGACCAATGACCGGATCAAGTTTGCCTCTGCGTGCTAAATTGGTTAAATTCCGCGTATATTTTTCTAAAGCCTGGTATTTTTCCTCCGGATTTTGATCAGTGATTCTTTGATTACCGCGAATATCCATCAACACTTTATAGATACTTTCTTTTGTTATTCCATGGCCTTTTAATATTTCAGAAACCCTGCTCCCCGTAGTATCTACTAATGCAATCATTATATGTTCGGTACTTACAAATTCATCTTTTACTTTTCCGGCTTCCTGCAAAGCATGGTTTAATATATTGTTCAAAGTGGTTGCGATGTATTGCTGTCCGCTTGTTTCTCCATATACTTTTGGAATTTTTTCCAATATTCTTTCCAGATTAGCTAGAAAGCTTTCCCTATTAACCTCCAGTTGATGCAGTATGGCAGGAATAACACCATCTTTCTGTTTGATTAATGCCATAAGTAGATGTTCTTCTCGTATTTCCTGATGATTATAGGCAGCAGCAATTTGTTGCGCCTCTCCAATTGCCTCTTGAGATTTTATGGTAAACTTATCAAATTTAATCATACTTATCTATCTCCTTAAATAACTTCATGTTTTTACTATTTCCAATATTTTTATTAAAGAAGTGTTTGACAATATTTTAAACCTTCCATTAAAAAAAGGTTTTCTTGTTCGGTTCCAACCGTTATTCGTAAAAAATACCGGGAAGTGGAATAATCCGGTTCATTTATCATTTGGACTAAAATACCTTTTTCCAATAATCCATTGAAAACTATTTTTTGTTCATCTAAGGTAGCTATCTCGGCTAATATGAAATTCGTTTTCGAATGATGTGCTTTTAGAAATGGAAGTGTATTTATTTTTTTAATCAATTTATCACGCTCGCTGATAATTTTATTAATTCTCTTTTGCAACACATCTTTGTTTTTAAAAACAACTCTCGCTGCGAGCTGAGAAAAGGAATTAACGTTAAAAGGACTTTTTACTTTTCTTATTTCTTCAATGACTTTGGCATTGGAAAGCAAATAACCAACCCGCAGACTTGCCAAAGAATAGGCTTTGGAGAATGTTCTAAGAATGACGAGATTGTTGTATTGTGAAATATGGGTCGCCAAAGTTTTTTCACCAAATTCGCAATATGCTTCATCGATAACCACTAAACAGCCTGATTCTTCCAAGATTCTTATTATTTTTTCTTCTTTAAAATAATTCGCTGTGGGACTATTTGGATAAGCCAGAAATATCAATGAAACATTTTCTTTTTTTGCTTCTTTTAATAGTTTTTCTACGTCTAAAGAAAAATCATCCTGACTTAAAGGAATCTGGATAAAATCAGTACCGTGGATAGAAGCATATATTTTATACATGGCAAAAGAAGGCATGGGAGCAATAATGCCTCTTCCTTTTTCGGTAAAAGCCTTGACCAAATATTCTATAAGTTCATCGGAACCATTTCCTATGACTATATTATCTCTATTTAATCCAAAGGAAGAAGTTATTTCTTCGCTTAACATATTAGCGTTTGCATTGGGATATTGAGCATATTTTAATTTTTTAGCTTGTTTTAAAATATCATCGATGATTTCACCGGGCAATCCATAAGGATTTTCATTGGCATTGAGTTTTATTTTATGTGGTATTTCGTGAGGATCATACGGTTTTAAATCTTTCAGGCTATTCCGGTAAAATTTGAATTTATTTTTCACGTCTTTACTTCCTTTCTTTTTGTGCTAAAATTCGATTTATCCTACTATACGGGAATGACAATCTCGTTTTTATTTATATCTAAAAATTCGGTGGTCAAATTTGCCTTGCATTGCTCAATCAATAATTTTGCCAATTCATCCCTCGCCTCAAAGATAACGGTTTCCGGAATACAACCAATGCCGTCAATATTAATTACTATTTTCTTTGTATTCTCTGTAATTTTACTAAATGCACCATTTCTCCAATTCCACCTTCTGCACATGACTTTGAACGTATCATCATCAAAATAAATAACTTCTCCCGGTTGAGGATTTTCTAATTCTTCTCCACCTAAAGGAATAAAGGTTTCATCTCCTTTGGCAAAACCAAGATGTAAATTGCCTTTAATTTTATCAATATCATCTCCACCACAGGGAACAAGATATTTAACTGAAATATAATTAAAAAGAGCTACAACTGAATTTATAAAAGGAAATCCTCCTCCTTTGCGAATCCTTACCAGTAAAGCTTTGATGGAAGGTGGATATTTCACCGGATCTGAATTAAATTTTAAATGCGCTTCCTCCCAAGCCTTGATGAATGGCCCTTCGCTGCAACTTTCTTTTTTTGTTCTCTTGGCAATTTCTTTATTTAAAGGTTTTTTAATCCTTTTATTTCCCAGTGAATTTTCAATATCATCAATAATGATAATTCCTCGCTTAAAATGAGGGAATTGCACAAATATTTCTGAATCAATGATTACTTTTCTCATAAATCAATTTATCCCTTCCTTTTAAAGGCTTATCATTGGCCTTAATTATCTTTTTTCAAATGTTTTATTTGGTCTCGTATTTTTGCAGCTTCCTCATAATTTTCTTTTTCTACTGCCTTTTGCATCTCTTCCTTTAGTTGCTCAATTTTTATCTCATTTTCGTTTTCGATGGTGATTTTTCCCGTTGAGGCTTTCTTTAATATTTCTTCTGTAACATAGATAGGTGCATTTGTTCTGAGGGCTAAAGCAATTGCATCACTCGGGCGTGCATCTATTTCTTCTACTTTATTTTCTCTTGTCAAGCTAATTCTCGCAAAATAGGTATCTTTTTCTAGATTACAAATGACTATTCTGTTAACAACGACATCCAAAACATTAAGCATGTTTTTCATTAAATCATGAGGTAATGGCCTTTTTGGTTTAATTTCCTCTAAAGCTAAAGAGATCATTTTTGCTTCGTAAGGACCTACCCAGATTGGTAGCCATCTATTTTTAATTTCATCTTTCAAAATAACCACAAATCCTTTGGTAATCGGATCAATGGCTACACCTGAAATTCTAACTTCGATCATTTTTTCTCCTTTTTTCACTTATGCCGGCTTTTTTAATCACTATTATTATTAGTTAATGTAGGATAATTTATCAAGGCTATTTATAAGCCTATTCTTTTCTAAATTATTATACAATAAATTAAAGATTCCTGCTACAATTGTCGTTCTCCTGATAAATCCTTCTTTCCCGTTTCATATTTTTAAACAGGGTTTTTCTATATTGTCAATAAAACAAAATAAATCTATCATCTCTACTTATAATTTTTATTAAATTTATCTTAATTTTCTTAAAAATTGATTGGCAAATCTATTTTAATTCATTTTTGTTTTTTTTTAAAATCGATTTTAAATTCTCTTTAACCAATACAGTTACTTTATCTATTGATTCACTTATTAAGAAATGTTATAATTCATTTTGTTATTCTCATTACCATATGGGTAACTTGTGGCTTTTATTTCTTATTTTAATTAGAGGAGAAAACAAAAAAATTGTTCATTCTTTGGTTTCTATTCTTAATATGTGCTTTGACTATCATTTTAGTTGGAATAAAACTTACCCGTTACGGAGACATTATAGCAGAAAAGAGTGGTTTGGGACGTTTATGGATTGGAGCAGCTTTAATCCCGCTGGCTACTTCTTTACCAGAGATTTCATCCAGCTCAAGTGCTGCATGGATCAATGCACCTGATTTGGCTATTGGAAATATCTTTGGAAGCATCATGTTTAATTTACTTATCATAGCTGTCATCGATTTTGCACATGGACCTGGTCCGCTTTTTAAAGAAGTGCACACAGGACAAACACTTACAGGTATTTTGGGAATATTTCTATTCACTATTGCTGCCCTCTCTATGCTATTTAAAACTTCAACTCTCCTTTTTGGTGTTGGTCTCGATTCATTACTTTTATTTATCATATATTTTTTAGGTATTTTCATCATATTTCGTTATAGCAAAAAGAATAATCCTAAAGATGTCATGGGCATGCCGGAGGAAAACTATTCCAACTATTCCCTTTTACACGTAAATATTAAATTTATTATTGCAGGAACAGTGATTGTATTCACTGCGATTCATTTGGCAAAAATTGCCAATCAACTGGCTGAAATAACCGGCTGGGGTAGCACCTTTATGGGAACTATCATGCTGGCAATCATAACCTCATTACCAGAATTGGTCACTTCAATAGCAGCTATCAAATTAAAGGCTTATGACCTTGCTCTGGGAATCATACTTGGTGCCAATATCTTAAATATGACCATACCCTTCTTTTCTGATATTTTTTATTCAGGCGCCCCGATTCTAAGCGTTGTCTCATCACAATACATTGTCAGTGCACTAATAGCCATATTACTTACCAGTCTAGCTATCGCCAGTGCGGTATATAAGCCTAGAAAAGCAATATTTCACTTAGGTGCTGCAGCCTGGTTAATTTTTCTTGGTTATTTTATAGGTATTTACTTGATTTTTAATGTTGTGATAAGTTAAAACAATGGGTGGTTATTTTTAAATTTAAATTATACTCAATCAAACAATAGTCAATCATTTAGTTTTTCCGCCAATCCTCTCAGCAATATTTCCGCAGAAGATAAATTAGTTGCCAGAGGAATATCATGCACATCACAAACCTTCATCAACGCAGCTATATCCGGATCATGAGGCTGTTTAGCCAAAGGATCTCTTAGGAATATAACCAAGTCCATTTCCTCACTTGCAACAAGTCCACCTATTTGCAGATCACCGCCTTCCGGACCAGGCATCACTTCTTTCACTTCAAGTGTGGTTTTCTTATTGATCAGTTGGCCTGTTGCCTTTGTTGCAATTAAACTACATTTTTCTAAAATATCTCTATTTTTAACAGTAAAAGCAAGCATGTCCGCTTTTTTACTGTCATGAGCTATAAGCGCCACCTTAAACTTACCTTGCTCTCTTTCTAGCTCCGATGCAATGGTAACCGGAACAACAACGGTTTTGAAAGAATTATTATTCATATCTATCACTTGCCTCCTCTTTTATATATTTGAATTATACTATAAGAATCTATTTTCTCAAAAGCAAACTACATCATAATTTCTTAATAAATCATTATTATCTGTCGTTTCCAACCTGTCACTTCGGCATGTAGCAAAATCATTAATAATCTTGCTTTACCTACCAAATATGCATAAATATCGCATCATTTTCCATGTTATTACGTTTAAATAAAAACACAATAGAGTTAATAATATTCTCTTCGATATATCTTTATTTAGATTTTTGATCTAAATAGTAGGGCAAAAAGATCATTTTCATCCCCTTCATTGTCTATAAAAAAATTTTACTTAATGGATTTTTCAATTTACACTACCTATCTTGTTTGACATTTGTGTCATTGTATGTTATCTTATTGAAAATTTAATATTATTGCCTTGCTTTTATAGTTAGGTAGAGGTGCGAGCAACCATCAGTAATGATAAAAAGGGGAGCTATGAAGATTTATCATGAAAGGGGTTCTCGCCGAAGCATAAACAAGAATGGCTCTATTTTTTATGCTGGGTTTATAGTGAACAACTATAAAACTGTCATCGGGAAGGCACCCTCTTTCCGATGGAGCGCTATCTCATCAAATGAGAAAATGTGGGTACAAGATTGTCTTGTAATATTGGCAATTGATGAGTTTAGCGCTTATCAGTTGCCTTTTTTATTTTTCATAAACAAATGACGGAGGAAAAAATGAATAGAGAAAAAAAGAATATCAAAATCAATCGGGAGGGTTTTTCTGTCAATGCGGCGGGAAACCTCACTTTTGACCAGTGTGACCTTGAGGTCATCAGCAAAACCTACGGTACGCCCTGTTATGTCTACGCGGAAAATATCATCCGGCAACGATGCAGGGAATACAAGGAGGCCTTTTCCCGGAACCGGGTGGATCATGAGATACTCTATGCCAGCAAGGCCTTTTTGGTGAAGACCATGGCCCGTATTCTTGCAGATGAGGGAATGAGCCTGGATGTGGCCTCTGCCGGAGAGATAGCCATTGCTTTATCGGGTAATTTCCCTCCGGAGAGAATCTACTTCCACGGCAACAACAAATCCAGAGAAGAGATCACCTATGCCCTTGAAAAGGGCGTCGGTACCCTCATGGTGGACAATGAAGCGGAGCTTGCGACCATTGCAGAGATTGCCAAAGACCTGGATATCCAAGCGAAGGTGATCATCCGGGTCACCCCGGGGATCGATACCCATACCCATAAGCATATCCGAACCGGCCAGGTGGATTCCAAATTCGGTATCAGCATCGACAAAATACCTGCCTTCATGGCCAAGGTATTATCCCAAAAGCATTTGGTCTATGAGGGCCTGCACTGTCACCTGGGATCCCAGATCTATGACCTGTCTCCTTATACTCTAGCCATAGAAGAAATGGTCAAGGTCATCAAAAAAATCAAGGATCTCTATGGCATCGAGACCCCCAAATTGGATTTGGGCGGCGGACTGGGTATCAAATATCTCGCCTCCGATACCCCACCCACTATTGCCTATTTCGTTGATCTGCTGGTCAAGGCCTTAAGGGACGAAGTTGAAAAACAGGGAATTGCCATGCCCAAAATCCTGATCGAACCCGGCAGGTCCATTGTCGGAGAAGCGGGGATTACCCTGTATACCATCGGGACGATCAAGGAGATCCCGGGCATCAAGACCTATCTGTTGGTGGATGGGGGCATGCCGGACAATCCCCGGCCCATCCTCTATGATGCCAAATATGAGGCCGCCATCCTGGGTAAGCCGGCTGATGCCCCGACAGAGACGGTGACCATCGGTGGCAAATGTTGTGAATCCGGAGATATCCTGATCAAGGATATCAACCTGCCCAAGGCATCAAAAGAGGATCTACTGGTGATATTCTCCACCGGGGCCTATCATCATTCCATGGCTAGCAACTACAATGGGCTACCCAAACCGGCAGTCGTCCTGGTCAATAAGGGTCAATCCGGCTTGATGGTCAAAAGGGAAACCTATGCTGACCTGGTCAAAAATGACAGGTTGCCGGAATGGTTTTAGATAATTTTAAATAATTAGAATATTAGAATAAAGGTGAATGTAATGAGAATAATTGTTAAATTTGGTGGTACTAGCGTGCAAAATCCAGAAAGATTGAAAAAGGCCGCAAAATCCATCATTCAACAAGTAAAAAAGGGATATGAAACTGTCGTAGTCGTTTCAGCTATGGGAAATACTACGAATTCACTCACTTCGCTATTAAGAAATTCTACAAAGGAACAGATTGAAGACAAAGACTATGCAGATTTCGTATCCATGGGAGAACGCATTAGTGCCAGAATTTTATCAGCAACTATAAAGTCTATGGGATTTTCTTCCCAGTATTTTGATCCTGCGGATGAAAAATTTCCTATTATAACTGATGAAAATTTCAATGATGCTAAAATTCTTCCCAAAGAAAGTCAGGAAAGATGTCAAAACATTCTTGTTCCCCTGCTGAAGAAAGGCATAATTCCAATTGTATGTGGTTTCCTGGGCAGGAATCAAGAAAATGGAAATATTACTACTTTGGGGCGGGGCGGTAGCGATATTACTGCATTTGCTCTTGGAAAATTCTTAAAAGCTGATGAAGTGGTTATTGTCACAGATGCTGCGGGTGTTTTGAGTGCAGATCCCCGCATCATCAAGAAACCTGTCACTTTAAAAAGGATAAGCGTTGAAGAAATGGGAATATTGGCAGAAGGAGGCGCAAAGGTCTTGCATCCCAAGGCATTAAAATATAAAACAGATAAAATGAAAGCAAAAATCATTCATTTTCAAAATGGCAATTTGGAAGAAATGGGAACGGAAATAATCGGCGCATTTAAAAGCAAGTTAATCCTTTTTAAAGAAAAATTAACCATGTTAACCATATTAGGGGAAAATATTTTCAATACACACAGTTTACTGAACAAAATAATTTCGCCTATTTCAGATCAAAAAATAAGCCTTTTTGGCATATCTATTGGAACACAGCATATTGGATTATATATTCTGGAAAAATATTCTCAAAAATCTTACGATTTAATCCATCCTGTTGTCATTGAAAATGAACAGTTAAAATCTGTTACATTAAAGAAAGAAGTTTCTTTAATTATCGCCAGAAGTAGAGATTTTATCGAAACACCTGGAATTATTGAGCGAATTACCCGGCCTTTAGCTGAAAATAATGTTAACATTATCGAGATGACAACAATAAAAACAGATATCCTTATCTTTCTGGAATGGAAAGATAGAGAATATGCATACAATATTATCAACAAATCATTAGAAGAAGGTGGTATTGTAGTCACCCAAGAAGATTAAAATTAATGAATTTCATTGAACGTTGATTGACAAATCACATTACAAACAAGGCAAGAATGAGTAAATCAATAAGACAGAAAATCGTTAAATTAATTAACGATTCATAAATGAAATTGTGGTGTTATGCTAAAATAATCAAATAGTATAAAAAGTGAATAAAAACGAAGGCATTTCGTTGTATACGCTATTCACTCTAAAGGAGGATTAAAATGTTTAAAGGATCACTCGTTGCAATGGTTACCCCATTTACAAAAAATGGAGAAATTGATGAAAAAGGAATCAAAGAGCTGGTTGAGTTTCATATAAAAAATGGAACGGACGGAATTGTCCCTTGCGGTACTACGGGAGAATCACCTACTCTATCCCATGAAGAACATAAAAGAGTCGTTGAGGTAACCATTGATGCGGTTGCAGGGAGAATTCCAGTTATTGCAGGTACCGGATCTAACAGCACATGGGAAGCGCTGGAATTAACCGCACATGCGAAAAAAGCGGGTGCAGATGGGGCTCTCGTTGTTGTTCCCTATTACAATAAACCCACTCAAAAAGGTTTGTATTTGCACTATAAAAAAATTGCCGAAAGTGTAGACATTCCTATTATCGTTTATAATGTTCCATCACGAACCGGCGTGAATTTATTACCCGAAACGCTTGCCAGCCTAGCTGATTTAAAAAATATTGTGGCAGTCAAAGAAGCGAGTGGTAATTTGGACCAGATGGCCCAAATCGTTGAATTATGTGGAGACAAGATAACACTATTATCCGGAGATGACAAACTAATACTTCCGGTTTTATCCATAGGAGGGAAAGGCGTTATTTCGGTTGTAGCCAACATTATTCCGTCAGACGTAGCTAATCTGGTTCGTGAATTTGAATCAGGGAATTACCGGTCTGCACAGGATATCTTTATATCGAAAGTCTATCCTCTTAGCAACGCTATGTTTTATGAATCCAATCCAATACCGGTTAAGACCAGTGTTCAACTAATGGGATTGCCAGCCGGAGATTTGAGACTGCCTTTAGTTCCAATGAGTGAAAATAATCTTAACAAACTAAAAGCAGATTTGGAAAAATACAATCTATTGGAGGGATAAGATGGTCAAAGTAATTATCTGTGGCGGTCGTGGAAGAATGGCTTCAAAAATCGCTCAATTGGTTTTCCAAAATGACCAGATGAAATTGATAGGAATCATTGAATCTCCCAATCATCCTGACATAGGAAAAGATTGGGGAATGTTGACAGGTCACGGAAAAAGTAAAATTCAAATTAGCAGCGATTTGGAAAGTATTGTTCAACAAGCAGATCAGATTGTTGAATTTACAAATCCAATGGTCTCCTTCCATCACTTGGAAGTTGTTGCTAGATTTAAAAAAACCATGATTATGGGTACTACCGGGTTTTCAGGAAAAGAAATTGAAAAATTGAAGAATATGGCAAAAAACATACCTTTTCTCTTTTCTCCGAATATGTCCCTGGGTGTAAACCTTCTTTTTAAGCTTGCGGCTGATACAGCAGTGTCTTTAGGTGATGAATATGACATTGAAATCGTTGAATCTCACCACCGATTTAAAAAAGATGCTCCCAGCGGTACCGCAAAAAAGATTGCACAGGAAATTGCCCGTGCAAAACATATAAATCTGGATGATGTAGCTATTTACGGAAGAGAGGGGATGGTCGGTGAAAGAAAAAAAGGCGAAATAGCCATTCATTCTATTCGGGGAGGAGATATTGCCGGAGAACATACAGTAATATTTACTGCTCTGGGAGAAAGAATTGAATTAGTTCACAAAGCACATACCCGTGATACATTTGCGCACGGCACTATCCAGGCAATAAGATTTATGGTTGATAAACCCGTAGCTTTTTATGAAATGAAAGATGTGTTAAACATATAAACAGAATTAACCGTTTAATCAAATAGTTTATATTGATTAGTTTTAATAAATTTATACCTTTGGCTTTGCAATTTTAAATTTCATTTCACTTTTTTATAATGCAAAGCCAAATTGCTTGTATTGATGAGAAAAATAAAAACAATTAAAGGAAAAATCACATGAAAATAAATTTTGCAAAGATGCATGGACTGGGAAATGATTTTATTTTAATTAATTGCATGAACGAACAACCGAATAAAGATCTTTCTCTTCCTGATTTATCAGTAAAGCTTTGTGACCGACATTTTGGTATTGGTGCTGATGGCATCATTCTTATTTTACCTTCAAAGATAGCAGACTTAAGAATGAGGATATACAATTCTGATGGTTCAGAAGCTCAAATGTGTGGTAATGGTATCAGATGTTTCGCGAAATACGTCTATGAAAAACAATTCCTTTTAAAAAATAAATTCACTGTGGAAACATTGGCCGGGGTTATCACTCCTGAAATAATTTTTAAAAACAAGGAAATTTCCGGAATAAAAGTCAACATGGGCAAGCCAAAATTGCAAAAAAAACAGATACCGGTGAAAGGTTCAGATAATCTTCCTGTTATCAACGAAGAACTTCAAATTGATTGTTGTCAAAAAATGAATATTACATGCGTCTCAATGGGTAATCCTCATTGCATTATATTTGTTGATGATGTAAAATCTGTAGCAGTCAATGAAGTAGGCCCAATCATTGAAAATAATCCTATTTTTCCCGAAAAGACCAATGTAGAGTTTATCCAAATCTTAAACAGAAAAGAATTAAATTTTAAAGTGTGGGAAAGAGGCGTCGGTGAAACGTTGGCCTGTGGTACCGGGGCATGTGCTGCCTTGGTTGCAAGTGTTTTAAATAAAAAGACTGAACGGCAGGCAGTTATTCACCTGCTGGGCGGAGATTTGGATATCGAATGGAAAGAAAACGGACCTGTTTTTATGACCGGACCCGCAAAACTTGTATTTGAAGGTGAAATAGAAATTTAATCGGTAATTGACTGATTTTCCAATTCGCCATTAAAATAACTTTAATAATAAAATACACATAAAACCATAATCAAAAGGAGAAACTTTCAATGAAAATTGCACAAAGAATAAAAGCTATTCCGCCTTATTTATTTGCAGAAATTGATAAAAAAAAGGCTGAAGCAATTAAAAAAGGAGTAGATATTATTAATCTAGGAATCGGAGATCCCGACCAACCTACTCCGGATAATATTATTAAAAAATTAAACGAAAGTGTTGCGGATCCAAAAACGCATGATTACCCACCTTATGCCGGAACTGAAGATTTCAGACAAGCTGTCGCTGGTTGGTATAAAAACAGATTCGATGTCAATTTAGATGCAGATAAAGAAGTCATGGCACTTATCGGTTCAAAAGAAGGCATTGCTCATGTTTTTCTCGCCTTTATTGATCCCGGTGATTTTAGCCTGATTCCTGATCCAGCTTACCCGGTATACAAAACTGGAACACTTTTCGCTAACGGCTTTCCCTATATCATGCCTTTATTGGAAAAAAATGGCTTTTTGCCTGATTTGGAAAGGATAGATGAAGAAATTGCCAGAAAAGCAAAATTGATGTTCATTAACTATCCCAACAATCCTACAGGTGCTATTGCAGATAAATCTTTCTTCGAAAGAGTGGTCAGATTTGCTAAAAAATACGATATTCTTGTCTGTCATGATTTTGCTTACTCTGAAATGACTTATGACGATTACAAGGCAAACAGTTTCCTGGAAGTAGACGGTGCCAAAGATGTGGGACTGGAATTTCATTCTTTGTCTAAAACCTATAATATGACAGGTTGGCGTTTAGGCTTTGTGGTTGGAAATGCAGAGGCTATCTCTGCCCTATCCATCATCAAGACTAATGTTGATTCCGGAGCTTTTAAAGCAATTCAAAGAGCCGGAGTGGAAGCTTTAACCGGTCCTCAAGACAGCATTCAAAAAATGAATGATATTTATACAGGTAGAAGAAATGTTGTTATCGATGGATTAAATAAATTAGGTTGGAATCTCAAGCCCATCAAGGCCTCATTCTATATT
>Ga0272442_10001367_pt1 | contig 37354 bp, 30 predicted proteins | sample SSMForm2O_FD_200262 | JGI IMG/M metagenome (GOLD analysis project Ga0272442, IMG submission 200262) | Marine sediment archaeal communities from Little Sippewissett salt marsh, Falmouth, MA, United States - SSM-Form-2O | ecosystem: Environmental > Aquatic > Marine > Wetlands > Sediment ... | reverse complement strand
AATTATTTTTGTGTCTTTTGCGCTTTTTGTGGCTCTTATTTATTTTGTTTCGAACCTTGGGATTTTTATATTTTGGATTTGTTTAGAGTTTAGGATTTAGTGCTTAGGATTTTATATCTTGTCCGCGTTCATCTGCGGTTAAATTTCTTTGGCGTCTTCGCGCCTTTGCGTGAGAAATATATTATCTTTGATATGTATTTTTGCTTTTTAATTTTTGATCTTTAATCTGTGAAAATCTGCCGTGTCTGTGTCACCCGTGTTCTATTCACTGATTAGATAGTGATTCCCCGCCTGCCCCCATTAAGAACATATAAAATATACCACACTTTTAATAAAAAGTCAAACACTTTCGCAAAAAAAACAACCTCTTTTCTGGACCAATTTGGAGTTTTCTATATAATTTATATACTTAATTTCAATTAGGTATATACTTATTGCCTTACTGATTTACGCTTATCTTCATATAGATAGGCCTTTAAAGTTGTATATTTATGTGCCTGACATCATATAGATATTTGACTGATGTCACACATCTAAGTGCCTAACATCATACAGGACCGTTACTTATGGATGCACTTGTTTTTGAGAACAACGAAGTTAAATTTACTAATTCCCACCCTCAGCCCTCCCCCGACAACGGCGAAGTCCTCATCGCCGTCGAAAAAGCCGGTATCTGTTCCACCGACCTGGAAATCACTAGTGGCTATATGGGTTTTTCCGGCGTAATGGGCCACGAATTTGTCGGCACCGTCGTCAAGGGCCCTCGTAACTTATTGAAAAAACGAGTAGTTGCGGAGATCAATTGTGTTTGCGGCCGCTGTGAGATGTGTCAATCGGGCCTCAGTAATCACTGCCGAAATCGGAAGGTCATTGGGATAAAAGATCACGACGGAGCTTTTGCCGAATATATTGTCCTACCCGAGCGCAACGTTTACGAAATACCCGACAGCCTGTCCAGTGAATCCGCATTGTTTGTGGAACCCTTGGCCGCGGCCCTGCAGATTGTGCAGCAGGTACCAATTGAAAAACGCTATAAGGTAATTGTAGTTGGTGACGGTCGGCTGGGTCTGCTGGTAGTGCAGGTCTTGGCCCAGGCCGGAGGCACAGGACAGACCGTTTTGCTGGGTAAGCACGAGGACAAATTAACCTTTGCCGAAAAACGCGGGATTCAGGGGATTAAACTGGAAGATATGCTGCTCAAACCGGAATGGGACGTTGTAGTAGATTGCACCGGCTGTCCGGAGGGTTTTGCCACTGCGTGTCATCTGGTGCGGCCTCGAGGAAAATTGGTATTGAAAAGCACCTGGGCCCTGAATTCGGCTGGGGAATTCGAATCCGGCCTGATTGACCTATCTCCTCTGGTAATAAATGAGATTACCCTGATCGGTTCACGCTGCGGACCGTTCCCCAAGGCTATTAACGCCCTGGCAGCCGAGCAGGTGGAAACCAACGGCCTGATCACGTCCCGGTTCAAACTTTCCGAAGGTAAAAAAGCCTTGGATAAGGCAAAGGACTCCAACCAAATCAAGGTTATACTCGATATAAAATCCTGAGCACCAATACCTATTCTCCTTCGCTCGCTAGGTGAGGAAGAGAGTGGTTAAGCTGCTTGACATGCTCCTTGAATCGCTGGAATGTTTCGTAGCCGATATGCCGATCGAGGGCGGGTAAGATGGAATTATTGTGTAAGAGCGGTTCGTCGGGATCAATGCCGAATTTGTCGCAGGAAGTTTTAAAGAGTTTGGTGCCTGGGATGGGGGTATATTGACACAGGCGGATCTTCAGGCCCATATCATGGACGGTATGGGCAGATTGTTCAATTTCGGCCATCGTCTGGCCGGGTAGGCCGGTGAGAATATAGGCCTCCAGTTGGTGCGGTCGGTAACCGGCGGTGAGCAAGTTATCGACGGCATCACGAAAAACACGATCACTTACTTTATCGTTTCCGGCCCGCTGCCAATGGGGAGCGGTATCGGAAGATTCATAACTGAGCCGGACCATTGCGAAGTTGTTGGCGTACATTAATTGGGCGACCTCCGGGGAAATGAAACGGCAGTGCAGGCCGTTGGGACAATAGAAGCGCAGCGGCAGGTTCAATTTTTTTATCCGATCTAATATGGGAACGATATGATCCTGGGCCCGGGCCAAAAGGGCGTCGTCCATAAAGGCAATATGATAGCTTTCATTGTTTTTATCGAGCATTGGTAATAAACTTGTCATCTGGTTAACGAAGAGTTCGGGGTCAAGCTGGCGAAGTTCAGGCTGGAGCAACGGGCCGGCGCAGTAATCGCAGTGAAAGGGACACCCCACGCTGGTAATCAAGGTCAGATAGCTTAGGCTCTTATAGAGATCATAGGCCGGAGGAGGCCAAGCGGTGAACTCATCAGTAATAGTATCGTAATCGGATTTACGGCCGGCGAGGTTATCGAGCCATTGGAGGACCGGAGTAAATCTATTCTCGACAAAAAGTTCATCAGGTTGACATACTCTGCGGGCGTGTTCAGGAAACAACCGGGCATAAACACCTCCCAGGGCAATGGGGGTATCGGGAATGTTTTGACGCAATAATTTTATCGTATCGGCAACGGCCGGGTACCAGTAGGTCATCATACTGGAAACAAGGATCGCGATGGGCTTATGTTCCTGATATTCGCGGGTGAGAAGTTCGGTAAGAATATCAACCGGCATACCAAAGTAGCGATAGTGACGCGGGACATCCTGCAAACAGGAGGGTTTTTCGATAATCTCACTGTGATATTTGCCGGTACCATTGGCTTTGAGTTGGGCCGGGGCCGGAAGTTTCTGAAGGGCCGGATGGAGTCGATCAAGGGCGTCTATCAGTCGAACCTTAAAACCAGCTCGGCGGAGAAAGGCCGCCAGGTATAACAGACCCAGCGGCTTATTAAAAAGATCATAGGCGGCAAAATCATAGATCGGAGGATTAATAAGTAATATCGTATGAGCCATAGTTCCAGTGTAACGATTTGCTCTTTTGATAACAAGCTGGAGTACTTGCAGAAATACTCCAGGGAAGCTAAAATTATATTATCAATGAAAATCCGATATATATCTATATATTCGTGCAATGGGAGATTAAAAAATGATGGTGTTAGCGATTATGGCGGCGGCCGGGATAGTATTATTGCTGGGGGGCAGATTTTACGCTCCCCTTATCGCCCGTATACTGGGTGAAAAAAGAGAGAGGGTAACTCCGGCGGTGGCTTTGGAGGACGGGCGTGACTATGTCCCCACGCACACCCCGATTGTCTTTGCACATCATTATGCCTCCATAGCCGGGGCCGGGCCTATCATCGGTCCGGTGTTGGCAATTATCTACGGCTGGGGGCCGTCTCTGTTGTGGATTCTTCTGGGAGGAGTGTTTCTGGGGGCGGTGCATGATTATGTGGCAACCTATATGACGATGCGGGAAGGAGGGAAAAACCTAACGGTAGTTGCCCGGCGGTATATAGGCAAGGGTGCGTTCGTTATGCTGTTGGTTTTGTTGGTGGCGATTCTGGCGTTGGTGTGTGCAGCTTTTCTGGATCTCTCCGCCAAGGCACTGACATCCAAGGTGGATATCGCCACGCTCCAGTTGCCCCTGGATCAGACGTTATTCAGGGTTGTAGATGGTAAAGCAGTAATCGGGGGGATAGCCTCGACTTCGGTGATAATGATAACGGCATGTTCGCCCCTGATGGGTTTTTTATACCTAAAACGGAAATGGTCGGTGTGGGTTTGTTCGGCACTGGCGGTTGTGATATGCGGGATTTCGATTGTGGTAGGTATGTATTTCCCTTTGGCGGTAAATCCCTTAACCTGGAAGCTGATGATCAGCGGGTATGTGCTGGTTTCGGCGGGACTGCCGGTCTGGCTGTTTCTGCAGAGTCGGGATTTCATTAACGTACATATATTATATGCAGGAATTGTTTTTCTCATCGTTGCCCTGGTGGCCGCGGCTATCAGGGGGGGAGGTCAAATTACGCAGGCTTCTGCCATCCCGCTTAATAACTGGTCGCAGGGAAGCAGTTTACTGGGGCCGGGTTGGCCGATTATGTTTGTGATGATAGCCTGCGGAGCGGTGAGCGGTTTTCACAGCCTTTGTGCGGGAGGAACAACCTGTAAACAATTACGTAATGAACAGGCCGCCAGGCGGGTGGGTTATAATGCGATGCTATTGGAAAGTTTTCTGGCTGTATGCGTAGTGTGCTGTCTGGCTGTGGGGCTTTCGTTAAACGATTATATTTTATACCGCGATCCGGGGGGAACCGGCGGCAATGCGGTGCTGACTTTTGCCATGAGTGTCGGCCATACCGCCCACGTGGGTCTGGGACTACCGGTGGCGGCCGGAGCCCTGGGAGCGATGCTGCTGCTGGAAGGATTTTTGGTTACGACTTTAGATACCGCGATTCGTCTGACCCGTTATATGATCGAGGAAGGTTGGGATACTTTCTTCGGGCGGTATGATGTTTTCGCCGTCAAAGTTTCAAAGGCAAAATTGCCATCTGAACAACCGGAGGACATTGGTGAATTGGCCGGAACAGGCGGGTTGAGCGTCGAGAAACCACACTTTGAACGGGAAGAAATGACCGGTGATGTGATTGAGACACGCGGGGCTTTGCGCGCAATACTTAAAACCTTACAATACTATTGGGTGAATTCAGGGCTGGCTGTGGGGCTGATGCTGGTGTTGGCGCTGACGAATGGATATGACGCGGTGTGGAAGATGTTTGGTTCGTCGAACCAGTTGCTGGCGGCGCTGGCCCTTTTGGTGGGGACGGTGTGGCTGATGAAACGCAAACAAACAGTCTGGTACACCCTTTTGCCGGCCCTGTTTATGTTGGCAACATCGCTGACCATGATGATTCGTCTGCTGGTAAAAAGCTACCTGCCGGGCGTTCAGGCGGGAAAGGCCGGGGCACTGCCGTTATTTATTGCAGATATAATTGTGCTGGCGATGACGGCAGGTATCCTCTGGTTAATAATCCGACGTCGGCCGATGACGACTAAACCGATCGCAGAATAACCCAAGGGCTGGATGTTATTAAAGATGATGAAAAACGTCCAATCGGATCGTTTTATTTGTTACTTATCAGGGGTGGTAACGAGCAGATTGAAAGTTTGGTCGTAAGTGCGGGGAGTTAAATCGTCCATATACCTGTCTTTGCCGGTGCGTTTTGCGAAGGTGGCGGTGACACGAAGCTGGACTGGGTGGGAGCCTTGGCTATCGGCAGGAGGAGTACCGGTGAGCAGGCCGGTCTTAGAATCAAGCTTTAGCCATTGCGGTCCTTTAACAAGCGCGAAAGATATTTGTTCCCGCTGCCAGAACCTTTCCAGGGGTTTGGTTTCATAACGATGCTGAAGATCGCCTAAGTTGGAAATGATACCGGGCTGGTAACAATAGGGTTGACCTGGTTGAGCGGTGGTAAGGGGCGTGGTCCAGATATAAGGATGAGGCATCTGGGCGTAGTCACTACAGCCGCTGTGGGTACCGTTCTTATCAACGGCTACGACGCGATAGTAACAGCGGTTTAAATTCGCAACATCAGTAACGGATGGAGGGAGATTATTTCGATCAAGAGGTCCGGCAACGATAAGGCTGGTAGATGCAGTTTGACCAAGGTAGTTGGCAGGAACCTCACCTAACGTGGGAACCTGATAAGGGACTTTACTGATACTGAAGCCTTTGATGTCGCTGGAGTAGATTTCGTAGTGGTCGGGGCGGGGACCGCGGGGATTGGGTTTCCAGGAGAGAGTGAAAATACCATCTTGTTCAGTGAGCTTGACGTTAAGGGGGACACGCGGGCCGGACCATTGGAAGGTATGAGTTTTACTCAAATCGCCCCAAATGCCCTTGTCGTTTTGAGTGCGGAGGCGCCAATAATAGGTGGTATCAGGGGAATAGATGCCCCAGAAAGGTACGCTATACTCAGTTCCCTTATACACAACGTCAAGGCTAGGCCGATAGGGCCAACGGAAATCGGGGTCACGCGAGACAAGAAGATGATAGGCCTGGGCGCCTTCGATCGGCTGCCATTTGTAGGTTACGATATCGTCACGGATGGTTTGCTGGTCCTGAGGGTAAAGCAGCTTGGGGGGAGGTAGCGGCTGGGTGGCGGTGGTCTCACGCCAGTTATAGGTGACCAGGACGCGACGGTCAGGAGGGGAATCATCGGAATATACAACCTGATTAGTGCCAAGCCTGAGACGAGGCAGAAAAAGGGGTGAGACCATGATATCGCCGCGAATGGAAAGGGACGTCAGAGAAGCACTCTGTGGGGCCGAGGCAGAGACGAGCCGGACGCGTACGAAAAATTCGTATTCCGGCCGGCCGTGGGAGGGATCAATCGCCTGATCGATTTCGACCTCTGCGTTTTTAGCACCAGGGCCAGAGGTATGCCAAAGAAGAACCGGTTCAGTTTTACCTTCTCCTTTGTTATCCTGAGCCCAGGCTTCGATAAAGGCCTGGTCACTTTTATCACGCAGATTAAAGGAAGCAGCTATGTGACCGCCACAAAAAACGAAAGTGCTATTCATACGATAGGTAAGTGTTCCTTCGGAATTATCAGCAGCGGCAGCAGGTTTATTATTGATCTTTATAAGGGAGATGTTTTGGGCCTCATCAGCACCGGCGTAAGGGGAATCGAGGCGTGGTTCGTAGATTTTACGAGAGTTGCCCACGAATCTGCGCTCTTGAGGGGGCATATTCATAGACCATTTGCCCAGGTTGTCCCAGCGGTATTCTATCCGTTCGCTGGGCCTGAGGTTCACTTCGATTTTATACCCTTTGGTAAGGCGGGTGGTGCGGCTATCGTCAATTCCAAAGAGGGAAGCAGCGGAACGGGAGGCTTCCCAGGAACTAAAGACAGGGCCGAAATGGATTTCGCGGTGGGCGAGGTCGTGGTCGTGGGCAACAGTATCACCGGAGACGGGTAGTTCATTTTCGCGATCAAGATAAAAGACATTTTCGTCAATATCCATGAATTGGAAACGGCCAGCATTGAAGACTTCGCACATCATGTGTCCGTGGAGGCTGCGGACGAAGGGTTCTTGTTGATTCAAGCCGGCGGCCTGGAAAAGTGAAGCGCCAATAGAGCCGGAATCATCGCAGAGGCCGGCGCCATATATAACCAACATTTTGACGGGATCGTGAAGTTCTTCCTGGAATAAACTTCCGTACACAGGATCATCATGGTGGCGGTTCGAGCGGGCGAACTGCCAGATGAGATAGACCTTGTCCTGATCAGTTTGGGCAGAGAGATGAGCCTCCTGGATCATTTCGGGCAGGGAATACCAGTTGCCGCGGTTATTGATGATGAGCTTGGCATTTTCTACAGGGACGGGGCCGGTATTGGCAATTATGAGTGATTCGTTGGGCTGAAAACCGATACGCCAGATATTATATTGGCGGGTCAGGGCGTGGTCGAGGTCCACCGTGCCGGCCATCGAAACATTGTATTCAAAGGGCGAAGTGGTAATGACCTGCTTGTGTGATTTGCAGGTATGGGGCAGATCGTGTTCCTGCCATTTCAAAACGGTACCAACTGGACCAGCTTTAGCAGAGCCAACCAGTAAGATCAGCAAGCAAAACTTTTTTATATAGGTAATACCATGAATACTTCTCAACTTATAACATATAAAAAACATAAATTCCTTTAACCAATAGATTTACAAGCAAATAACGAGGTTAAAAACAGGTCCAAAATTGCACTTGTTGTATGATTTGTTGTATGATTTTTACGCATTTATCGCCGATACCTTCTTTATCGCGTCCCGTAAATCCTGCTCATCAGCACCCAAATAATACTTGGCTGTAGTTGCCATATCTGCATGACCTAATATCCTCTGACATACCTTCACCGGCACGCCCTGCCTCTGCATATTAGTTGCACAAGTCACCCGGAAATCATGCAATTTGTAAATATTATAGTTATTGTCATCGACCAAACCCGCCGCCCGGCATATACGATGGTAAATATGGTCAAAATGATGGTGCTTAAAAGTCATAAGGTATTTTGACTTAAAACGGCCCATCTCCAATTTCTTTAATGACTCTACCACCTGGGGAGCCATAGGAACCTGTCTATATTTGCGTGTCTTGGTAAAATGGCCTTCTTTGTTGGCAACATGAAGTAAACCACTGTCAAAATCCACATCAGACCACTCCAGGTGCAATATCTCACCACGCCTCAGACCGGCATAATAGGCAATCGTCAATATTGCCCGCCACTGATCATCTGGACAGGCATCAAATAACCGCTGGTAATCCTCGTAAGGTACTACTTTCGGTGTCGGCTCTGGCTCCTTTAACCATAAGGCCCGCCGATTGCCGGTAAATGGATTAACCTTCAGATAATTACGCCGCACCGCATAATTTAAGACCGACTGTAGTGATCGCAAAGACTTATTCATCGTTGACGGTTTATTCCCTGCCTTTAGTCTTGCTTGTCTGAATGTTTCTAACATGGCAAAGGTTATACAAGTCAAACTCTTAGGATCGCATATTTCCTTAAACTGTCCCAAAACAAGTTCGTGTTCGTGACAAGTTCCCGGTGCTAGTTGGCCCCTGACGGCCTCTATATGCTCTTTTGTAAAGTCGTCATAGGAAATACGGGTTATGCCTGCACACCGGCCCTCTAATAACTCCTGACGGCGATCCGCGGCCATTCTCTGGGCCAAAGACCTATCACGGCCCACTGTTTCGGTCTTACGCCGCCCTGTCCGGGGATCAACCCACTGTATCGAATAGGACACGCCCTTCTTGCCTTTACGCTTTAAGATATTGACATTACATTTCATAGCAACACCTCACTAAAAAATAAACCGGCCTACTGGTTGTGAATTACAATCCAACAAGGAATTGATACCAGCAGACCGGCATTTTTTGCGGTTTATTTTCGATACTGACTATTAGATTGTAATTCACGCCCATACTCTACACCCTCTGCCCTGGGCCTGTCAAAGATAAATTTTGGCTTCTTATAGCGCCGGTATTTTCATTGTCTCTATCCACTGAATAAGATCGTCCCGTTTGAAATATATCCTACTGCCGACCTTGACGAACGGAACCCGCCGACACCGCCTCCACTGCCTCAACTGGCTAGCAGATATACCCAGAAAGTCCGCTGCTTCTTCAACACCCATAAGAAGCCCTGACGGAGAAACATAAGATTGTTGCGTATTATTGGTGTTCATCACCTAATTTGTCTGCTTAAAATTTCCTTTAGCGGGTCAACTTCGTTTTCGCTAACCAGCTCGATCTTTAACCGCGATCTCGAACTCGGAGTCATGCCATACTCGGTTTCAAACTTGAACAAGTTGGCTGATAAATTTCTGGCAATATTAAACTCCGGCCTTAACTTGGAGCGAACATTGCCCAGCCTATCCTTTACCTCATAAACCGCCCCCTCCCGTTTGAGAAATGACGACAACTTACGCCATTGAACGAAATCAAAGCAATAACGCTCGAGAATATTTTGATCAACTGTGCTTAATAATTTCATACTTTCCAAGTGACGTATCATCTGACGCCAAACTCTTTTTTCATCCGCCGGTAAATTAGACGGCATCCTTGGCCGCCCTTTCATCGGCTGCGGCTCCCGGTCGTTCAGCGGCCGCTTACCGGGGTTGCCTTCTAGTATTTTCAATGCTGTCGGTTTTGGTTTTGGTCCACGTCTTCCCATTTTGATTACTCCGGTAAAAAAAGTTTTAAAAACTTGCGAATTTTTACGCACGCTTAGGCGAATGGTCTTTAAGCCCTATCTATAGAGATTTCATCCGCCCCCCCCCCTGACGTTACTTGTTTACCTGCTACAGGATTATCAAAAATTTCCAAGATATTTTCCAATGCCCCTGACGCTTTGGCAATACCAGTTAACAGTTCTCGAGCATCAGGAATATTCCCATCCCGAAGATTTTCACTTGCAAGATCAATGCACTTCCTGATTTCACAAATTACCGCCAGCGTTAGCTGTTCCACCCGATATTCCACATCAAATGTCCTTAAAAATTTATTCCAAAATTTGTTAATCACATCATTTCCGGGCCTGTGCCGTTGTGCCCGTGTCTTGTCTCATAAATGCCAACCCTCATTTTTAGGCTAAAAATCCAATGAATACGGTTTGCCCCCTATCCCATTTAGACCGTACAGACTGTAGCCTTTGGATGAAATGGCCGTTTCGTCCAGTCCTTACAAACCTTACGGTCATAAAGTATGTAAAAAACCCAAAGATTATGGTCAAAAATACATACATTACAGTCTATACGGTATAGGAGTCATAGGGAGTTATCCTTTAAGCTCCCAATAATTGACTGACTCTTTACCAAATCCTTTCTTTTTGGATACTGCCCCCAGCTTTTTTTTCGCCTGGTGAATGACATAATGGGTATGTCCTATGTCTTTCATCATGCCTTCTACCTCGATTGACTCTCTGGGCCCGTCTTTGAGTAAGTTATATAGATCACTGGCTGCGTCCTCCGTTTTGGGTGCGGCCTTGCTACTTAGTTGATAGTGATACTGGTCGGAGGTTTCCTGTATTGCCTCTGGCAGCCATTCGACGGACACTATTTCCACAGAGGTATCGTTTTGATCGTCCCGGACATAAGTCGGGCATATATGGAATTTCAGGCCCCGATTTTCCTGTGCAGTGACATTCGATTTAAAGAGAAGCATATACCTAAGTAAGGGATCGTCTGATTCTGGATTGCCCGGCTCAGGTCGGCATATCTCCCAGATCATCCGAGGTGCTGCACTCCATGCCCGGCTGCCGGTCACTCGGTCGGCATTCGGTGCTGCGGAATTTTTATTGAAGTGATTGATTCCCAAAATAGCTACGTCATATTTTTCAGCCATCTGGTTGAGTAGCGACAGTACCCCCCGAACGTCACTGTCGGAATTGCCGCTACGGTCACCGATGAAGCTATTTAACGTATCCAGGACCAATAAGGATATATTGTTTTCACTGACGTGTTTTTCTAACAAGTGAATATGTTTGTCATAAACCAGGCCCCGGATTGAGGATGTAGTTTTGTCCCCGTCTGAATATTCTGTTTTTACGATTGCGTTACTTAGGAACAGTTTTGCCCTGTCCCCTCCGGCTGCTAAAAACCGTGGCAACAAAGTGTCCTCCCGATTTTCTTCTGAGGTAATCCAGAGAACGCCGCCCGGATCTCCTTGTCTTTGTTGCTCGTCATCAGGCCACGGCCCCCCCTTGGTAGTTCTGGCTGCTATATCGACCGCTGCAAGCGATTTTCCCTGATTCTGCCGACCGACCAACAGATTTATGCCACCCCTTAATATTCGTTCCCCCCACAACCAATCAACCGGCTTAATATGGATACTGTCCCCTCGGAGTATATCCAAGGTTTCAACCGTTGCCGGCTTGGTGTCAGCTTGAGAAGTTTCCTTATCCTCTGCTTGAAGCCCATTATATGTTTCAGCATTTAGTTTTGCATACCGCTGAAATTCAGGGAACCCCTTGTCGGTAATGAAATCGTAAACATCGTAGCCCTCTGGCATATCGTAAAAATGAATGATTTGAATTTTGGCGGCAATCCCCCAAAGGTTGACGGCAACTTGTTTGCTGTGATCCCGGCCTGGCGGGTCATTATCTTCACAAATAAAAACCCGCTTGCCTTTGAAAAACTGATTATACTCAGACTTCCACTTTTTCGAACCAAACGGATTGCATGTTGCAATCTTGCCATGCTTTACTAAAATGTCGCAGCACTTTTCACCCTCAGCAATTAGAATCGATTCACCATCAGAGGCAACCAGTTTGTCCAAGTTGTATAGGATTCTTTTTGTCCGACCTATACCGTAAGTCTTTGCTCCCGGTAATCTTGGTTGGCACTTTGGTTCATAGTTGAATCTGTCGATATGATAAACAATTTCGCCTTTTTCATCTTTGTAATCGTGAATGGCAATCCGCTTTCGTTTAACTTTGGTTGCCCCGTTGTTGCCGTTCGCATCCTTTAAAATTGACCGTACGTCAACGCCCTGTACCTTGGCCCGGACATCAAACAAATCACCACCGAATCCGCACCCGTGGCATTTATATTTCCACCCGTTGCCGTTCTGGTATATACCCCCGGATGGATTCGTGTCATCGTGGAATGGACACCGAACAGAATCGCCGGTTATAACAGCCCCGGCCTGTTTCAATTCATGTTCCAGGAGTTCCCGGTCTTGTTTGAGTTTACTTACGGTTGTCATTACGTATCACCATTTTATAAGAACCGACACTCATCGTTGTATGGTGATACGAACGACGAGCATCGGTTAATTTCTCAATCAGAATAATAATTTTTCCGTTTCATGTTTTTTTGCATCAATCTCAACAAAGTAATTTTTAATTGCTTCAACTGCCCGTTGCTCTTTTTCTTTATCAAACTTGAGAGACGTTTTTTCAGTTTGCCTATGCCGTCGATTATTACAGTAACGCATTAAATTTTATTCCTTAGTTGTTAGAGGCATTCCCGCGAAGGATAGGCTTAGCCGACAATCACCTACCCCCCGCGGAGCTATAGCAAAACGCCTCATTGCCGTGAGCACGAGTATATCCGTGCTCTGACCGCTGGTTGGTATTTTTAGTTGAATAAACATCTCATTATTAAGAAGCGGCAGTAATCAAACCGACCACCGGCCCGGCAGTTGTATCATCGCCGACATCGTGACAGTTGATATCGCCTCGCATTTTAGCTCGGAATGCAAGTAGATCACGGCTGAAGCTATCCTGCTCATTGATATAGGCAGAATTACTTGCTTCGATCGCGATCTGCTCGCGATAACCGACACTTACTGCTTTCCGCATATCGCCGAACAAGCAACATATCTGACTGTTGGCCTCACTGGTCGGCATCGACGGTGACGTAACTACGGGGAAACTTAGGAACAGTTGACGTTGTATCCCATCGACAAGCTCGCTCTGACTTGTGCCACTGGCACTATACATTAGCCGGCACAGAACACTGCCGTAAAACTGCGAACTACAATACCATTTTGCATTTTGCATAGCGTAATCAGGACAGATCGATATTAGATCGACCAGGTTTGGCAGTGTTATCTCGCTCCATAGATTGCCCGCGGCCAAAATTAAACCGCCGCCCTGATCGACGCCGTTGATTGTAGATAGTTTGGAACAGATTCCGTATATGCCACCATAGGTCGATGTGCCGTCACCCACAAACAAAGCATCGTCTAAACCCTTAGCGATGGCCCAGGAAGCTTCTATCGCGAAAAAATTACCCAGCTCGATGACCGAATCGGAAAATAATTCGCCAGAGAATCGGCACAGTACGGCAAGCTTACGAGCTATAAGACGAATCAGATCAATCACGGCAGTCGATTCAGTAATGGCTTCGCCTTCACCGGTCCACGTTGCGGTCAAACCGGTAACGCGTCGGGGAACGTCGAGTGTCTCACTCACCATGGGACGTGAGTAAGGCTCGCGTAAGGCTACGCCGTAGCTTGCAATCAAACGAATCAATTCGCTGCTCAATTCGCCATAAACAAAATACCCACCAGTTGAATTTGTCCCCTCAGAGTGTAGTGATGATGGTATATTCTGTTGTAACCAAAGATCACTATGTTTATCACCCGCCAGAGAGCGGATGTAGTGCCCCATTGATAAAGCTAAGTGATCCGGCAACACGCGGCCCGATGATACACGTTGAGAGTGAGTATAGCTTTTCATGCCTTGAGCGGGATCATCCAGAATAATGTCATCCGCTTTAGTTATTCTGCCCAGAGGTTCACTGCCAGCATTGACCAACCTTTCCTGACTTTTGGCATTTCGTATCTGGTTTTCGAGTGACGTTGCCTGAAGATTCAGTTCGTCAAATTTTGCCTGATTTTCTTCCGACATGCCCTCCGGCTCACTGTTATACAACAACTGCATTTGGTTTTTGATTTGGTCGTATTTTATTTGCAATTCCGTGATGTTCATAATCTTATACCTCACTGTAAATTTTTAACGGCGTTACGCCGATTGTATGCTAGCCGAGGGGAACACCCCCCCGGCCGAAAGGATCAACACATGAAAATAATGGACACACACACAACACCGCCGGCTCTGCCTGACGTTCGTCATGCATAAAAACGTTACTTGCCGGTGCTACCTGACAAGATTTTCTTTCTCCAATCAAAAAAAAATGCGAGCATAAAAATACCATTCTCCTAAATTGGTTTCTTTTTACTCGCTTAGTTGGTGCTAAATTTTGTTGTAAAAGAGCGATTGCCCCGTAAGGGGATTATTACAATGTTACGCCGTCCTTATAAATGGTCAACGTTCCGTTTTCATCTCTGCGACACTCATACCCGGCCTCGTGCATCTGAGCCTTTTTGTGTGCCTCAAATAGAAACCCAAGGTACACCGTATCTTGTTCGGCTTTGCCAAGTTGCACGGAGTTAATGTTCGCCCCCTTGAGTTCGGTAAGTATTTTTTTTGTTGCACCTTCGATATTTGTGGGGCTGGCAGTTGAGCTGGTTAAGCCCAAACGTTGCCAATGTTGCTCCTTGGCCTGGGCGAGTAGATCATTTATTATGTTCCGTGTCCCATTTTCGACGCACCATGCCCATGTTGCCTCTGTGGTGGGATCAAGTTGTAATAATTGTTTGAACAGAGCAGCCACGGGCAGGGACGGCATGCAATCACGCATAACACTGCCCAAGCTAACATCCATAAGCTCCGCTAGCATCTCGACACCAACCATCTCATCATCATTTGCTTTGAAAATTCTATTCGTTTTTTGATCCGCCATTTTTTTTGCCTCATTTTTTTAATAAATAATCCAATAGTGTTACCATGATAATACCAACATATTACATGAAAGCAACCCACAAAATACATTTTTTCCATTATTTTTTCTAACGCTATTATCCGCAATGAGTTACAAAGCAACAATTTTTATATTTTCCAGAATTACCCATTTATGAGATTGTCTATCCTGCCATTTTTCGGAACCATCGTAAACCCCCGGATAATGCCCCATATTGAATTTTGGGGTAATTTAGTACGTCTGATAATAGATATGCGATTCTAGGCCCCTTCTCGTGCGAAATTCGGCCATTGTGTAAGGCCCTTTAAAGGGAACATAGGCAAAATAGGAGGTATAAAAAGAAGAAAATATTTATAATTTCTATCAAAATTATATTTTTTAAAGAAATTATCGTTTTGCAACATTTTGCCTTGTTTTACCCTACAATTATATGCGATAATTTATATGGAAACAGGAAAGGAAGAAAAACTATGACAACTTTAAGCATGACAAACGCTCGTCTTAATTTCTCAGAATTAGCTAATAAGGTGACATTTGGCCACGAACGTATATTTATCGAGAAAAACGGTAAAGCTGCCTTTGCTATGGTCCCCATAAAAGATATTGAAACTTTGGAGGCATTAGAGGATAAATTAGACGCCGCTGCAATGCGTGCTGTTTTAAAGAATCCCCAGCCAATGTCATTATCCCAAGCAAAAAAAGAACTAGGTCTATAATTGAGAGATGATAACGTAAATGCCAAGGCAAATATACAATGTCAAAATCGAAAGAGCAGCTATAAAAGACCTAAAAAAACTTGATAAAAAAATACAAAAGCAAATATGGCCTAAAATTGTGAATTTAGCCTCTAATCCTCGACCTCATGGTTATCAACCAGTAGAGAATATTAAAAACGGGTTTCGTATCAGATCAGGTAAATACCGAATTTTATACACCATTGAGGATAATATACTCACCGTTTGTGTGATTCGCGTTAGAACGCGCGATAAGGCATATAGCTAATTTTCACCTCTGCATTTTAACTTAAAGTTTTATACGCCCCGCCTTATATCCTTATCTCTCCTTACCTCGACCTATCACTAGGCCCCGCCGGTAAAAACAAAACGTTATGTCATACCCCATTATATTTTTTGTTGTAAAATTGTTGTATAAACCCTGGCAAATGGTGGCAAACAGGCGCATACCGGCGCACATGAAATCTTTGTTTTTAACCCCGAAAAGGCGTTTTTAGACCATAAACGCCGACCTCCTTTAATACCATGAAGACTCATAGGCAATCCTATATGAATATGATACTTAAGGTGGAATAAAGAAAACAGCGGGAACAAGATGAAATAATATTATAAAGGCATGCCGATGATGACGGCTTCGAAGGCCTGTTGGCCGTCCACAACACCCTGGGTAGCCATTTTGAAACGGCGGGGACGTATTTCCAGAAATTTGCCGAGCAGGTAAAGACGTTGGCCGGGAACGACCTGGGCGCGGAACTTAACCTCCTCGATGCCGCCAAAACCAATAAAACGGGTTTCGGTGCTGGCCATTTTGGCACCAAAGCTGGATAACTGGGCAGCGGCCTCGATCATCAATACGCCGGGGAAAAGCGGTCGATCCGGGATATGACCACGAACCCAAAATTCATCCTCCCTGACGTCCTTAAAGCCCAAGATCAAACCTGCATCCACGTCGATATGAATAATTCCATCGAGATGGCGCATTTCGTAACGCTGAGGATTGACTTTTTCAACCTCCCGGGCATCATAAACTACTTTCTGGAGGTCGATTTTATCCAGATCTATTAACAGAGGCGGGGGCATATATATATCTTTACTATGGGGTGTGCTTTAACAACGATAATCGTAATAAAACTGCGAAAGCTAAGTGGATAGAAACTTACCCTTAACTGACTAAATAATCAGGAAAGATTCCGCTGAAGCAAGTCCAAGCAGCTTGAGAATTTTCATAAATCAGTAATTGAAAATGTAATTTAAGCTATTCGGACCGAGCTTCGAGGATTTTGATGCGTACAGCCTGGGCGGCCTGTTTAATATCCTGCATAGCTTTGCGAACGCGTGTGCCAGCGGCCTTGTTACCGCCTTCAGCCTTGGTGAGATCATCTTCTACGGCATCTACCAGTTCTTTTAGGTGATCATATTCCTGCATATAAATTTCCTTTCGTTGTAATCGTCAAGGCGACGCTTCTGATGACAAACCCTTGAAGGGCCCAAAATAATGGGGAGAGTTTAACAGGGTAGTAAGCGGTTGTCAAAAAATAATTTCCCATTTTAGCATCAAAAATGCCTATATTGGGGCCTAACCGCCATTTTTAAGGGTATCGAGTCCGCTTTGAATTGGAGCATAATTAACCTGGTTTAGCCAAGCATAAACAACAGGTAAACAAATCACATATATCACTAGCCCATAAACACAATTGCCGCTGTAACGTCTTACATACAAATTGATTACGAATCTGACGTATCTGTGAGAATTTCTACTTGGCCGCCTTTATGGAGAAGGTAGCGAATGCCGCGCCAGACGATAACACGGGTCAGGGCAGTTGAGAGAAGACACCCCAGGGTAAATAGCGCCAGGACGGGTTGAAGAAAAATATCAATTAAGGCAGGAACTACCAGTTGTTTGCGGACTTCCGGAAGGATTTTGCGAATCATGCCCTGGCGGGCAGTAGCTTTTAAAAATGAGCTCACTAATAAGAATCCGGGCAGGATGGCAGCGTAAGAAGCGTTAACAGGGTCTTGGATATATAAGACCAGAGTTACAAAAAACCCGATCCAAAAGGCAACGACAAAGTGCCCCAGACCCAAAAGAGCCAATATCCATAAACGAGGCATATGCACCCTGGTAATGATAAACTGTCGGCGGGCAAAGGAAACCAGGTTTGACCAGGAGGTTTTCTCATGGCTGGCAACAAAACAGGCCGGAGCGAAGGCAACAAGCAAACCGGCCTCTTTCAAGGCCTGAGCCAGAGAGTAATCGTCGCTCAAGGCGTGACTCCAAATATGGGAGAGATTAATCTGATTATATACTTCACGTCGTAAGGCCATGGCTCCGCCCCAGGTGGAATTCCAGGGATGAGGGCCCAGGATAGAAGCGAAAAATGCGTTCATGGCACTTAGTACGGCGGTACTTAAACGATTATCAACAGGTACAAACCAACGATAACCAGTAGCAGCACCTACACCGGGTTGCTGAAGGGGATCAACCAGGCTGGTGAGAAAATGACTCTTAAGAGTAATGTCGGAGTCAACAAAGGCCAATACCTCAAAGTCCTCCGGCAGCGTATCGCAAACGGCCAGGAGATTGTGCAATTTCTGGGAACAATCCTGAGCCAAGCCGGCCACCACAATATGGGCCCGGTGGGAAGAATCGGAACCGGAACTATTTTTATCAATTATATCCCGGAGGCGTGTATAGGCAGGGTCTTGCGTACTTTCTACAACAAAAAAGATTTCGTAATCAGGGTAATCCAAATAAAAAAAGGATGTGATATTGCGGTCAAAGGTGGTATCAAGGCCTTTACAGGGACTAATCAAAGCAAGGCGGGGCTGATAAGTGGAAGGTTCAGGACGATACTTCCGCCAGGTATAAACAAGATGGCGGGCGGCCTGGACCAAAACCGCTATCTGAATAGATACGATTACAGTTGCGAAAATGTAATAAGCGGCCATAGAAGGATTTTATGTCAGGAATACTTTTCTAAAAGTTTGGTCATAGAACCGGTCCGGCCGGTGACAATCATACTATCCTCGACCTCCAAGACTATATCCGGATCGGGATTGAACATAATCTGGCCGTCCTTACGCCTCAAGGCGATAACCAAAACACCGACCTGTCGGGGCAGATTGGCCTGGCGTAAGGTTTGACCAATGAGCTTGCTTTCGGGGGGTATTTGATATTGCTCAGCTTCGAGACCAAGCCCTTCGGCGGCAAATTCAATGAAATCGACGACGCCGGGACGGGTTAAAACATTGGCCAACCGGGTGGCGCCCAAGACCTGGGGGCAAATTACATTGTTGGCACCGGCCTGCATTAAGCGGGAGACACTTTCAGTTTTCTCGGCACGGGCGGCGATAAAAATATCGGGATTCAGGTCGCGAACGACTAAAGTGGCAAAGACATTGGAGGCATCGGAATCCAATACCGCAACAAAGCCGCGGGCTCTTTTAATGCCCGCGTCCAGCAAAATAGCCTCTTCATTGGCGTCGCCGAGGATATAAAGCAGACCATTCTGTTCCGCTTGGGCGGTTTTATTATTGTCCTGGTCAATTACGAGCAGGTCTTTGTTGCGCTGCTGCAAGTTATCACAGAGAGAGCGCCCCATGCGACCGTAACCACAAACGATAATATGATTATTCAGGTTGGCAATTTTCTTGCTCACTTTTCGTCTCCCTAAAATACTGCGCATTTGCCCTTCGACAATCATGCCGACAATGGTACTAAGGGCAATCGTGGCCGCGGCGATGCCGACTATGATTAGAAACATAATCCAGAGTTTACCGGCAAAATGTAAATCAGGTTCAGCCCCCACCCTCATACCCAGGGTGCTGATGGTGACCAGAGTCATATAAAGGGCTTCGGTAAAGGAAAGATTTTCCATAAAGATAAAGCCCAGCGTGCCCACAACCACAATTCCCAACAACAGCCCAAAAGCCAAATAGAGGCGTCGCCCAGGTGAAAAAGTTTTATCTTCCGATTTTATCAGCACTAAGAGCCCATCCTATATATTGACAAATTCCTTTTGGCAGCATTATATCGGCAAAAGCGCATACGTCAAGGATGGGCGGGAAGTAGAATAAATTCAAACTAAAGATCAGCCAACTTGAGATAATATGATGAAAGTAAATGCAGGTATATGAGATCAGCGCATCTGGTTTTTGGTGATTTCGCGGAGCAGGGAGGTGGCATAACAACCGGGGTCCAGTTCAAAATGGAGCTGAATAAAGGGACCAAGCTCATCGGAGGCGGAAGAAACATTAGTCTCACGGGGCATAAAACGCAAGGGACGGCGACCACCTTTGACTTTGTGAGTTTCGGATAGGCGAAAATCGTCTAACTGCAGATGGGCCTGTTCCAGGACGGTATTTTCCATTTCACCGGCCTGACCGGTGGGCTGCAACATCTGATAGCCAAAAATCGGTCCGGTGGGACTTATTTCAAAAGCTTTACAGCGGTCCTGTTCACGCTGTACATCTTCTACCAGAAAGCAGGCGCCATTGTCATGTTTGTAAGCGACATCTCCACTGAAAAGTTTATCGACATGAGGCATGCGAGCCACCAACAACTCATTGAACAGGATAGATTGGAAAGCGGAGACATAAAGTCTTTTGAGGCGTTTGTCGATGGTGGCGTAGGACTGGCGTTTGTTCTTGCCACGGAGCAGAGCCCGCAGGGTGCGGCGCTGATCGTGGAAATGACCGGGCCAGGCAGCATAGGCGCCTTCATAATCACCCTGGTCGAACAGGGTACGGGCCTCGACAACGAGAGGCTGATCCATAGGTAGCGGCTCGCCCAGAAATACACTCAGAAATCGCTCCATGTCTCCCCGGATGATTGCCTGGCCGAGATGATGGGTGTCGCCCCGACGGCCAAAACGCTGGGGGCCAAAGTAATTACATACGCCGGTCTGGTTGAGATTGTTGAGAATTTCACGGGCCTGACGGAGGGCCTGGTCCCATGAGGTGGTAACATTTCTGATACGGACCGTAAAGCGATTGCCGGTCAAGTGGCCGATGCGGAGTTTGTTTTCATGCCGGGTGGTTTGGAGGATTCTCAGGCGGGGGATATTCAGGCTCTCAACGTGTTCCGCTTCCATATGTTCAATGGACAACCACTGCGTAGTGACAGCCCAGGTATCCTTCAGGCCGGCATATCCAATTTGCTGGCGTGATATCTTCAGGGCGCGGGCTATCTCAACAACAGCATCCATGGTCGTCCGACCTCTTTTTTCAACCTGGATGTAAAGATGGCTGCCGCTGCCGGAAAATTCATATAAGGGGATCTCGTCGACGATGAAATCCCGCCAGCAGGTTTTTATTTTGCCTCCAATGCCGGGTATCTGCTCGTTTATATATGGTAGATTGTCTTCTAACCCCATATCCATACTATTAAGACATTTCCTCCACAATAGCTTATTTTACTTAAAGTCATAATGGTAGCAGAAGCAGCTTTAATTTCAACTATTAATGAAAAATGCGTTTTCGCACTTTTACCGGATGAATATTCCGGATATAATTATCAATAGAGCCTCAAGAGGCCGATAGCCGTTATTTAATAACTTTTGTGAGTTTGCCTAAACCGTGTCCGGGAGAGAGATAGAACAATGGCAAAACTTAAAATAGTTTTTTTCGATACCAAGTCTTATGACCGCGAGTCGTTTGACGCAGTCAACGCCAAATCCTTCCACTTCGACATCCAGTATTTCGAGAACCATCTAACGTCCGAGACTGTTGCTCTGGCAAAAGGGAGCGATGTGATCTGCGCTTTCGTGAATGACACCCTTTCCAAAGAAGTTATCGTGGGTCTGAAAGAACTGGGAGTTCAACTTATAGCGCTGCGCTGCGCCGGTTATAATAATGTGGACCTGAAGGCTGCCTATAAGCAAATTCCGGTGGTTAGAGTTCCCGAGTACTCGCCCTATGCGGTAGCAGAACATGCGGTGGCACTTATTTTAGCGCTCAATCGAAAGACTCATAAGTCTTATTACCGTACCAGAGATGGTAACTTTTCTATTAACGGCCTTATGGGATTCGATATGATCGGTAAGGTTGCAGGTATCATCGGAACAGGTAAGATCGGTCAGATAGCAGCAAAAATTCTGACTGGTTTTGAAATGGAAGTAATAGCATATGATCCCTATCCAAATCAGGAATGGGCCCAGACAAATAATGTAAGATACGTGGAACTCGACGAGTTCTACCAGCGAGCCGAGGTTATATCACTCCATTGCCCTTTGAGTCGCGGTACATACCATATCATCAATACGGAGAGTCTGGCAAAAATGAAAGACGGGGTAATGATCGTCAATACCGGCAGAGGCGGACTGATAGACACCAAGGCGTTAATTGACGCACTGAAAAGCGGCAAGGTCGGTTCGGCCGGACTCGATGTCTATGAAGAGGAAAGCGAATATTTCTTTGAGGATTTCTCGGCTCAGGTATTAAGCGACGATATCCTGGCGCGATTGTTGACCTTCAGCAATGTATTGATTACCTCCCACCAGGGATTTTTCACCAAAGAGGCGGTAGGCAATATAGCTCAAACAACCCTGCAAAATATCCAGGATTATTTTGAGCAAAAGCCGCTTAAGAATGAAATATGCTATCATTGCGGCGGAGAAGTATGCCAGAAGAAGCAATCCGGTAGATGTTTTAAATAGGTTATATCTGCAAAAAGATGTGGGCGGTTGACCAGCTCCGGGTAAAATTCTGCGATTTCAATAACAAATTCCGACAGAGACGGCATTTCGTATGAGTACGTGGGAAACCAGCATCAACAGGAACGTTGCAGAAGTTTTTGTATGTTACAAAGGTGGGGCATGGATGGTTGGGCACCGAATTTTCCACACGCCAATGCTCCGGCAGCGGCGGCAAATCGGGTGGCTTGATAGATATCTTTATCCCGGGCATAGGCAGCCGCAAAGGCTCCACAAAAGGCATCACCGACTCCGGTAATATCCACCACCTTGGTTGAGAAGGGTGGGATATGATGCATTTGCTCAGGCGTAAGGGCCAAAGCACCCCGGCGACCCAGGGTTACAATGACCACTCGTGCACCGTGGGCCAGAAGGGCTGAACCGGCCATCTTGGCGGCATGGATATCATGGACCGGTTCGCCGGACAGGCAGGAAATTTCGTCCAGATTGGCCACAATGATATCGGCCTCAAAGAAAACCGAACTAATTTGATCCGGGGCGGGGGCAGGATTGAATATAACAGGGGTGTTATTGCGCTGAGCTATTTGGAGGACATAGGCGGCGGTTTCCTGAGGAATTTCCAACTGGATCAAAACGACATCGGCCCGAGAGATTATTTCAATCTGATCGTCAATGTCCTCAGTGCTAACTAAAGCATTGGCACCAGGGGTGTTACATACGGCATTGTCGCCGTTTTCGTCCACGATAATCATGGAAGCACCGGTGCTGACGGCTTCACTGACCAGTACGGCGGAGGTGTTGATGCCGCAGGCTTGCAGGCCCAGCACCAAACGATTGCCAAAATCGTCCGAGCCGATCCGGCCTATCAAACTAACCTGGGCACCACAGCGAGCCGCCGCCACAGCCTGATTAGCGCCTCTGCCGCCGGGAATAGTGGAAAAACTATGGCCTGTGACGGTCTGGCCGGGGGTGGGCATGGCCTGGGTGCGAACTACCAGATCCATATTTATACCGCCGACGACTACTATATGAGGCATTTCAGGTGGTGGGGACGGATCAGAGGAAAGGTCAGTATTTTTATCAGATTCCTGCATAGCGACCAAGCCTGTTTAGATCTAAAGTTACTTTTTCTATAAGAGCAAATGACTTGCTTAGATAATACTACCGATGCAGTTGACTTGTCCAGTATCAATCGCTAGAATAATTCTTTTAATGGGAGGTTTGATATATGAGCATATCCGGTGACCGGCCGAATTCGTTAAAGGATTCTTATTCGGCTAAGGAAAAGTGTGGTCTATTCGGGATTTTCGGCCACCCCGGCGCGGTGGAAAAATGCTATTTCGGTCTACATGCTCTCCAGCACCGGGGGCAGGAATCGGCCGGTATGGCCGTCAGCGACGGCGAAACCTTATATTGTCATACCGGAATGGGGCTGGTAAGCGAGGTGTTTGGGAAAAATGTCCTCCGGCGGCTTTCAAATCTGGGGCAGAGAGCGATCGGACACGTGCGTTACTCGACATCAGGTTCCTCACGCATCGAAAACGCCCAGCCGCTGATGGCGGAATATTCGTTGGGGCAGATAGCCGTAGCCCATAATGGCAATTTGATCAATGCGATGCTGCTGCGGGATGAATATGAGGCCCATGGCCATATCTTCAAAGGCACCTCAGACAGTGAAATTATTATTGTTTTACTGGCCAAACCCAGCCATATAACAAAGCCGGATACCCTGGCTCATGTTTTAGGCCATCTACAGGGAGCATTTTGTCTGCTGCTTATGTATCCGGACCGGATCATAGCTGCGCGCGACGCACATGGGATACGACCTTTATGCATAGGTCAACTGCCCGACGGTGCTTATGTGGTGACATCTGAGACGTGTGCCCTGGATATTGTGGATGCGGATTTCCTCCGGGAAGTGGAGCCGGGGGAAATAGTCACGATAGACAAAAACGGCTTACATAGTCGCTTCTATGATACTCCCAATAGCACAATACCGGCCCATTGTATTTTCGAACAGATATATTTTTCAGATCCGTCCAGTACGATTTTCGGTGAGAATGTACACCTGGTCCGGCACGCCATGGGTAAACAGTTAGCCCGAGAGGCCCCGGTCGATGCCGACGTAGTGATACCAGTACCTAATTGCGCCCGCTGTGCGGCGGGCGGATACGCTGAACAAATCGGAATACCCTACGGACGCGGATTTACGGTAAGTCATTATGCCGGGCGAAGTTTCATCGAGCCGGAACAGCCAACCCGTGACCTGGCGGTAAAGATGAAACTCAATGTTATCCAAGAAGTGGTGCGGGGTAAACGTCTGGTGGTAATAGAAGATTCGATTGTACGGGGGACGACGACGCGTGGGAAAATGGGTGCCCTGCGAAGAGCCGGGGCGAAAGAGATCCACCTGCGGGTGGCTTCGCCGCCTATACGAACTCCGTGCTTCTATGGGATCGACTTTCCCAGCCGGGAAGAGTTGATCGCCAACCAGCGTAGTGTGGAAGAAATCCGGGACTATCTGGAGATCGACTCATTACAATATCTATCGCTGGAAGGTATGCTCAGTTGCGTAAAAAATCCGCCTACTCATTACTGTACGGCGTGTTTTTCGGGCAAATATCCAGTCCCGGTGGATGAAGCGGTCAGTAAATACGCCTTTGAGCGGTATCAAAAAAGATTATTTGAATGAAAATCTAATTCAGTTTAGAGCGGTGAGTAACAAAACAATTTCAATAAAATACTGTGGAGTCCGTGTATGACCAGTTCAATCAGCTATAAACAGGCTGGTGTGGATATCGATGCAGGAGAGCGGATGGTGGGGTTGATCGAAGCCAATGTGAAAAGTACGCATGGGCCGCGGGTCATCCATCTACCCAATGCGTTTGCGGGATTGTTCCGGTTGGACTATGACGAAAAACTGCTGCAAAAAAACTACCGTAAGCCGGTGCTGATAGCGTGTACGGACGGAGTGGGCACTAAAATTAAAATCGCCCAGATGATGGGAAAGTACGATACGGTGGGCATTGATCTGGTGGCAATGAGTGTGAACGATATGCTGGTGCAGGGAGCGGAGCCATTGTTTTTTCTGGATTATATCGCGGTCAATAAACTGCTGCCGGAGCAAGTCAATGAGTTTATAGCCGGGATAAGCGAGGGATGTCGGCAGGCGGAATGTGCTCTTTTGGGGGGTGAGACGGCGGAGATGCCGGATGTATATGGCAAAGATGAATTTGATCTGGCCGGCTTTGCTGTGGGGGTAGCGGAAAGAAATCGGCTGGTCACGGGGGAGCATGTGGAAACAGGCGATTCGGTGATCGGGCTGGCCAGCAGTGGCTTACACTCCAACGGCTATTCCCTGGTGCGGCGGATTTGTTTCGACCGGGCTAAACTGAGCGTCGGTGATCATTTCGAAGAACTTGGGCAAACGCTGGGAGAGGCACTGCTGGAGCCGACCAGGATATATGTCAAAACGATTGTGTCTCTGTTAAAGAAATACAAGGTGAAAAAGACAGTTAAGGCTATGGCGCATATCACCGGCGGTGGACTGGTAGGCAATATTCCACGCGTAATCGGAAGTCAATATGATGTGGTGATTCAGAAGAAATGGGACGTACCGCCGATCTTTGAGTTTTTACAAGAACTGGGCCCGGTCGAGGATGAGGAAATGTTCCGCGTATTTAATATGGGGATTGGATTTGTACTAATTATACGCCCGAAATTCACACGTTCAATTATGGGGCACCTGCGCAGGCTGGGGGAAAAGCCTTACTTCCTGGGCAAAGTCAAACGCGGCAGCGGCAAAGTGATCATTAAGCAATAAAAGCGACGGCTCTAAACTTCGTAAATGAAGGTTTAATAGCCGGCGCATATTAATTCAATGAAATATAGACACATCATCTGGGACTGGAACGGGACTCTGCTAAACGACGTTGATGAGTGCATTACGGTCGTGAATGAGCTGTTACGGGATCGAGGGTTGCCTGAGCTTAGCAGGGAGAAATATCTGGCCTGTCTGGATTTTCCGGTGATTGATTTCTATCGTCTGCTAGGTTTCGATTTCCAGAACGAGTCTTATAAAGACGTGGCCCATGAATATATGGATAAATATGTTCTGCATGTGCCCAAATGCCGTCTACAGGAGGGAGCCAGAGCAGTACTACAGCAACTAACAGAGGCGGGAATTACGCATTCGGTTCTTTCGGCCTATCATCAAAAACGTCTGGAGGAAGCCGTCAGTCACTTTAAGTTAAACCCCTGGTTTGTCAAGCTCATCGGGCTGGATGATTACTATGCGCACAGCAAATTGGAATACGGAATAAAATGGGTTAAGGAACTGAAGTACCCTCCGGCAGAGATCGTATTTATCGGGGATACGCGGCATGATTATGAAGTTGCTCGGGAGTTGGACGTTGACTGCATACTTTTAAGCTGCGGTCATCAAGCGCCCGAGAGATTACGGGACTGCGGGGCTAAACTTTTCGATTCGCTTAAAGACATACAAACATTTTTGTTACAGCACTCAAGTTAACTTAAACACTTACTCGCCGTTTTCTTCCTGCTCAGTTTCTTGCACATCCTCTTGCTCGATCTCCGGGCTGTTCTCGACGTTATCTTCAACATCGCTGTCGGAATCGTCCTGGTTATCCTTCTCCTTGTCTTCTTCTTTAACCACACGGGCCACAGCGACGAGTTTGTCACCGCTGTCGAGGCGAATCAGGCGGACGCCCTGGGTATTGCGGCCGATTTCGCGGAGTTGCTCCAGACCGGTACGCATAATAATTCCCTTGGCACTGATGAGCATAAGATCGTCCTGATCGCCGACAGCTTTTAAGGCAACAACCTTGCCGTTACGATCGGTGGTTTTGATATTAATCAGACCAATGCCGCCGCGTTTTTGCCGGCGATAGTCATCCAAATCGGTGCGTTTGCCATGCCCATTTTCGCAAACGGTCAAAAGAGAAGATCCCGACCGGGTCACAATCATATCCACCACCTTATCACCGGAACGAAGTTTTATGCCCCTAACTCCGCGGGCGGAACGGCCCATGGCACGTGCATCGGTCTCATGGAAGCGGATAGCCATGCCATTGTTGGTGCCCAGGATAACATCGTCATCGCCGCTGGTGATCCGGGCACCGATAACATCGTCCCCGGGATCAAGAGAAATGGCATTGATGCCGGTACGGCGAATATTGCCATAGGCGGTTAAAGGAGTTTTTTTGATATAACCGTTTTGGGTGGCCATGACCAGCATACGTTCGTCGAAGTCACGGACAGGCAGGATCTCAGCAATGTTCTCATCTTTGGACATGCGCAAAAGATTGGCAATACTGCGGCCTCGGCTCTGACGGGACAGGCTGGGAATGTCATACACCCTTTGCCAATAGCAACGCCCGCGATTGGTAAAGCAGCAAAGATAATCATGGGTACCGGCAGTAAAAAGATGTTCTATAAAATCACCCTGTTTGGTATCACTGCCTATGATCCCGCGGCCGCCGCGACCTTGGCGGCGATAGGTATCGATGGGCATTCTCTTGATGTAGCCGTCATGGCTGATTGTGACCACGACTTCCTCCTCGGCAACCAGGTCCTTAATATCAAAATCGGTAACTTCGCCGACGATCTCGGTCCTACGGGGTGAACCGTACTTCTCTTTCATCTCGTAGATGTCTTCTCTGATAATATCGAGGACGAGTTCCTCCTGGGCCAGAATGGCCTCATAGCCGGCTATTTCTTCGGCTAGATCGGCATATTCTTTGGCTAATTTCTCCACTTCCAGACCGGTGAGGCGCTGTAATTGCATTGACAGAATAGCATCAGCCTGGGGACCGGTGAGAAAGTGGTCGTTTTTACTTCTTTCCGTAATAAATTCCTCAGGTAACAAACGCTTAAGAGTAGCGTGTTCCATCAATCGCAGCGGTTGGGCCAACAAATCCCGTTTGGCAGAAGGAACATCCGGGGATTTTTTGATAACATTGATGATCTGATCAATATTACTCTGGGCCAACAGAAGACCTTCCACAATGTGGGCCCTAGTTCGGGCTTTACGCAGAAGGAAGCGTGTCCGGCGTCTAATGACATCCTTGCGATGGTCGAGAAATAACCCAAGCATTTGTTTTATATTGAGCAACTGGGGTCGATTGCGGACCAGGGCAATATTGTTGATGGAAAAGGTGCTCTGCAACGGAGTGTATTGATAAAGCTTATTAATAACGACTTGTTCGTCGGCGTCCCGCCGCAGTTCAATAACAACCCGCATCCCCTTTCGGTCGGACTCGTCCCGAACATCAGTAATTTCGGGAATTGTGTTGTGAGAGACACAATCAGCAATTTTAGTGACAATTTGAGCTTTAATCGTCTGGTAGGGTATCTCGTCAACGATAATAAGATTTTTGCCGCGCTTAGTGGTTTCAGTGTGGAGCTTGGCCCGGACAGTCAGAGAGCCCCGGCCGGTAGTATAGCCGTCGACGATACCTTTCCGACCGCAAATCATACCGCCGGTGGGTAAATCAGGCCCCGGCAGTACGGACATAATGTCTTTGAAACCACAATCCGGGTCGTTGATGAGCTTGATCAGGGCATCACATACTTCCGTGGGGTTGTGGGGAGGTATGCTGGTTGCCATACCGACGGCGATACCGACGCTACCATTGACCAACAAATTGGGAAAGCGGCTGGGCAGAACGGTCGGCTCGGTGGTGGTTTCATCATAGTTAGGCAGAAAATCGACGGTATCGCGATTGATATCGACGAGCATATCCGAAGCCGCTGCGGTCATACGAGCCTCGGTGTAACGCATGGCCGCGGGTGGATCGCCGTCAATCGAGCCGAAATTACCCTGGGGATCGACCAGGGTATGCCTCATATTCCAGTGCTGGCCCATCCGCACCAAGGTCGGATAGACTACCGCTTCACCGTGAGGGTGGTAATTACCAGAGGTGTCGCCGGCGATCTTGGCACATTTACGGTGTTTACTGCGCGGGCCCAGATTAAGATCATTCATGGCTACCAGAATACGCCGTTGGGAGGGTTTCAGGCCGTCACGAACATCCGGCAGGGCTCGGCTGATAATGACGCTCATGGCGTAATTAAGGTAGGAATCTTTCAATTCGTCCAGAATAGACTGATCTTCGATCTTTTCTTGAAAACTCTGCTCGGTCACCGCTATAAATCCTCAATAAATAGTGTTTTCGTTGGCTTAAAATAAGCCTAAATAATACCCGGCCGGCCAGGCGGCCAAGGCGGCTATATTGTAATCCAACCATCCGTCAAGAGCAATAAAATACAGAAGATTTGGTTCAGAATAAGAATGTTTTGTGTATGATTTCCCTGCGAAATAACTCTATAATAATTAGTTAATTATGAGTTACCTAAAGGGTTTTTGGCGAAGGAGTAGTCTGTGAAATATAATATATTTCTGAAAGCAATAGTCGCGATCCTTGTTTTGTCTTTGGCCCCCCTGAAAGCCCAGGACACTGCGTCCCGGCGGACACCTGTGGTCGAGGCTTTCGAAAAAAATAAGGATGCCGTGGTAAGTATATCCAGCAAATATATCCAGGAAGTGGTTCCCAATGATGTATTCGGCTGGGGTTTCGACTGGGACTGGCCTTTCCGGGGGCGTAAAGTGGTAATCCCCTCGTTGGGGTCGGGTTTTATCATCAATTCCAACGGGTACATCGTGACCAATGCCCATGTCGTACGCCGGGCGGATAAAATATCGGTAATAATGTCCGATAACTGCGAATTCCAGGCCAAGAAAGTGGCTGAAGACAGCCGCTCAGACCTGGCCCTTTTAAAGATCGATGCGGATAAACCATTGCCCACTGTTCATCTGGGGCACAGCGACGACTTGATGATTGGTGAAACTGTTCTGGCGATAGGCAATCCCTTCGGCTATCAACAGACCCTCACCGATGGAATCCTCAGTGCCATCCATAGAGATGTGGAAATAAGTGAGGGATTTGTTATGGAGGAAATGCTGCAAATTTCCGCCCCCATCAATCCGGGTAACAGTGGCGGCCCCCTGCTGAATATCAATGGGGATGTGATTGGGATAAACACCGCCATCCGCAAGGCAGCTCAAGGTATCGGTTTCGCCATACCCATCGATCAACTACGCCAAAACCTGGCCAAGTTAATCGATGTGGAACGACTAAGCCGGATTGACTTTGGCATGACTGTCAGTGATGTCAAGACCTCTTCCGGCTGGAAGAATGTGAAGGTTGACTCGGTGCGGGCAGGAAGCGCTGCAGACAAGGCCGATTTTAAGGCGGGTGATATTATTACGGCTGTTGATGGCAATAAGATTAATTCTGCTATCGATTTTTACCTGGATATCTTTCAACGTCAGCCTAATAGTACTGTTTCATTTCAGATAGATCGCAGCAGTGCACCTTCTGTGCCGGCTCAAAAGGTTACGCTGAATCTTCCTTTAAAAGCCCGACCCAAGCCAGACGGAAAAAAACTGGCCCAGCAGCTTTTCGGTATGGAAGTGGCTGTGTTGACCAAAAGTATGATGCAACGATATAAAATCGCAGGCAAGCCGGGGGATATAATCGTATTAAGTGTGGAACGGGCCTCACCGGCCTATTATGCCCGAGTTGAAGCAGGTGATATTATAGTAGCCCTGGATGACAGTCCTATTGCAGATATTGATCAAATGGGGTACAAACTGGAAACGATCAAAAACGGGGAGCAAGTCAGTATGATGTACACACGCACAGTAAAAATTGGCGGGTTTCTGGGTGTAACTCAGGACAGTACCATTTTACGTGCGCGCAGCGGAGATAGTGAAACGTCTCCTAAAAAAGGACTTATAGATTTATAAATCACTTTGCCATCCTACCAAAAGGCCTGACTTAAATTTTTTATAAAGTCATGTGCGTTGTTAAGGTGACCAGCGGATGGGCAGGTCGTGGTCGATACCCAGTAAATCCAGGACGCGGCCGACGACGGTATCAACTAAATTATTGACGGTCTCCGGCTCGTTATAAAATGCGGGTGAGGCGGGACAGATTATCCCACCGACTCGGGTGATTTTCAGCATATTTTCCAGATCAATGGCTGTCAGGGGCATTTCCCGGTGTACCAGAATCAGAGGCCGATTCTGCTTGAGACTGACGTATGCACAGCGTAAAAGCAGTGTGTCGGCCAGGCCGGCGGCAACCGAGGAGACGCTATGGGAAGAGCAAGGACAAACCACCATAGCATCAACAGGAAAAGAACCGCTGGCCAAGGGGCTAAACAAATCCTCATTCTTGTGAAAAGACAGACTTCCAGAAGCACGTCCCAGGAACGCCTCGGCTTTAGGCTCCATAATACCAAGCTCGTCCATAAGTATTTGTTGGGCCAACTTGGTGATGACAATATGTATTTCACAGCCGGCTTTTTCCAATTCATCCAGCAGACGTTGACCATAAATCGCCCCGCTGGCCCCGCTCATGCCGAGAACGATTTTCCGGGGGCTTAGGCCGGTTTTAAGATTATCCGTATGACTATCATTGTTACTCATGAAATCGCTTCCTTATCAAGGGCACTGCCAACCATGCTAACAAGCCTCCCACGACAAATCCCCCCACCACGCAGGCAACTTGACCTAAAGTTATATTTTGTGAACTCGGTAAATAGGTGCGAGCCAGTACACCTCCGCAGATAGCGGCAAGCAATGGAACCAGGAAAGCCAGAACGCTGGCCAGAACCACTCCTATGGGGGTGAGAGGACCTTTATTCGGTGCGGACCAAACCTGGATACAACTATCATGCTGAGAACAACCTGCGCAGCAGGACTCAGGGGAATTGGAAGTTTGGCTCTGTTTTTGATCGGTGGGTTCATCAGTCATGATTACGCCTTATATGGAGTAATTATTTTTCCCTCTCGGGCTTTTTGCGCAGGTCTTCAATCTGAACGGAGCAATTAGTAAAAGTGTTGTCCTCTAATATTGATGCCATAATCCCGTGTATAAAAACAATGAGAAGATGATTATAATATATATCCGCTTTGGGGAGAACATGATAAATCCCGATTCCTTCATCTATCACAATCTGGCTTATTGTTTGGAAATTTGTTGTTTTTGCCGTTTACCCCGGCACGAAATGCAAAATTTTGGGGCAGAATTATTTTTAAGGTCATTAAAAAGACAAATTCAGAAAATTCCCTCATGATTTTCCTTTGTTAGGAGAAGTAACGACTCCCTGCTTAGCTGCGGGGTTATTACCTCGCTTGGCCTCTACAGCTTTGAGTAAAATATTAACTGATTTAACCTGAGGCAAAAGTTGTCCAGCATCGGTTAGTGCCTGGTAAGCCTGCTCTATATCTCCGGTACTGTAGAGGATATAACCCTTAAGAAATTTCAGCATTGGTTGGCCCGATCGCTGCTGCCACAGATCCAATTCATCCATTTGTTCTTGCAATTTTTTCTGCTCGGGAAGAATTCGCCTAAAATTATCATCTACTGACGCCAGTTGCGGATCCAGCTCAACAGCCTGATTGAGAAAGTAGGCGGCACTCATATATTCTCCGGCACAAAACAGAGCCTGGGCCTTTGACAACAAAATCTTTCCACTGCGCGGTTGGTACAGAGCAGCGGTGCCAAAGGCATTGGCGGCCTGGTAATACCGCCTTTGCTGCATAAGACTATTCCCCCGGTCCATATAATAGCTGACTTCCTGACGATAGGTATTAGCCAGCTTGTTAGTAAAGCGCGTGGTGGATTCGTTTATCAAGTTCTGCACAGAAGATGATGAGCTGGTATTCGGTATGCTCTCTTGACGTTCAACCGGAGCCAACCCAACACTGTTACCCCCGGAAAGCGGGCCAGGCATTACTGATGCCCGAGTGGGACTAATCAAAGCACCTTGATTACTCGGTGAACCCAGCAATCTGGTTCTGTCCGTAAATCCCCCGGGGACCGATTCGGTTTGTTCGTTTGACTCTGATTCAGACTGTCCTGTTTGTTCCGAGGGTAATTGAGGCAAACTAAACGGAGCGGGGGTAGTTCTTTGCCAAACATAGTCCGGAGTTTTTTCTGGATTGGTCCCATCCTGAGTTTGCTGATCACCCGTTTCACTCTGGAGGCCGGGAATTTCCAAATTCGGTATCCCGGTAGCTTCCGGTTGCACCCCCCTGCCAGTAAAATCAGTTTCACTTTCTGAGTCGGTAGTAGTTGTTTCCCTGCCACCCTGATATTCCGTAAGTTCTTGAGGCTGCTCGGCCGTTTGCGCCGGTGATTGGCCCTGAGTACCATACGTATCCGTAGTAGTAGTTTGAGGTAAATCCACCACTCCCCTTCGGCTTATTCCCATATCCCTCAACTGATTTTCCACCATCCAGGGTTCTTGTACTGCTGCGCCGGAACCGGTTGTATCAATAATCTTAAACTCCGGGATGGTCTGGGAAACTCCCAAGGTGTGTGTCCTGCTCAGGGGACGCGTTGATAAACGGGAATCATCATACTCGTACTGATAGTTGGTTCCAGTTGCATTATACTGACGGGAATACATGTTTTGGGTGTTAACAATGTTGTTTCCCCGGCTACGTGTGACCGACATTGACGGATCAATATAGGGAACCTGTTGACCGACAGGCCGTGATAAATCTTGAACTCCCACCGAATCCCGGCGGAAATTACTCAAATCGCTGCTGCCCAGTGTAGATTGAAATTCCTGCGAGCTTGAATACGGCATAAGTCCCTGAAAGCTGGCCCCTCCGCTTACGTTACCGGTCACGTAAAGGTTGGCACGGGGAACCAGAGAATCCAGACGTGTTTGCGTGTTCAAACCGAAAGAACCCAGGCGTGGATTAGCGTCCAGCAAATGACCCTGTTCGGACACGTAATATTGCCCCCACAAGGTTTCTGACAGAAATGACAGACTAACTATAAGACTCAGGATTATCAGAAAAACGTCTTTAAATGTATTTTTCTTTTTCATCCTTGTACCCTCGTCTCATACGAAGTAACTTCTTTTATTTATCCTCGGTTGATTGTGTATAGTTGGGCCGGGCGCCCCAAAGCAGTTTGGTATTGAGTAGCTGCCATTGACTCTGCCTGGGATTCTGCACCAGTAAAAATCTCGCCGCCGCGGGAGTCACAGTAATAGTATCTTCGTTTTTTAAGACAGTATGGTCCTGCCCATCAATCACTACCACGGCCCCGGAGGCACCCGGCTGTGACTGCCAAATACCGCTGGCATGCACATCCCGGCAGCGTAGAGTAATGGGTTTGTCCAAATTGACCACAATGGGCCGAAAACTAAGCGAGTGAGCCGCCAGGGGGGTTATCACAGCCGCCTTTAAGGTCGAGGCCAAAATCGGACCACCTGCTGATAGATTATAGGCGGTGGAACCTGTGGGGGTAGCTACTATTAATCCATCACCGGCACAGCAAGCCAGCGGCTCTGAAGCAATACTTATCGACACTTCGATCATACGGAAGGGAGGACCAGCAATGATAGCCAAATCGTTAACTACATTAGTTTCAAAATCGGGCCGACCGGGCCTTTCAATGCGGCAGTTAAGCATCGTCCTTTCAGTATAGGGTTTTTCATGGGTTATTATCTCTTCAAATTGTTCTTGCAGATGCTCGAGAGAAAACTCGGCCAGGAAACCCAATTTCCCCATATTGACCCCAATTAGCGGCAATTGATTATTACCCAAGTCGCGTACCGTAGATAAAATCGTACCGTCTCCACCCAGAACGATAATGAAATCTGCAGCGGGAAGATTTTTTAAGTCAAGATTGCCCTGCAGATTATCTGCTACTACCTGAACTCTCTCTTGCAACCATTCCAACAACTGCCTGCCGCATGATTGGGGCTGAGTTTTATGGGGATTGATTAATAAAATAACCCGGGTTTTATCTGATGGTGTTGACATTTGATAATACCGTCAAAGAAAGATGTTCCAAAAATGCCAAAAAACCTGTCTATAACGTACCGCCCAACTACTACGATACGGTTTTAAATTTAATGATCTTTGCGCCTTTAAGAGATTCCTCTTGCTTATCCGCCGAGTTCGGCTGACTCTCGTTTAGCTTCATGGATCGTCCCAGTAATTGGCGTACATGTGCCTCTATTGCCTGCCTGGTCAATCCTGCCTTTTCCAGCTGGTTACGACGGGTATCTTGTTCCATAAAGTAATCGGGCAGACCAAGCCGAGTGATCCGGCGGGTATCAAGGCGATTTTGTTGGGCAACCTCCAATACAGCTGAGCCAAAGCCACCTGCCAAGGCATGGTCTTCCATAACTATAATCGGCATATCCGCCCCATCAGCCAAGAGTTTATGCAAAATCTCCTCATCCAGTGGTTTGGCAAATCTAGCGCTGAACACCCCCAAATCGATACCATCTTCAGCCAGAGACTCCGCCGCCAGACAGGCCTCATAGGCTACACTACCATATGCCAGGACTATCGCATCGTGTCCCTGACGCAGCCAGGCCCCTTGGGCCAGCTCGAACGGCTGGCATTGGTAGTCAGGAGCTATTTTATCAAGCTGATTGGCTATATCGCGAGGATAGCGGATCACACAGGGACGGCTGCTTTGTATAGCAAATTTAAGGGCCTCGATTAATTCCCCTTCGTCCACAGGAGCCATCAAAACCATATTCGGCAGACTTCTAAGCAGAGCGATATCACAGAAACCATGATGCGTGGGGCCGTCGCCACCCACCACTCCGGATCGGTCCACACAGAAAACTACCGGAAGGTTCTGCAAAGCTACCTCTTGGAATATCTGGTCAAAACTGCGTTGTAAAAATGTGGAGTATAACGCAACCACCGGCAGCAGTCCTTTTTTCGCCAGCCCTGCGGCAATATCTACCGCCGCACTTTCAGCGATACCCACATCAATAATCCTATCCGGATACGTACCACGCAGAGAAGCCAATCCCGTTCCATCAGGCATGGCAGCCGTCAGGGCCACTATCCGTTCATCTTTGGCCATCAGCTCATTCAGGGTATGGGCGAAAACAGAAGTAAAGCTCCGGTCCGTTCGCTCAGTGAAGCTTACGTTCTCCCCATCAACCGTAAAAGGCTGCGTGCTGTGAAAGGTACAGGGATCCTGGCTGGCCGGTATAAATCCCCGGCCCTTTTCGGTATAAACATGTAAGATAACCGGATGATCTATCTGACTGAGGACTTTGAATACCTTGATTAAATTGGCTATGCCGTGTCCGTCTATTGGACCATATAAGGGAATGTCCAACTGTTCAAATTTCTGCGGCCCCAATAGCGTGGTTTTTATACCACCTTTTATACGATGCAGAGTATCATGAAGCTTATCACCAACCAAGGGAAGCTGACGAAGCATAAGTTCGGTACGGCGATGCAGATCCTCATAGGGCCGGGAAATCCGCAAACGAGTCAGGTATTGAGCAAAAGCCCCCTGCGTCTTATCGATGGCCATGGAATTGTCATTGAGGATAATCAGCAATTGCCGATTAACCTTGTTCGTGTTATTCAGCCCTTCAAAGGAAACTCCATTGACAATACTGGCATCACCTACCACCGCTACAATTTTTTCCTGGCTTTGGGTTAATTGTGCACCCAAGGCCAGCCCTACCGCACTGGGGACGGCGGTGCCGGCATGGCCGACGATAAACTGATCATACGGACTCTCCTTTGTGTTGGGAAATCCGCTTATCCCATCCACCTGACGCAGACGGTCCAACTGTTCCGCCCTACCGGTTAATATTTTATGTACATAACACTGATGACCCACATCCCAGACGATCCGGTCCCTGCTGAAATCGAATACGTAATGCAAGGCTATGGTCAACTCGACCACCCCCAGGTTACTGGCCAAATGACCCCCATTACGGCTCACCGCCATCTTGATCAGATGGCGAATCTCCGCGGCCAGTTCAGACAACTGCTGAACCTTCAAATCCCGCAAATCAGCCGGACTCTTTATTGTTTTCAGTAACTTTCCTATCATTTCTCGCTCAAATTAATCTCTATCAGGAAAAGATTATAACGATTATATCATATCTTCTTTCTAGAACATAAGTTATATTTATGCCCCTCGGGCCATTTCCAGCATTTCATCCAACATCTTCTTCAAATAAGGACATCTATTATAAGCTACCTGTGGATCCAACTTCTCTAAAAGGTTCTTACTGTCAACCGTCTTCTTATAATCCTTATTACGAAATTCCTGTTGATATAGTTTGTTTAATAATTTCGAGGGTGGCTCT
>Ga0272442_10001366_pt1 | contig 37368 bp, 32 predicted proteins | sample SSMForm2O_FD_200262 | JGI IMG/M metagenome (GOLD analysis project Ga0272442, IMG submission 200262) | Marine sediment archaeal communities from Little Sippewissett salt marsh, Falmouth, MA, United States - SSM-Form-2O | ecosystem: Environmental > Aquatic > Marine > Wetlands > Sediment ... | reverse complement strand
TTTGGCAAAGAGCTTTTTATCAGAAAGTGTCGCATCAGAATTGATTGTGTAGGCGAATGTCTTCTTGCTGCCGGGATCAGCCACATACAGCCGCTTGCCGTCCGGTGTACCGATCAGACCATTGGGGCGCACCATATCATCAATCACACGCGTGACCTTCTTGAAATCCGGTGATACATAATACACATGCTCGCCATCCTGCGGCAGATTATCCCGCCCGCCGCCATACCTCGGATCGGTAAAATAAATCCCGCCTTTCGGATCCACCCACAGATCATTCGGACTGTTAAACGGCTTGCCATCGTACTGATCGGCGACCACCTTCACAATCGCTTCGTCGTCGCCTTCCCGCGTAATCCAAATTACCTTGCCTTCACTGCCAACACAGACAAACAGCCCGCGGTCTTTAACATAATGCAGTCCATTGGCCCGTTTGGCTTTCGTCCAGTACGTCGTGACATTATTGTCATGCGTCAGCCAGCATATATGAATCTTGCTGTTGGGTATATCCGTAAAGCGAACATTGCCCAATGAATCGACCGTCGGTCCCTCGGTAAACTTAAAGCCCCCCGCCAGTTTTCGCGCCGTCGGCTCGGAAATGTGGTTCATTTCCCCCAGGAGATTTGCCGAAGCGAAAATCATCAGGATCATGCCCAATATGCTTGTCATCAGGAATTCTCGTCTTTTCATTGTTTTCCTCCTGATATACAGGGATTGATATTTACCTGAGATATTCTACCCCCAAGCCGCACCGATAATAAAGGATTTTCTTTAAAACAGCGAAAAAAAAGACCGCCTGTAAAAATTAGAAGGAGGAATACGGAAGCAGAGGGTACTTCCGCGAAGGAGAAACCACAGACGGCAGAAGAAGCTTATGATGATATTATCAAATGTTAGAGTTCTGTTCAAGTAGAATTTCCAAAAAATTTGGACAAATCATCGCTTTAAAAAAGCCGCATCCAAGTTTTCAGCCACGATCAGCGATACATTGAAATAATGAACAATTTATGTCAGGTTTCCCGCATTCCGAAATCATGAACCGCAAACCCCTGTATATGGTTATGCGACTGCTTCTTTACTGTTCTTTTAAGGGTTTTGGCTTATAGGGTAGCTCTAACAATTCATTTTGGCGGACAAGCGAATCTTTTTGATTCCGGATGGCGTCAGGCAAAAGCCGCTTTAGCTTCAACTAAAGCTGATTTGACTTCCTTGCCGGAATACAAAAATCTTCTACTTACCGCTCAAAAGCAATTATTAGAACTACCCATATTCTTTATGGCTGGTATCGATGCCGCGATCCATACTGCACGGGAAGCAACCTGGGAGAATTTCCATTAACGACAGACGATATTGGATAAATATCCACGAAATCGGAATTTCGGAATAAATAGGTCCCCGTTTCACGACGCTTCGCTTTACTCCGCATCGTTTCGGTTGGGATGACAAGTCACCGCGGCCTCGGGATGCTGTCTTGAAGCCAACGCAGCTCGATAATTTTGACGGTTCCCTGCAGCGTATTATTATGTTCCATAAACCACTGATACAGCCGGTCCAGTTTTGTTTTTTCATCCGCCTCGAAAGCCGTCGCCGCCTGGCCCCATGCGGCGCCCCAGTACACTTTTGTGCCGTCTTTGACATTTAAGATAATCTGCGGTGTATCATGGGAACTGCTTTTCCGGCCGGCGAAGTTGGAAACGTCGATGCTGTCGATCTCATTCAACAGGGGCTTTTCCGGTATTTTCCCGCCCGGCGACGTCGTCTTGCGGGTCTTTTGTTGCTCCATTTCCTGCTGATAGAGCTGATCGATTCGATACAGCAAATTCAGCAGTTCCACGGCGGCTTGAGCATCTCCCGCAAGCCATACCTGGCCCAGCTCGGGTGCCTTGGTGGAGGCGCCCTTTATTTCGACAATCGGGATGGCCGTCATGGGAATATAGTCCATGACCGTCATGTCATCGCCGATATACAATTTTTTACCCCCGGAAGTAACAAGCCCAACGGGCCGTCGATACTCGGCGTACACGTTAATGCCGTTGGGTTCTGTCTGAACGGCCAGGTCCTTAAACCATGCGACCGGCTTGAGTTTCTCAGAAACGATCTGTGCGGTACTCGCATCCAGGGGAAATGCGGCGCTGCCGAGAGTCTCCTGTATCCAGTCTTTCCATTCCTGGTTCAGCCAGATCGGCGGCTTTTTAAAGACCACGGTTCCTTCCGGAATCTCCTCTGCCGCGGCCGCCTTCACATAGCGGTCCAGATAGCGCAGACCAACCGCGCCGCCAGCCGCCAAAACGGCCAGAAACAGAATTGTCAGTGCGACCTTCAGTCCTGTCGCAAATGACGGCCGGTTTTTGGTTTTGCGGTGGGTCTTCTTTTTTGAAAAAAAACCGCCTGTTTTTTTTGTCTTTGTTTTTTTCTTTCTGGCCATAGGGATAAATCAAAATTCTAAAATTAAATATAAAAGTTGTGGAACCCCGACTTTACCGGGACAACTTCCTGAATTCTACATTTTACATTGTTTGTATTCGTTCCATGCCGCTTCAGCAATCTGCCGGCACAACGCCGGTGTCGGAATACCGGCCTTTCTCGCCGCCATCGGCAGCAGCGAATGGCTCGTAAAGCCCGGCAGGGTATTGATCTCCAGTATATACGGAACCCCGCCCTCTGTTAAGATAAAATCCACCCGGCTCAGGTGTCGGCACCCGAGTTCTTGGAAGCAGGTCAGCGCCGCCTGCTGAATGTCTGCAACGAGTCTATTATCCCTGATCGTATCAAAGAGATATTCGGTTGCGTCATCGACATACTTAGCGTGATAGTCATAAAAAGCCGTTTTGCTGCGGATTTCAATCAGCGGCATGGGCATCCCGTTTACGATGCCCACCGTAATCTCTCGCCCGGCGATGAATTCCTCGACCATGCAGTCGCCATAACGCTGAAAGCACGCCAGGGCGCTGGCGGCGGCTGTCGCGGCATCCTCGATGATTTCGATGCCGACGCTGCTGCCTTGCTTTAAGGGCTTGATGACAAATTTATCCGCCAGTTTCCCAAGCTGCTTTTCCAAGTACTCCGGTGTATCGTCGGATTGTACAATGAGGTGTTTGGCAATGGGCAGGTGGGCATGGAAAAAGGCCTGCTTGCTGAGCAGTTTATCAAATGATTTCCGGCTGGCCTCCGACCCGGCGCCGGTAAAACACAGGTCTCTGTCTTCGAGAATTTTCTGAAGACGCCCGTCTTCGCCGAATTGCCCGTGCAGGGCAAGAAAAAAGACGTCGATGGATGCATCGTCAAGAATCCGCAGGTCCTCCTGCGTGATATCGGACAAAACAACATCCACACCGCCTTCCAGCAGGGCGTTATAAATGTTCTTGCCGCTCTGTAAGCTGACCTCACGCTCAGCACCCACCCCGCCGGCCAGCACCGCAATTTTAAGTTGTTCGGTTGTTTTGTTCATTGATACCTATATCGGCTATATACAGAAAATCCGAAATTCGAAGCACGAAACTCGAAACAAGCACAAATTTTTTAATATCAAATGTTCTAAACAACAGTGTTTGAATCATTTGGATTTATTTTTTTGAATTTGTTTCGGGTTTCGGATTTAGAATTTCGGATTTCTCCTTACTCCCAGATTTCGATTTCCAGTTCCAGTTCCACATCGAAGGTGTCCCTGACTTTGGTTTGAATCAGTTCGATCAGTTTCTTGATGTCGCTGCTGGTACACCCTGTTTCAGTGGTAATAAAATTGGCGTGCTTTTCACTGACCACGGCGCCGCCCATCTGGGTGCCTTTTAAGCCGGCGCGGTCGATGAGCGCCCCGGCACTCATCCCGCGGGGGTTCTTGAAGATGCAGCCGGCGTTTTTCGTGTTCAGCGGCTGTGAATTTTTCTTGTAAATCCATACCTCCTTTACTGTTTTGAGCATGGCGTCCGGGTCCGATTCGGTCAACTCCATCGTTGCTTTCAGGATGACCGGCGCCGTGATATTTACCCAGCGATAATCAAAGACTAGTTCCGGTTTTTCTTTCTCGAAGATATTGCCCAGTTTGTCCATTACGGTGATGCTTTGGATGGACGACCCGATATCGCCAAAGCTGCCCCCGGCGTTCATCCGTACCGCGCCGCCGACCGACCCCGGAATACCGGTCAGTGCCTCAAGGCCGCTGAGCCCCTTGCGAACCGAGTCCAATACCATTTTATTCAGGTTCACCCCGGCTCCCGCGACAAGGGTATTGTCGGAGAACTCGAAATTGCAGAATTCGTCCGAATCCAGCTTTACAACTGCCCCGCGTATGCCTTCATCGCTGACCAGCAGATTGGACCCGAACCCCAAAACACGAAAAGGGACTTCGTTTTCCCGGCAGCGAAGCACAACGGCCCTCAACTGCTCGGTGTTTTGGGGGCAAACCAGGAAATCCGCATTCCCGCCCAGTCCGTACCATGTAAAATTGGCTAAGGGACAGTTTTCTTTAACGATGTTCTCTAAACCACTGAATATACTCATCTGCGACCTTCCAAATCGTTCCGGCGCCCATGGTTACGACCAAATCGCCGTCTTTGACGTTATTCTTCAAATGTTCCAAAATACCCGAAAAATCGTTGATAAACAAGGCCTGGCAACCCTGCTGCCGAATCCGCTCGGCGAGCATCTCGGCATTGACCGTGCTTTTGCTTTCGGCGGTGTCCCGCACGAAGTAGATTTCCGGCACAATTGTTATATCGGCAAGCTTAAAGCTTTCCGCGAAATCATCAAGCAAAAAACGGGTCCGGCTGTATTGGTGCGGCTGAAAAACGCACCACAGCCGCTTCGGAGCGTACTTTTCCCGAATCGCCTTTAGCGACGCCCGAATTTCCGTCGGATGGTGAGCATAATCATCCAGAATTGTGACGCCATCGACCTTGGCCTTGAGCATCAGCCGCCGGTCGATGCCGGTAAACCTGCCCAGGTGCTCAAGAATGGTTTCGGCGTCCAATCCCGTATGGATGCAGGCGGCCGTCACCGCAAGGGCATTCAGCACATTGAACCGCCCGGGCAGGGCGATATGGGGCCGCCCTAACAGGGCGTCTTTGTGGTGAAGATCAAACTCGTAACTGCCGTCAACCAGTGCCAGGTTTTGGGCGTTAAAATCACAATGGCTGTCCAGTCCATACGAGACGATTTTCGGCTCCGTTTTGAATCGTCGCAGGATACGCGCTACATTTTTATCCTGACCATTGGCAATCAAAACCCCGCGGGGCTTGATTCCGGCGGAAAATTCAGCGAACGCTTCGACAATTTCAACCTCGTCGCGATAATAATCCAGATGATCCTGCTCGATATTCAGTAAAACAGCCGCATCCGGGTGCAGATTCAGGAAGCTGCGGTCATATTCGCACGATTCGGCCACGAAAACCTTTCCGCTGCCGACCCCGCTGGAGCTGTCCAATTGCGGAATATAGGCCCCGACAATAAAATTGGGTTGTTTTCCGGCCTGCTGCAGGACGTAGGAAATCCAGCCGCTGGTGGTGCTTTTGCCGTGGGTGCCGGCTACGGCAATGCCGGTGTAGGTATCGAACAACCGCCCCAGCATTACGGCATATTTGTGAATCGGCAGGCCCAGTTCCGAAGCCCGACCCAGTTCAGGGTTCGCCGCGGTGATTGCGGCACTGATAACTACCTCATCAACGTCACCGGAAATGTTCTCCGGGCTGTGTCCAACGGAAATATCTGCCCCCAACGACCGAAGCTGTGCCACCACGGCACTGTCTTCCATATCCGAACCGGACACCGAAGCGCCGTTTTTCATCAGCATCTTCGCCAGCCCACTGGTCCCGATCCCCGCGATCCCGATAAAATGATATTTTTTTCCGTGAATGTCAGTCATTCAAACGTCCCTGTTTTACGATTGATATACGTATCCCTGCTCTTGATATAATAAATCAATAATGCGTTATATTCAAGATGTATTTCTTAAACGGCTTTGGGAAAGCAATTGTTATTCCGAAATTTTACATGTAACTTTCCTGTTTTTCTGTACACTGCCACTATACAGGAAACTCGGAAAATGGATGTCTATAGGACACAAACCGGATTCGAAAACTATTGATTAGAAAGGTGTCGTAATGAAATCAATCCTATCATTCGCAGCGTTGTGTTGTTTGTTAATATCTGTCCCTTCATTAGCCGCCGATGAGCTGTATTGGCCCACATTTCGGGGCCCGGTCAATACCGGCGTTGCTCCCGATGCTGACCCGCCTGTGACCTGGAGCGAAACGGAAAATATCAAGTGGAAGGTCGAATTCCCGGGCAGCGGCCTGTCCTCACCGGTGATCTGGGGTGACAAGATATTCTTTTTGACGGAGATCGAGACGGGAAGCGCCGCTGCGGCGGCTCCGATCCAGCAGCAACCGGCACAGGGTCGCGGTGGACGCGGCGGCAGGGGCGGAGGCAGAAGACCGACGTCAGAGTATTCATTTGAGGTGATCTGCATGGATCGAGGTGCCGGGAAAGTTCTCTGGCAAACAAGGGTTAAAGAAGCACTGCCGCACGAAGGCCACCACAACGATGGCAGTTTCGCATCCTATTCGCCGGTTACCGACGGCAAGCTTGTCTGGGCCAACTTTGGCTCGCGCGGCCTGCATTGTCTGGATGTTGACGGCAACCTTAAATGGAGTCAGGATATGGGACCATTGCGAATCCGCGCCGGGTTTGGCGAAGGCAGTTCCGCGGGCATCGCTGGTAATGCGGTTATCGTTGTCGCCGATCAGGAGGACCAGTCCTACATCTATGCGTTTGACAAAGTCAGCGGCAACCCCCTGTGGAAAAAGGAACGTGACGAGCCGACCGGTTGGGGGTCTCCCATCGCCGTCGAAGTCAACGGTAAACTGCAGGTCATCACCAATGGGACTAATTTTGTCCGCGGGTACGACCCGCTGACCGGCGAGGTGATCTGGAAATGCAGCGGCCAGACCACCAATCCGATTCCTACGCCAGTCGCCGGATTGGGCAAGGTCTATTGTGCCAGCGGTTACCGGGGATCAGCGCTGTACGCGATCGATCCTACGAAAACCGGCGATGTCAGCAACACCGATGCCGTGGTCTGGAAGGTGACCGAAGACACACCCTACGTGCCCTCACCGATTCTCATCGACGGCAAGATTTATGTCATCTCCGTCAACAAGGAGATCATCTCCTGCTACGATGCAAATGACGGCACAGCCCATTATGCCAAACAAACGCTTGAAGGGCCAAAGGGTATCTACGCCTCGCCGGTTGGGGTTTCCGGCCGGGTCTATTTCGCCGGGCGAAATGGCGTAACATCAGTTGTGAAAACGTCTGATGCCTTCGAGGTGCTGGCAACAAATACGCTTGATGACAAAATTGACGCCACACCGGCCATCGTTGGTAACGAAATCTATATTAAAGGCCTAAAATACCTATACTGCATCGCTAAAAAGTAAAAAACATACGGTTCTAAAACAGGTTCATCGTATAGAGCTTGTGATAAGATGCTTTTTTATCAAGCAGTTGTGTATGCGTGCCGTGCTCGACCACGCATCCCTGATTGATGACATACAGGTAGTCGGCATTTTTGACGGTACTGAGTCGATGTGCAATAATCACGGTTGTCCGGTCCCGGCTCAATAACTCCAACGACTGCTGAATCAGCACCTCCGATTCGGTATCGAGTGAACTGGTGGCCTCATCGAAAATAAACACCGGCGGGTTTTTCAAAAAGACCCGCGCGATCGACACCCGCTGTTTCTGTCCGCCGGACAGTTTCACCCCGCGTTCACCGACCAGCGTATCGAACCCTTCCGGCAGCGATTGTATAAAATCGTAGATATTGGCTTTCTGGGCGGCGTCAACAAGCTGTTCTTCGGTTGCTTCGGGATTACCGTACATGATATTTTCCCGAATGGTCGAATCGAACAAAAACACATTCTGCTGGACGATGCCGACATTCTCCCGCAAAAACTTCTGCTGCAAATCCATAATATCATGGCCGTCGATTCGGATCGTCCCTTCCTGCGGCTCATAAAAGCGGGGGATCAGCGAGACGATGGTGGATTTGCCGGCCCCGGATTCACCGACGATGGCGATTGTCTTGTGTGCAGGAATGGTCAGGGAAATATCACGCAAAATCCAGTCGTGCGACTGAATATACTTAAAGCTGACATTTTCAAATGCAATTTCGCCCTGCACCGGTTCAAAGGTATAGGCGTCTTTGCGGTCCACGATATCCGGCTCAATGTCCATCACCTCGGTAAACCGCTCAAAACACGCCGCACCCTGTTGAAACTGTTCGGCGAAGTCTACCAACCGCCGGATGGGTTTCAGGATAAAATGGATATACAGTACAAACGCCAGCAGATCGCCGCCAGTAACGCTTTTTCCCAGATAAATCAGAATGACACCACCGGCGACGATAACCACAAAATAGCTCTCCACCAGCAGATTCATCACTGAAAAGAATACCGCCATGATCCCGTACATTTTCTCCTTTGCCGAACGGAAACTGACATTGACGATGTCGAATTTATCGATTTCCTCGTCTTCGTTCGCATAGGACTTCACTTCGCGAATGCCCTGTACCGAATTCTCGACACTGCTGTTGATGTCGGCGATCTTCCGGCGGACGTTGCGAAATCCCCGCCGCATACTGCCGCCGTAGAAGATCCCCCACGCCACCAGAAACGGCAACGGGATAATCGCGATAATCGCCAGGGGTGTGTTGAAGCGAAACATCGCAACAAAGGCGCCTGTAATCAGCGAACTCGAAATAAGCAGATCTTCCGGCGCATGATGAGCAACCTCGCCGATCTGGTTCAGATCATTCGAGATGCGGCTCATCAAATGTCCCGTCTTGACATTGTCGAAGTAGTTAAAGCTCAGTTTTTGCAGATGGCTGAAGAACTCTGCCCGCATGTCGAATTCGATTCGCACGCCGAGAATATGCCCCCACTTGACGCGAATATAGGTTAATACCGTAGTCACCAGAACTAAAATCACGATGAACACCAGCAGCCGGATGATGGCGCTCAGGTCCTGATTCGGGATCGCTTTATCCAGCAATTGCCGGGTGATTGCCGGGATGAAAACCGTCATCACCGATCCTAAAACGGCAGCGGCCAGCGTGATGCAGAATAACTTCCGATGCGGCTTATAATATTTGGCAAATCGTTTCAGCATGATAGATTTTCGATCAGAGGTTCCAGCGGTGTGTACTCGATTTCAAGATCGCTGGCGACATGGTTATAGACACAATGGCCTTGATACAGGTTCACGCCTTTGCAGATTGGCGACATTCGTCAAAAATCCGCTTGCGGTTTGGCTCAATGATGGCACCGGCCCGGCGATAGTCCTCATTGCCGAATCCGGCGCTGATTCCGGCTCCGGCTTCGAGATAAACCTCATGGCCGCGTTTGGTATAGGCCCGCACACACGCCGGCGTCAAACCCACCCGGTATTCATGCTTTTTGATTTCGCGAATCGTTCCAATTTTCATAATCGGCTCCAATTATACTTTAGATCAATCAGGAGTACTTATTTTAGTGTAAAATCGGCTAAATGCAATCGCTTTCGATCTATAACAGGGCAATATGCAATTGGCGGGAGCCAAACATCTAATATCCTGTAGGATTAACGGTGTATTCAAGTAATAAAATATCCAAAAATTGATTGATTATCCGGTTGTATTTTGATAGAATTGTAACAGCTTAAAAACATATATTTTAACCCTATGGGGGATACGGAGGTTGAATCATGAGAAGAATACGTCCTTTTTGTGTAGTAACCTTGGCGTTCATTAGTACATGTCTTGTTTTCACTGCTCATGCCAGGCAAAATATCCGCGAGGCATTTTTTACAGTTTATCCGGATGCGGTCGGCACAACGATAGAAACGGTCCCCAGTCAACCGAATCACTGCGGGGTGTGTCATTACGAATTTACCGGCGGGGGAACCCGTAACCCCTACGGGGCCTTGCTGGAAGCGGCGCTGCCCAATTTTGGTAACAATCCGAAAGGGAAAAGGGCGGCCGTGGAATCCATCGAAAATCAAGATGCGGATGGCGATGGCCGCACGACACTTGAAGAAGTAACGGATACGATCACTTATGGAAATACCCCCACCTTCCCCGGACTGACTCCCTCTAATTTAGCCAATGTGACAAGTGTGAATATAACAGAAATCCAAACCCATCTTGTCCCCGTTGTCGGAAACGATACAACACCGCCGGCGGTAACAGTAATTGCCCCCAATGGCGGTGAAGTGATAACAGCCAATACCGCCTATACCGTCCAATGGACAGCGACGGATACAGACGGCAGCGGTGTTGCGTCGATCAACTTATACCTGTCCCTGGACAATGGTGCAACGTTCAGTGTGATTGCCAAGAGCGTGTCCAACACAGGCAGTTATACCTGGTTCCCGGCGAACCGACCCTCTGCCGAGGCCATCTTCCGTGTCGAAGCAACCGACAATGCGTTCAATACCGGCTTCGATGACAGTAATGCGGTCTTTGAGATTGCTTCGCCGGAAGGCGGGCTTGTGCCAACGACACTGCGGGACTTCGACCAGCCGGGAACCCAGCCCTTTGAAGCGGGTGTTTTGAATCCGCCGCAGGCCTGCGCTGTATGCCATGCCGGATATGACCCCACTGTAGAACCCTATACAAACTGGCAGGGCAGCATGATGGCCCAAGCTTCGATTGATCCGATTTTTCTGGCCAATATGGCGATTGCCAATCAGGACGCCCCCGATTCCGGCGACCTGTGCCTGCGATGCCACCTGCCGCGCGGCTGGCTCCAGGGGCGGTCGGTCCCGACTGATGGGAGCGCAATGCTGCCCGCCGATGAGGCGGGTGTGTCTTGTGATTTGTGCCATCGGTTGCTCGATCCAATCTATGAACCGGGTGTCAGTCCTATTCAGGATTTTGATATCCTTGCGGAACTGTCCTTCCCAACGTATGAATTTGGAAACGGCATGTACAACGTCGATCCGACGGGTGCCCGCCGCGGTCCCTTTGTGGATGCGACCAGCGGACATCCTATCCTGGTGTCTCCGTTCCACCGTGAAGCGGCCCTTTGCGGAACCTGTCACGATGTTAGTAATCCTGCATTTGAAAAAGATGGCAATGGCGGCTATGCGCCCAATCCACTCAATGAGACCGCGACCGATTTTTCTCCCAATACGCTATTACCGGTCGAACGGACCTACAGCGAGTGGCTGCACAGCACTTATAACACTCCCGGGGGTGTTTATGCTCCGGAATTTGGCGGCAACAAGACATTTGTTTCGACTTGCCAGGATTGCCATATGCGGGATGTGACCGGTCAGGGTTGTAATATGGACCCGCCCGTACGTGATGACCTGCCGCTGCATGATATGACCGGAGGCAGCACGTGGCTGCCGACGGTACTGGCACAGACCCATCCGGCTCAGGTCAATGAAACGGCCTTGAACGCCGGTATTGATCGCGCCCGTTATATGTTGCAGAATGCGGCTGTATTAACGGCTTCACAAGCCAGTGATGAACTGAAAGTGACTGTGACAAACAATACTGGCCATAAACTGCCGACCGGCTATCCTGAAGGCCGGCGGATCTGGATCAATGTGCAGTTTTATGATGCGGGAATGAATCTGATTTCCGAATCCGGCGCCTATGACCCCAGTACCGGCGTTCTGTCCCACGACGAAGAAGCCAAGATTTACCACATCGAGCCGGCTATTGACGAAACGGTTTCCTCCATCACGGGCGTTCCTGTGGGGCCGTCCTTCCACTTTGTGCTTAACAGTACCGTTGCCTTAGACAACCGCATCCCCCCGCGGGGCTATGATCCCAATGCCTTTGCCAACTTTGGCGGGTTGCCGGTCAATTACAGCTATGCACCGGGGCAGTACTGGGATGATACTGAGTACGCCGTGCCCGTGGGCGCCACATCCGCGCAGGTAACACTCTATTACCAGAGCACCAGCAAGGAGTTTATCGAATTCCTGCGTGACGAAAATAACGATCCAAACCATGGTATCGGCCAGGTGATGTTCGATCTCTGGAACAACAATGACAAATGCCCGCCGGAAGTGATGGAGCAGATTCAAATAGACCTGACGCCGACAACGGTTCCGGCCGATCTGGACCTGGATTTTGATGTTGATATTGCCGACCTGGCCCAGTTCTGTGCCAATTATCTGGCCACCGGATGTGTGGCTCCGGAAGACTGCGGCAGGGCGAACATTGCCGGCGATGATGATATCGTTAATAATCTGGATTTTACGGAATTCGCCGAATACTGGATCTGGCCGTAAAAGAATATCAAAGACTGCAATCAGGGTCGAGTGCATTGGAGCAATTGAGCCAATTTTCACAAAGACCCCGCAGATCATTCAATGTGTAGCCGCCGGTTTCCAGCCAACCGGATGCGATAACCCAAAAGTCGGATAGATTAACATAACAGTCACTTGTGTAATCATCAGCAGGCGGAGAAGAACATTCATAAATTGCAATTGATTGTTGACTAATGAAGTCAGTTTTTTTGTTCTGCTTCAATCACTTTCACTGGAGCAATTTCACTGAGCGACTCTTTCAGTTGTTCAGCATCGCCGACCACGATGATTGACAATGTATCCGGATCGAGGGTCTTTTCAGCCAGTTTCACGCAATCCTGCTTTGTCGCATTGTCAAGTCCCTTGAACAGCTTCTTAAAATAATCCTTTCCAAGCCCCTGCGACTCAATCAGCCACAAATCCCGTGCAATATCCTGCGGTGTTTCCCGCTGACCAGCGAAACTGCCAATGAAAAAGCTGCGGGTATCATTCAGTTCGCTATCCGTCGGCTCAATGGTTTGAAATTCGGCAATCTGCTCCAAAACAACTTTAATCGTTTCCGGAACAGATTCATTTTTGGTAAATGTGGAGACTTCGAATGTCCCGGACATATTATTTGCACGATAGCCGCCCCAGGCCCCATAGGTCAGGCCGCGTTTGACGCGAATGTTTTCATTGAGTCGGCTGTTAAATGAGCCGCCAAAATAAGCTCCGGCAAGCAAGCTGATAAAGTAATCCGGTTGCTGATGGCGGGTAATCCCCAGTTGGCCAACCTTAATCTGTGCCTGTGCGCTGCCGGGACGATTGACAAGATAGATCGCTGTGGGCTTTGCTTTGGGTATTTGTGAGGCCTGCGGTGAGGCCATCGGGACAGAGCCCCATTGTCCAAAGTATTTTTTGGCCAGGTCAACGGCTTCTTGTTGGGTCAGGTTGCCGGCGAAGATCAATGTTGCAAAGTCCGGTTGAGCGTATAATTTCCACCAGAGCTTTAAGTCTGCCGGTTTCAATTGTTTCAGGTCCTCAACTGTTCCATCAACGGTGCGAGCATAAGGATGCGAGCCAAACAGGACCTCGTTCAGGTACTTGTCGGCCAGATAGCGAGGGTCCTGTTCTTTGATGTTCAGGTTGGTGATTTTTTGCTGCAAGAGCTTATTAAATTCACTCTGCGGGAGTGTTGGCTCCTGCACCACTTCAGCCAACAGCCGCATCCCGCGATCCAGTTGTTCTGTGGTGCAGTTCATGTCAACGGCGGCCGTATCCATATCTGCTGAGGCGTTCAGAGAAATGGCATACTGCTCCAACTCCGCAGCCAGTTCGGCCTCGCTGTGGGTTGCCGTGCCGCGTGTCAGCATCGAAAGTGTTGTCGCGGCAGTGCCCGGCTTGGTCTCGGTCCAGGCCCCGTTGGTCAGCCCCAATTTGACGGAAACAAACGGGACTTCGTGATTGGGCACTACCATAACCGTCATTCCATTAGACAACTTGGCATGCTCGTAATCCAGATCGAAGGATGCTTTTACTTTTTCATCGATTGGGGCAGTGGCGGGAAAGGATTGGGGCCGCTTGACACCGGGCCGGCCGGGGGCAGGGGCCTCCAGTTCGGGCTCGGCCGTGATCGCGGCCTCTTCATTGTCTTTGCGGGCATTCTTCATGCCGGTATTTTGCGTGATGGTAAATTGAAAAACACGATTCATGTCCAGATATTGATTCGCGGCCCGCTGTATATCCTCTTTTGTGACCGAGCGAATCTCCTCCATTTGCGTATTGACCTTGCTAACGTCGCCCATCGACACGGCTGCGGCTCCGAGCATACGGGCCTTGCTCTCAATCGAAAGATTCGTCGTAACCAGTTGTTTTGTAAGCTGATTGCGTGCCTTTTCAAGCTCTTCGTCGGAAATACCATCGGTCTGAATTTTGATAATCTGCTCGGTCAGGGCTTTAATCGCACCATCATAGTCCTGTGAGTTCGGAGGCAGGGTGGCCTCTGCAACGAAAATCCCGTCCAGTTGCAGGTTGTACGTCCAGGTACTTGCATCGACTGCCATCTGGGTATCGGCCACCAGTGTCCGATACAGGCGGCTACTGTGGCCGCTGCCGAGAATCTGTGACAGAAAATCCAGCACTGTTTCGTCACGCCGGCCGACCGGGACCGTTCGCCAACCCATCACAACCTGTCCGGCGGGGGCATTTTCGTCATCGATGACGATGTCTTTGGGTTTAGTCGGCTCAGGTTCCTCAATTGCGATTTTTTTTGGCTCCGATCCCGCGTGAATCCAGCCAAAGTATTGCTTGGCGAGTTTCTGAGCTTTTTTGTGTTCGATGGCGCCGACGATGATCAGGGTTGCATTGTTTGGCACATAGTTTTCAATCCAGAACTCTCGCAGGTCCGGCACACTGGTCGCCCGCAGGTGAGCCAACTTGCCGATGGGTGTCCAGCGGTAGGGGTGTTCGGTGAATATCTCCGCCGCCATTTTCTTAAAGACATTACCGTAGGGCTGGTTTTCCCGCATCCGCAACTCTTCTTCAACGACTTTACGTTCTGTATCGAAGGCATACTGATCGATCTTGAGAAAGCTCATCCGCTCGGCTTCCAGCCACAAGGCCAATTCAATCTGGTCGGCCGGCAGCGTTTCATAATAAACGGTCTGGTCAAAGCTGGTGTAGGCGTTGCAGGTGCCGCCCACTTTCCGGAGTAGATTGAAATGGTCTTTTTCGCTGATACGGTCCGTGCCCTTAAACATCATATGCTCAAACATGTGCGCATACCCCTGTCGATCCGGCTTTTCATCCTTGCTGCCGACGTGGTACCACACCTGCACCGCGACGACGGGACAGGAAAAATCCTCGAGTGTGATCACTTCAAGTCCATTGTCCAGCGTGATCTTCTGGTAATCAAACAGCTTCTTGTCTGCATTCGGTTGGTTTGAGGTTTCGCTGCCCGGTCCTCCAAAGCATCCCGACAACAACGCAGTCAACATGAGTATTCCAAGTAAAGCGGTTTGTTTCATCGTGTATTCCTTGTGCAGAGACAATATTCTTTTGCAAAGTTGTCGGGTATTGTATCGAAACCCACAGCAGACAACAAGTGCCGATTTGAAGATTAGAGAAATATACGAATAGTAGGATAAAAATGTTCTTAGCCGCATTGGGTATAACGGAAGCAACCGGTTAGGTGGTCATTGACCAGTCCGACTGACCGCATGAAGGTGCAGCAGATGGTTAAGCCGACGAATTTGAAGCCGCGTTTTTTCATGTCCTTGCTTATGGCGTCCAATTCAGCCGACGTGATTTTTCAGTAATTATACGCGATGGTTTGCCTGCCCCGCATTTTTGAAAGCAATAGTTCAAGCTGTGGCCTGATATCAATGCCAATGTGATACTTGCACTATCCTGCTGTTTCGATTTTTTCGACAGCAAAATAATATAATCAGGATTGACGGATGTTTCCGGTTCAGATAATATACCTAACATCTATTGTACAACTTAAATTTTCCTTTTTTTGGTGGTTTTACGGATGAAACAGACGCCTTTTTTCGCAAAACACACGGCGTGCGGGGCCAGGATGGTCGATTTTTCCGGTTGGCAGATGCCGATTCAATACCCTGACGGCATCGTCGCCGAGCACCTCGCCACGCGCAAACACGCCGGACTGTTCGATGTCTCCCACATGGGCCGGTTTCAGGTCAGCGGTCCCGGGGTTCCCGGCTTTCTGCAGTATGCCCTGACCAATGACAGCGACCGGCTGGCCGTCGGACACGCTCATTATACGATGCTGGCTAACGAGACCGGCGGGGCGATTGATGACGCCTTTCTGTATCGGTTGAGTCAGGAGACGTTCCTGCTGGTGGTCAATGCATCGAACAAGGACAAAGACCGGCAGCATTTGCAGGCAGTGTTGACGGATTTCGGCTCTGTTGACTTTCAAGATGTCAGCGACCCGATGGCGATGCTGGCCCTGCAGGGTCCGGAAAGTGAGGTGATTCTTGAATCGCTGGTTACAGAGGGAATGCTGCCGGAATCCAAACGCAATGCTCTCGGTCAAGTCAAGCTTTGCGGCGTAGAGACAATTGCCGCTCGAACCGGCTATACCGGTGAGCCGGTTTGTTTTGAATTGTTTATTCCCGCTGACTCTGCGGAAGGGCTTTGGGATAAGCTGACAGCCGCCGGAGCGAAACCGATTGGGCTTGGGGCACGGGACACACTTCGGCTGGAGGCGGGACTTCCGCTTTATGGTCATGAGTTGGGTATCGGCAAAGATGGAAACGAAATTCCTGTATTTGCAATCCCACAAGCGCCATTTGCTGTCAGCTTTGAAGATCCGGATCGACAATTTATCGGAAGAGATGCCCTTGAAAAACAGGCCGCGGCCAAACAGCGGTACAAAACAGGTGATTTTTCGGATACCGCGGCATTGCCAAAAGTGGTCCGGCAGGTGCGTTTGCTGGATAAAGGTATTGCACGGGACGGGGCCGAGGTGTATTATCAGGGGCAATTGGTCGGCTGGATGACCAGCGGGACGATGGTGCCGTATTGGACAGTTAGAGATACGGTTTTAACGGATGAGCACGCTCAGCGGGCGGTGGGGCTTTGTATTGTTGCACCGAATATCCCCGTGGGTTCAGAGATTGAAATCGAGGTTCGCGGGCGACGGCTGAAAGCCGAAGTCGTTGCAAGAAATCTGGAAAACCGCAAGGGTGATACAGCTTATGCGTTATTGTAAAATAAACCACTGAGGATGCCGAGACCGCGTGTTGTCATGCCGGACTTGCTTGTCCCGCCGTAGCTCATAGAGCGAAGGGGGAATCCGGCATCCAGACGGTGACGCTCTGGATCCCGGTTCGGAGGCCGGGGTGACACCTTGCGACACTTTCGTGGGCTTCGTGGTAAAACTATTATTAAGTAACAGGAGAGTTGAAGAATGATGATTGATAAAGACGCGCGGTATTTAGAATCGCATGAATGGGCCAAACAGCAGGGCGGCAATGTGTTCACGGTCGGCCTGACGGCGTATGCTATCGAACAATTGGGCGATATCGTGTATATGGAACTGCCGGAAGCAGGGACGGAAGTCACCGCCGGCCAGCCATTCGGGATTGTCGAATCGGTCAAGAGCGCATCAGACATGTACGCCCCGGTGTCGGGCACGGTGGTCGAGGCCAATACCGACATTCCCGATAATCCGGATGCTCTTAAGAGCGATGCATATGACGCCGGCTGGATGATTAAGATCGAGGCCTCGGACCCCCCTGAATTCGAGGACCTGATGGACGATGCGGCGTACCGGAAGTTTCTCGAAACGGAAGCGTAAAAATAGTTTCAATTTTCAAAGTGCAATTTTCAAATTCATATGTCCTGAAGTCTGAAGACTGAGGACGGGAGACTCATAAAATGGCATTTATTTCGAATACGGATGAACAGCGGGCGGCAATGCTGGCCGAAATTGGCTTGGCGCTGGAGGATTTATTTGCGGATGTGCCGGAATCATTGCGGTGTGGCGGGTTGGATTTGCCCGAGGGAATGGGCGAACAGGAAGTCCGTAATCGTCTGGCGGCCATGGCAGGTAAAAATTTCATTCATCTAACGAATTTTGTGGGCGGGGGTTTTTATGACCATTTTATTCCATCGGCAGTCTATGCCACGTTGTCTCGCAGCGAGTTTTACACGGCCTATACGCCATACCAGCCGGAAACGTCACAGGGGACACTGCAGGCGATTTATGAGTTTCAGTCGATGATCTGCCGATTGACGGACATGGAGGCGTCGAACGCTTCGATGTACGATGGCGGCACGGCCCTGTATGAGGCGATGATGATGGGCCTGCGGATTAGCCGGCGAAACAAGGTCATTATTGACGATTCGGTCAACCCGATCTACCGCGTGATGATTCATTCCTATTCCCGCAATCTTAAGATCGATCTGGTCGAAACAAAAAATCATAAAGGTCTGGCCAACCGGGATGCGATTCTAAAGGCGCTGGATGATGAGACCGGCGTGATCCTGCTGCAGAACCCCAACTTCTTTGGGTGCATTGACGACTTTACGGATATCGCCAAAGCGGCGCATACCAAGGGGGCCTTGTTGGTGGTATCGTGCTACCCGATTTCGCTGGGGATTCTGAAGACACCCGGCGCGATGGGGGCTGATATTGTCACGGGCGAGGGCCAATCGCTGGGTTTGCCGATGTCGTTCGGCGGGCCGTACCTGGGCTTTATGGCGACGCGGAAAAAATACGTGCGAAACCTGCCCGGGCGAATCGTGGGTGAAACGACCGATGTCAACGGCGATCGCGGCTACGTGCTGACCCTGCAGACGCGGGAACAGCATATTCGCCGGGATAAAGCGACCTCGAACATCTGCTCGAACGAGGCATTGTGTGCGCTGGCGGCGACGGTGTATCTGTCACTGCTGGGCAAGCAGGGCCTGAAAGAAACGGCGCAGTTGTGTGCGGATAAGGCCAGCTATGCCTACCAGCGGCTGACGGCGATTCCCGGCGTCAAGCCGCATTTTCACGCCAAGTGGGTCTTTAATGAAATGGTGTTTGATCTGCCCTGCGATGCAACAGACGTCATCGGCAAGCTCATCGAAAAGGGCTATGCGGCGGGCTTTCCGCTGAGCCGGTATTACAAAGGCATGGATAACTCCATTTTGATCGCCGTAACGGAAAAACGAACCAAACAGCAAATCGGCATGCTGGCCGAAGAACTGGAAGCGATTTTATAGCCACAGAGAACACAGAGGGATAAGTGATATGACGAAAAAAAGATTCATGGTAATTGTTGTACTTTCTGCCTTGGTTTTTGGCGGGTGTTCGAGCGTTCAATCCTGTGATACTGATAATGAATTACTTTGTGATTTGTATCGGACTGGCGTCACCGAAGTCAATACCCGCAGGATGGTTTTTGAGGGTTCCGAAGCAAATTTTGGATATCTTAGAGTCGAAGTTGACAAAGATACAATCGACAAAGTGTGGTCAATGCTTCATCAATCTGAACAGGGAGGGCAGGCTTATGCGTGTGGGTGGGTTACGATAGAGTTTTATAATTCACGCTATAGGGCAAAGCCCAATGCGAGTTTGCGGATCAGGTGCGGCGGTGATGATTCTGGGATGTATATTACTCAAAGCCAAAGAACAATATATGACAAAAAAGCAATGCGTTTTATTGGCTTTTATCAATGTGCCGGATTGGAACAATATGTGATACAAACGCTTGAGGAAGAATACAGAAAACAGAATCAATAATATACCTCTGAGTTCTCTGTGAACTCTGTGGCAAAAATAAGGATAAGCAGATGAAGTTGGTATTTGAAAACTCAGTTAAAGGTCGTCGGGGGTTACGAATCGCCAAGAGTGATGTGCCCACGAGTATTAATCTGGATAAACATTTATTGCGTGACAATGATGCCGAACTGCCGGAGTTAAGCGAGTTGGATGTGGTACGGCATTTTACCGAACTGTCCCGGCGAAACTTTGGCGTGGATACAAACTTTTATCCGCTTGGCTCCTGCACGATGAAATACAATCCCAAGGTCTGTGAACGCATCGCGGCGTATCCCGGCTTTGCGCATCTGCACCCGCTGCTGCCTCAGCTTCGCAGCGGCGGCATGCTGACCCAGGGCGCATTGGAAGTGGTTTACGAGATGGATATGATCCTGCGCGAAATCTGCGGCATGAGCGCCTTTACCATGCAGCCGATGGCCGGGGCACACGGCGAACTGACCGGCATCATGATGATGGCGGCGTACCACCAGGACAAAGGCAACAAAAAAAGCATCGTACTGGCTCCGGACAGCGCCCACGGTACCAATCCCGCCAGTGCAGCGATTGCGGGCTATACCGTCAAAACGGTTCCGAGTGATGAAAACGGCCTGATGTCCATTGATGCCATGAAAGAAATGCTCAATGATGACGTGGCCGGCCTGATGCTGACCTGTCCGAATACGCTGGGGCTGTTCAATCCGCACGTCAAGGAAATCTGCGACCTCATTCACAGCGTGGACGGCTTGGTGTATTATGACGGTGCAAATCTGAACGCCATCGTCGGTAAGGTCCGTCCCGGCGACCTGGGCTTTGACATCGTGCACGTCAACCTGCACAAAACCTTCGCCACCCCGCACGGCGGCGGCGGGCCCGGCGCAGGGCCGGTTGGCGTAGTGGATAAGTTGGTCGATTACCTGCCCATCTCAACGGTGATTAAACGAGCCGACGGCACGTTTGCACTGGACTACGACAAACCCAAATCCATCGGCTATATTGCCCCGTTTTACGGCAATTTCGGCATTATCCTGCGGGCGTATGTCTATATCCTCATGGCCGGTAAAGAGGGCCTGGAATGCGTGGCGGAAAACGCGGTACTGAATGCCAATTACATCAAGGAAAAGCTCAAACCATATTACGATATCGAGCACGGTCAGTTATGCAAGCATGAATGCGTTTTCAGTGCAACCCGGCAGGCGAAAAACGGTGTCCATGCCATTGACATCGCCAAGGGGCTGATTGATGCGGGGTATCATCCGCCGACCATGTACTTCCCGATGATTGTTAAAGAGGCGCTCATGATCGAGCCGACCGAGTGCGAAAGCAAGGAAACGATGGACGCTTTTATCAATGCCATGATTGGTCTCGCCAAAAAGGCGGAAACCGAACCGGAGTCGCTCAAGGCGGCACCGGTAACTACGCCCGTGGGAAGATTGGATGAAACCAAGGCCGCTCGCGAACTGAATATAGCCAGTCTGGCTTAATTTTTCGGGTTTATTTTCTTTTTACGGCTAACAGGCGGCTTCTGAGAATCCAGCAGGATTGCCAGTTTACTGGTGTCCGGATGGCTCTGCAGGGCGATCTTGACCGTCATGGTCAGCGGCACAGACAGCAGCATTCCGACGGGGCCCAAGACCCACCCCCAGAACACTAATGACAGGAACACCACCAGCGTCGATAGGCCCAATCGCTGACCCATCAGGCGGGGTTCAAGGATATTCCCAAGGACGATGTTGACCACCAGATAACCCACTGCTGCCAGAGCAGCCGTTCCGGGGCCAAACTGGAGAAAGGCCATGATACAGGTCGGAACCGCAGCGATAATGGAGCCGATGTTCGGGACAAAATTCAGCAGGAATGCAATCAGCCCCCAAACAATCGGGTATTTGACTTTAAGGACGATCAGCCAAAACGTGATTAAAAGGCCGGTCACGAGACTGATCGCGGTTTTCATCGCGAGGTATTTTTTGACATCATCCGCGACGCCGGCAAGGTTGTCAAAGGTTTCGATATTATTTTTCATTGCCGCCCTGATCTTGCTCGGCAGGATCGATGCTTCAAGCAAAATAAAAATCGTTGTTAAATAGATCAGAAAGCCCTTGGTCAGAATATTCCCTAATTGGGCCAGCAGGTCGCGCATCAGTTTGATTCCGGCCTGTGCATCCAGAAATTGACTCAGTGACAGCGGTTTTTTTTCGGGGACATTGGTGGTGTTCGATGCGGGCGGCTCACTGGCTTTAGCAATACCGCTGTCGGCGGGGATTGCTTCCGTCGAAGGATCATTCTTTGCCCCTGGGTTGGTCTTATCAAGGTCGTCTCGATGAAATTTTGATCGCTTTTCATCCAGCCAAGCGTTCCATTTTTCTTCAATATCCTGGATGTTTGCATTAAGTTCATTCGTGTATTTGGGCAAATCATTGGTAAAGTCTGCGATGGACGTTGTCAGAATGGTACCGACCATCAATCCGGCCAGCAAAATCACAAGCGATACAATCAGGATGGCAAAAATTGTTGAGATGCCCCGGTTTTTGAGCCAAAACAGGGCCGGGGTGCAGATAATCGCCAGGAAGACGGCTAATAAAAACGGGATGATAACCTCGACGGCTGCACGCATGCCCGCGACAACGACGACAAACGCGGCTGCCGTGATCAAAAAACGGGTCGGGCCGGACAACCCGGCGGCTGAAGGCACTGGTGTCGCTATGTTTTTTTCTTCTTCTCCCATGGCCATTCCTTTAGCTGTTGAAAGGGTTCATGGCTATATAATACCTCCACGGGGTTTATCCGTCAAGAGGCATTTGTTCAGGGTGGAAATCGCCTTTGAGGAGGTCGATGGCGAGATTTTCTTGACGATGCGTTCGGATCGCCTATAATACACCCCCTGATAGAATCTCAGAAACGACCCAACAAATGAAGCGAAAGGACGAATTCGAACGTGACTGCGAAGACAGCAAAGAAAAGCCCCGTGGCCAAAAAGACAAAAAAAGTAACCCGTGCATGTCAGAATTGCAACGGCAAATGTTGCCGCTATTTTGCTTTGCCCATCGAGACGCCGGAAGACTGGGACGACTTTGATGATATCCGCTGGTATCTGTGCCACGAGAATGTCACTGTTTTTGTGGAAGACGGAGACTGGTATCTGAATGTTAAAAACAAATGCAGGTATCTTTCGGAAAAGGACTTTCGCTGCGGGAATTACGACCTGCGTCCGCATATCTGCCGCAAGTATGATACCGACGGCTGCGACCTGACCGGCGACGACTACGGCTACGAACTGCATTTCCTCGACGACAAGCAGATGGAAGAGTACATGCGGATCAAATTTGGCCCCAATGTATTTGAAAAACTGGAACCGAAAAAGAAAAAGAAGAAAACCAAAAAGAAAAACGGGCGATGATTTCAGAACCACGAATAAACACTAATGAACACAAATTAATTTTAAAGAAAGAAGTGTTCGATGTTGTGGGTTGCGCCATAGAGGTTCTTAATGAACTGGGCCATGGACTACTTGAAAAGCCCTACGAGAATGCTTTGGCCGTTGAGCTTGGACTAAAGAATATTCCGGTAGAACAACAATCGAGATATACAATCATGTACAAAGGGGTAAAGGTAAGAGAATACGTCCCGGATTTAGTGACGCATGAAAGGTTGGTTGTGGATACCAAAGTGATTGAACGAATTACGGATCACGAATTAGGCCAGATGATGAATTATTTGAAGATCACAGGATTAAGAGTGGGCCTGATTCTAAATTTTAAACGCGCGAAACTGGAATGGAAAAGAATTGTTTGCTAAAGAATTGAAACCGCAAAATACACCAATGAACACGAATGTGTTTTTAAAAAATATATATTCGTGTTTATTCGTGTCCATTCGTGGTTCTTACGAGGTTTTATGAAGATACAGGCAGTCAAGGGAACGCGGGATTTTTACCCGCCGCAAATGGCGGTGCGGAACTTTATTGTGGACGGATGGAAGGCCGCCTCGATTCGCAATGGTTTTGTCGAATATGACGGGCCGATTTTCGAGTACCTGCAAATGTACCAGATCAAAAGCGGCGACGAGATTGTCGAGCAGCTTTTCAACTTTGAAGATCGCGGCGGCAGACATCTGGCGATTCGTCCGGAGATTACGCCCACCCTGGCCCGCATGGTCAACCAGCAGATCAACGCACTGGCCCGCCCGATAAAATGGTTTTCCGTACCCCGCCTGTGCCGGGCCGAACGCCCGCAGAAGGGGCGGCTGCGAGAGTTCTTCCAGTGGAACATTGACATCATCGATGTCGAGGATGTGCTGGCCGATGCCGAGGTCGTCTATTGCTCACTTGATTATCTGCGGTCGTTGGGCCTGACGAGCAAGGATGTTGTTGCTAAAATATCAAGCCGCCGGTTGCTGGCAGCAGTGCTGAAAAACATTGGTATCCCGGAAACCCAGCTCGATTCCCTGTATCCAATCCTCGACAAGAAGCCGAAGATTCCGGTTGGAGCATTTGTCGAACTGTTGGAAAAGGAAATTGATAACCCTGATACGGTTCGGATGATTGTCAAGCTGATGGATGTGCAGTCGGTGGACGATATTCCTGCTTTGGTCAAGTTGAACGATGAGGAGCAGGCGGCGCTGGATGAATTGACGCAGGTGTTTGCGAGGCTCAAGCAAATGGGCGTTGTGGATTTTTGCCGCTTCGATATGGGTATCGTCCGAGGTCTGGCCTATTATACCGGCATGGTCTTTGAAATTCACGACGTTGCCGGCGACCTCCGTGCGATCTGCGGCGGGGGACGCTATGACAACCTGCTCAGTGATTTCGGCGGCCCGAAAGTGACGGCCACCGGCATGGGCATGGGCGACGCCGTGCTGGAAATCCTGTTGCGGGAAAAAGGCCTGCTGACCGATGATTCCGTTGCCGTTCAGACGCTGGATTATTTCGTGGCGTGTGTGGATGACGCATTGTTCAACCGGGCGGTTGAATTGACGGCAAAGATTCGGCAAAAGGGATATTCGGCAAACTTAAACTATAAAACCAACACGCTGAAAAAGCAGATTAAGGCGGCCGATTCCATGAACGCCTCCAGGTGCATCATCATCGGGGGCGAACTGAAAGAATCTAACCAACTTGTCGTTAAAGACATGAAAACCGGCCAGCAGGAATTGATCGACGCAGATACGTTTTTGAAATAACAACAGCGCGGCGGCGCACTTGTCCTGCGTAGCTTTAGCGAAGCGGGAAGCCGCCCGATTGCGATGGCATACGAATGTGGCGTTTTATATGACCGAGCCAATGCAAACAGAGCAGACCAACGTGTACGAGCAGGCATTCGAGTCTTTTCTGAATGAGAACAAAATCCCGTTCGTCTGGGTGGATCAATCCAAACGCCCCGAATTTTTCCAGTCCAGTATCAAAAATTTCGATTTTCTCATCAATCCCGACTCGGATTCCCCCATTCTGGTTGAGCTCAAGGGCCGCACTTTCAAGGGGGATTCACTGGCGGGACTGAAAGGGCTTGACGGCTGGGCAACGTTTGAGGATGTGCAGGCATTGTCGCAATGGTTGAGCCGCTTTCGCAATGATTTTCCGGCGGCAGAGGCGTTTTTTGTGTTTGCGTTTCGATTCGCCAACATTGACGTTGAAACCGACGGCTGGGATGTATATGATTACAACGGCCGGCGGTTCCTGTTCCTGGCGATTCCGCTGGAAAAGTACGCCGAAGCGATGAAAATACGCAGTCCAAAATGGCAGACCGTAACCCTGCCCGCCGAAGACTTTCGGCGCTGGGCCACTTCCCTGTACGATATTTTATTGCCACAGAGGACACAGAGTTTTTTTCGTGAAGAGCGTAAGGGACATGAATGGGAAAAAGTTAAGGAAGGTCAATTATGAGTAGTAGAGAACAAATAATTATCAAGCGTGAAGATCGTCTTTTAAAGAACGAACATTCATGGCGTCGAGCCAGAATTGGAGCGATATTCCTTTCTGGAATATTTATTGTCGCTTTCCTTGCTATTTTCTGGAACGATTTAATATCCAGAGACGAGGCCATCAAATCGCTTACCGCTCTTGGAATATGGTGCCTATTTTGGCTTCTGCTCATTGACTGGCTATCTTTACGTATTCAACATATTGATACAATTAACTTCTATCGACAAAAGTATTGCACAACGGAAAATAGCGAGGAAAGCCAACCTTAATCTGAAATTAACAAGCAGTTGGTACAAAGTCCCAAAGGGCCGGGAATACAATAGCCGGGGATTTTAATCCCCGGTGGCCGATATAAAGAATAAACAAGCCCCAACGGGGCGAAAGAAAATGAACAAACAGATACAACAATACGCAAAACGAATATTAGATGGTCAACTGTTAGAACGTGAAGACATTGATCGATTGTCAGAACTGTCCAACGATTTTCTGGATGACTTTCTCTACTGGGCCAATGAGATACGCAAAGCCAACTTCGGCAACAAAGTCAAGATGTGCTCCATCGTGCCGGGCCGTCTGGGCGGGTGCAGTGAGGATTGCGCCTTTTGTGCTCAATCCGTTCATTATGACACCGCTGTCGATAAAACGCCGCAGGTACTTAACGACGATGAGATTATGGCCGCCGCGAAAGAGGCCAAACAAAAGGGCGTTCCCAATTTCGGCATCGTCACCAGCGGCCGCAAAGTCAGCGATGCCGAACTGGACCGGTTCATTGCATTAACAGAGCGTATTAAAACCGAGCTTGGTATGGGTGTCTGTATGTCGCTGGGCATCGTCAGCGAAGAAAACATGCAGCGATTAGCCGATGCCGGGGTCGTGCGGTTCAATCACAATCTGGAAACGTCCGAGCGGCATTTTGACGAGATCGTGACAACGCATAAATACGCCGACCGCGTGAAAACGATTGAAGCGGGGCTCAAAGCGGGCATGGGCGTCTGTGCCGGCGGCATCTTCGGCATCGGCGAGATCGAGGCCGACCGCATCGACATGGCCCTCGAATTGCGGCGGCTGGGCGTGGACATGGTACCGATGAATTTCCTGCACCCCATCGAAGGCACCCCGCTGGGCAAGGCGGAAAAACTGCCACCACGAGAGATTTTGAGGATCGTGGCAATGTACCGCTTCATCCTGCCAAAAACGCACTTAAAAGTCGCCGGCGGCAGGATGCTCAACCTGCGGAACATGCAAGCGTGGATCTTCCACGCCGGATGCACGGCCATCCTGAGCGGCAACTACCTCACCACCGCCGGAAGAAGCGTCGAAGACGACCTCCAAATGCTCAAAGATTTAGGATTGGAAACGATATAAATGAAACCACAGATTAACACAGATTTTCACAGATAATATTTAGGGAATTAGATATGATCGATGACTTATTGATGAAAATTAAGGAGCGATTTGAAAATTTGCCTGACAATGATGAGCTAGAGGAATCATTCCTTGCTCATTTGAAGTCTTTATCTCAGTTTGACTGTGAGCCTGTTGATTATGATGAAAATCCAAAGGTTGATTTTCCAAATGAAATACATGTTGCATATGCTGTTTGTCATCCAGAGTGCGGTATCAAAGAATTTATTATTGACGGCAGTACACAAAGATGCCAGCAATGTGGTGGAACCATGTTTCGTACGAAAATAGCGAAATACAACTTAGTGAAGTAATTTTATAATAATCAGTGAAAATCTGTGTTAATCTGTGGCTAAAATAACATGAGAATAATCGCCGGGACAAAAAAAGGGATGAAGCTTTTCCCGCCCAAGGGGATGGATACCCGTCCGATTACGGACCGGGTTAAGGAGTCGCTGTTTAATATCCTGTTCAGCAAGGGGATGCTGGAGGATGTGGTCGTGGCGGATTTGTTCTGCGGGACGGGGTCGATGGGGCTGGAGGCCCTCAGCCGCGGGGCGAAGTTCTGCACGTTCATCGACGGCGGCCGGGATGTCGTCCGGATTCTTAATCAAAATATCGCAAAGGCGCAGTTCCTGGGCCAGTCCCGCACGGTCTGTACCAATATCCTCAAGGTCGGCGCCGCTCCCTCGTCGGAGTATGGGTGTTATGACCTCATCTTCTGCGACCCGCCGTACAAGATGAGTGAAAACTGCGGCCCCGGCAGCAAAATCGCCAAGCTCATGGAACTGATCGACCTGCAAATCAACGAAGGCGGCCTGGTTATGCTGCGAACGCACCTGCGGTCGTTCATCGACGACCGCTACGCCGACCTCGAAAAAATCGACCAGCGCGAATGGGGCAACATGAAAATCGCATTCTTCCAAAAACGACCGAAAACCGTCGTTTTCGTGGATTGAAGCAGGTTATTTAGTAATGAAGCAAAATCCTGATCATTCTGATACGCTTTCGGCACTTCGAAGGATCGAAGGGCAGGTCTGCGGTGTGCAGCGGATGGTCGATGAGAAGAAGTACTGCATCGACATCCTCAACCAGATTGCCGCGGTCAAGGGTGCCTTAAGCACTGTCGAAAAGCGTATTCTCGAACGCCACTTTCAGCATTGCGTCAAAGATGCCATGAAAAGTGAGTCCGAAACCGCCACCAGCGAAAAGATCGCCGAGATCATGGATCTGATCAATAAAAGGATCTAATCCGCATGACAACTTCACGTTTGCAATTTAAGTGCGTTCGATTTAAACTGTTTTCATAGTGAAAGAATAGGAAACGAGATGTTATGGTTTCTAAGGAAAGAGCATGATAATGAAGAAGTTGGTATTCATCATGGCCGCAGTGAGCATGTCCTGGAACGCCTTTTCCCAACCCACTGCAGCCGATCCTAACAGTCCTGTGACACTCGAAGACTATCTGCGTATTGCCGCGACCAACAACGCCGGTCTCAAGAGCAGTTTTGAGCGGTGGCGAATGGCTGCCGCGGCGGTCCCGCAGGCCAAGGCACTGGATGACCCGCGTTTCACCTACGGCTACTTTATCGAGGAGGTCGAAACACGCACCGGCCCGCAGAAGCAGCGGTTCAGCTTTTCGCAGATGTTCCCCTGGTTCGGCAAGATCGAAGCCCGCACCGATGCCGCCGCCGCCGCTGCACAAGCCGCTTACAAACGCTACGAAGCGGACAAGCTCAATCTCTTCGGCAAGGTAAAAAACGCATTCTATGAATATACGTATCTCTATGAGGCGATTGACATCGCACAGCAGAATCTGGAACTGCTCAAGCATTTTGAACAAGTGGCCCAGGCCCGCTACCGAACCGCGGCGGCCAAGCACCCCGATATCATCCGCGCCCAGATCGAACTGGCGCTGATGGAGGATCATGTCACCGAATTGAACAATATGCTCTCGCCGATGCAATCGGGATTGAATGCATTGATGAATCGGGACACGATGGCGGCCCTGAACCAACCGCGGCGACCCGATGCGGCATTGGCGAATGTGGATGAAACAGCAATCGTCGGTCTAATCGCCGAGCGCAATCCTGAAATCGCGGCGCTGCAAAATGAGATCGCTGCCGCACGGAGCCGCCTGCGTCTGGCGCAGAAACGATACTATCCGGATGTAACGCTGGGGGTGGATTGGATCCAGACCGACTCGGCCCGGATGGATGGCGTGTGGGGCTCCGGCCGTGATCCGATCATCGCGATGGTGTCGGTGAATATCCCACTGTGGACCGACAGTTACAACGCGGGTAAACAGCAGGCGCAGTCGTCCATGCGGGCAGCCCGGCTCAGGAAAGAGCAGACGCAGTTGGATTTATCCGCGCGGGCGGCGGATGTGCTTTATAAAATCGAAGAAACTTCCCGCAAGGCGGGGCTGCACGCCGGTACGCTGATCCCCAAGGCCAAAGAGATGGTCGAAGTATCCGAGTCATCCTATCGGGCCGGCGGGGTTGACTTTTTGAGTCTGATCGACGCCCAGCGAAAACTGCTGACGTTTGAAGTGACCTACCAGCGAATCCTGACCGATCATTTTCAGGCGTTGGCGGAATTGGAAACATTAACCGGCGGGGCGATCCCGCTGAACGAAGGAACCACGAATGAACACGAATGAACACAAATTAAAAAAAAACAAAACAAATTTTTATATTAGTGAATATTCGTGTCTATTCGTGGTTCTCCTTGGTACGAAAGCTGTGAGGTTTTGATTATGAAAAAGCAAAACGGAAAAATTATTTGGACGATCATCCTGTTGATTGTGGTGGGGGTGATATGCCTGGCAGGCGGCTATGTTTTATGCGGGCTGCGACCGTTGCCGCAGGCGGCGGAAGTGGCAGCAGCACCTGAAGCGGCAACCATCTGGACCTGTTCGATGCACCCGCAGATTCGTCAGCCCAAACCGGGAAAATGTCCCATCTGTTTTATGGACCTGATTCCCGTGGAAACGTCGGACGCCGGCATCACTGAGCGTCAGATTTCCTTTTCGCCGGAATCGCTGAAATTGATGGAGGTTCAAACAACCCCCGTCCAGCGTCAGTTTGTCGAAACCGAGATACGTCTGGTCGGAAAGATCGCCTACGATGAAACCCGGATTAAGAATATTACCGCTTGGGTACCGGGTCGGATTAACCGGCTCTTTGTCGATTTCACGGGCACCGTAGTCAAAAAAGACGACCACATGGTCGAGCTTTACAGTCCGGAACTGATCACCGCGCAGGCCGAATTTCTGCAGGCGATTGAATCGGCTAAAACGCTGAATGGCAGTACGGAGTTGGTTGCACGCTCAATTCGCCAGACGCTTCAGTCGGCCCGCGATAAGCTCCGTCTGCTGGGATTAACGCCGCAACAGATCGAAGACATCGAAAAGGCGTCAAAGCCGCTGGATCAACTGACCATTTACGCCCCCATCGGCGGCGTTGTGATTGAAAAGCAGGCCACGGAGGGGATGTATGTCAACACAGGAACGAAAATCTATACCATCGCGGACCTGTCGCAGCTATGGGTACTGTTAGACGCTTACGAATCCGACATGATGTGGCTGCGATACGGCCAGGACGTCAGTTTTGAAGTGGAGGCCTATCCCGGCAAGACATTCCACGGCACCATCAGCTTTATTGACCCTCGTCTGGACACCAAAACACAAACCATTAAGCTCCGTGTCAATGTCGCCAATGAAGATGGAAACCTCAGGCCCGGCATGTTCGTCAGCGCGGTGGTCAAGGCGAAAGTCGCCGGCGAAGGCAGGGTGATGGCGGACAATCTGGCCGGCAAATGGATCTGCCCCATGCATCCGGATATCGTTAAAGATACTGCGGGAACGTGTGATATCTGCGGGATGGCACTGGTCACAACGGAATCGCTTGGCTATGTTCCGGTCGATAACGATCAGTTGCCGCCGTTGGTGGTGCCGGCGTCCGCCGTGCTGATGACCGGCAAACGAGCGGTCGTGTATGTGCAGGTTCCGGACACTGAAAAACCGACCTTTGAGGGACGCGAAATTGTGCTTGGGCCGCGGGCGGGTGACTACTATATCGTAAGTGAAGGGCTTGGCGAAAATGAAATCGTCGTAACCAACGGCAATTTCAAGATCGACTCGGCCCTGCAGATACAGGCCAAACCGAGCATGATGGGCGCCGGCGGCGTTGCCACGGAGGAACATGTTCAGGCAGGCCCCGGCGAACAAACCCTCTGCCCGGTCATGGGGGGCAAAATCAATAAAGAGATCTTTGTCGAATACGAAGGCAAAAAAGTCTATTTCTGCTGCCCCGGCTGCATTGAGGAGTTTCAAAAAAATCCCGAAAAGTATCTGCCCGAATTGCCGCAGTTCAAGCAGACAAACCAATAAATCGAAAATTTACCATTTTTTGAAAGGAAACATTATGAAAAAATTAACATCAATTCTGACGGTCGCGTTATTGATCGGGGGAATCACTGTTCTGTTGACAGGGTGCAAGGAAAAATCCGGCACACAGACCGAACCGTCTTCGAGTGATATGGACACCATGACAGAACAAGCCGAAGACATGGCCGACGAACAGACGGTTTGTCCCGTCATGGGTGGGCCGGTCAACAAGGATATTTTTGTTGAGTATCAAGGCAAGAAGGTCTATTTTTGCTGTCCGGGTTGTGAAGAAACATTCTTAAAAGATCCGGACAAGTACATCAGCAAACTGCCTCAGTTTCAAAACTAACGGAGCTACAGCCGCCTGACGGCATGGAGATTCTTCATGACTGCGGACACTAACAACGGACAAAAGATGAGCATCATTGACAGGATCATGCGGTTCTGCCTGGAAAACAAACTCATCGTGACATTGATCGTCATATTCGTGATCGGGTGGGGGGTTATGGTGGCCCCGTTCGATTGGGAGGGCGGCCTGCTGCCCCGCGATCCCGTGGCGGTTGATGCGATCCCCGACATTGGCGAAAACCAGCAAATCGTTTTCACCGAATGGCCCGGCCGCAGCCCGCAGGATGTTGAGGATCAGATTACCTATCCGCTGACGTCGTCTCTGCTTGGAGTCCCCGGCGTCAAGACCGTTCGCAGTCAGTCCATGTTCGGTTTTTCGAGCATCTATATTATCTTTGATGAAGATGTTGAGTTCTATTGGTCCCGCAGCCGCATCCTTGAAAAACTCAATTCGCTGCCGCAGGGCACACTGCCTGAAGGTGTTCAGCCGATGCTTGGGCCGGACTCGACCGCGCTGGGCCAAGTCTTCTGGTACACGCTCGAAGGCCGCGACGCGGACGGCAATTCCACCGGCGGATGGGGTCTTGACGAACTGCGAACGGTTCAGGATTGGTACATTCGATACTCGCTGCTCGGGGCCCAGGGCATCAGCGAAGTGGCCTCAGTCGGCGGATTTGTGCGCGAGTACCAGATCGACGTGAACCCGGATGCCATGCGGGCGTTCGAGGTCGGGCTGGACGACATTTTCATGGCCGTCAAAAATTCCAATGTCGATGTCGGCGCCCGCACCATCGAGATCAACAAAGTCGAGTATGTCATCCGCGGATTGGGATTTCTCAAGACCCTCGACGATATTGAGAACATCGTCATTAAGGTGCGAGAAAATGTGCCGGTACTTGTCAAAAACGTGGCAACGGTAACGTATGGTCCTGCGCTGCGAAGGGGGGCGCTGGATAAAGGCGGTGCCGAAGCCGTTGGCGGCGTGGTGGTCGTCCGCTACGGGTTCAACCCGCTGGAAGCCATCAAGAACGTCAAGGCCAAGATCGACGAACTGGCCCCCGGTCTGCCGCAGAAAACACTCGATGACGGCACGGTTTCAAAAGTGACCATTGTACCGTTCTATGACCGTACCGGGCTGATCTATGAAACGCTGGGCACGCTGGAGTCTGCGTTGACCGAGGAAATCCTGGTAACGATTATCGTGGTGATCGTGCTGGTGCTGCATCTGCGGAGTTCGTTGCTGATTTCCGGCCTGCTGCCGCTGGCGGTGTTGATGGTGTTTATTGCGATGAAGATTTTCGGTGTGGACGCCAACATTGTCGCGCTGTCCGGCATCGCCATTGCCATCGGAACGATGGTGGATATGGGGATCATTATCTGTGAAAACATCCTGCGCCATCTCGATCAGGCAAAGGAAGATGAAAACAAGCTGGACGTGGTCTTTCGGGCGGCCAGCGAAGTCGGCGGGGCGGTCCTGACCGCGGTCTCGACCACCATTGTCGGGTTTCTGCCGGTCTTTACAATGACGGGCGCCGAAGGCAAACTATTCAAGCCCCTGGCCTATACCAAAACATTCGCCCTCATCGCCTCGATTATCGTCGCCCTGACCATCATCCCACCTGCGGCGCATACTTTGTTTACGCATCGGGGCAAGCTGAAACGGTTTTCACATTTGCTGCTCGGTATCTTTCTGATCAGTGCAGGGTTCGCGGTGGCGGTCCTGTTCAACGGGTGGCTCGGTCTTATCATCAGCGTCATTGGCGGGTATAATCTGTTCCGTGAAAAACTCCCGCCGAAGATCAGCCGGCACAGCCAGTTCATTACAAATTTACTGGCGGTACTCTTGGTCGGAATCATTCTAACCGGCCACTGGATGCCGCTGGGTGTTGACAGGGCACTCCTGACGAATCTGATCTTTGTGGCGTTGCTGATTGGCGGCTTGTTGGTATTCTTTACCATCTTCCAGAGATTGTATCCGTTGATTCTCGGTTGGTGTCTGCGTCATAAGATGCTGTTTCTTCCCATACCGCTGCTGCTGGTGATTGCCGGCGGGTTCATCTGGTCGGAGCTTGGCAAGGAGTTTATGCCGCCGCTGGACGAGGGTTCGTTTTTGTATATGCCCACGACCATGCCGCACGCCTCCATCGGCGAGGCGCTGGATGTGCTGCAAAAGCAGGATATCGCGTTCAATTCCATCCCGGAGGTCGAAAGTGCCGTCGGCAAGATCGGCCGTGCCGAAACCCCGCTGGACCCGGCGCCGATCTCGATGATCGAGACGGTTATCAACTACAAATCCGAGTACATCACCGACGAAGCTGGTCACCGACTGAAATTTAAGTACGACAAGAAAAACGATACGTTTGTCCGCGATGAAAACGGCAAACTCATCGAAGATGATAATGGCAAACCCTATCGCCAGTGGCGCGATCATATCAAAAGTCCTGATGATATTTGGGATGAAATCCTTAAAGCAGGGAAAATTCCCGGCACGACCAGCGCCCCGAAACTGCAGCCCATTGCTGCCCGTATCGTGATGCTGCAAAGCGGGATGCGTGCCCCGATGGGTATCAAGGTCAAAGGCCCCGATCTGGAATCCATTGAGCAGGTCGGAATCAACATCGAACGCCTTTTAAAAGAAGCTCCCGGTGTCGAACCCTCCGCGGTCATCGCCGACCGTATCGTGGGCAAGCCCTATCTGGAGATCGACATTAACCGCCATGCCATCGCACGCCACGGCATCAGCATCCGCCATGTTCAGGATGTAATCGAAGTGGCCGTTGGGGGCCGGAAAATCACGACAACCGTCGAGGGGCGTCAGCGTTATCCGGTGCGGGTGCGATACCTGCGGGAACTGCGAGATACCATCGAATCGCTCGAAAAGGTGCTGGTCAAAGGTTCCGGCGGCGAACAGATGCCGCTGGCGCAGTTGGCGACGATTGACTATGTGCAGGGCCCGCAGTCCATCAAGAGTGAGGATACGTTTTTGGTCGGCTATGTCCTGTTCGATAAACTGGACGGCTGGGCCGAAGTGGATGTCGTCGAAAACGCTCAGGCCTTTCTGCAAAAGAAAATCGACTCCGGCGAACTGGTCATTCCTGCCGGAGTCAGCTATAAATTCGCAGGTTCCTATGAAAACCAGCTTCGCGCGACCAAAACGCTTTCGGTTGTCATCCCGCTGGCGTTGTTTGTTATCTTTATCATCCTGTATCTGCAATTCCGCTCTACGGCACTGAGCTTCCTCGTCTTTAGCGGTATTCTTGTTGCCTGGTCGGGGGGATTTATTATGATCTGGCTGTATGGGCAGGATTGGTTCCTTGATGTCACCGTTTTGGGCGTGAATCTGCGTAACCTGTTCCAGATGCATCCGATCAACCTCAGCGTGGCGATCTGGGTCGGTTTTCTTGCCCTGTTCGGCATTGCCAGCGACGACGGCGTGGTGATGTGTACCTATTTAAAGCAGACCTTCGGCAAAAACCAGCCGGAGACGATTGAGCAGGTGCGCGACAGCGTTATCGAAGCCGGCTCCCGCCGCGTGCGGCCCTGTCTGATGACGACGGCCACGACGATTCTCGCCCTGATTCCCGTCCTGACCTCAACGGGCCGCGGCTCGGACATCATGGTCCCCATGGCCATCCCGTCCTTCGGCGGTATGACCATCGAAATCATGACCATGCTCATCGTCCCCGTCCTGTTCAGCATGATTCAGGAAAGAAAAATCAAACCGTAACCGGTGATCGGCAGCGATGGGATGGGCTGTCGTGCGGCAGGCGTTCAGCACAGGGTGATGGCCTTGCAAGGGGGGTGGACGATGTTCCTTGGCTATCCCAGTTTGTGGTTTTTTGTCTTGACATCTTTGGCTGAATGTTTATTATGCCGATCACGATAGAGAATTCCCGTTTCTGTGCGGCTATATAGTGCTGCGAACGTCAGTTACGACTTTGCTTGCGGGGGTTTATTATCCTGAAGGGTATGTTTTGTCATAAAGCAAAATCCATTTGCCATGCTATTTCTGGAAATGTTTTGTTTTGTGATGGTTATAATAGTGTCGCGGGCGTAGCTTAATGGTAAAGCCCCAGCCTTCCAATGTGCATTCTTTACATTTCTAAGGCATTTTAACATAATAACTTAGCAATTTCATGGCAACAATTTTCGGTCGAAAGATGGCAACAAATCCTCGTTTTTCTCGTTGTAATTGAGGCGATTTTCAGATCCTGTGTTGATTCTCATTTTCGAATGAATTGAAGCAGACAGGAATATTTTTTGAGATTTGATTCAATAAGTGGTGAAAAACGCCTTGAAGTCGCCACAAATAATGCTATATTATTTGTGGCAAGCAATAAGGGATATAATATGAGCAATCTGGAAGAAAAAGTTGAAAAGCGACTTGAACAAGAAGGTCGGGGGTATGTTTTTACGCGGAAGGATTTTCAGGATTTAGCGCCAGCGGGTACTATTGGAAAACTGTTGTTTCGCCTGAAAAAAAAGGGCGAGATTCGCCGGCTTTGCCGAGGTCTTTTTGATTATCCCAGAGTGAATCCTGCTCTCGGAGGGGAACTTAGCCCCGATCTGGATCTTGCCGCAAAAGCAATCGCCAGGAAGTTCAGGTGGACCATTCTTCCATTTGGAAATTTAGCAGCAAACCGATTAGGCCTTTCCCAACAAGTTCCAGCACAGTTTGTTTACTTATCGAATGGCCCCACAAAACAATCCAAGGTTGGTAACAGAACAATCCATTTTAAGCATGCTCGCCCCAAGGAGATCTATGCAGACAGTGAAATTTCCGGGTTGGTCGTTCAGGCACTCAGGTATCTTGGTAAGGATCATGTGAACGAAAATGTTGTCGCACATTTAAAGAAAAATTTGTCTCATGAAGAGAAAAAAGAACTTTTGGAACAGATTCACTATAGTGCCGAGTGGATTTATGAAATTGTACAACGAATCGCAAAGGATTAACCGTGAATAAAGTTGCTCAGATGGATCGATCCGATATTCGCTATGCCGAAAATACAGTCAATTTCGATGATGATAAGTTAAAGCTGCTCGGCTGGGCAGGTAAAAAGGCTAAAACTCCATTATCGGTACCCGGACAGTCGCGCCTTCTCGAAGCTCCTAAACAGGGGGCGGGCTGGTTGTTTCTCGACTGGAAAACGCCCGCTGACGGCGGAAAACCGAGAGTCTATAAAGTGCAGCGCCGCCGCCGCGATAGCGGGAATTGGGAAGATGTTGCAACGGCAATAATAACAGAAGCAACATTGGTTGACCAGCCGGAAAAAACAGAACTCGAATATCGGGTAATAGCGTTAAATAAAGCTGGTGAAGGACCGGAAAGCAATACGGTGATGGTGGTTTTATGAAAATAAACTATTTAAGGGTGAAAACATGAAAAAGATATTTCTTTTAGCAGTTGTAGTTTTGCTTTCGGGCTGTGCCTCACAAGAATTGAAACCCGGTATGATTTGGATGTATACTACACCCGATATAAAAAGCGAAAAAGATCCAGACGCTGATTTCGAAAAGTACAAAAGTTTTGCAGTGTGTCCTATAGCAGAACTTGATAAAGAGCTTAATATCAATCCCATAGTAGAAAAACAATTACTCTTTTTGGTAAGAAATGAATTAGAACTTTTAGGTTACTGTTTTGCTTCAGACGGAATTGGACATTTCCTGAAATTGAGTTAGTATGTATTTCAATGAAAGGAAATGGACGATGTCAAACAAACGGAAAAAGTTTTCACCGGAGCAAAAAGTACAGCTATT
>Ga0272442_10001365_pt1 | contig 37370 bp, 29 predicted proteins | sample SSMForm2O_FD_200262 | JGI IMG/M metagenome (GOLD analysis project Ga0272442, IMG submission 200262) | Marine sediment archaeal communities from Little Sippewissett salt marsh, Falmouth, MA, United States - SSM-Form-2O | ecosystem: Environmental > Aquatic > Marine > Wetlands > Sediment ... | reverse complement strand
CAGGCGCTAAGAGAATACACCCGAACTGGAAATATACCCCTGCTCCCACCAAAAACGGCACTTGAGTGAGATATTACAGGTAAAGATCCTTAACTTTCTTATAATCATCATCGGTCAGCTCAGATGGTTTCTTGAGAGTACTGAACGCTCTCTCGACGTAATCATCGGGCGGTTCAGGTCCTTTGAAGCTCGGGAACGGTAGTAGAAGGGATATAGCGATAGCTTCTTTAATGATTTTTTCGCTGTTTTGCTCCGGTGTTATTTGCTTCTTGTAGATTGACGGGAATGAGAAAAAAAGAGACGCCGCCATAAAAATCGCAGAAATACATGCAAAAATCGCCGCAGTCCAAATTCTTGTTCTCTGCTTGCCCATTATAATCCAAGCTACTCTTCTTCGAATAATTCGGGCTGACGATCTTCCGTTTTTTTCTTTTTGTGGGATTTGAGTCCCAGGTGTTCGCAGGCTTGTGGGGTGACTTCGCGGCCGCGCTTGGTTCGGCGAAGGAAGCCGATCTGTAATAAGTATGGCTCGACGACGTCCTCCAGTGTGTCCCTTTCTTCACCGAGTGTGGCGGCGATGGCTTCGATGCCCGCCGGGCCGCCGTCATAGACGTTTACCAACGCACGCAAGACCGCCCTGTCCAATTCATCGAGGCCCAAAGGATCGATCTGCTCCATCTTGAGCGAGCTTTCAACGATCCCGGTGCTCAGAACACCCGAGCCTTTGACCTGGGCATAATCCCGAACGCGCTTCAAGAGGCGATTGGCCACTCTGGGCGTCCCCCGGCACCGGTCCGCAATCAACTCCAGCGTCCCATCCTCGCATTGCAATTGCAGCAGCTCGGCGGATCGGACCAAAATCTCCGTCAGCTCTTGACTATTGTAAAAGTCCAGATGATACAACATCCCAAACCGGCTGCGAAGCGGAGCGCTGAGCAGACCCGCGCGCGTGGTTGCACCAATCAATGTGAAATGTTTCAGCGGGAAATTGATCGTCTTGGCGTGCAGGCCGCTATCGACGGTGAAATCGACCTTGAAATCCTCCATCGCCGGATAGATGAATTCCTCGACCGGCGTGCTGAGCCGGTGAATCTCATCGATAAAAAGCACATCGCCCGTGTTGACATTGCTCAAAAGGCCCATGACGTCGCCAGCCTTGGCCAGGGCCGGGCCGGAGGTGCATCGTATCTTCGCCCCCATTTCGTTCGCGACGACGTGAGCGAGTGTCGTCTTACCGAGACCGGGCGGGCCGTAAAACAGGACGTGCTCGAGCGGCTCGGACCTCTGCCTGGCCGCTTCGATAGCGATTGAGAGTTTCTCCCGAACGTTACGCTGACCGACACATTCGGCCAAGGACTTCGGTCGCAGTGAAACGTTGAAACTCTCTTCCTGTTCGCTTAAAGACTGCCCACCTATGATTCTACCGATAGTCATAATCCAAAATTAAATATGAAATATCAAAAATAAAAATTGTGGAGTCCGCCATCGGCGGACGACTTCCTTAATTTTGCCTTTTACATTTTGACTTTTAATTTTACTTTTCAGACTTCTACTCCTTGTTTCAATCTATAGACCAGGGGCACGAGCGCCTCGGCCGATTTGATATCGGGGTGGTTCCGGCAGGCCATCTCGATTAGCTCCATCGCTTCGGCCCGTTTCTCGCCCCAGGCGATCAGAATTTCCAAGGCCTCGATCTGGAACGGTTTAAACTGCGTCTCCGACGATCCGGCCGCTTCGGCGCCGATAGCGAAAGACTGCAACTTGCCCTTCAGCTCGGCGATAATCTGCTGCGCCATTCGCTTGCCCACCGACGGCAAGGACATCAGCATCTTGTCATCGGCGCTCTCGATCGCCGCCGCGATGGTTCCGATAGGGATGCTCAAGGATCGCAATCCCTTTTTGATGCCCATCCCTTTGACGCTGATATACTTGGTGAAAAAATCCCTCTCACCCGCATTTAAAAACCCCACCATCCTCGGTATCAGATTGCCGCCGCCCAGCGTCCCCTCATAATACTCCATCGTGCAAAGGGTAATCTCCGAGCCGATCTGTCCCGACAGCGCGCTGACACAGTAGCTCGGCAGCATGACTTCGTAGCCCACCGCCCCGACCTGAACCAGGCAGGATTCGCTATCGAGCGCAACAAGTTTTCCTTCAATCTTAGCAATCATCGTTCCACTGACTATTGACTAATGACAATTGACTATTGTGAGCATCTTTCTCCGTGTCTGCTTATCAAATCACCAGACTCTTTGTCGAGTTCGCGCAGCATAAGGCCGCGGCGATGGCGTCGGCGACGTCGTTCGGCTCGGGCAGCCGGGGCAGAGAAAGAATCGTCTGAATGGTTCGCTGCACCTGCTCCTTGGATGCCCTGCCGTTTCCCGTAATCGACTTTTTGATACGCGTCGCGCTGAAACTTCTGACTTCGACCGTCGCTTCAGCACACTTTTGCAGTATAACACCCCGCGCGTGTCCCATCAAGATCGCCGTCCTCGGATGGGCGTAGTGTGAATAGAGTTCCTCCACCGCCACGAGGTCGGGCTTGAAGTTTTTCAGGAGCGAGTCGATATCTTCGGCAATCCTGTTCAGTTTCTGCTCGATGGGCAAACCTTTCTCCGTGCGAATGACACCCGCCTCGACCAGGCCGCCCACGTCGAGCCCGGCATCGAAACACGCATACCCACACACCTGCAAACCCGGATCGATTCCGAGGATTCTCATTTCATCCTCCAAGTTGCACTCCTATTGATTTTGGGGGCTCTGCCCCCAAGCCCCCGGCATTTGCCGCCTTAGACCAATAGCATGGGAAATGCGCTGGATTTTCCCCTTGCCGTCAACAACCACTGTAGGTATTCCGAGATCGCTGCTGTGGAGGATAGGGCTCTGCTGGCAAGCACCCCGAGCGCCACAGTAGTCCAGTGGCATGGGCGATGCCGTCGTTGTGGCGGCGTCGCCTTGCTTTTGAGCCATGCTGCTGGCCCAAAGCGCAAAATGCCAGGGGTCCGGGGACAGCGTCCCCGGTTGCCGTTGGCCTCTAAACAGACACAGCCACAGACACGCATATCCGGATTAGTTCCAAGAACTTTCACTTCCATCTCCATTTCGTACCGTCGGGTGTGTCTTCGAGCACGATCTCGGTACTGATCGCGCTTCGGATCGCATCAGCCGCCGCAAAATTCCTTTGTTCGCGCGCTTTCTGTCGCTCTTCAATCAAGCTATCAACGACGTTAGAGAGACGTTGATATTCGGCGGCTGTTATCTGCGAACTCGCGTAAGTTTCCTTCACAATTCCAAGAACATCTCCACCCAGTTTTCTGAACAACGTGTCAATTTCGTTTAGCGTCTCTCTGGTTACATTACTTTGGGCCAGTAATCCATTAGCGAGACGCACCATTTCGAAAATGATCGACAAGGCGATGGCTGTGTTCAGATCATCGTTCATTGCATCTTCGAATTTCTGTTTTAGCTGCTCGATCTCAACTGTGATTCCCGGATCAACTTCGCCTGCCGGGGCGGAATTCCATCTTTGCCGTACTCCAATGACTGCCCCAACAATCTTGTCATAACCGCTCTGTGCCGCCGATAAAGCAGCATCGGAGAAGTCTATCGGACTTCTATAGTGACTATTCAATATTAGCTGGCGTACAGCCAAAGGATCATATTTTCTATTTAGCCTTTCGTGCTTTGGCTCAGGTGAGTCAACAAAAGCCTCCTTGAGCGTGATGAAGTTGTTCAGGCTTTTGCCCATTTTCTGGCCGTCCACGGTCACCATGTTATTATGCAGCCAGTATCGTACGAACGGCGCCTCGTTGGCCGCTTCGGACTGTGCGATCTCACACTCGTGATGGGGGAACTGGTTCTCCAGTCCGCCGCCGTGGATGTCGATGGTCTTGCCCAGATATTTCATGCTCATCACCGAGCATTCCAGATGCCAACCCGGATAACCCATTCCCCACGGACTCGGCCACTGCATAATATGGTTCGGCTCGGCCTTCTTCCAAAGTGCGAAATCGACGGGATTCTTCTTATCCGGCGAGACGTCCACGCGAGCGCCGGCGATCATCTCCTCGACATTTCGGCCGGACAGCTTGCCGTAGTCCTTGAATTTCGACACATCGAAATACACCGAGCCGTTGACCTCGTAGGCATAGCCCTTCTCCAGAAGCGTGCTGACCAGCTCGATCTGCTCGGTGATATGCCCGCTCGCTCGCGGGCTGATGTTCGGCCGGACGCAGTTCAACAAGTCCATATCCTCGAAGTAGCTCCGGGCATAAAACTCGGCGATGGCCATCGGATGTTTCTTCTCCCGCTTGGCCTGCTCGCCGATCTTGTCCTCGCCTTCGTCCGCATCGTCGGTCAGATGCCCTACGTCGGTAATGTTCTGGACGTAAGTGACATTGTATCCCAGATAGCGAAGATACCGAACCAGCACGTCGAAGCTCACGTAACTTTTAGCGTGACCCAGATGGGCGTGCCCATAGACGGTCGGCCCGCAGACATAGATTCCGACCCGCCCTTCTTCCAAGGGCTTGAATTCCTCTTTCTTCCTGGTCAGACTGTTATAAAGCTGCAATGCCATTACAAACCTTTCCATTGACTATTGACGATTCAAAAGCGAGCATCCCTCGAATGAATTGAGAGCCCATAACAATAATCAATTACAGCGTTCTTTTGTATTTCACTTTCAAAAGTGCGGTGGCCGTGGCGGCCATGGCCTGGCCGGCGCCGATGTCGCCGAGGCCCTCGTTGGTCTTGGCCTTGACGTTCACGGCTGTAAAATCAATCCCCAGAAGCCCGGCAACGCACCTTTTCATTTGACCTTTGACAGGCTCCAGCCGGGGCTCTTCGGCGTGGATAATCACATCGACATTGACGACGTCCCAGCGTTTCTCTTCGAGCTGCTCTTTAACGATAAACAGAAGCTCCTTGCTGTCCGCGTCTTTCCAGCGGGATACCGTATCGGGAAACAGCGTCCCGATATCACCCATCCCGGCGGCGCCGAGCAGCGCGTCGATGATCGCGTGCAGCCCCACGTCGCCGTCGCTGTGTCCGGCCAATCCCGCTGGGTATGGCACGTGCACGCCGCAGAGCATCAGCTTCCTGCCCTCGACGATCCGGTGGATATCCGTGCCGATCCCCGTGCGGTATTCAGGTTTGGGCAACTCAATCACAGTGTCCCTTTCGTGCTGGGCACCTCCGTGCCGTGAATGCGCACCGCCGCACCGAGCGCTTTACCGAGTCCCTTGAAAATGGCCTCGGCGATATGATGGCTGTTCGTACCATACGGTACATTTATATGAAGATTGAACTTGCCGTTGTTCGCAAAGCTTCGCAGCATTTCTTCGAGACATTCCACGTCGAAATCGCCGATCTTGTCCGTTCGATATTCCACGTTGTACACACAACTCGCCCGGCCCGACAGATCGACGGAGACGTTCGCCAGCGCGTCCTCCATCGGCAAAGAACTGTGGCCGTACCGGGCGATGCCCCTTTTATCACCGAGCGCCTTGAGCAGACATTCGCCGAGGCATATCGCGATATCCTCGACCGTATGATGGGCATCGACGTCCAAATCGCCTTTGGCTTTGACCACGAGATCGATCTCGCTGTGCTTGCTCAGGTGGGTGAGCATGTGGTCGAGAAAACCGATGCCGCTGTCAATCTCGTATTTACCGACGCCGTCCAGATTCAATTCCACGGCTACGTCGGTCTCCTTGGTCTGCCTGTGAATCTCAGCCGTTCGCGCTTCCATAAAAACTTCCTTTTTGTTTCGAAAAAGTGCCTAAAGTCGAGAAAGACGTCACCACACCATAGCTCACTTTAGTCACTTTAGTTCATTTTAGTCACTTTAGCTCACTTCATTCACTCGTGTAAAATTTCTTCCAACGCTGAAACGAGTTTCTCGTTTTGTTCGCTCGTGCCCACCGTGATTCTTAACTTGTTCTCCAGGCCGGGCAGGTTAAAATATCGGATATAAATGTTTCGCTGCACCAGCTTCTCATACATTACGCTTGCCGGGCGGTCTTTGCTCTCGGCAAGGACAAAATTGGCGTAGCTTTTGGGCACTTCAAATTTTAACTCGCGCAGCCGGTCAGTCAGTGCATCACGGGCCTTGTTCACCTTTTCCGTTGTTTTGTTGAAATAATCCCGATCTTTGATCGCAGCCGTGGCCACGGCAATGGCGATGGCGTCCACGTTGTAGGAGTCCTTGATTTTCATCAGGCCGGCGATGAGATTCGTCGGTGCAATCGCATAGCCGAATCGCAATCCCGCCAGGCCGTAGCCCTTGCTCAACGAACGGAGAATGATCACATTATCGAAGTCCCTGACAAGACCCACACAATTTTCTTCGGCGAAATCGACATAGGCCTCGTCAATCAACAAAACGCCGGAAAGCTCATCGGCCAACGACGCCAGCTCACCGACGCTGATAAAGCTTCCGCTCGGCGCGTTCGGATTGCACACAATAGTAAGCGCGGCGTTGGTTTTCGTTAATTTGACCGGTAAATTGAATTCGCCGTCGAACGGAATCTCGATAGGGCGGCAATTTTGCAGCTTCGCCAGAACCGGATAGAGCGAATACGTCGGGACCGGATAGGCAACCGGGCGATTCTCGTCGCAAAACGCACGAAAGGCGAGCGTCAGCAAGTCGTCGCCGCCATTGCAGCAGAGAATATTTTCAGGTTCCACGCCATGAATCTCCGCTGCGGCCCGGCGAAAGTCATCGCCCACCGGATCGGGATACCGCCTGAGTTTTTCGGCAGAGAGACGTTCTAAAACCTTCATCACCTCCGGCGACGGTGGAAAGGGATTCTCATTCGTATTGAGCTTAATGATATCGCTCTGTTTCGGCTGAAAACCCGGCGTGTAACCTTCCAACGCCTCGATATTGTCTCGAAAATAACCCATTGTCATTGACTATTGTCTATTGTCTATTGACTATTTGTCTTTCGGCATAGCTCTGACAAGTGCAATCCGTTCAATAGTCAATAGTCATTTGTCATTCGTCAATCTCATCAACCACGGGGATTATACGGCTATTCGATCCGAAGTGAAAGAGAGATTTAGCGATTCTTCTCCAGCATGGTGATTGTAGCAGTGGGAACAAAACGCCAGCAGATTTATTTCTGGCAATAATCGATCAGGCGGGCGATCTCGCTGCGGAGGTCTTTGCGATGGACGATCATATCCACAAAGCCGTGCTCCAGCATAAATTCCGCCGTCTGAAACCCCTCCGGCAATTCGACCTTTATCGTTTCCGCGATCGTACGCGGTCCGGCGAACCCGATCAAGGCCCCCGGCTCGGCCATGATACAATCGCCTAACATGGCGAAGCTCGCCGTCACGCCGCCGGTGGTCGGATCGGTCAGCACGCAAATATACAGCCCGCCGGACTCATCAAATTTCGCCAGAGCCGCGGACGTCTTGGCCATCTGGCCCAGCGAGACGACGCCCTCGTGCATTCTGGCGCCTCCCGAGCAGCAGATGACAACCAGCGGGAGTTTCTGTTCCATCGCCTGATCGACCGCCGCACAGAACTTCTCACCCACAACATACCCCATCGAACCCATCAGGAAGTTCGGCTCCATCACGGCCAATATGACGCCCCGGCCTTTGACAAAGGCCCCGCCGATCAGCATCGCCTCCTTTTCGCTGGATTTCCTGGCGTCTTCTTTGAGACGCTGTTTATAGGTGGTCCCCCGGAATTTGAAGCCCAGCGGATCGTTTGACTTCAAATCCCCCAAAAATTGCTGAAAGGATCCCTCATCGACGAGATACTTGATTCGCGTGGCCGCTTCGATGCGAAAGTGGTAGCCGCACTCCGGGCAGACATTCAGATTATTCTCCACGGACCTGCGATAGAGCATATGCTCGCAGCCGGGGCATCGAACCCACAGCCCTTCCGGCATCTCCTTGCGAGGCTTGAGAGAAAACCCCTTCCACTTCGATTTTGGTTCTTTGGCCATATGAATCCGGATTTTAACGGTCTGCGAATTGTACCAAAATTCCCCCGAAAGGACTATGAAAATTATCGACAAGCTTCCCGAATGGCATTGATGGCGGCGATACGGTCGGTTTTTGAGAATATGGCATTGCCGGCCACAAGCGTATCGGCGCCGTAAGAAACCACGGTAGGTGTCGTTTGCGGATCGATTCCGCCATCAACTTCGACGCGGACATTCGGGCCGACAAGCTCGCGCACCCGGACAATCTTTTTCGCCGCCTCGGGCATAAAGGCCTGCCCACCAAAGCCCGGATGCACCGTCATGACCAAAACCATATCGCAAAGCGGCGCCACGGATTCAACGGCCTCGACCGGGGTCTCCGGATTCAGACAGATCCCGGCACTGCATCCGAGATCGTGCAACCTGTCGATCAACTTTTGCGGATTCTCGGTCACCTCGATATGGAACGTAATGTGGTCCGCTCCGGCCTCGGCGAAAGGCTCGATGTATTTGGCCGGCTCGCTGATCATCAAATGAGCGTCGTAAACCAAATCACTCTCTTTGCGAAGTTTCGCAATCACCGGCGGCCCAATCGTGATATTCGGCACGAAATGACCGTCCATGACGTCCAGATGCACCATCTTCACGCCGGCCGAGGTGATCTCGGCAATCTCATCGGCCAGCCGCGCAAAATCGGCGCTGAGAACCGACGGCGCCACTTCAATAGTCCCCGCTTTCGGTAATCGCATCTTCAATCCTTGAGTAGGTCGTTCAGCACCGTCCATATCCTCTTATCCTCGGCCTCGTCACAGAGTTTTTGTGCCCAGGTCCGGAGGTATCGCGTATCGAGTTTTCCCTTGTGGCGTAGAACGATACTCTTAACATCGAGCAGGTCCTTATCCCGGCCCGGGATAATCTTGAGCAGAATCAAATCCTCCGGGGAAGGAAAAAACGCTTTGATCCCGTGCAGTTGAATCGCTCTGCGTCTCTGGCAAGCTTCCGTCTCTAAATTCGTAGAAGCAATGATAAAATCGATATGATAATCGCCGAAGGATATTTGAAAAACGCCCATTCGCCGCGCTGATTCTATGCACTTTTTCACAGGAACTTCGAAGCCTGCTTCTTTTGCCTCATTCAGAAAATTAGATACTTCTTCTTGATTTAACACAATGTCCACATCAACGTCAGCCGTTATCCTCGGCTCGCCGATGGCACTTGCTGCAATCCCGCCGATAATAATATAATTGTACTTTCCGCTATTTAAAAATTTGACTATCTTTTTGTAGGCATCCACCAGCGCCATATTACGGCTTTCGGTTTTTCCTTAACGCCATTTTAAGACACATCGGTTTATCTTCCGGAAACTTATCAAGCCATTCATCGACCAGTGGGCAGGACAACATATCTTCCGCCAGGCGTATTGCTTTCTTCCGAGATAAGGTTCGCAGCCATCGCCTTTTTTCCTGCTCGAGCGGTTCAAATCTTTTCTGATCCAACAGCCCCTTATTGCCTTTGGCCTTTTTCATCGCCTGAAAACCGATCTGTTCATTACCTTTCGTCGAGAATTTCGAGGCATTTGAATTTCTTGCCTTCGAGAAATTCGAGGGAGGCACCGCCGCCGGTCGAAATATGGCTGATCTTGTCCTCCAAACCCAGCTTCTCCACGGCGCTGGCGCTGTCGCCGCCCCCGATAATACTACGAGCGCCTTTTTCCGTAGCCTGTGCGACGGCCAGGGCCACTGCCTTGGTTCCCTCGTCGAACGGCTCCATCTCAAAGACGCCCATCGGTCCGTTCCACACGATCGTTTTGGCATCGGCGATCTTCTCAGCAAACGTCTGGGCCGCGATCGGCCCGATGTCAACGGCCTGGAAACCCGGATCGATATCGCCCACGGCCGTACGGTGTGGTGCGCCCGCTTTAAACTCGCGGACGACACAGTGATCCACGGGCAGCACGACTTCACAGTCCGCTTCCCTCGCCCGTTCCAGCAATTCCTGGCCTTTGTCGATAAAGTCATTCTCGCACAGGCTCTTACCGATACTCTTGCCCCGGCCTTTGAGGAACGTATAGGCCATCGCCCCGCCAATAATGATGCGATCGACCTTACCGATCAGATTCTCAATTACACCGATCTTATCCGAGACCTTCGCCCCACCCAGGATCGCCACGAAAGGCTTCTCAGGCGCGCGGAGGGTTTCGCCCAGATACTTCAATTCTTTTTCGATGAGAAAGCCGATGACCCGCGGCTTGCCTTCCATCACAACCGGGACCGTATACATCGAAGCGTTGTCCCTGTGGGCCGTGCCGAAGGCGTCATCCACGTAGACATCCGCATCGCCGGCAAGCTCCTTAGCGAAATCATCCTTGGCTTTTCGCAGTTGGGCGTCTTCCTTCGCGGCTTTGTCCTTGATGGTCTCTTCCTTATGGAATCGCAGATTCTCGAGCAGCATGCAATCACCGGGCTTAAGCGCCTGCCTTTTTGCCGCCGTCTCGGGACCGATACAATCGTCTGCAAAAATAACCTCCTGACCCAACAACTCGGACAGTCTCTCGGCCACCGGCGCCAGAGACATTTTTTCATCCCGTTGTCCACTAGGCCTACCAAGGTGGCTCATCAGAATCAGCGAAGCGTCGCCGTCCAGAATGGCCTTGATGGTCGGCAACGCCTTGACGATTCGGTCGTCGCTTGTAATGTTGCAATCCTCGTCCAGCGGCACGTTAAAGTCACACCGCATCAGAACTTTCTTACCCCGCACATCGATATCCGCCACAGTTTTTTTAGCCATTTCGCACCAAGCCCTAAAAATCCTTCGGATAATTGACTATTGTCTATTGACTATTGACTATTTGCATGTCGGCATCCGTCCGATATGCGCTATCCGTTCAATAGTCAATAGTCATTTGTCATTAGTCAATTTCTTATTACAACGCCGCCATTTTTTCCATAATATCAACGCTGCGATTCGAATAGCCCCATTCGTTGTCGTACCAGCTTAGGACCTTCACCATGTTGCCGATGACCATGGTGCAGAGAGAATCGAAGATGCTCGACGCCGGATTCAACACGATGTCGCTGCTGACGATGGGCTCATCGCAATAGGCGAGAATGCCTTTCATCGGCCCCTCGGAGGCTTTTTTCATTGCCGCGTTGACGCTGTCAACAGTCACGTCTTTCTTGACGTTCACAACGAGGTCCACCACGCTGCCGACGGGAATGGGCACGCGCATGGCGAAGCCGTCGAGCTTGCCGTCCAGCTCGGGAACCACTTTGCCGATGGCTTTGGCGGCGCCGGTGGTCGTCGGGATCATATTCGCCGCCGCAGCGCGAGCACGACGCAGGTCCGAATGGATCATATCCGCCACCCGCTGGTCGTTCGTATAGGCATGGATCGTCGTCATAACACCCCGCTCGATGCCGAAAGCGTCGTTCAGGGTTTTGGCCACAGGGGCAAGGCAATTGGTCGTGCAGCTCGCGTTGGAGACGCACTTGACGTCCTTGGTCAGCATTTTATCGTTGACACCTAAGACGATGGTGGCGTCGATATCGTCCTTGGCCGGGACGCTGAGCATGACCTTGCTGGCGCCGGCTTTAATATGGTCGGCGTAGCCGCCTTTCGGCGACGAAGCCGTGCGGAAGATCCCGGTCGATTCCAGAACCACCTTCACGCCCATGTCCTTCCAGGGCAGCTCGGCGGGATTCCTCTCCGCCAACACCTTCACGGATTTGCCGTTAATGACCAATTCACCGTCACCCGCCTCGACCGTTCCGTTCCACCTACCCATGACCGTGTCGTACTTGAACAGGTGGGCCAGGCTCTTGGCGTCCGAAAGATCATTGATGGCGACCAGATCCAATTCGCCCTTTCTTTGCATAATAATTCTTGCGACCGCTCTGCCGATTCGGCCGAAACCGTTAATTGCGACCTTTGTTGCCATTGATATTTCTCCTAATTTTCAATTCTAAAACGCAGTTTTTCTTATTTAAAGCCCCCACCATATACCGGCATGGAGCAAACGAGAGAGCTACTTTACGGATTCGCCCACCTACTGTCAAGAGTTTATTCCAGCATCAAAAAGCCGTCAGTGAACCCGGATTATACGACTGGGTGGCAGCCTCATCCCTTAGGGATGAGGCTGCCACCCTTTCTTATTCTATCCACAAATTTATTATTCCGAAGCACGACTTGGTAATCAACGTTTCTTCCTGTTCTTCTGGCGGGCGCTCGCTCCGGATGGCTGCCGTTCTCGTTTGGCTTTGCTGATTTGGGGCGCCATTTGTTTCTTCCAGTCCGTATAGGTCCGCTGCAAACGCTCAACGACCTGCGGATTTTGCTCTTTGAGGTTGTTTTTCTCGCTGATATCCGCATGAAGGTCATAGATCTCCAGCGAGCCTTTGAAGTTTAGGAGTTTCCACTTGCCGGCCCGGACGGCCCACTGGTCGGCCCCATCGTCCCAGAAAAGGGCCTCGTGCAAGGGAGCGTCCGTCTGCCCGCGAAGGGCCGGCAGCATATTCTTGCCGTCATAGAACCGGTCGCCGGGAAGCTCAGCACCGACAGCGGCGCAGATCGTCGGCATAACATCCAGCGAAATCACGGGCTCGTCGCAAACCGTCCCCTTCGGCAGCCGCCCCGGCCAGCGCACGATGAACGGAACCCGGATCCCGCCTTCATAGACCGTCTGCTTAAACTCTCGCAAGACGCCGTTATTGGCGTGATTTTTTCTGGCTCCTCCGTTATCGGAAAAGAAGATGATCAGCGTATTGTCGTCTACGCCGGTCCGCTTCAGGGCCTCCAGCACACGCCCGATCGCTTCATCCATACACGTCAGCATTGCCAGGTAGATGTCCCGGTTCGGATCGCCCGTATTGAAGCGCTCGATATGTTCCTGAAGCGCTTGCAGAGGCCAGTGGACGGCGTTAAAAGGCAGATAAAGGAAGAAAGGTCTCTTGCTATGTCGCGCGATAAACGATACGGCCTCGCGCGCCAGATTATTGGTCAAATAGCCCGTATCGTTGATCGGTTTATCGTTGCGATAGATCGAATTGTGCTCGGTGGTGATTTCAAGCTTGAAATAATCGTGCGCCCCGTGGCCGAGAAAGCCATAGAACTCGTCAAAACCTCGCCGTAAAGGACGGTATTCCGGCTCAAGCCCCAGGTGCCATTTGCCAAACACGCCCGTCGCATACCCTTGCTTTTTCAGCAGATCGGCCAGCGTCACTTCGCTCACGGGCATTCCGGTCCGGGAATCGCTCGCCGTATAGAAGCCGAACCGCTGCTGATACCGCCCGGTTAGAAGCCCCGCCCGCGTCGGCGCGCAGACATAGGCACTCGCGTAGCCATTCGTCAGCCGGACGCCCTCGTCGGCCAGCCGGTCGATATTCGGCGTATGGACCTCCTTCGGATGGTCATAGCAACTCGAATCGGCATAGCCCTGATCGTCGGAGACAATCACAACCACGTTGGGGCGGCCGCGACCTTTATTGGCCGCCGCAAAGGCGGCCCCGCCGCCAAGACACATCCCCGTTGCGGCCAACATTGTTGAACGCAAAAAATCCCGTCGTGTTATCATATTCGTCATCCTTTCACCCATAATCATACTCTCCAATCCCGGATTTAGCAAGAGCAGGTTGGTAATGCAATCATCCAAATTGCTTGGCTTCACTTCTCATAGTATAATGCACTGGAACAGGCCGGTTTAATCTTTGGCTTGCTAAATAAAGTGGCTCAATACACGGGAGGACACAACATGAAACGTAGCTTCGTGAATCAGGCTGTTTATACCATATTGCTCCTTTGTCCCATTTCCCTCGCGCTCGCCGCCGAGAGGATAGAGCCTAAAGACAGCGCCCAATACCTTAACGCTGTTCGTGAGTTCGCCGACAATGTCCTCAAGTACGGCAGAGACACCTATGGCCCCAAACACACACCCTTATTTGTCGACGGCATCAACGTCCACACCCACGAACCGGTGAAGTGGAAAACGCCAAAAGGAGAAGAGTGGTTATTATCGAATTTCGCCTCACAACAGAACTTACTTAGGACATTGGATGGATTGAGTAAGATTACTGGAGATCCTAAATATAGGAAGGCAGCAGAAGAGGCTGTTAGGTATGCTATTAAAAATCTCCAGAGTCCCAGCGGACTGTTTTACTGGGGAGGACATGCGGCCTATGATGTCCAAGCGGATGAACCCTGCGGTAGAAAAGTACACGAATTAAAGGGTTTTTACCCATATTACGAACTGATGTGGGAAGTGAATTCAACGGCTACAAGACGATTTATTGAATCATTTTGGGCTGGTCACATCCTGAACTGGTCGAATTTGAATATGAATCGACACTATTATGAGATGAGCCAGCCACTTAAGGTATCGTGGGATTACAAATATGACCCCACTCCTGTGTTTAAAGGCGGCGGCTTTAGCCCGAGCTCCACAGCAGGTGATCTATACTATGCTGGAGCATGGTTGAGCAAATTCACCGGTGAGGAGAAGCCGCTGACCTGGGCGAAACGCCTTGCCTACCGATATGTGGAGACGCGTCACCCCAATACCGGGATAAGTGCCAGAGTATTCACCGTGTCCTCTGCAAACGTGCTTCATGCACATGACGAAATCCTCGGTAAACTCAAACCCGTGCCCTATACCTTCCCATGGCAAGGGCATGCAAATAAAGTCTTGTGGGACTCTCATTTCGGGTACGACACCCCGAGTCCGGTCACAATGATGAATCGCGTTACTGCTCCCTGGATTTGTCAGCTCATGCTTGGAGAGTTACTCGGCCGTGAGGGCAAGGAATTCATCCAGTGGTCCCTTGACGAATTAACTGCCTGGGGGAAAGTCGCTTACCGCAGAGATGATAATACCTTCGTGCCAATGTGCTATGATGGCACCGTTGTAGAAGGATATGTCTGTGAGGAAGATAGCCCACTGGGTCTAAAGGGAAGCAAGCTTGAAGCGGTCCCTGCCAAAATAACAGAGCTATGGGCATATACATTAGCCTATTGTTTGACAAAAGATCCATTCATGTGGGAGATGGCCCGAAACATCGCGCTGGCAAACGACTGCGGGGATATCGGTGCAAATGCTGATGATCAGTCAACACTGAATCTCGATACGGCTCTTTCTGATCCCTACGCAATGGTAGTTTTTCTTGAGCTGCACAACAGGATTGGCAAAGAGGCTTTCTTAAGAATGGCTCAAAGGATAGGTAACAATGTTCTGGCTCATCGTTTCTACAAAGGCTTTGTCTCACCTGAGGGTCAGTACACATTCACCAAATTTGACGCGGTAGATCCGCTTGCTCTGCTGCACCTCCACGCTGCTCTCTTCAAGGATAGGAAGCTGAATATCCCCAAGGTTTGGCCCGGCACATCATTCTTCGAGGAAGCCTATCGCAGCAAAGATCCCGTTGATGACAATCAGCTTATATACTCTCTTAAAGGTACCTCTCAACCGCCAAAGTCTTTGCAGGAGGCAGCCGCCGAAGGGAATGTAGAAGCAGTCAAATCAATGATTGCCCAAGGGGTGGATATAAATAAAATAGAGGATGGCTTCAAAAAAACTGCTCTTCATCGAGCCGCCATGAGTGGTCACAAAGAAGTAGCGAGGCTGCTTATCAACCACGGTGTCCGATTGGATGCTAAGGATGCTTGGCCGGGTGGAACACCCTTACATTATGCTGCTGAAAAGGGGCACAAAGAAATAGTCGAGCTGCTCATAACTCGCGGTGCAGATGTCGATTCAATAGGAGGCACGCGTAATGAGACTCCGTTACACTTCGCATCAAGAAATGGGCAGAAGACCATTGTGGAAGTGCTTGTTACTGCTGGTGCTGATGTGAATGCTAAGAACAACGAAGGCCGGACACCGCTTGATATCGCCGTGATGAAAAGGCACAAAGATATCGCTCAATTGTTAGTAAACAAAGGAGCGAGACTTTCATCTTTTATGTTCTCCTTCCGGTTGCGTTTGTTGTTAGCTCAGAAAAACAAAAGTGATAAGACCGAGGAAACTCATCAGGATCAGCCTAAGGAGGAGCAGGGCAAAGAAGAGCAAAAGCTGGAGGATACTCTCGACGATCCTAATTCTTCCCAGCCCACGGATAGGCCGGCAGGCGCTCAGTTCTACTTTCCGAAGCCATCCCTTCCTCTGGGTGGGAATGTCGTGACGCATAAAGAGATGATCCCCAAGAGCCGGTCCGCCAAACCGGGATATCTGGAAACGTTTGTCGATCCGCACTTCGGCTCGAAGATCACGCGCGTTTCCGGGGATAAGGGACAGCCTATACCGGTTATCGGGGGCACGTGGCCGCAACATTGCAGAAACCATTATCAGAAGGATCCCCCCTGGAACGCCAATGGAAGCGTGCTTTATCTGTGCAAGGGATGCAAGATGTTTCTGGATGGTAAGACGTACGAGCCGCTCGACTTGAAGACGCCTCCCGGTCCCGCCCGCTTCCATCCGCTCAAACCCGATATCATGATCGTCCTATCTCGAAAGACAAACAGAATCGAACAGTTCAACCTGAGAACGGGCACGTCGGAAATCCTTGCCACCTTCTCCGGCTACTCCGGTTTTTCCTACATGTCGGAAGGCAATATTTCGGGGAACGGGAGGTGGATCGCCCCTTACGCCGTCAAGGACGGCAAGCAAGTGACCTTTGCCTACGATATGAAGGAAAAGAAGAAATACCCGGATATCGAGTTGACGGGCTGGGATATCGACTGGGTGTCGATCTGCTTTTCCGGTAAATACGTGGTGGTCAACGGCAAGGCGACGCAAAACGATATCACCCAGATCTACGAATCGACGACCGGCCGCGAAGTCGGCGCCCGATGGAGCCGCTATGGACATCCGAGCCATTACGATCTGGGAATCGATCAGGACGGCGATGACGTCGCAGTTGGGGTCGCCAAGTCGAATCCAAATCGGGGGCGGTGCATTATGCGACGTCTCAAAGACGGCAAGGAAAAGGCCCTCTGCCCGGCCGGAAGCCACACGGGAACGCGCAATACGCACCGGCCCGGATGGGCCTACATCCAGAGCACGCACAAAGCTCCGTACGTCGATGAGGTGATCGCCGTCGAGCTGACCTGGGATGCCGAACCCATTGTCGAGCGACTGGCCTACATCCCGAACGCAAAGGTCGATTATCTTTCCGAGACACACGGGGCCGTTTCATTCGACGGCAAAAAATTCTGCGCCGTCAGCAACTGGGGCATCCCCGGCGGCCAGGTCCAGGCCTACGTCGTGGACATGACCGATCTGTGCAGCTCTTCCGTCGATGGAAATAGAAATTGAGACGTGGCACGGGAAAAGCCATCCCCAAGCTACGCTTTCCCTTGGGGACGCCTTACGGCGGAGGCTGCCACCCTTTCCAAATCGATTCACAACTTTGGTTGATATAATGGACTTCGGCGAAGACGCATTTCATGGGATTTTTTCAGGATTTGCTGTAACATATCCACCCCGCGCGCAATTATGAATGCGGCAATGGTTGGTGCTATGGCAAAACAAGTGAATAGGCTCGAAGAAAACGATGATTGGGTCCGTGCCGCTCGCACAGACGCTGATGCGTTGGGCCGGCTGTATGAATTGTACTACGAGCGTATCTTTCGATTCTGCGTGTATCGGCTTTTCAACAAGGAGATCGCCGAAGACGTGACGTCCAGTGTTTTCCTCGAAGTCGCTCGTAGGATACGCCGATTCGATGGCCGGACCGAGCGGGATTTTAGAAACTGGCTCTATGCCATAGCTGCCAACCAGGCAAACGCCTATCTCCGAAAATCCTCGCGACGTAAAAAACTGCTCGAAAATGCCGCCGACGCAATCACTGCGTCTGCTAACAAAAGCACGAATCCATCATTCGAGCCGGACTGGCCGAGTCTTTATCAGGCCATCCTGAAACTCAAGCCGGAGCACCAGACCATTGTCACATTAAGGTTCTTTGAAAACTTCTCATACGAACAAATTTCAAAGATTCTGAACGTCAAAGAGGCCACGCTTCGCGTGACGTTACACAGAATACTCAACCAGTTAAGAAACCACTTAACTTCCGTTTTCGACGGAGAGAGATAACATGTTCAAAAACGAGTCCGAGTTTGAAAAAGTTGTTGATCGGCTAAACATCGATACAAAGACGAATCCGGCGCATCGTGAAAGCCTTCGCCGGCAAATGCTCTCCGTCTTTAACGAAACGGACCACCATCCACAAAAACAAACAGCGCCATTTGGCGTTCTCAGGAGAACCATTATGAAAACTTCAATGACAAAACTCGCCGCTGCCGTGGTGCTTATCGCCGCGATCATGCTGGGAATGTACGTCCTGACTGGTGATGGAACGTCGATTACAATGGCCCAGGTCAGACATGCCATGGAGAAAATCGACTGGTTACAAATGGTCACCAGGGCCGAGGTGGAAAATATATCGTCTTGGTATTCATTCGCCTCGAAAGTCCAAATCATTTGCCATAGTAAGGGCAGAATCCTTTATCGGGATTTCAACACCGGCAAGGAACTTCTCTGGAATCCGGGCAGTGAATACATCTACGAATCTCCCATTGACGAGGAAAGGGAATTTGCCGGTGGTGTAAGCAACATCTATGCAGAATTCACCGAGGCGTTTGAGTCCATGGAGGCCAAGGGTGATTATAAGGTGACCAAAGAGATCGGAACGTACCAGGGCCAAAAGGTCGAGATATGGACGGGTCGACGTATAAAAGGAGAACCCGGCCCGACACATACAGAACGGTTCACGATGTACATTGATGTGGACAAGAAGCTTCCTATCGCGGCCACAGACGTTAAAAAAGGGGCGAACGGCGATATCCAGCTTAACGTTGAGTTCACGTACCCCCAAACCGGTCCGGTGGATATCTACGAAGCCGGCGCCCCCAGGTCCGCACAGATCAAGCCCTCTCCGGAACCGTAAAATCTCCGGAACACAAGGCAAATAAATATAAGAAATGACAACAAAGAAGAAAAGCATTCGAAGCATGTGACATTTCAGATGAACGAGGTGGCTGTACCTCGAACAATATAGATCAATTTCCACAGGCCGGGCACATTAAGCTCGGTCTTTTTCTCTTGGCAGGGACACTTGAAAAGCAGACTATTCCGGCTGAAAGACAAAAGTTGTCCGAAAAAAGGACTTTACTTATATCAAAGGATGGCCGGCTATCATCATAGATAATAACAACGACCTGAACCACTACATCGAGGTGGAAGTGTACGGCAAACCCGTATCATAGCCTACACTGGAATTTCCAAAACATGTGGAAAAGCTAAGTTTCTTACGAAATTTTTCCGCGTTTTCGACCTGAAAACGGTGATTTGTAAAAATTTTCCGAAATTTTTCATTTTTTTGTTGGAAGCTTCTACAAATGTAGTAAAATACTTCTACGATTGTAGAAGGAGTTCACATAATGAAATTGACACAAGCAGAATGGCAGATCATGAAGGCATTATGGAAGAAGCATCCGGCCACGGCCAGAGACGTGATGGCCCGGCTGCCCAAGGGTGTGAGCTGGGCGTACACGACCATCAAGACGATGCTGGCGCGCCTGGTGGAAAAGAAAGTAGTGAGTGAGTATAAAAACAGTAACACCAGCATTTACGAACCGCTGCTCTCTCAGCGAAAGGCACGCCTGATCGCTTTTCGCTCGATGCTCGACCAGGCCTTCGACGGAGCGACAGATCCCCTGCTGCACTTTCTGCTCGAAGAAAAGCAGCTCAGCGCCAAGCAAAAAAAGGAATTAGTAAAAATTCTCCGTAATGAATCCCAAGGATTGAACGACGAAATAGAGTAGGGGCAGGTCCCTGTGCCTGCCCGGGGCCATCCCTTGGGGATGCCTTACGGCGCAACATAGGGTTGCCCGTACATAAAGGAAGAACACGATGATCGAACAAATAAATCAACTGGCACAAAGCTGGTGGGATTGGATGTCGGCGATGTTTTGGCAGGTCGGTCTGCTGATTGTTCTGATCGCAGTGATTGATTTGCTCATTCGCAAATGGGCGTGGCCGCAATTAAGGTACGCCCTGTGGTCGCTGGTTCTGATCAAGCTCGTCCTCTCGCCGACCTTGTCGTTGCCCAGCGGCCTGGCCCCGAAACTCAAACCTATAGTCACGCAAATGCTTGAATCCGCCGCCAAAAAAGAGATGATCGAGGTCACATGGCCGATCGTGATCCCAACGGTTGATGATGAACTTCGTCAACCTATGGCGCGATCTTACCGATCCCATCCGGCCCTCGCCGAATCAAGCCATAACGAGGCAATTTACTTCATGGAGACAATCCCTCCGGAGAATATCGAACAAGAGCCATCGCATGGCCTGATCCTCAACAGCGTAACATTGCAGCCGGCAGGGCCCCGGCTCGCCTGGCGCGTTTATCCGATGGGAGCCTGGCTTCTGGGCGTGGTGACTTTAGGTCTATGGCTGTTCGTTAAACTCCACCGCCTAAAGAAAGAACAAACGGCTGGTTCGAGACAACCCTCTCTTCCGGAATCCTTCTACAATCAATTGGACCGCTGCGCACAACAGTTGAAGCTGCGGTGCAAACCGAGAGTTGTCCCGACCCGAAGCATCCGAAGTCCGGCCGTCTTCGGCATATTTCAACCGGTCTTACTCATGCCGGTCGGTTACATCCGCCGGCTCTCACGCAAGGACACCGAGTACATGCTCCTGCACGAGCTGGCCCATATCAAACGAGGCGATCTGGCCGCCCACAGCCTCTGCATGCTCCTGAGATTGGTCTATTGGTACAATCCGCTGTTGTGGATTGTCGGCCGGCAATTACGTCATTTGCGGGAATTGTGCTGTGACGCCACCGTCGCGAGTCTGCTCAGAGACAAGACGGTGGAGTATCGCCAGACGCTTCTGGAAACGGCCCGGCGGTTCCTGGCCACACCTCTCGAGCCGGGGCTGGGCCTGGTCGGCCTGTTCGAGGATTCGAACCGGCTGATCGCACGTATTCAATGGCTCAAAAAACCTGTTTGGAGATATCGAAAAATGAAAAATATCGCTGTTTTCACCGCCGTCCTCATCTTGCTCGCCTGCGTCCTTCCCATGGCCCAGGCCCAAAATCCGCAACCCGAGGACACCAACGTCAGTTCAGAAAAAACCGAAGAACAATCATCGCAAAACACGGAAACGACAGAGGGCGAGCAAGAACAGAAGCAGACCCAAGAAGAATTCATGGCCATGCAAGTTCTCAAAGCCAAACTTCAGCAGCTTCAGATAGAAAGAGAAAAACTCCAGAAGGAACTTCAGGCGCTCATGCAGGCTCAGCAAGCCAAGGGCGATGCAGTAAAAGCTTCCTGGGAAGCGAAACAGGCGAAGGACAAGGCCGACAAGCTCAAAGCCGACGCCGATGCAAAGAAAGCCGATGCCGAGAAACAAAAAGCGGATGCTGAAATGCGTAAGGCCAATGCCGAGCTACGAAAAGCGGACGCTGAAATGCGTAAGACCGATGCCGAAAGACGCAAGGTCGAGGCCGAAGCGAAACGTTGGGAGCAATGGGCCAATCGCCCCGAAGTCCAGGAGCGTTTCAGCCGTTCCGCTAACGAATGGGCACAAGGATGGACGAATAGTGAGGCGTTCAAGAAATGGCAGCAAGAGATGGATAAGTGGGCTAAAGAACAGGCCAAGGCGCACGAGAAGGTCAAAGCGGGCGCTGCATTTCCAACTCCAACGCCCCATCCAAATCCTCACCCGATGCCCGTGATGTCGCCGATGCCCCCGATGCCGATAGAGATAGAAGAGATAGAAGTGGAGACTGAAGTTGATTTGGAGATTGATGAGGTGGACGTTGATGTTGACGTGGTTGAACCGCCGGAAGTTGTCATACCCGTTCCACCGGTTCCTCCGATGAATGTCCCCACGCCGCCGGAGCCGTTTAGCGCCCCGGTACCGACGCCTCCCACGCCACCGACGCCTCCCAGCGTCCCAGCACCCATATCGCCGGTTAGCCCAATGCCTGTGAGTCCTACTCCTCCGTCGGTCCCCCCAACGGTCAGTATTTCCCGGCTCGGTACGCCTGTCAAGACCGTTGCACCGGCACCCGTCTTGCCCACGCCGGCAGAGCCAAAGCCCAACACGGGCCGAGAAGTGAAAATCAGCAAGGACAAAGACGGAAAGTTTGTGGCCACGACCCAGATGCACTTTATCTCGAAGGTCAAGCCCGGCATCCCCTTTATTATCAGAAACAACCTCGGCAATATCACCATGCGCCCCAGTAAAGACGGCACGTGCGACGTCCGGGCCATCATCAAGTCAAAAGCCAAGACGGCCGCCAAAGCGGAAGAGATGGTTCTCCAGGTGGGAATGAATATTGACTCTTCGGAGAAAAGATACTATCTCAAGCCGACCAAGGCCGACGGAAACAAGTGGAGCAATCTCAGCGTTGATTTCATCATCACCGTTCCGCCCGGCGTCCGGCCGGACATTAAGACCGATCTGGGTAGCATCGATCTTTACAATTTAAAAGGCCCAATCAGGGCCATGACCGATCTGGGTTCACTGAAGGCCGTCAATATAACGGGAAAGATCAATTTGGCCACAGATTTAGGCAGTATCAAGTTCACCGCACCGAAGGATCTGGCGGACGGAGAGATCGAACTGTTCACGAAAATGGGGGACATCGAACTGATTGCACCCAGGGAATTATCCGCCAAGCTCGAAGCGGAGACCAAAATGGGATCCATCAAAAGCGATCTTCCGATGAACGTGAACAAAATGGATATGTTCCAGACAAAGGCCGAAGGCACCCTCGGCACGGGCCAGGACCTTATCCGCACGCATACCGACATGGGGAGCATTCATCTGAAATGGTTACCCTCGCCGGAGGCGGTTCCAACGCCAAAGCCCGAACCCTCGGACGCGACGAAACTTTAAATCGAAATCTGAATCAGAGATTCCAAAACGCCTTATTGCTCCTTCAAAGGCGCCTACCGATAGGGAAAGCCGGATTCAATAAATCCGGCTTTTTCTTTCTCCCGAGAACGATATCATTTGGAATTCGCTATGTCCCCGGTATAATTAAATCATTTAATCTTCCGCTTTCTCTGAGGTGGCTGTCATCGGCTTCGTATTCATTGGAGATGAAACAATGAGAAGCATATCAAGTATCCACGCACTACTGGCGATTGTGTTGATTTTCACGTTTTCACCCTGTTTCTCCGCTGAAACCAACGCTCTTGGCGGAGAATCCAGCAAATACCTCGACGCCGTCCGTGAGTTTGCTGACAACGTGCTCAAATACGGCCGGGACACGTATGGGCCGAAGCACACGCCGTTGTTTGTGGATGGTTTGAATATTCACACCCATGAGCCGGTGAAGTGGATAAGCCCCAAGGGTAGTGTATTGACCGCAACAGAGACCGAAGAGTGGATTCTCTCTAATTTTGCTTCTCAGCAGACTCTATTACGGACACTATGTGGACTTTCTACGCTTACAGGAGATCCCAAATACCGCGGTGCCGCAAAGAAGGCAATCAAATACGCCTTTGAAAACCTAAGATCCCCTAATGGGTTGATGTATTGGGGCAGGATGTCAGCCTATGATTTACAGGCCGATAAAATTAAGAATGCACATGATCACCACACATTAAAACGTCACTACCCTTATTATGAGCTTATGTGGCAAGTTGACCCGGAAGCAACAAAGAATCTAATTGAAGCTTTCTGGTCAGCTCATATCTGGGATTGGTCAAATCTTGATTTTAACCGTATAGCACGTTACTCATACTCTCTTGAGGAACCGTGGAAGCACGAATACAAAAGATACCCTACATTTTTTAACACTGAAGTTTCTGAGAGATTAGGGCAATTCCACACAGGAACAAGTCTCATACATGCTGGCACAACGCTCCACTGGCTCTCAGGGCAGCAGCAATCATTAGTATGGAGTAGGCGTCTTATGCAACGTTTTGCAGACGCACGGCATCCAGAAACAGGAATCAGTCCTCTTTACTATAATTGTTCACGCAAGTGGATATTTCCAAATAAAAGACTGACAGGAAAGTTTACTGACCAACGCACCGTTGTATTTCCTTTTCATATCACAGAAGCATTGAAAAAGATGCAGATAATGTTTTACGGGGAAAGTTGGCTGCCAGATCCTGTGCTTAGTGTGTTGTTGGTGGGTGATTTACTTGAAGAGCAGGGCAAAGATTTTGTACAGTGGTCTTTGGAAGAATTAACTGCTTGGGGAAGATATTCTTATCGTAAGAGTGATAATGTGTTTGTTCCAATACTTACTGACGGAACGAATATTGAGGGGATGGTTTGTGAAGAAAGTACACTGATAGGATTAAAGGGAGAAAAGGCGAGTGGAGTCTTTGCAAATCCAGCGTACTTTCGGTTATATGCCACAGCATATCGATTAACCAATGATGAGTTCATATGGGAAATGGCACGCGATATCGCACTCGGCAATCATCTTGGAGATATTGGTGACGTTTCCGGGGAAAGATTGGATATTCCAATTTCCATTCATAGTTCAGATCCTTGTGTTCTTCTAGGTTTTCTTGAGCTTTATGATGCAACGAAGAAAAAGGAATTTCTGATTATGGCTCGGTTCGTTGCTGACAATATTGTAAAAGATAGATTTAGCCGAGGATATTTTGTTTTGAACAAAGAACACCTCTATGCGAGATTTGATTGTTTTGAACCGTTGGCTCTTTTGCACTTGATTGCAGCCATTGATGGTCGCAGACTTTCAATACCGCCCGTCTGGCCAACATATGCGCTTTTTTCATCTAATTATCGTTTCAAATTATATGGGTCAGATCGTTGGCATATTTATGAACGTATCGGCTCACCAGAAGTGCCTTGGTCTCTTCAAGACGCGGCACATAGGGGAGATATCGATAAGATTAGAATACTTCTTAATTCCGGTGTTGAAGTAGATAGCTGGGATGAGCATTCTGGAATGACAGCGCTCCAACATGCAGCGATTAAAGGCCACACAGCTATAGGCGAAATACTCTTGTCTAATGGCGCTGACATAAACTATATGGCTCTTGGTTTTCCCCACACCTCGCTAAGTCGTGCCGTTAGGTATGGCCATAAAGAGTTTGTCGAATTGTTGCTGAAGTACAATGTCGACGTAAATCTTCAAGATGAATGGGGTCATGGAGAAATGCCGCTTGAATTGGCCATATCTCACAATCGTACTGAAATAGCAAAGCTGCTCATCGACAATGGTGCCACTGTCTCCACAATCCACGTGGCTGCATCTGTTGGAAAACTCGAAAGTGTACGGAGCTTCGTAGACGCCGGTGCCAATGTGAATGGTAAAGATGAGAGTGGCATGACGCCTCTGCTCCATGCTGTTGCTGGTGGACACACAGAGTTGGCAGAGTTTCTTTTAGATTCAGGAGCTGATGTCAATACAGGAGAAAAACAAGGTGTTGTGCCTCTGTTCAGAGCCTTGTGGAACAAGGACTTGGACATGCTCGAATTACTTTTAAAGAAAGGGGCGGATGTAAACGCCAAACATGCACGGTCTGGCTTCACAGTACTGCATTGGGCTGCAATGATGGACAGCAAGGAATCGGTTGAGTTGATCTTGGATGCAAGAGCCGATGTAAACGGCAAGTGCAACACTGGCGAAACACCTTTGGATGTTGCTGCTATTTGGGGTGTTTCCACTGAAATGGCTGAGTTGTTGGTAGCAAAAGGGGCAGAGGTCTCTTCACTTCATACTGCAGCTTTTATGGGGGACTTACCAAAGGTGAGGGCTTTAATTACCAAAGGAGTTGAGGTTGACAAGAAAAGCGGCATGATCGCAGTTACTGCTCTACATTCAGCCGCAGCTGCAGGGCACAAGGAGATGGTTGAGTTTCTTATCAGCAAAGGCTCTGACGTCAACGCACAGAATCGACCGGGTCGGACGCCATTGCACATGGCAGCACAAAAAGGGCATTTGGATGTCGTGCAATTGCTCCTCAAGAACGGTGCAGATGTAAATGTCAAGGACAGACGTAAACGTGGCCGCACTCCGCTTGATCTGGCACGAGATAATGGCCACACTCAGATTGTTGAGATATTGACCAAGAAGTCTTCTTTACCTCAAGGGCTTGTCAAAGATCCGCAGAAGATCGAACAATCAGAGGTTGCAAGAGAAGCGACGCAACTGCTTTTTGCTGCAGTTAAGGCCAGTGAGATCGAGAAGGTAAGAGCATCTATTGCAGACGGAGCAGACGTAAACGCCAAGGATGCCAGTGGCCGGATGCCTATTCACTATGCGGTTGCAAACAAGAATATAGCTATCGTGGGGCTTTTAACAACGCGAGCAGTACGACCTGGCAGTTTTGAGGACAGAGAACTTACGAAAGTCAAGAGACTTCTGTCTCAGGGTATGGACGTGAATGCCCAACCGGCGGCTAGCAAAACCACCCTACTACACTACGCAGCTCAGACTGGTTATGTGTACGTAACAACATATCTAATCGTGCATGATGCAAATGTTGATGCAGAGAATCAATTCGGTCATACACCTCTCGACATTGCACTGCAGTGGAAAGAGCCGACGATAGCTCTACTCCTCCTAGACGCCGGGGCAACCGCCACAAAAAGGGATAGAAGCACTATTCTGTTGAAGGCAGCAGGACAAATAGGCCCATATGGCGAAAAGAGAGCTGGCTATGAAAACCATAGTCAGATGGTTGAGTCATCAGGCGGATCAGGTTCAGAGCATGATGTCGCCATTTCAAAGACATCCGCAGTGAAAACATGTATACAGGGAGATATAGTCACCGTCTCGGTGACTCTGGATAATCGAGGCCATCAAGAAGAGTCAGCCAGCGTCATACTATTTGATGACAAAGCCGTTGTTGCGGCTCGCCAAATCAAACTGGGCGTGTCTGCTCAAAATGGACCAGAAGATACACCTGACATTGTCTTTGATCCTGAGAATATAACTAGGAACGTTTTTGGCCAACGGGTGTGTATCGGGGGTGACGTAAATGGAGATGGTTTCGGTGATCTGCTGATTGGCGCTTGGCGCTGGCAGAATAGCCGTGGTCGGGCATATCTATATTTTGGTGGATCACAAATGGACAATGTGGCTGATGTTATCTTCACAGGCACGAATGAAGGCGATGCGTTTGCGAATCAGTCTGGTGTTTTTGGAGACGTTAATAATGATGGTTATTATGATGTGATAATAGGTGCAGGAGGAAATGCTCATGGCGATATTCATGACGGTTATGTCCACGTGTATTTGGGTGGGCCCCATATGGACAATGTACCAGATATAGTCCTAAGTCCATCAAAAGCTGGTCGTAGGGGTGGATTTTGCTTCGTTGCGTCTGGCGATGTAGATAATGACGGTTATTGTGATATTCTGGTGGGTGAGCCCTGGTCTAGACGTGTTTCCCTCTTCTGGGGCGGCGATCCACTGAGCACAAACACTAACGTCGTTTTTGAAGGCACTGAGAATGCGTTTCCTTTTAGTCACAGGATGTCCATCGGGGGAGACGTCAACGGGGATGGATATAATGATATTATTATTGGCTCGCGTGAAAGTGGTGTGAGTAAACGTCTCGATAACGAGAATAAACAAGGACGGGCGTACTTGTATCTTGGAAACACCAAAGAGCAGATGGATACCGACTGTGATTGGCTCTTTGTGGATGAAACTCCTGGGAGCAGCTTTGGTTCAGCGGTTGATATCTTTGATATTGACAACGATGGATATGACGATGTGATCATAGCAGCACGTTATGCTTCTAGCCTGCGCGGACGAGTATACGTCTACTGGGGTAGCGAGAGCTTCGATGGAAGTGAGCCTGGCGTGATCTTTGAACCCAAAGAGGTAAGTGGGGCGGGGGAATATCTACAGGTCGGCCACATCAATGGCGATCTCTTTGGTGATGTTTTAGTGGGTGGTTGGATATATCCTGGCCAGCAATACAGACATGGTCGTGCTTACGTGTTTTATGGTAATTCAAAAGACGCAATTGACACTGAATGTGATCATATATTCGAGGGTGAAGGTCGTACAGAGGACTGGTTCGGCGCTCAACTCGGCGTAGGTGATGTCAATAATGATGGGTATACCGATGCCATATTTGGAGCTTGGGGAGCGAATCACTGGGCTGGAAGAGCCTACCTCTATTATGGACCTTTCAGCTCCACGAGCGACATCACCTTCAACTGGGACACCACTAACGCTTCGATTGGCAAGCACACTCTCAAGGTAGAAATCACCCCGGTTCCGGGAGAGCAGAATTCCGAGGACAATGAAAAGACCGTAACGATTGAGGTCAAAGAATCCTTAAATTAGACTCTTTTGCCCTTATTGACGCGGCCATCGTATCATCCTCTATTATTTTTTCTTTTTTCTGTCGCAAATCCGCTGAATCCAACACCCTATTGTAAAGGCACGGGCCTTTTGGGATTTATTAAAAAAACGAAGAATTCAAAGGAGTTTGAGCCATGAAACGAGAGACGATGTTGACATTATTGAGTTTGTTGGTGATTTGCAGTGTAACGTCCGTGTTGGCGGCGGAATCGACCGTATCAAATGATGCGATTTTACGGCAAACATTTAAGCTGGGAGGTGAGCGTTCACAGCAAACACAGTACTTCGTCATGGAATCGAAGCTCCTCAACTATGCGCTGGATGGCAAACGCGTCAGCCTGGACGTCTTCCGGCTTCGCTTGAAATGCGTCCCCGCAAAGGTAGCCGGCACGAAAGGGGATGAGTACACATGTGTGAAGTTTACAGTGCAATTCGGCGATGAGCCGGAAGTGGAAATCCCTGCGCTGAAGAATTGGACGTACGTTTTCAAAATTCCTCCCACGGGGGTCGACGAGAAAGGACAAACCCTGGGTATCGATCACGCCCCGTTCGAGAATCTTGTGGACGCGAATAATAAAGCGATCCCTCCGGACAAAGCGTACCATGTGTACAACGCGTTCATTGATTTTCATGGTTTCTGCAATATTTTTGCCGAGCGGATGGATGGCGGCGCCGGTATCCAGGACCTGAAGAACATCGGCCAACGGATCGTCCACGCGGCGGCATTCACTGAAGCCCCCGTCAACGTGGGAAGCAATGTATCCAAGGGATCGACATTCAAAAATGGGGAAGTTACGATGGAATTGAAGGGCATCAGTCGAGTGGCCGGGGCGACGTGTGCGCTCGTCGGCTATGATTCCGGAGAAAGCTCGTTCCAGATGATCGTGAATCCTATGCCGAACATGGAAATACGGACCAAAGGAAGTTCACACTATATGGGCGATATCTACATCGATCTTGCGACGAATTGGGTTAGAAAGGCCACTTTGGGTGAGTTCGTCGTGACCGAAGTCACGTTGCCCATGCCGCCGAACAAGGTCAATGCCGTGATCGAACGGGATATCCTCATACGAAATGTCACTGCGGATGAATTTGCCCGACAATAACTTCCCTTGGAATTTACTCCATCGGCCATCGACATAAAAAAACTCGCCAGACACAGCAAGATCGCTGCATACCCTGATTCCTGATGCAATTTCAGAAAAGCTGCATCTCTAAACCAATCACCACCTCACAGGACAAATTGTTCATTCGTTCATTTTTTTTGTCGCAAACACAGCGGATCCCGCACTATATTGTGAGAACACCCCCGTCAGGGGCGCCTAACGGCGGAATCTTTGAGATGTTGAGGTGTTTACGATGACCGAGAATGACAAATATTATGTTGAACGCTGTTTAGATGGCCATCCGGACGATTTCCGGTATCTGGTGCGGCGTTATCAGGCGGCTTTGTTGGCCAATCTGGCCGGCAAATTGGGCGACAAAGACCGCGCTGAGGAGGCCGCGCAGGAAACCCTCGTTCGAGCGTATTTCAACATGGACAAGCTGAGAAAGCCCGACGCGTTTTTCTCCTGGCTGCTGGGAATCGCCGATCTCGTTGCCAAAGAGCAGCGAAGAAAAGATCAGCTTCAGCAGCGGCGCCAAATGGTCCGCTCGTTCTCACAAGAATCACCCCCTACCGAACTCTCACAGGATTATGCTCTCGAAACGGCCATTGCCGAGCTGCCCGAGGCCTACAGGAAGATCATTCTGCTGCGCTACTACGGCGGCCATTCCTGCAACCAGATCGCCGAGCAACTCGATATGCCGTTGGGAACCGTCACAAAAACATTATCACGGGCCTATGCCATGCTGCGGGATGCACTCCGCCAGCAGGAGCAGGCGTCAAGTTTATGAGGTGTCACCATGAATTGCACGAAATGTAAAGAACTGTTGATCGCATACGTTGAAGGGCTTTTGGACGAATCCCCGAAACAGACGGTGGCGGAACACCTTGAGAACTGCCCGGCGTGCCGAGTGGAAGCCGACGAGCTGACCGGCCTTCAGGAGCGCCTGGTTCGCAACGGCAAGGCCGTGGCCCAAAGCGATCTGGAAAACGACGTCATGAACCAAATTGTACGCGAACAGAACGTCAAGCTCAAAGCCGCCGCCAAGGCGACGCAAGCCCTCAAAACAAGGAGAACCATTATGAAAAGTCCCATGACAAAAATAGCCGCCGCGGCGGTGATCCTCATTGCCGTCGTGCTGATCGGCATCAATCCATTCGGAAGTACTGTAACCTGGGCGCAAGTCATCGAACCGATTCTCAATGCAAGCACCGTCGTCTTCGATATGATTTTAGGCACCGATGATACAGGTATCGTTTCGCACGAGATCGTCGTCGGTTCACGAATGAGAAAGACCCTATCGAACATGCCGAATATGACGATGATTATCGATACAGACAACGCCAAATTACTTGGGCTTGACAGCGAAGCAAAAACAGCCGTCTATGTCGATATCACGGGAGACCTTGGAGACAGACACCGAAGCTATATCAAGTTCGTTCGCCAGATCATCCACCAGTTGCAGGATGGCCAGGTGGAAGAACTCGGCGAACAAGTCATCGACGGACAGAAAGTCGTCGTGTTCGTCGGCAGGGGTCAGAACGAACAAGTAACAATCTGGGCCGACCCGCAAACCGCCCATCCGATACGGATCGAGGCGAAGATCGGGCAAGAGTTTTCCTTCACGATGAAAAACTTCGAGTTCGATGCGGATATGGATGAATCGCTGGTGAGCATGGACGTGCCGGAAGGATATACGTTGCAGAAGACGGATGTGCCACTGGGCAACGCTACCGAGGAAGACTTTATCGAGAGCCTGCGGATCTGGGCCGAAATCATCGGGGACGGCACCTTCCCGGAGGCTATCGGCTCCCAATGTGCCATGGAAGACATGCCCACGCTGATCCAGAAAGTCGAAGCCATGCAGATCACCGAGGAACAAGGAACACAAATCGGGATGGGCTTCGCACGCGGACTGATGTTCCACCAGATGCTGGAAAACCAGGGCGGCGACTGGCACTATGCCGGGGCCGGTGTTAAGCTCGGCGATGCTCAGACGGTCATCTTCTGGTATCAGCCGCAAGGCTCAGCGACGTATCGCGTGATCTACGGCGACCTGAGCGTCAAGGACGTTGCGCCGGAAGACCTTCCGAATTAAAGTCATTTTGGCATGTATCGTAGAGGCCGGGTTAATCCTGCCCGGCCTTTTCTTACAAGATCATATTACGATTCGTACTATATCTATTAGTATTATAAATGAAAAAATGACAATATCGACGTTATCTTTGGCCGTGCTTGGTCTGATTCAACAGGAACCGCGTTCCGGCTACGACCTGCGAAAGGTTTTCTCAACGACCCCGATGGGGCATTTCAGCACCAGCCCGGGCGCGATTTACCCCGCTCTCAAACGTCTCGAAAAGAACGGATGGATACGCGGCAGCATCGATAACAATAAAGCGCTGAGGCCGAGAATGGTTTACCGAATCACGGCGAAGGGACTTCACGCGCTCAAACAGCACCTTCTGCAAACCGTCACCCAAAACGCCGTGATATGGCGAATGGATGATCTTATGTTGCGTTTCGCATTCATGGACGAAGTCGCCGGACGAGAATACACACTCAAATTTCTTCAGGAATTCCTGGCGGAAACTAAATCCTACCTGCGCACGCTGAGGCAATACCAGGATCAGATGAAAGGAACCATCCCGGCCACTGCAAGATTGGCGATGGAAAATGGGATCAACAATTATCAGATGAACGTCAGGTGGGCGGAACGAGCCATCAAAGAACTGGCAAAAGATTGATGATATGGAACCCGCAAAAAGTAAGTCAATTTAAGCATGAAAGGAAACCCAAAATGTCAAGAAAAGTTATTATTGCGATCATTGCCGTTATTGTGCTGCTTACGACGTCTGTTTGGCGTTCGAAGCAACAAGAAAAAAATACTCTGGCGGCAACTATATTCAATCCAACAAACGCAGCATCAGAAAATGAAGAGATCGCAGCGCAATCAGCGACTGAATCAACCCTTCAAAACGCGTACAACCTGGCAGCAGAGCGGTCAATGGAGTCACGTTATTACTGCATGGAGACAAAGGTCGTCTATCTCGGAGAAGACGGCACCCGCACAGTCCCAGTCACAGTAAGGCTGCTACTTATGTGCGCGCCGGCCGGCCAGGCTTCTCAGGACGGCTATTGGTACACCTGCGCGAAGCTTGTGATCCAAAAAGAGAACGAACGAGAAGTGCACATCCCCGCGCTCGACGGATGGTCCTATCTATTCAAGCGGGCAAATGACGGCAGTTTCAATCATGGAGGACTGGTGTACGGCATCGATCATGGGAGATTCCAGGGCCTCAAAGATGACGAAGGCAATGCCCTGCCGCCGGAGGGGGCCTACGGCATGTACAACATGTTCATTGATTTTCATGCCTTCTGCAACCAATTCGCCCAAAGGACAATGACGAAGAAAGGCATCCAGGACTTGGAAAGAATTGGACAGAAAATCGTTCACGAATCCGCATTTTCCGAGCCGACTCTGCAACTGTCCGGCAACATTTCCGAAGGCTCGTATTTCAAAAACGGGGAGGTGACCCTGGAATTCAAGGGTCTGAGCACAGTGGACGGTGTCGCGTGTGCCCTCGTGGGATTCGACTCGGGCGATAGCTCGTTCAAATTCTCTGTTAATCCCACGCCGGATATGAAAATCAAGACCGTGGGAGCAGCGCACTATTGGGGAGACCTGCACATCGAGCTCGATTCGAGATGGGTCAGAAAGGTCGCAATGGGTGAGTTGACCGTCTCTAAGGTAACGCTGGGAGACCAACAGGATATCAAATCCGTCATGGAGCGCCGTACCACAATAAAGGCTTTAGACAAAGACGAATTCGAGAAGCTTGTTGGTACCCGCTGATATTGAGAAAGAGAAGAGATTATGAAATTCGACCAAATCTCCAAAACTGATTTGGTTTAGACCCAACCGTGTTTGGATTTAGGACATGCTTTCCCACCCAGGGCCAGGCCGCACCGCCCGGCCTTTTTCTTTTGCGCATGCGGGCAAATTTTTGCCCTTTCTGATTTAAAAGCAGAATTTTCCGGAAATTTTCATATTATATTTAGAGCAAAACATATCCGTCCGGCGTTATATGGGCGACAATCGATTGTTCTCCGTAAGGAGTCCCTAGGACTGATATCAGAAGAAAGGTCGTTTCGGATGCTTGAAGACAGGTTGCTCCTATGGAAATTCAAACACGGCGGCAAAGACGCCTTTCGGGCGATCTACGACAAGTACGCCGAGGACCTGCTCACGCTGGCCGGCAACCTTTTGAACGACAAAGTCGGCGCCGAGGACGTCGTTCAGGATGTCTTTATCCGCTTTGTCGAATCGATCGAGACGTTTCGTCTGACGGGAAGTCTGAAAGGCTATTTGGCAACATGTGTCGCGAATCGCTCGCGGGATCAGATGCGCAGGAACAAGCGTCGAAAAGCCGCCGGAGTGAACAAGGCCGAACAGGCCACATCCGAGGCCGCCGGCGCGGTTCACCTGGCGATCCGCAGTGAGCAATTGCAGAAGCTTAGCCGCTCTTTGACCGAGCTTCCGTACGAGCAGCGAGAGGTCATCGTGCTCCGCTTGCATGGCGACCTGCGATTCAGACAAATCGCCAAATTGCAGAAGACGTCCATTAAGACGGTCCAAAGCCGGTACCGGTACGGCCTGGACAAACTGCGGTCAACCCTGAACGGTGAGGTCAAAAAATGAGACCAGCAGAAAATATTGAAAAGCTCATCAAACGGTTACGTTACAAAACCAGCGACGAAACGCACGACAGAGTCTTTGACAATGTCATGCAGGCGCTGGACAAAAAACAAGAACACAAATCGGGCGTCACGACGCCCGAACTATGGAGAACGATTATGAACAACAAAATGATAAAACTCGCCACAGCCGCGGCGATCATCATCGCGGCGTTGATCGGCTTCCATGCCTTTAGTGGCTCGGCCGGCACGGTTTACGCCGACGTCGTCGAGCAATTGCAAAAAGCCCGCACGTTGATTTATACAGTCACTTCCACAACGCCCGTGGAAGGAATCCCCGCTACGGAAATCGAGGTCGCCTTCAAAGAACCGGGATTCATGCGGATGACCATGCCCGGCGGCTACGCGACCGTGATGGACTGGACAACGGGAAAGGGCCTCAGCCTCATTCCACCGAGAAACCAATACATCGAGATGGAATTTGACAATATGCCAAACGACGCTGCCCAGAGTCAGTTCGACGCGATTGAGAGATTGAGGACGCTGCCCGACCGGGCGGATGAAGATTTGGGCGAGCAAATCATGGACGGCCGGACCGTTCACGGATTCCGCGTGAACGAAGGCGGCACGACCAACACCGTCTGGATCGATCCGAAAACGCGGGAGCTGGTTCTCGTCGAGATGGAACTTGATAATGCTCCGGGTATCAGCGCGACAATGACTGATTTTCAGTTCAATGTCGAGCTGGAGGATAAACTGTTCAGCCTCACGCCGCCGGATGGGTACACGCGTATGGATATCCAGCTCGATGTCTCTGCGTTAGGCGAGGAGGACCTGATCGAATATCTGCGGCTCTGGTCAAGCTGGACCAAGGACCACACCTTCCCGCCGACCTTCCATCCGGTAGAAATGCAAAAGGTCGCCATGGAGATGGAGCAGGAAGGTAAGTTCGAAATCGGCGAAACCTCGAAAGAGGACCGCATGCAGCACGCCGTAAAGACGGCACGCGGGATGGTCTTCGTGACAAGCTTGCCCCCCGAGAGCGATTGGCACTATGCCGGCGAGAATGTGAAATTCGGCGACGCCGACACGCCCATCTTCTGGTATCAGCCGGAAGGCTCCGAAACCTATCGCGTGATCTACGGCGACCTGAGCGTCAAAGACGTCGCCCCGGAAAACCTGCCGGAATAACCCACTCCGGCTACACCCCTCCAAACCCACCCCAGGCCGGGCCTCACCGCCCGGCCTTTTTTCTTTGCCTTACAAGCAGAACAAGCGTGGCGAGGGCGTCCTTCGTAAGTCCCGTAAGGGACGCCCTACGACGGAGTCCCCAGGACCGCCCTTGTAGGGTGTGCAAAAGAATTTTGCACACGCGGGGAAAGCTGAGTATTGTCGAATTCTTGCACCGCCTCAATTCAACATTTGCAAATCACCCCAGCCGGCTAAAGCAAAAGAAGAAATTGATGTCCCCCCCGAATTCAACCGAAACTTACTTCATAAGGGCTGATCCTGTCTCTTCCCCCGATCACTTCATTTACGAGCAAAGCAATTTTGAAAACTTTTGCTAATTTAAATATGTGGCCCTTATCGTTCCAAGCCTCGTATGACCAGGACGTGAATTACCGTCGCAATCTAGAACATCCACATCATATCCAGGATATTTAGATAAAAACCGGGATGACTTCCAAGAACTAACGGTCTTGTCATTCCAGGCTTTTCTGCTGTAAGGATACTGCTGTTGCAATCCACGATAGTCAGCTCTTAAATCGCCACCATCAGGACGACGAATTCTGACATCAAATCCTTCAACGTCCGATATCCTTTTCTCAATAGTTTTTACTTTTGGCATAATTGTGCCCTTTCCTCATCATCTGCCTACGCGCGAATTTCTCTTTGTTATCAAAACCTCGAATTATCAATCCAGTCAATCGATTCGCCATAAACAACGTAAAGGAGTATTGTCTAACGTATTGTCAACACCCAATGCGTATAAATCGCGCTAGCCATAGCGAAAATCGACTTATGAGACAGGGAGCATTAAAAAAATTTGAAAATTAGAAACGGAAGACTATTTGGGCCAGGGTATAATTCTTGCACAACAAATAGGCTACCGTACAATTAATTGCAATAATTAAACCCCAATCCCTTTTACTGCGTATGAGTAGGTGATGTAAGAGCGACTTCTTCTGAACATGCAAAATACGTAGAACTACGTATATCTGTCTTACAAATCATTGTTCCTAATCAGCAAAAACCATATAAACTGACTTAAACCAATTGCCGATAAGTATCAAATGCACGAATCATATGCAGCAAGAAATCATTTCTGCCCCGCATGAAGGAATTTTGGAGTCTTTAAAAAATGAGTTGTCTTAATCTAAAGATTAAAACGTGGGAAGAGTGGTTGCTTGGGGATGATGAAAATTCTATCCGTAACCAGATTTTTAGTATGATCTGGAATGCTGCAGTATTCGAGATTGTGAAAACAGCACACAACCAAGCATTCAAGCGCGGAGGCGAAAATGCCCTCCCAAATTGGGCCGTCTCAGATCTAATACTATACAGTCACTTTGAGACCCAAGTTAGTGCGATTATGCGATTACTCGACGATAGGAAGCAGCCTGATATCATTTCTCTCAAACATTTGGTCAAAGACATCAAAGACACCCAACGGTGTCTTACCCGTAAGAACTATCTGGATGCATTCGGACTGCCGTATGATTACGAGGATAGACTAATAACCGCTAACATTCACAATGATCAAAACGCGTTTGCCCGCTACGCAGGAGCAAAAACTATGCACGAACGGATCGATAAACTATTTGGCGTCTCAGCGAAGGCTCAGAGAAAGCCTACAGACACGATTCCACAGCGCTTACTTGATTGGATTTACAAGCGTCTCGAGACCACTGAGTTAATTGATATTCGCGTTTATAGACACAAGTTCGTTGCGCACGCAGCCCGTCCAGAAAATAGGAAATGGAAAGACACAAAAGACTACAAGATATCGTTAGGCAAGTTATCTCAGGCGCATAAAATCATATGTGAGACAACTGCATTTATCGCAGAGAATATAGTCTGCAAGAGTATCAGGCAATTTTTCCCGCATAGCGCAAGAGATGTATTGGAGAATTTGGACAAGCCTTTGGCGACTCATGAAAATATGAGCACACTACAAAAGCAGTGGGATAGGTACGAGAAAAATACAAAGGAATGGTGTAATTGGGACTGGCCCCAAGAATTCAGTAAATCGGGAGGCAATTAAATGGGCAGAATTTTATATGCTCACGAATCGGGCGATATGCCCGAAG
>Ga0272442_10001364_pt1 | contig 37370 bp, 27 predicted proteins | sample SSMForm2O_FD_200262 | JGI IMG/M metagenome (GOLD analysis project Ga0272442, IMG submission 200262) | Marine sediment archaeal communities from Little Sippewissett salt marsh, Falmouth, MA, United States - SSM-Form-2O | ecosystem: Environmental > Aquatic > Marine > Wetlands > Sediment ... | reverse complement strand
ATCCCGTACAACGGGGACACCGGCATCCCATCGGAGCCGAAAGCGAGCCGCGGCCCAACATCCACAATCTGGCGAAGCGGATTGCTAGCACGATCCCGTCTCACGCCCAGGCGGTCAACGTAGAGACTGTCTTGGCCGGACCAGTTGCCGATGAAGTTCGGTTGCATGCAAACGTTGAGCCCCAACCGGGCGGCGCGTTCGATCTGTTCTGCGTTGGGAAGCTCGAAATGCTCCATCCGATGGCGAAGCGCCCGATCGCTCCCGACCACTTGATGCGCATGGAGCACCTGCTCGATCGCGCGGTCCCCAATGGCATGGATGATCGTCTGCCATCCGGCCTGCTCTGCCCCGCGGATCATCGACGCCAATGCATCGTCTGCATGGTTGAGCTTCCCGATGCCCCCGCCGATGAACGGTTCCGAGACCGCGGCGTTGCGGGCACCGATCGAACCGTCCGCGAACAGCTTCATCCCCCCGAACCGCACCCAGGCGTCGCCGGATCCTGTCGACATCCCATCCGCCGTGAGCTTCTCCAGCGACGCGATCTCAGGACAGACCGTCACACGGAGCCTCCGTTCGGCCCGGCCGTTTCTGAACGAAGCAAGGTCTCGATGCAGCGACATGGTATGCACAGAGGTGATGCCGAGCCGGTGGCAAAGCCTTGCGGCCGCAGCCACCGCTTCGTCCACCGTGGCCCGATCCGGTTGAATCTGATCCAGCGCCTCGCTCACCGCTTCCTCGCGCAGATGCCCTTCGAATCGATCGATCAGCGATTCTGGTGTCGATGATGGAACGAGCTCAAGCGCCATCGAATTCGCGGTCAGCAGATGCCCGTCCAACCGGATCGCCACAACCGGATGCTTCGGCACGATCCGATCGAGCTCTTCGCGTGTGAGATACGTACGCACTCGCCAATCGCTCTCGTCCCAACCATAGCCGATGATCCACTCGCCGGGCGCGCGCGCGGCCGCAGCCGCGCGAAGCGCCTCCAGTACGTCTTCGCGGGTCTGGCCTGCCAGATCGACCCGCCAACCGCTTTCCACCAGACCAGTGTGGACCAGATGGATGTGTGCGTCGATGAATCCAGGGACCACCGCGCGTCCGCGCAGATCGATCGATCTTCCACCCTCTCCCATGCGATCCAGTAGTAGATCCTTCTGCCCAACGGCAAGCACACGGCCTTCCTGCAACACCACAGCATCGGCATCACGATGCCCATAGATCGTGCCGCCATAGAGCGCGACCGTCTCACCGTTGCTTGGAGACATCCACAGTTCCTCGCTTTCTCACGTCTCTTGATTTGGCAAGCCCGGCGCCGGAGTTCAGCGCCACATCATTGCTGTATCGCCAGACCCGATGTGCTCGCGCCGGGGAAACCGGTGATCCGAATGCCGGTTCGCATACCGGTCGTGGGATCGATCTGCACAATCTCGTGATCATCGCGATCGACAACCCACAGGTAGCCATCGTAGACATCCATCCCGGCAACTGGGAACAGTGAAGCCTCAAGGAGCACCGGATCCCGTTCGATCTCGAGCTGAATCCCTTCGAAGATATTGATCGGAGGATCGATCTCGATCACGTACAACCACTGGGTAACCCCTTCGAGGTAGTACAACTGCCCCATCCCAACGTCGCCGCGCACCCAGCACAGCCCCTGGGGCGACTGGAGGAACGTCTCGTTGCCGATCTGCTGCGACGCGCGGAAGTAGTTGGTTCCATACGAGTCCAAGATCTGACAATCGGTCGGATTCAGCGCGTAGATCTTCCGACTCAGACCGTCGACATGCCACAGCCTCTGCAGCTGCTGCGCTCCGTAGGCAAGATACAGCGGATCCTGCGCCGGGGCGGTGTACTGCGCCGAGACAACGCCCGTCTCCGGATCAATCCGAACCAGCCGCTGGTTCCCTCCACCGTAGCAAGCGACGAACACCCATGTCTTTCCGCCGGCCTCCGCGATCGTGACCCCTTTCGGCTCGCTGACCGGCACGTCGTATGTTTGCAGAACGTGACCGCTCATGTCGAGCTTGTAGACCCGATCCAAGTTCCGATCGCAGATCCACGCCGCCGGTTCCACGACGATCTCGATCGTCTCGGTGTCCACCGTCCCGTCCTCGCCTCGCGCGGTGAGCGTCAGCGTGTATCGCCCCGCGTGATCGTACGTGTATGTCCCGCTCGACTCATACCATTCCTCATCCGTTCCGAAGCTCCAGCTATAAGTCGAGATCTCGCCCCGAGCCGTCGATCCGTCTCCGGAGAACGTCACCGTCAACGGCACAACCCCGCTCGTTGCGGACACGTTGATCACCGCTTGGGTCCCCTCGAAGAACATACATCCGGCGCCGATCACCAGAAGCCCGAAACCGATGACCCCCATTGCTGCCCATCGTCTCATACGCATAGCCCCTCCTTGGAACCATTGTACGACTTGCAATAGCCCCGGCGAAACCCGAAGATATCTGGGTTGGAATAGCGAACTGCGCGCCGCTCTTCCATGTTATTTTCATCTTTATTTCGGTTCACCTCCATGGATTCCTCCCTGTCGCTCGCTACCCTTATCTTTGTTCGTTGATTATCGGCAATGTGAAGCTATCGTCCCAGAACGATTCAGTAGATGAAGGGAGGGGGTGAACTCCGTGCCGAAAAAGGAAATCTTGGACAAGCTCTCGATCTACATCCCCCAGCGAAAGATGGAGGATAAACCGGTCGAGCGCCTAATCAACCTAGGCGAAAAGCGCGATCGTTCAATCAACTACCTTGTTGTGGATGCAATCCTCCAGTATCTGGAACGCGAGGAGAACAAGAGCTAGACGCAGGATCCATAACACAAGCGTCTCCGCAACAACGGAGGACAACCTATGGCGCTCCGGTAGTCCATTGCCGGAGCGTCTTACATTTTCAGCTCAACGCCTCGCACACCCGGTTCGGCACCGTCGGTCACACCGCTTCGCTGTCACCGTTTGACCCAAACCGTATAATCGCTCGTCATGCCAAACCACAACCGCATCGAACAACAGATCCTCTCCCGAACCTCACCGCCGAGCTGGGGCCCGGGGTCCGTCCTGCCGGACTACGCCGGCTACTCGATCGTCGCGCTCCCCTCGCTCGTCGAGCGACTGTTCGGCTTCGATGGATCTGTCACCCCGTGGCCTGAGATCGCGTCCGACCTGTCCGGCTACGACCACGTCATCATGCTGCTACTCGATGGGTTGGGCTATCGAAAGACGGAATCGCTGTTCGAGCATCTTCCCGAAGCCACGCTTCTCTCGCTCGGACGGGACGGTCTGTTCTTCCCGATCACATCCGTCTTCCCATCGACGACCGTCGCAGCGCTCGTGTCGATCAGCACGGGACTCACGCCGCTGGAACATGGGTTGGTCGGATACCGCCTGTACTTACGGGAGACGTCGGCGATCACGAACATGATCCGCTTCGCGATGGTCGGCAACGGAAGAAACGACGTTGCCTTCAGCGCCGGCCTCGATCCAACCACAATCGTTCCGGGCGCCACGGTGCACGAACGGCTCGCCGGTCACGGAGTCGACGTCCACACACTGCTCCCCCAGAGCATCGCCGGCAGTGGGCTGTCCCGCGTGCTGTACAAGGGCAGCGCGAAGCTGCACCCGGTCGCCGGTTTGTCCGACATGCTGGTGTCAACCCGCGAGCTCCTGGCCCAAGCCACCTCGCGGACGTTTCTCTCCCTGTACTGGCCGGGACTCGATACCCTGGCACACGTTCGCGGTCCGGAATCCGAAGCGTACGTCGCGGAGTTTAGGGCGATCGACGATGCCATCCAGCGAGAGCTGCTCGGCCAGTGCGGCAACACGTTGCTCATTGTCACGGCCGACCACGGATTCGTCCCGATGCCGGCAGCAAACTACATTCAGTTCGGCGACGCACCGGAGATCGACCGAGCGCTCCTGCTTCCGCCGGTCGGCGAGCCCCGGGCGACATACCTTCATGTCCGAGATGGCGCGAAGCAACGCGTCGCCGAGATCCTACGTCAATGGGAGGATCAAGGGCTTGTGTGCGTCGATTCGCACGTCCTCATCGACGATCAGGTTCTCGGCACCGGCACCCCGCATCCCGGCATCCATGATCGTATCGGTGATCTTGCCGTCGTCGCCACCGGTTCCGCCGGAATCTTCCATCCGTACCAAGACGCGGTCATGCTTCGCGGAATGCACGGCGGCCTGACGGAAGACGAGATGCTGGTTCCGTTCATCGCAAGTTCGCTATGACAGGAAGGAGATACGATGCTCACCATCGGAAAGAGTCAGGATATCGCCCCACGCGCCTACCACGACGGCACCCATGTCCGCCATGTGGAGAAGCGGATCCTCGTGGGGCCGGCCGAAGCCGCACCGAACTTCTCAATGCGCAAGTTCACCGTAGGGGAAGGCGGCTGCAGCCCATACCATACGCATCCTTGGGAGCACGAAGTCTACGTGCTCAGCGGACAGGGTGAGGTCCGGTATGCCGGCGGAAGCCAAGCCGTCGAACCCGGCGACTTCGTCTTCGTTCCCCCCAACGATGAGCATCAGTTCGTCAACCGCGGCGACGCCCCGTTGGAGTTCCTGTGCATGGTTCCGCTAGATGGGGAAGACGGGTAGATGCCTGGCCGCGCCGTCGTCTGTCTGAGTGGAGGCGTCGACAGCACCGTCGCGGCCTACCTTCTCAAACGGGACGGCTACGATGTGGCCGGCCTCACCTTCTGGTTCTGGTCGTTTCCCGGTGCGCCGGACTACGCCGACAAGACCAAGTGCTGCGCCCTGGATACCGCTGCGCTGGCCGCACGTGAGGTCGGCATTCCGCACGAGCAGCTCGATCTGAGCGATGCGTTTCAGCATCTCGTTCTCGACGATTACGTCTCGCGCTACCGGAACGGGGAAACCCCCAATCCATGCGGGCTCTGCAACCGTCGTCTGCGGTTCGGGATGGCGCTAGCGTATGCCGAGCGGCACGGCTACGACTTCGTCGCCACCGGCCATCACGTCCGCCGCATCCGCAACCAGGACGGCACGCTGACCCTGGCTCGCGGCGCCGATCCGGCCAAGGATCAGACGTACTTCCTCTACGGCCTGTCGCAAGGCCAGCTCGAACAGCTGCGGTTCCCGGTCGGTGAGATGACAAAGCAGGAGGTCTACGCCATCGCACGAGCGCAGAAGCTGACCTGCGCCGACCTTCCCGAGAGCCAGGATCTGTGCTTCGCCATCGCCGGAGAAACCTCGTTCCTGTTCTCCGCGTCCGACCTGCAACCCGGACCGATTCTCGATCTCGAAGGCCAGCAACTCGGGAGCCACAACGGGCTGCCGAACTACACCATCGGACAGCGGCGGGGACTCGGTATTCCTTCCGATCGCCCGCTGTACGTCATCGACATCGATCCGGCGCGAAACGCGTTGATCGTGGGCGAGAAGGACCACCTCCTGCGGAGTGAGCTTCACGCGGTCGACGCCAACTACATCTCCGGCACGCCGCCCGACGATGGCGTCCACCTCGAAGCCAAGATCCGCTACCGTTCGCCGGCCGTCGGTGCCACCTTTCACCGCAACGCAGCAAACCGATTCCACCTTCGCTTCGATCAGCCACAACGCGCGATCACCCCAGGCCAGCTGGCCGTCCTGTACGAAGAGGATCGCCTCCTCGGCGGGGGCACCATTTGCTGAATGCTGTATGCAGCATTCAGGCTCGTGACATCCTCGTGACACGGCAGCATTCAGGGACGGATCCGTACAGGAACAAACTCGCGTGGCTGATCCTCGCAGCCTGTGTGAGAACGACGCATCGGCGATCTTCCCCCTTTCTGACGGGGGAAGATTGAGATGGGGGTGTGGACGGATCGCGATCGGAAGACCTTGCTCATCAAGACTTCCCTCAAGGCAACACGATCAGCCATGAACCGGGGCTCGACCTCTTGCAGACTTCGCCTTTCAAGCATTGCCGGGCAACGCGGAGCAACGCACACGCGCTGCAAGACATACTCCTTCGCGTCCCATACTCGAATCGCGGCGGGTATAATCGGCCTCCGGAGGGGTGGGTGAGTGGACGAAACCACCGGTCTTGAAAACCGGCAGGCCCACAAGGTCTCGCGGGTTCGAATCCCGCCCCCTCCGCTGTGTGTTGACAGGGCGAACATCGTTCGCCCTGTCAACACAGGTTCGTTCGTGCAGAGCACGAACGAACGTTTGACGACGTAGCCAACTCAATCGGATACGATTTCGCACAGCGGCCCTGCGGTGGATGCGCAATCGGATCCCGTTCTTTCCGGCAAGGATGGCTAGATCGTGCCTGGCACGAACACACGTGAGTGGAGAATTCAGCTCTATCAGACCCCGTCTCATCGTGTTGTTCCGTCCGCGCCGCGTGGGTAGAATGCGGTCTTGGAGAGGTAGTCAAGAGGTCCAAGACACCGGTTTGCTAAACCGGCGAGGGGTTCACGCTCCTCCGCGGGTTCGAATCCCGCCCTCTCCGCAGCAATCTCGCTTGCAAGGCAAGCGAACGCAGTTTCGCAAAACGAAACTGCCCCGTGATTGGTCTGCCCTCAGGGCTAGACAATCACCCAAGCGCCCGTAGCTCAGTGGATTAGAGCGTTGGCCTCCGGCGCCAAAGGTCACAGGTTCGAATCCTGTCGGGCGTACAGAAAGGGCAGGCCTTATGGCCTGCCCTTTCTGTATGCCCCAGGATGAACCTGACGAGTTTGCAGACGTATTGATGCAAACTCCCCGCTGTTCGGCAACGTCTCTCGAAGCCGAACAGCAAGGTTCAGAATCCTGTCGCACCCCCTTCTCTACGTTCCCGGACGCTTCGAACCTGACGCCACGAGTTTGACGTCTTCCGTCGAGTCAAACTCGAAAGCTGTTCGGAACATCCGAACGGCCGTTTGCAGACGTATCGTTGCAAACTCCCCCCCGCCCGAAGGGCGGTCAAGGTTCAGAATCCTGTCGGGGCCCATGGGTAAATCCCATGGGCATGCGCATTTCTAGCGCTCTCAAAGCCCGTAAGCACGTCGGATGCAAACGTACTGTCGCTTGCATCACACACAATCGATGCCCCATCACATCGGACACGGCATCCACGCGACGTTTGCAGCCACATTGGATGCAAACGTGCCGCTGCTCTCTGAGCAGCAAGAGTGGCAAGAACAGCCCTCATCATTGATCGAAGCGGGTGTCTGAGAGACGCGTCCTTGACATCGCCTGTATCAAATGATACCTTCTTGCGTGGTCATCACCGCTGAGGACATGGATCGCTATGCGGTATCGCTCTTCCTCAGGGAGTTTAAGACCTATGCCAACGAGACGGGGATCAGCATCTTTCCGAGACGGAACTTCTTGAACACTCTGGCGGATCTTGGAATCAACCGTCAGGACGTGACCGAGCGAATCCTTCAGCTAACACCACAAAACTACTACAAAGGACTGGGGCCAGGCCATCGAGAGAACGAGCGAGTCTGTGAATTCGGCACTCGAATTGGGGAAGAGGAGATATACATCAAACTGCTGATGAATACCGAGTCGCGCCGCGCGATTTGCTTCTCATTCCATAAGGCTGAGAGAAGCATTGAGTATCCATTTGCAAATGGCGAGGGCTAGGGAGGTGGCCATGTCCATGGTGTATTGCGTGAATTGCCAAGAGGAGAAAGAGTACCACATTGATCCGCGCATCGAGGTGTTCAAGGTTCGAGGCGAGAAGATCAATGTTGAATCGCAGGTCGCCATCTGCAACACATGCGGAGAGGAGATCTTCGTGAATGAGTTGGATGATGCAAACCTTGCGAGAGCCTACGACGCCTATCGGGAGATGCACGGAATGCTATCTCCGTCGGAGATTCGTCAGATTCGGATTGGTTACGGCCTGTCCCAAGGAGAGTTTGCCCAACTCCTAGGATGGGGGCGCGCAACGATCAACCGCTACGAGAACAACTCCATTCAGAGCACGGGGCATGATCAAACGCTCAAGCTGATACGGAATGCCGGCACGGCACTCCACTTCCTAGAAGAAGCACGAGAGCGGCTCCCCGAGTCATTAATGCGGAAGCTGGAACACCATCTGCAGGGATTGCATGACGCTGAGGAGTGCCACTCTATCGGAGCTTGCGTATCAGCCTTGCTGGATTCCGGCAAACCGAGTATGGAGAATGGTTTTCGGCGATTCGACCTGAGTGCGGTGCACCAGCTCAGTACGTTTCTAGCGGGCAACGTAAAGCACTTCTTCAAATCGAAAGCCACAAAGCTGCTCTGGTATGCAGACTTCCTGGCATACAAGACCCTGTCCCAGTCGATCACAGGCTGTGAATACGTTGCGGCAACGTACGGCCCAGTCCCACAAAGATTCTCCTTGCTGTTTGACGAGATGGTCGAGAGCGGAGTGCTTCGGATCGAAGAGGTGGAGTTTGTGGCGCGCGATGGTGAAAGCTTCACAAAGGATTTGTACTTACCCGGTAAGAACGCTCCGGAGTGCCAGCTTGGCGAACTAGAGTTGAAGTGTGTCCAGGCCGTTGCCAACGAGTTCAGGGACTTGTCTTCCAACAGCACGATCGCTAGAGCACACAAGGAAGAAGCTTACAGCGCGATCTTCGAGCAAGATCAACCATGGAAGACAATCCCTTATCAGCTTGCACAAACGCTCTCCATGGAGGCCATACGTGGATGAAATGAGCTGAACTTGGAGCCTCTTTCTTGCCCAACATGATCACCTCTCGTTCTCCTGAGGTGATTCCACCATCTCAGCGTCCCGAACTTGGCTCTCCAGGTGGTGCAGCTTTTCCACCGCACTCCCGAAATTCAGAATCCTGTCACCCTCCCTTATTCTTAGTTCCCAAACTCTTCGAACCTGACGCGATAAGTTTGATGTCTTCCACCGAAGCAAGCCCGCCGCTGTTCTGCAGCATTACACACGCGACGTTTGCCAACGTGTTGGATGCAAACTCGTCGCCGCTCGCAGAGCGGCAAGACAGCCCACTCTCAAAGGCGTTCCCGAAACCCCATCACCCCGTCGTTTGGAACTCCATCTTGCTCGCCTCGCTGACACGTTCTGAAGCGTCCAGAACTTCTATCGACACAAGGTTCCCTCGATCATCGTAGTCGAGGATCACACCCGGTTTGTCCTCGTCGCTCTCCGCTACGTGGACGCCATCACGCAGAATGACCGTTAGCGTATCGGTTTGACGATCGTAGGTTGTCTTCATGCCTTGTCCCTCCAGTACTTCTCGACCTTGCTCGTTCGATAGGCTGTCACGACCTCCGGCGGTACGCGAGCATCGAGCATCGCGAGGAAGCACCTAGAACACATCTTCTACAACACCTGTGCTGGGCGCGGCAAACAGCCCCTCCGAGAGATCGCGTCTGATGAGGCCATACCAGCCTAGGTCAGAAGATCAAATCAACGAGCGACTCGAAGACATCGGCTTTCTCTCAGGCTGCTCCCGTTTGTCGCAGTCGCGACGCAGACAAGTCCCGCCACTGGCAAGGAGGCGTATTGGGCTACGTCACTGGCAATCTCACCAGATCGATGCGCAAGTTCCTTGGCGCTGGGTTGCAGGACATTGTGGCAATGCAAGACGCGCCCCCAAACCTCCCGCGCAATCCTTCACGCCGAACTTCCCATCACATCAGACACGTCATCGCCGCGACGTTTGCCGATCCTTGGTTAGCGAACTCGCCGCCGCTCGCAGAGCGGCCTCAGAGGCAAAGGAACTAATAGCTCAACTGGCAGATTGATGGATGGTGCGCTGCGTCGTCATCCGTATGCTACTTGACTGGACGTGACCCAGCACTCTCTCAAAGGCGCCCCCGGAACCTGCCTCAGGCAATCTCCTTAGGAATGTGCGATACAAGACGCGACTCGCCCCTCGACACATGGAAGAGGAATGGCGGAACTCTTGATCGGTTTCAGGAACTCAACCGTTTGGCTACTACGGCGGTTTCACTGCCAAAAATCTGGCAACCAGCATCTGGGTCTCCAAAGCCTCGTACTGTGACTCCTCCTGTACTTGGCAGAGGGATCTCCCGCCTTGTGTTCCGTGGTTGTGATTCACTTGGGGAGTCTCACTTATCACGGAGCGGGCATACTTGCGATCTGCGTGAACGTCGAGCCCAACTGCGAGCCAATCGATGAGAAGATGCGAATCTTTCAGTCTGGAAGCTGAAAGATCGCAACACATGCAAGACTTGACATAGATAATCTAGATCCCTATATTCTTATTATTATCCATCACCCAACTGATTGCGGCGTAGGAGTAGAATGAATAGAATGCAGCGCTTGTGTCTTCGCCATGTGTTATTGGTTGTGGTCATTGCTGCTCAACTGCTCAATTCGGGATGTCTGTTCTTTCCGTTTGCACCTGCGGCATCAGGAGGCACGGGTGAAAGTTCGCCAATTGGCGGGCTCGTCGGAGCCATTGGGAGCGGTTCGTTCAAGTCAATCGCCGGCGAGGTTACTAACAACATCCTTTCGGGTGCAGTAGGCACTGGGATAGGGATGTTGTTCAATTTGATCTTCCCGCCAGGACCGGATCCAACGCTTGAGAAGCTTGACGAGATCAGCGGAAAACTTGACGAGATGAGCGAGAAGCTAGACGTCATCCTGGCGGAAATCAAAGCGCTAGACAGACGGCTTGATGAGGTAGAAAAGCGCATCGTGGGTCTGATCGGCGCAGCAATTACTGATTTGAAAGCGGACAGTCGGTTCGTCGATCTGGATGAGGATTACCATACCATCGAGGGCCAGTTCCAGAATGAGTTCTTGGTGTACTGCAAGCAGATGGACGTGGACGAATTGCAGGCCCTGCAGAATCCAACAGAATGGCAGAAAGTAAGGTTGTGGCTGGATGATATCATTGATGCTAGAGCATATGACTTCAAGGGGCTTGTCACTCACATTGGCGAGACCCTATGCGATCCACTGCTTGGGCTCATTACGGACCATCTAATCCAAAAGGGGGCTGCAGCTGCTGACGTTTTGGAATCGTACAACTATCTCGAACAGAAATTCCTCAAATACGCACGCGTACAGGCCAAAGCCTATACGTTGCTTATCAATGCGATGACTTTCAACGTAGAGGACATGTCTGCTGATGTTGCAGACAGCGAGTTCGCGGGCCCAGGGCTGATCACGAACCCAGAGGACTACCTTGAATACGTCTTCCGACCATTGATAGAGAAAGAAATCGAAGCGTTCCTCGCGGCAACGGAGAGGCTTGTTGTGGCGTCAACTCACCCTGGCTGGGCACCGTCCGACTTCGCTGACCTTGATGCAATTGCGAAGGTCTTCGCTAGGGCGGACTTCATAGCAAGCGAGTTGGGAATGGCCGTTGGTAGTTCCAGCTACCCGTTCGGATTGGTGCTGCGGACAATCGGGCAGTGGGCGCACCCAAGCGTGCACAAGACGGCATTTCAAGCCGGCCAGCCAATGACCATAACTCAGGGAGATATCGATCGCATGGAGGCCTACCCGGCAGCCGGCGGGGAATACTGCGTTTGGTATCCGGGGTTCTGGCTTAGAGATCCAGCCTACAAGGACCTGGATTTGGAGATCCAGGATGAGTGGCTCGATGCGGTGTGTCACTTTGGCTTCGAGAGCGCTGTCTACGTGACAAAAGCCGTAGATTCAAACGTCTCCTATATGGATGTCTATTATGTCCTCGATCCGTTTTCCCGAGGGGATCGGACTTGCCTGAGTGAGGCGAGCATTGGGGAATACTACACGGGCGGATCGCTGGAGCCTACAACCGATGAAGAGGCCCCCGTCTCCTACGGTTCCCTTCTTCTTCCAATCTACACACATCCGTGGGCTTCGTACCACGGCATTTGGATTGCGGGGACAGACAATCGAGCTAGTGCAGCTCCAGCTCCGAAGGCCATTGCAACTGTGGCAATGGCAGACGTTCTATCTGCCCCTCCCGTTCTCTCTCTCTACTATGGGATTGAGATCGATGTCGCGGAGAGAGGTACATGGACGATCGCCGTGGGCCCCCCTCCGCTTGCAGAGATCGCGGGCCTGTATTTCTACGTAGACCGGGAGCGCCTGCATGGTCGCAGTAGTGACGACACGGGAATCATTGCCAATATCGGGTACACCGCGGACATGCTATGTGCGGGCGGTCCCTTTGTCATGCAGCTTCTCCGCGGGACCACTGGGAGCGTTACCGGCTCAAAGGAGGATTCCCATTCCTTCTTCCAGCTCTCATCCAGTGGATGTAGTGAGATCGACTCACTCAAGCAAACTGAAACCACATCCTCTAGCATCAAAATGGGATGGCTTGCGCCCCATGGAAGTCCGTTGACGCTGTACTTCAAGCTCAGGAATAGCAACTACTACTGCGACCATGGCATCAGGCAGACACTCAACAATATCCAGAGTGGGACTGGCGACGTCGGGGCCTGCGTTCACTGGGTCATTGACGCAATTCAGTTCTCTCGGCCTAGCTGACTTCCCTGTGGGTTGCAGTAGGTATTGAGCATCCAAATGCCCCGCAGTTCGATCTAGCCATCATATCAACTCCTCCGGTTGTTGGATCCCCAGGGAACCATGGAGCGAAATCCTGCAACATGCATCCGCCTTCAGTTGCGAAGCTCGGCGAACCTACATGTGTTGGCAGAGCAAGGATTGCGTGGTTGCCCCCCCTCCCCATGCCTTTCCCGGAACGGTGACGGGTTTCCGTTGATCGTTTCGACAGGCGCCCGTACTATCCTACACTAGGATGAAACTGCCAAAGGTTGGTGAAAGAGCGGGATTCCAGATTTCTGATCACCTCACGCCATGCGGGGATCAGCCAAGCGCGATTGCCTCGCTGGTGGACGGCGTGGAGGCGGGATACCGATACCAGACGCTGCTCGGCGCCACCGGAACCGGCAAGACGTTCACGATCGCCAATGTGATCCAGCAGGTCCAACGGCCGACGCTCGTCATTGCCCACAACAAGACGCTGACCGCGCAGCTGTGCAGCGAGTTCCGCGAGCTGTTCCCGGACAACGCCGTGCACTACTTCGTCTCGTACTACGACTACTACCAGCCCGAGGCGTACCTGCCGCAAACCGACACCTACATCGAAAAGGATTCGTCGATCAACGAGGAGATCGATCGGCTTCGTCATGCAGCGACCTCTGCGCTGTTCGAGCGGCGCGATGTGATCATCGTCGCATCGGTCTCCTGCATCTACGGCCTCGGTTCGCCGGTCAACTACTACGACATGTCGATCCACCTAACGCAGGGGGAGCGCCGGGATCGCGACGACGTGATGCGCTCGATGGTTCAGCTTCAGTACACGCGAAACGAGATCGGCTTCGAGCGAGGGACGTTCCGTGCCCGCGGCGATACGGTGGAGATCATCCCCGCCTACGAGGAGAAGATCGTTCGGATCGAGTTCTTCGGCGATGAGATCGACCGGATCACTGTCCTCGATCCGATTTCGGGGCACCCGATCCGCGAGGAGCAGGAGATCATCATCTATCCCGCATCGCACTTCATCACACCCGAGGAGCGCGTGCGCATTGCGGTCGATGACATCGCCGAGGAGCTTGAAGGCCGCCTCGAGCATCTGCGCAAGGAGGGCCGATTGCTCGAAGCCCAACGCCTCCAACAGAGAACGCGCTACGACGTGGAGATGCTGCAGGAGATGGGCTACTGCACCGGGATCGAGAACTACTCGCGCCACCTCGACGGCCGCCGCGCCGGCCAGCCGCCATCGGTCCTGATCGACTACTTCCCGAGCGACTTCCTGCTGGTCGTCGACGAATCGCACCAGACCGTCCCTCAGATCCGCGGGATGTACCACGGAGACCGATCGCGGAAGACCACGTTGATCGACTTCGGATTCCGTCTCCCGTCGGCGCTGGACAACCGTCCGCTGATGTTCGACGAGTTCGAGGAAAGGGTCCACCAGGCGATCCTCATGTCCGCAACGCCGGGGCCGTTCGAGCACGAACACAGCGAGCAGATCGTCGAGCAGTTGATCCGTCCGACCGGTCTGATCGACCCCGAGGTTCAGGTGCACCCGGTCAAGGGGCAGGTCGATCATCTGATCGGCGAGGTTCGCGAGGTCATCTCGCGCGGCGAGCGCGTCCTGGTGACGACGCTGACCAAGCGGATGGCCGAAGACCTCACCGAGTATCTGGTCGAGCTGGGGATCCGCTCCCGATACCTGCACTCCGAGATCGACACGCTCGACCGGATCGACATCCTCCGCGAGCTGCGGCTCGGCAGCTTCGACGTACTGGTCGGGATCAACCTGCTGCGCGAGGGGCTCGATCTTCCCGAGGTCGCCTTGGTGGCGATCCTCGATGCCGACAAGGAGGGGTTCCTTCGGTCCGGTACGTCGTTGATCCAGACGATCGGACGCGCTGCGCGGAATGTCCAGGGCAAGGTGTTGATGTACGCCGATCGAATGACCGATTCGATCCGCCATGCCGTCGACGAGACGAACCGGCGTCGCGTGATCCAGATCGCCTACAACGAAACCCACGACATCACACCACAGACGGTGAAGCGCGAGATCACCGACATCGTTCAAACGTTGCGCTCGACATCGTCTCAGCCACGGCAGGTCCGGGAGCGCCCGGCGCCGCAGTCACGACAGGACCTGCTCGCGACGATCAAGGAGATCGAGAAGCAGATGCTGCAAGCGGCCGACCGGCTCGAGTTCGAGTTGGCAGCCACACTGCGCGATGAGATCCGGGAATTGAAGAAGGGGTTATGAGCGTCATTCACGTCAAGGGTGCCCGCGAGCACAACCTGAAGAATATCGATGTCGTCCTCCCGCGGGACAAGCTGATCGTCATCACCGGGATCTCCGGCTCCGGCAAGAGTTCGCTGGCGTTCGATACGATCTACGCCGAAGGGCAGCGTCGCTACGTCGAGTCGTTGTCCGCCTATGCACGGCAGTTCCTCGGGCAGATGGACAAGCCGGACGTAGACTTCATCGAGGGGCTGTCCCCGGCGATCTCGATCGACCAGAAGACCCGCAGCCATAACCCGCGGTCGACCGTCGGAACGGTGACCGAGATCTACGACTACCTGCGCCTCCTGTATGCACGGATCGGGCATCCGCACTGTCCGACGTGCGGCGAACCGATCACCCAGCAGTCGGCCGAGCAGATCGTCGATGCGGTCATGGGGCTCCCCAACGGCACGCAGTTGCAGATTCTCTCCCCGGTGGTCCGCGGACGGAAGGGCGAGTACAAGAAGACGTTCGATGAGATCCGTCAGGAAGGGTTCACCCGCGTCCGCGTCGACGGGGTCGTCCGTACGCTGTACGAGGAGATCGAGCTCGTCAAGCAGCAGAAGCACACGATCGACATCGTCGTCGACCGCGTGGTGGTCAAGCCGGAGAAGCGCTCGCGGATTGCGGATTCGATCGAAACGGCGCTGAAGCACGGCGGCGGGCTGGTGAACCTGGTTGCGGGCGACGGGGAAGAGCACCTGTACAGCGAACACTACGCCTGCATCCGCTGTGGGGTCAGCTACGAGGAGCTGTCGCCACGGATGTTCTCGTTCAACAGTCCGTTCGGCGCCTGCCCCGATTGCAGCGGGCTTGGCTATCGGAAGGAGATCGATCCCGCACTGGTGATCGATCCCCGATTCGGCCTTCTCAACGGCGGCCTGATCCCGTTCGCCAGGACGTCGAGCAAGTGGTACGAATCCCAGATGACCGCGCTGGCCAAGATGCTGAAGATCGACCCGCATCAGCCGCTCGGCGAGATCCCGAAGAAGAAGCGCGATGTCATTCTGTACGGCACCGGAGGGAAGGAGATCAGCTTCGACTACACGTCGCAGTCGGGATACTCGCGGACGGTTAAGCGTCCGTTCCGCGGGGTGGTCGTATCGCTCGAGCGCTGGTATCGAGACACCACGTCGGATCATTGGCGGCAGGAACTCGATCAGTACCTCGCGACGCTTCCGTGCCCGACATGCCAAGGAGCCCGACTGAAACCGGAGATCCTCGCGGTGACGATCAACGGGCTGAACATCCACGAGGTCACCGCGCTGTCGATCCGCAGCGCATTGACCTTCTTCGAGAACCTGTCGCTCTCTTCCAGAGAAGAGATCATCGCGGTGCAGATCCTCAAGGAGATCAAGGCTCGACTCGGGTTCATGGTCGCCGTCGGCCTCGACTACCTGACGCTCGATCGACAGGCGGGGACGCTCGCCGGCGGCGAGGCGCAACGGATTCGATTGGCCACACAGATCGGAAGCCAGCTGACCGGCGTACTCTACGTGCTCGACGAGCCTTCGATCGGACTCCACCAGCGCGACAACCGTCGCCTGTTGGAGACGTTGAAGGGGCTGCGCGACCTCGGGAACACCGTGATCGTCGTCGAGCACGACGAAGAGACGATGCGCGAGAGCGACCATATCCTCGATCTCGGCCCCGGCGCCGGCCTGCACGGCGGGAACGTCGTCGCCTCGGGCACACCAGACGAGGTCACAACCTGTCGCGAGTCGATCACCGGCCAGTTCCTCTCCGGCGCATTGCGGATCGAAGTCCCCACGTCGCGTCGGAAGGGAAACGGGAAGTCGCTCAAGGTGCTCGGGGCCGCGGTTCACAATCTACGAGGGATCGATGTCACGTTCCCTCTCGGTCGGTTCGTCTGCGTTACCGGCGTCTCCGGATCGGGGAAGAGCTCACTGGTCGACGAGGTCCTGTATCGCGGCGTGGCCCACGAGCTTCATATGGCAGCACGACGTGCCGGCCCACACGACGAGATCCTCGGCATCGAACATATCGACAAGGTCATCGAGATCGATCAGTCGCCGATCGGCCGGACGCCGCGATCGAATCCAGCGACGTACACGAAGCTGTTCGACGACATCCGCGGGCTGTTCGCCCGAACCCCGGACGCCAAGCTGCGCGGGTACGCCACGGGACGATTCAGCTTCAACGTTAAGGGCGGCCGATGCGAGTCGTGCCAGGGGCAAGGGCAGGAAAAGATCGAGATGCACTTCCTTCCTGACATCTACGTGCCTTGCGAGGTGTGCAAGGGGACGAGATACAACCGGGAGACGCTGCAGGTTCGCTACAAGTCCAAGTCGATCGCCGATGTCTTGGCGATGTCCGTCGAGGAGGCGCTCGAGTTCTTCGAGAACGTGCCTCAGATCAAGCGCAGGCTGCAGACGTTGCATGACGTGGGGCTGACCTACATCAAGCTCGGACAGCCCGCCACAGAGCTCTCCGGTGGCGAGGCACAGCGGATTAAGCTGGCAAAGGAGCTCTCGAAGCGCTCGACCGGCAAGACGCTATACATCCTCGATGAGCCAACCACCGGACTGCACGCAGCGGACGTCAGCAAGCTGCTCGATGTGCTTCACCGCCTCGTCGACAAGGGGAACACCGTCGTGGTGATCGAGCACAACTTGGACGTCGTGAAGACGGCTGACTGGATCATCGATCTCGGCCCGGAAGGCGGCGACGGCGGAGGACAGGTGGTGGCCACCGGCACCCCCGAGCAGATCATCGAGGTGGAGGCTTCACATACCGCCGACTACCTCCGGACCGTGTTGGAGCAACCGGTCGCGTATCCGGCATCGAGCGATGGATAGGCTTCGCCTACGTTTCGAAGGAGGCACAGTGAACCGAATCCGGACCACACTGTGGATTTGCACCGCGTTCCTGGCGAGCATCGCGACGGTCGCAGTTGCTCGAACCACTTGGGCGTACTACGACGCTGCGCCGGGCTTGTCGACGGCGATCGTGCTCACCGAGACGGGCGGCTCGGCAACGGAGGATGCTGTGCAGCTAAGACTTTATGACGACACTGGCGAGCTGATCTCCGAATCGGTCCACCACCTCGCTTCGTACAGGTCGACCGCCGTGTTCGTCAACGATCTTCTTCCCGAGTCGGACAAGTCGATGTGGGGGTTGGTGGAGATCGAGACCGATCTTCGCATTCAAGTGGGTGTGTGGGTCGGAACGGGCAACGGCTGGCTGTTCGTCGAGAACTACGGTGAGGCGTACACGCCACCGCCCGACATCACGGCAGGGTCCTACCTGTACGGGCTGAACTACGCCAACACTGCAGGCCGGCGCACCACTGTGACGCTTCTCAACCCGCACGATCGCCTCGCGTTCAGCACACTCTGGATGCACGATGCCAACGGGGTGCTTCAGTACCACATTCAGCTGCCGCTGGCCGCGCGTCGTCCGGTCTATGTCGATCTCGAGGAGGTCTATCCGGTCGGCAAAGATGTCTGGGGAACGATCCGCGTAGATGTCGATCGCCCGATCCTTCTCGTCTGCGGCTATTTCGATGCAGATGGATACCTCATCGATGTCGACGTCGTTGACCGGCCGTACGGGATCGGACTCCGCAATCCGGAATAGCGACGACGCGCCGGGACTGCGATCCCAGTCCCCGGCGCGTCGTGCAGATGCTGTGAAGTCCGACTAGTAGCAGGTCGAATCGATGTTGATCGATCCCTTTGCGGTGCTGACTCCGCCCCCTTCATCGATCACCGTAAGGGTCACAATGTAGGTATTCTGGCTGTCGTAGGCGTGCGCCACTTCCGGGCCGGATGCGGTCGATCCATCGCCGAAATCCCAGTGATAGCTGATGATCCGCCCGATGCCGGCACGTGACGCAGTCCCATCGAATCGGATCGCCTGGCCCACCTGGCCGCCGGAGCACGACCAGTTGCTGGTGATGATCGCATACGGCTTGTCGTCGGCGCCGCACGTCCGATCGTCATCGCCGCATCGGCTCTGGCCCGGCTGGACACTGATTCCGATGTGTGTCCGACCGACGGCACCTTCCGCGTCGGTCACAGTCAACGTTGCCACGTAGTAGCCGCCCAGCGTGTACGTGTGGTTTGTGATCTCGCCGGATCCCGAATCCCCGTCGCCGAAGTCCCAGTCGTAGCCGATGATCGCATCCTGCGCATCGTACGATGCAGAGGCGTTGAAGATGACCGTGACGCCCGGCAACGGATTCTCATTGTTGACCGACGCAATCGCGACCGGGGGCGCATTCGTCACGACGATCGCAATCTGTTGACAGTCGATGGACCCTTCGTCATCGATCACGGTCAGCTTGACGAGATACGTTCCCGGTTGCTCGAACGTGTGCTCGCAGGCATCCGCAACCTGGGTTCCCATGCTTGCCGGATCGCCGAAATCCCAGCGGTACTCGACGATCGATCCATCATCATCGTGTGAATAATGACCGTCAAGAAGGACGGTCAGCGGACCTGTTCCTTCTCTTGGGGTCGCGTCGATCACTGCGCGCGGCGCGCGATTGACCATGTCGTCCATGATCTTGTTCAGCACGCATCCGGAGAGGAGAATCGGCGCCAGCAACACCGCCAACACGAGCAGACGCTTGATCATCGGTCCACGCTCCCGCAGGTCCACGGCACATCGCCGGTCACGTCTGCATTGCAGGGCGGACCGCCCTTGACGACCACCTGCTCGATGTACGTCGACTGATCGCCATCGTTGTCGGTGACGGTCAGCGAGACGCTGTACGTGCCGGCGTAGAGGAACTCATGTGTAACCGTTGCCCCCTGTGCCGTGGCCGCCTCGCCGTCCGAGTCCCGGTACCCGAAGTACCACTCGTACAGCACGATCTCACCATCATCGTGGCACATGTCCGCAGCATTGAACGTGATCGTCTCGCTGCACGAGACGAAATCGACACCTTCCAGATTGCTCGTCGGCGTGTAGGAGAAACCCGCTTCCGGCGGAGGATTCAATGCCTGCACGGTCATCGTTCTCGATGAGGATTCCCCCGCATCGTTGATCACCGTGAGTCGTACGACGTAGACCCCATCTTCCTTGTAGGTATGATCGGCAACGGGCCCTTCGTCCGCCGCTCCATCGCCAAACGTCCACAGATACGAGACAATCTCGCCACTCGGCGCATACGCCAACGTGGCGTCGAAGCTCGTCGTAAATGGCACCACATGCTCAACAAGTGACGCAGTAAACAACGCCTGTGGATGGGTCGGTTGCAGCTTCAAGCAGCCGGAAATCGATGCAGCAACGAACCCCATCGCCACCAGGCACAGAATGCACTTCCCCCTCTTCATGATGATGCTACTCCTTCCTCCCATCGAGGGAGAGATCGATATTGATCGAGACCGTCAATTGAACCGTGAGCCCGCTGAGGTTGACCGGCTCAGCCGTTCCATCTCCATCAAGATCGAGAACATGCGCTGTCGCATCGGTGAGCTCCGCGATCCTTGCCGAGCGATAGGCGAGACGACTGCCAATCATGAACCATGGCGCCACGGGATACGTCAAGGCGATCCCGGCCTCGAAGCCGATGGATCCGCCGGTGTAGCGCCCCTTGCAGTCCGGCGGCACGCCGGCAATGATGTCGGGATACTCGATAGGAATCTCAAACGCAGTATCGCAATCCAAGATGGCGTAGTAGTATCCCACGCCGCCGAACAGGCCGAGACGGAGTCCGACATCGACCAGCGTCGCCTCGCCTCCGATGGCCCCTCCCACAGAGTGGAATCCAAGATCGACACCGATCTTCGAAACCTCGCTGCCTTCGTAGATGCCGGCCGTCGCTGTCGATGAGGCCACGTATCCGATCTGGCCGCCAAGCGCGAACCAATCCGTCAGCCAGTACCGCTCGGCTGCGTGGAGATACGTTCCTCCCCCCATCGTCGAGATGGGATCTATCGCGCCTATCACATCAGGATGTACCGCGAATGTCTCATTAAGATGCGTGATGAGCGTATTGAAGATGCCGATTGACTCGTTGATCGCATCGAGCGAGATCACCGACGGTCCCCCGCCGAATGACAGTTCCAACGGCCCGGCAATGACTGCGGCGTGGATCAATCCTACGAACAGCAGTGCAGTTGCTAGCCCCTTCATCGTTCCCCCTTTGCCAAGGCCGATGAATTCGGTACGAGAGGCGTCCCTCGATGGGATCGCCGCTCGCACCACCCGGTAGGGTGATGGTAGGGGCTACGTTCTCGAGCTTGAAGCTCATTGAGGATGTCGGAGAACGACCTGTTTCGGAACGAAGAGGGACCTACGTCCCCCGAAGAGATGACCTGAGGGCATCGAGTGCCTTGTGGACATCTGACGAAGTAACGTCGAGGTGTGTGACCATCCGGACCTTGGGCTTGTCCGCTCCCAGCGGAATCGCGAGGATTCCTTGCGTCCCGAGCCGCTCGATGAGTTCGTGTGCATCCAGGTCGTCCGAGTCGATGCTGAAGTAGACCAGGTTGGACCATACGCCATCTCCGGCCTGCGCACAGGACAGCCCTTCGATCTCATCGATCCCGGCGGCCAACGTTGCCGCATGAGCATGATCGTCCGCCAACCGATCGATGTGATGCTCCAAGGCGTACAGCCCCGCCGCCGCGAGGATCCCAGCCTGGCGCATGCCGCCCCCGACCGCCTTGCGCATGCGTCGGGCTTCGGCGATGAACGGTTCCTCGCCACAGAGGACGGCCCCAACCGGCGCGCCAAGCCCCTTGGAGAGACAAATCGTGACAGAGTCCGCACTGCGAGCGAACACCTCCGGATCCACCCCTAGGGCGACGGCCGCATTGAACAGCCGCGCGCCATCAAGATGCACCGTGAGGCCGTGCCGCTTGGCCAGTGCACCGACGGCATCGCCGTACTCTGGTGAGAGGACGATCCCGCCGCAGCGGTTGTGCGTGTTCTCGAGGCAGATCGTTCGCGTTCGAGGGAAGTGCACGTTCGACGTGTCACGAATCGCCACCTCCACCTTCGCAAGATCAAGCGTTCCGTCGTCGCGGTTGGGAATCACATGCGGATGGATGCCGCCAAGCCCGGCGCATCCGCCGACCTCGTACAGGAAAGTATGGGACTGATCTCCCAGAATGATCTCATCACCACGCCCGGCATGGACCAGAAGCGCCACGAGGTTTCCCATCGTCCCGCTGGCAACGAACAGGCCGGCCTGTTTCCCCAGAGCGGCCGCTGTACGCTCCTCGAGTTGGATGATCGTGGGATCCTCTCCGAATACATCGTCTCCCACTTCAGCCATGGCAATCGCTTGCCGCATGCCCTCTGTCGGCCGGGTGACCGTGTCGCTCCGCAGATCGATCCAGTTCATCTGTCCCTTCCCCTCTCCTCGTTCGCGGGCGCCGGCCGATCGTATCCGGTTCAGACGCCTCGTTGATCCCACCCGTTCGCTCCGTACAGCGGGACGAACCGACAGGATCCCAGGTTCTCGCGGTCCATCTGCCGCGGATGATACACAATCTTCACGAGTTGTTGTCCATGCATCGTGCCGATCGGACCGACGAAGATCCCGCCGTCGCACAGCTGATCAAGCAGCCGTTCCGGCACTTCGGGCAGGCTTCCCGTGGCGAGGATCCGATCCAACGGCGCCCGATCCGGAACCCCGACCGTCCCGTCGCCCACCGTGCATTGGACGCTCTCGTAGCCAAGACTCACCAGCAGTTGCTGCGCCCGCTTCGCCAACACGGCCGATCGTTCGATCGTCCATACGCGCGCACCGCACTCCGCCAGGACCGCCGTTTGGTAGCCTGATCCCGTGCCAATCTCGAGGACCGTCATGCCCTCTTCCAGCTCGAGCGCCTCGGTCATTAGGGCCACGATGTACGGTTGAGAGATCGTCTGCCCCTCGCCGATCGACAACGGTCGATCCAAGTACGCCTCTTCGGCTAGATCCGGGGGAACAAACCGGTGTCTTGGAACACGGCGCATCGCGTCAAGAACTGAGGCATCATGGATGCCGCGTCGGCGCAACTGCCGCTCGACCATCTGTTCGCGGCGGATGGACATCCCGCGGTCGGCCGACGCATCCAACCTCTGTCGGCTTCGACCGGGGAAGGCATTCATCACGTCTCGCAGGTCGGTTCGTAGTAGTCTGCGATGATCTGGCGAACCCTGTCCACATCCTGTGAACGAACCATGAGCCGGACCTCCGCAAGCCCATCGATCACCATCGGGTAGACCGACGGCGTGGCATGGGTCACAAGGTTCACCGGGACCCCAAAATCTTCGAGCAATCCCTTGATCATCAGCGCTTTCGGTTCGCCCCAAACCTTGTGTGCAAGCACGAGATCCTCGCTCCGGACCTGGTCGGCCCGAGCCTGTTCGTCGCGATCGAGAAGGTAATGCGTAATCGTGATTGCCTGACTCGCATGCAACGGCGTCGGCCCCAGCGACACGCGCGGCATCCCTTCTTGCAGCGCGATCTCCTGCTCGGTGAAGTCGGTGTGATCCGACAGGATGAACAGCGGATCCAACGGACAGTCGAACGACTCGAACGACTGTCCTGCCTCATCGAGCACCACCGGTGACGCGCCCTCTTCGACCGTCCGCCGGATCGCTTCCTCCGTCGTACACCGAGACACGTAGATGCCCGGCGTGCTTTGAATCTCTTCATCTGCAAGCATCGAGAGCGCCCGCCGGATCAGCGCAGCCGTCGAGCGCTCATCTGGGTTCAAGCGTTTCACACGGTCGCCGGCAATCCCGATCCGCACCGAGTCCTGCAACAGCAGGATCGTCTCGACATCGCGGCGGATCCCGTGAGACAGCATGAGCGTTGCCCCAATCGCTCGGCAGAGGACATCGAGTCGCCCTGCGCCGCCGGGCAGATCGTTGAGATGGAAGTCGGGATGGACCGGCGCACTGTGTCCAAGAATCAAGAATCGTCTCATTTGCCAAAGTCTACTCCCCGAGAGGCTTTTCAGCAATCCCCTCGTTGTCACCCATGCCCTCTGTCGGGGATTCTCAGGACGTTCGATGAGCGTTCAGGTGATCCATTTCCCTTGCCATGCGGTCGTTCCCCGTGGGGCTCCCTAGCGGAACGAAGTACGGTCATACACGATGCATGAGAACGACTTCATCTATACAACGTGGGTTGAATCGCGGGAAGCGACAGATCGCTTCACGGCGAGGGGGAGTGGATCGTGAACAGTCGATATGCACTATTCATTGTAGTCGTCCTGTTTAGCGCGGTATGCGCACTGGGAAGCGACGGGTTCACAGGAAGCTGGGAAGCAGAAATCGGGCTTTCGCCGCAGAACATCCAGCCGTTCTCGACATTTCAGTCGACACTCGATGTTGGACTCAGCATCAGCTTTCTCGAGGTCTCCAGCGTCTCCAATTTCCTGTTCGACGGTTGGCTGTGGCAGGAGTTCGACCTGTCGGTGACCCTGGGAAGTGTTCGGTTCGATGGCTTGATCCTGTTTGAGCCGCAGACCGGTTCGTTCGTCTATGCCCAGGGGATCCTCGCCGTCGACTTCGCTCCCGTAACGGTCACCTTCTACGGCGCCGCGGTCGGCGAGACGCTGCTCCAACCGCTGAACTACGGCTACGTGTTCGATATCTATGGGGAGATCCTCAGTGGCCTTTTGACCTTCGAGAGTGCAACCTACATGGGCGCCGATTTGAGTGGGATCACGTTCACCGCGTCGACCACGCCTCCAACCGGCTTAGCGAAGAAGACCTTCCTCACGGACCCGACGATCGACCCGCTTCCGGTTGGATTCTCGGGTCAGGAGATGACGTTCACGGCTTCCGCATTCTGCTGCATCGAACTGGAGAGTGTCACAACGTTTGACAAGCTGGGGTTCGATAGCCAACAGATCGAGCTATCCTTCATCCAGATGTTCGGACTCCCACTCAACTTCACGCTAGATTTCATCTACTCGCTACAGACCAAGAGCTACGTTTTCACGCCATCGCTTGAGTCGGAGTACGGCTGCCTGAGCATCTACACCCATCTCCTCGGAAGCGGCGGCACGATTACCGGCGTCGACATCTACGGCATCGCCTTCGAGTGTTCTCTGGCAGGGGCGACATTGATCAACATCTCGAACCTCAATACGACCGAGTACGTCATCACGACACCTGAGTTCGGCTTCGTTGTGGAGTCGCTTGCCACCGCAACCGCCGAGGGACACCTGTACTACCCTCAGGACTACTGGGAGATCATCTCGCTCGTCGTCGATGTCCCGCCGGTCGGATGCGGGTTCTCGTTCTCGGTCGACACGTTCTTCAGCACATCTACCGGGCTGCTGTTCGATTGGGCGCAAAGCACCATGGGGATCACCCTGGCACTCGGATCATCCATCTCGACGTCAAGCACGATCACCGTCGATACCACAGGCTTCACCGAATGGACGCTGGCGTTCAAGGTGTCGTTCTAGCCCCGAAAGCGGACACAGAACAGCCTGGCCTCTCGGACATCCCGAGGATGCCATCCAAACGACCGCACCATGCTCGTTGCATCCTCTGCAACCACACGCCGACCCTCGGAGACCTATCGGTTGAAGGGTAGTTCGCTGTCGCGGCACGCAATCCCAGGCAAACGATCCACCGCATGCTCGTCGACTCGTGAATCGTACACCTCGAATATATTGGATCGAGAATGGATCCTACAGATAGAAGGACATCATGACGTGTTCTGGTGGAGGCGAGCGGATTCGAACCGCCAACCTCTGCGTTGCGAACGCAGCGCTCTCCCGGTTAGAGCTACGCCCCCAGGACCCAAAAAAACAACACTAGCGGCGTAGGGACTCGAACCCCAAACCTCTCGGATATGAGCCGAGCGCTCTAACCAGTTGAGCTACGCCGCCCTGCTGGTTGCGGGGGCCGGATTCGAACCGACAACCTCCGGGTTATGAGCCCGACGAGCTTCCAGATTGCTCCACCCCGCGATATGTCTTAAGTATCGCTTATTTCCTCTTCTTTTTCCTGTTCCCTCTGCCGGGAGCGGGAGTCGAACCCACACGAGGATACCCTCAAAGGATTTTAAGTCCCTTGCGTCTGCCAATTCCGCCATCCCGGCGTTTGTCGACGTCCCGGTGACTCTTGGAGCGGGAAACGGGATTTGAACCCGCGACCCCTGCCTTGGCAAGGCAGTGCTCTACCGCTGAGCTATTCCCGCAGAGCCCCCGCATTATACAGGTCTGGGTTTTCGCGTTCAACTACTGCGAAGGGCGGGACTCGAACCCGCACGCCCGAAGGCACTAGCTCCTAAGGCTAGCGCGTCTGCCAATTCCGCCACCTTCGCTCGTGGGCCAAGAAGCGTACCCGGGCAACAAAAACGCGTCAAGAGAGCGGGGCGCCGGAGAGACTCCGACGCCCCGACAACTCGTGCAGTTTGCCTAGTAGACTTCTGTCGTCTCCTGATACACGGCGCGGATCTGCACGTTCTGCTGAATGGTCACCAGCAGCAGCTCCGCCTCCGAGAACGGGACCCATACTTCTTCCTGTGCATCGTAGCGCTCCCAATGAGAGAAGATCAGCTCACGTTGCTGGGCGGTCCAGGCTTCGAGATCCGGCTGCAGGAGATACTGACTTCCCGCTCTGCCGCACAGCTCGAACGTCGTCCGTTGCTCCTGACTACGATTGACGACGATGTTCACTGTGATCGGATCCGCCTGCGTCCGAGGTTGTGCGTACGTTGTCGCTGTACCAATCCTCGTGTACTGGTGGACCGCGCTGACCGTCACGCATGGCGTTGTCGGTTGTGTCGGTTGGATGGTAATCCTCGCGCCTTCACCGGTGTAGACGGCTCGAATGCTCAACCCTTGCTGTACGACGACTCCCAGCACAAGTTCCGTTGAGATCGTTTCCCACTCGTCCGTCCCGGGATCGTACTGTTCCCAGCGGTCGAACGGAACTGTCTCATCATTGACGACAACCTCGTCGCGCGCACGCAGCAGGTATTGATGCCCTCGCTGCCCACATAGCTGGAACGATGTCGTGCGAGTTTCCTCGTTGTCCACAACAATCTGAGCCGCGATATCGCTGATCGTCCCTGGGAAGAACAGGAACCCGGGCGTCTCATGCGCTGCCCGAACAGTCATGCATGCTTGTGGCGTCTGTGGCGTCTGTGGCGTCTGTGGCGTTTCCGGAGTCTCCGGGGTTTCCGGCGTAGTATCCGGACGCCCGCCGCTCGCCGTGATTAGCACAATCAGCTCGACCACAGGGCATTGCATTCGATCGATGAACAGATATCGGACCGTGTAGTTGCCGGCACGAGGGAAGCTCCCGGTTAGCGAACCTCGGTTTGATCCGAGATCCAGCGTGAACGCCGCCGATGACGGAAGCGAGCTGCTCACCTCGTAGTGTTCGACAAAACCGGATTGCTCAAGCGCTGCAGCGATCTCCGTTGGAATCGAGCGAGTCGAGCTTGAGTAGGCGCCCACCTGCACTCGCGCGAACTCCCAATCGATGACCTCGGGCTCAGGGCACCCTCTCGGCGTCGGCGTTTCCCGAACATCCTCACAACACGAGTCGCATGGAGGACAGTCGGGGCACCGAATTGGCCTCACGTCCTCGCAAACCGGCGTCAGACAGTCGGGATCGATCAACGCTTCAACGGATGTCTGAATGTCCGGAACGACCTCAACCGAGGTCCGCGCCGTCGCGGCAGCTTGTGCCGCAGCATTCGCCATGGTCAACGCCTGTGCCAAGGCTTCGGCCGTTGCTTGCGCGGCAACCACAGCACGCGCGGTAGCCTCGGCAGCAGCCGATGCGTTCGCCTGAGCATGTGCTGCCGCAAGTGCACAAGCCTGTGCCGAGGCGTAGGCATTGGCTTCCGCCTCTGCAGACGCCTGAGCTGCAGCAAACGCCTCTGCTTGAGCGATCGCTTGCGCTGCAGCCGCGGCATAGGCATACGCTGCCGCATCCGCGAATGCAGCAGCCGCCGCTTCGACACCTACCGCCACTTCTGCTTCGGCCGCCGCTGCAGCCAGCGCCGCAGCATGTGCCGCGGCATAGGCCTGGGCTTGAGCCAATGCGATCGCTTCAACGCCAACAGCGACTTCCGCCTCTGCCTGAGCCTGAGCCAGTGCTGCGGCGTGCGCGTAGGCTTCGGCACTTGCCTGCGCTTCGGCCATCGCTTCAACACCGACAGCAACCTGCGTCTGCGCCGTTGCCAGCGCCTCCGCAGCCGCCAAAGCAGCTGCCTGGGCTTCGCCGGTCGCAACAGCTGTCGCTGTTGCACTCGCGCTTGCCTGAGCTTCCGCCGTGGCTTGGGCTACCGCACAGGCTCGCGCTGCGGCCTCAGCTTCTGCTACAGCGATTCCAACCGCAGATGCACCACTTGCTGCAGCCGCCTGCGCGTTTGCGTACGCTGCTGCGCACGCCTGTGCCGCGGCTTGAGCTTGAGCTGCGGCTGTAGCCGCCGCTCGCGCTTGGGCAAACGCACTTGCCGAACTTGTCGCCACTGCGGCGGCGAACGCTTGCGCGTACGCCTCACCTGTCCCAGCAGCCGATGCATTTGCCTCTGCTTCAGCAGTTGCGGAGCTCGCTGCCGCGGCACACGCTGTTGCTGCAGCCTGTGCTGCGGCTGAAGCGTTGGCCGCTGCGGTCGCCTCCGCCTGTGCGATCGCTACCGCCGCTGCGACCGCTTGGGCCGCAGATGAAGCAGCGCTTTGAGCACGTGCGTACGCCGATGCAGCAGCGGAAGCGCTTGCCGCAGCCTGTGCCTCGGCGCTTGCAAACGCATTCGCCCAAGCCTCCGCGGACGCACGCGCTGTGGCACAAGCTTCGGAAGCAGCCGACGCACTGGCGCGAGCACTTGCATGTGCCGACGCTACAGCTAGTGCCATTGCATCTGCCGCGGCTGATGCCGATGCGCATGACTGCGCGATCGCAGTTGCGTTCGCCTCCGCACTCGCCGTGGAGCTTGCTAGGGCAGACGCCATCGCGTCGGCCTTCGCCCCGGCCAATGCGCACGCTTGCGCGACTGCGCTGGCCTCTGCTTGCGCGCTGCTGTAGGCAACGCCAATCGCTGTCGCAGCAGCCTCGGCGGCTGCCGTCGCCTCGGCGGCCGCCGTCGCAATCGCTTCTGCCTGTGCTGTGGCCATTGCGAACGACTGGGCGATCGCGCTCGCAGCCGCAGCAGCTTCCGCCTGCGCCGTAGCCCTAGCCTGAGCCACGGCCACTGCCGCGGCTTCGGCCTCGGCATATGCCACAGCTGCCGCCTCAGCACGTGCCTCGGCTCTTGCGTAGGCCGACGCGGCCGCTTCGGCTTCCGCGTTCGCTGATGCGCTCGCCAATGCAGTCGCCTGTGCGGCAGCCTTGGCCGCAGCATCCGCCTGCGCGACCGCCGTTGCAATCGCCTGCACCACACCGCTGACTTCGGTCACAACTGTTCCACACGGAACCTGGGTCTGAACACTCTGACTCACGAGTTCCGCGACATCCTGGGCCTGCGAGTACGCCGTAGCTGTTGAGCTTGCATATGCCGCAGCGCTTGAAGCCGCTTCAGCAACCGCGGCTGCACGTGCGGCCGCGCTAGCTGCGACTTCAGCCGCAGCCTCGACCTCGGCTTCCGCACTTGCGAACGACGCCGCAGCCGCAGCCACCCGCGTCTCAGCGATGGCGACAGCCTCCGCCAATGCCTCGGCTACCGCTTCGGCATACATCCTGACATCGGCTGCAGCCGCCGCACATGCGGCAGCGCTCGCCTCCGCCTCGGCTTCCGCGTCGGCGATCGCAATGGCAATCTCTGCAATTGCTGCACTTGCCGATGCGCGAGCTGCGGCGCACGCCGTGGCCGATGCAGACGCATTCGCCGCAGCGCCAGCACAAGCAACCGCAAACGCTTCGGCGCTTGCCTCGGCACGAGCCGCCGCCGAAGCGCATGCCTGCGCGCTGGCCTGAGCTCTGGCTTGTGCGTCGGCACAGGCGAGCGCAAATGCACTCGCTTGAGCTCTCGCTTCGGCCACAGCGGTTGCCGTCGCTTCAGCGCTCGCCGCCGCCGAGGCGACGGCATTGACACATGTTTCCGAGAAGCTCGAAGCAGACGCTTGAGCGGCTGCATTTGCGCTGGCAATCGCCTCGGCGATGTCGTCCGCTGTCGCACTCGCCGATTCCGCTTTCGAGATTAGCGTCGTGAGATTCAGATCATTGAGGAGCGCCTCAGCGTCCTCAACGATCGACTTCGCCTCGGCCGCCGCCGTTGCTGCAGAAGCAGCGGCGGCATTCGCCATGGCGATAAGATCAGGAAGGACCGGTGTTTCTGTCTGTGTTTGCGCCCATGCCGGCATGAGGATTGCAAGGACAATCCCTACAGCAATGGCAAGCGCCTTCATCGCCTTCATCGCACCAACCTCCTTGAATACACACTGGGGTCCATGGGAAGACCGGCCAGCCTATTTCGGGTTTGCGATTCAGCGTGTCCTACGGACAGCTCGAACACCCACAGCACCCCCATCCCCAGAACAGCGGAAATGGGAAGCAGCCGGTTCGGCAGGAGTCAACGAATACAAGAGCGGTCCGGCAAGAACAGCTGGAAATCGTCGACGTGTCTTCGCAGATACACGTATTGCAAGGATTGCACCAAGAGCATCCACAAGGATCGTAGACGCTGAAGCAACGTGACATCGTTCCAACCGATGTGTCAACGTAGAGCTTGTATTGGCCGGCCGCAACGTTGCTTCCCAAGGAGTCAACCTGTCCCCAACTTCCACGCCACACCGATGCGGCGACCGGAGCGTCGTGAACGACAGAGTAGACAACTTGCTCTGAGAGACTCACAACCCGCCAGCCAAGCACAAGCGTATCGTCGCAGCTGCAGCATCCGCAATTCCAAAACCACGTGGTGGAGTCTTCGATCTTGAACTGAATCTCTTCGCCAGCCCTGAACCGCGTCGATACCGCAGCGAACCCCACAGATGAAACCAACAGCATGCCCGCCAGCAGACCGACACCAACTGCAATCCATCTTCTTCGCATAACACTCACCTCCGAGCCAGTTGTTCACTATACACCGAGGTTCGCATCCCGTGTCGTGTGGCTCGTCGCCAGCAATCCATAAGACCGCTTCCCCAAACACGAATATCTAAGCAGGAAGCGCTTTTCGGCAAATAGACGATCATTGAACCGAATCAGCTGGCCTACGGACCCGCTTGCATCGAGAAGGCAGTTCAAGATAAGCTACCGACGGATAGGGAGGTGAGAACGATGGCAGACAAGGAAGTCATGGACAAGCTCTCCATCTACATCCCGCAGCGGAAGATGGAAGAGAAACCTGTCGAACGATTGATGAAGCTGGGGGAGAATCGAGATCGTTCTGTCAACTACCTCGTTGTCGAGGCAATCATTCAGTACTTGGATCGCGAGGAACACCAGAACTAGGTCAAGCTTCCAACCGCGGCCCAGATGACGTGAATGAAGTCCCAGAACACGGAGCGTTCCTCTGCGTTTTGCGTGGTGGAGCGTTTGTGTTGTTGGCAGTAGGACAAAGCGAATAGACACGATCTCGCGCGTCCTACGATGGCCCGGTGAGACATGGCTGGAAACAGACAGATGCACCTCCCGCAGACCTCGCCCCACAGCCTGGCGATCGAACGTGTCGCCGCCGCGTTGGATGTCCATCTCCAGTCGGGACTCTCTACAGATGCTGTGCAAACCCGGCTCGCAACCCATGGGCTGAATGAGCTTCCCAAACCACGGAGAACACCGTTTGGGAGGCGGCTGCTCGCCCAGCTTCGTGGAGCTATCGTTCTGATTCTGCTTGCCGCGATCGCTCTCTCGATCGCTTTGGGAGACTGGATCGAAGCCGGGGTGATCCTCGCGATTGTCATCCTCAATGCGGTTGTTGGTGCACTACAGGAAGCTCGCGCCGAAAGCGCAATCGAGTCGCTACAAGAGATGTCCGCGCCAACCGCCCGCGTGATACGAGAGGGTCAGATCATCGACATCGCCGCCAAGGAGCTGGTCCCAGGAGACGTCGTAGTCCTTGAGACCGGAGCGGTTGTTCCGACGGATCTCCGACTGGCAGGGTCTTCCCATCTCCGGATCGATGAATCTTCACTCACCGGGGAGTCGGCTCCGATTGCGAAGACGGCCAACGCGGTTCTCGACTCGACAGCCGCCGTTGCGGATCGCGTCAACTGTGCGTTCGCCGGCACCACGGTCACCTATGGGCGGGGCAGCGGACTTGTGGTTGCAACCGGAACAGACACGGAATTCGGGAAGATCGCCGCCGAGGTTGGACGGGTCACCGACGAGCCGACGCCTCTTCAGAAGAAGCTGGACGAGTTCGGTCGCATCTTGGGAGCAGCGGTCCTTGCAGTTTGCGCGTTGGTCTTCATCGCCGGTCTATTGCGCGATCCGGCAGCCCGGATCCTCTTTCAAGACGGGATCGGCGCCTACATCACCGCAGCTCGATCGACGATTGCCGCCCTGTTCGTTGTCGCAATCGGACTCGCGATTGCTGCCGTTCCGGAGGGTCTTCCGGCCGTTGTGACAATGAGCCTCGCGCTTGGAACCAGAGCGATGCTCCGCCGCAACGCTCTGGTACGCAGACTTCCTTCGGTCGAAACACTCGGCTCGACCACGGTGATCTGCACCGACAAGACAGGAACCCTGACGCAGAACAGAATGACGGTTCGCTCGATCCGGACAACACAAGGCGAATACGAGATCCGATCACAGACGGATGGGCACGGTTCGGCATTGAGCCTCGAGGGTTCCATCATCGATCTTCATGCCCATCGAACGGTTCATCTCACGCTTCTTGCCGGCCAGCTGTGCAACGACGCACAGCTCATCGAACACGGCGCCGCAGGAACACCGTTCATTGGGGATCCCACAGAGGGTGCGCTGCTCGTTGCCGCCGATGCGCTCGGACTCGGCCCGATCGAGACAGATTCCGCACGTATCGCCGACGTTCCGTTCGATTCCGACAGGAAGCGAATGGCGACGATCCACCGCATGCCCGATGGAATGATTGAGGCTTCCAGCAAGACGATGTACGTGGCGTTCGTCAAGGGAGCACCGGACGAGCTCCTGGCACTGTGCACAAGCATCGAGACCGAGAACGGTCCTGAGGAGCTCTCACACACCGCGCGGGCCGACTGGGTTGACCTGAACCGAACGATGGGAGAACGCGGCCTCCGCCTCCTCGCCTTCGCGTACCGCCCACTGCTGGAGATCGCCGAAGAGCCGTCGCCCGAAGATGTCGAACAGGATCTCACATTCCTTGGGTTGGCCGCATTGCACGACCCACCGCGTCCTGAAGTCGCCGCCGCCGTGGAGAAGGCTCGCCGAGCCGGACTCCGAAGCATCATGATCACCGGGGACCACGCGACAACCGCTCGATCGATCGCCGAGCAGATCGGGATTCTTCGGGAGGGGCACCGCGTGGCAACCGGAGACGAGCTCAACCACATGAATTCGGCCGAGCTGCAGCAGGCAATCACGGACACCGACGTGTTTGCGCGGGTATCTCCACAACACAAAGTCCAGATCGTCGAAGCACTGAAGGCCAACGGTGAAGTTGTCGCGATGACCGGAGACGGCGTCAACGATGCCCCCGCGCTGAGACGGGCCGATGTCGGGATTGCGATGGGAATTACCGGTACCGACGTCGCAAAGCAAACTGCCGACATCGTTCTGACCGACGACAACTACGCGACAATCGTCGCCGCAGTCGAGCACGGCCGGATCATCTATGCAAACATCCGCAAGACCGTCTTCTACCTCCTCTCATGCAACTTCGCCGAGATCGCCATTCTGTTGGTCTCGACGCTCCTTGGATGGCCGCCGCCGCTTACCGCGATTCAGCTGTTATGGCTGAATCTGGTCACAGATGGCGCGCCTGCGTTGGCGCTCGCGATGGAGAACGGCGAGCCTGGAATCATGGATCGACCGCCTCGTGCCGCGAATGCTCGGATGGTTAGTGGAACGATGGCGAAGCGGATCGCCTTCCAAGCCACAGCGCTCACGGCTGCCGTGTTGACCGCCTTTGGCCTCATGCTTCGCTCCGCGAACCCTGACGCAGCCGGAACGGTAGCGTTTGCCACCCTAGCGGTCGCCGAGCTGTTCCGCGCATACGCCGCCCGGTCGGAGAGCACACCGTTGTGGCGGGTCGGCATCTTCTCGAATCGGTGGATGCAATCCGCCGTTCTTGCTTCATTCGGGTTGATGCTGGCCGTGCTGCACGTTCCGCTTCTGCAGCCGCTGTTCGATGTCGCATCGCTTCGGATCCCGTTGTGGGGACCGATTCTCGCCTTGGGAGTTGCCCCGGCTCTGCTGATCGAGCTACGCAAGATCCTCCGCCCCGCCTGGGCCGGGAAAAGGGGGTCCCGTCAATGATCCGCGAGCCCTGTATTCGTGCCCTTCAGGACGCCATGAAGTCCGGCCGCGCCACGGCCCGTCAACTGGTCTCCGGCTATCTCGACCGGATCGATGCGATCGATCGGCATGGTCCACAGTTAGGCTCGATCCTTGAGTTGAACCCCGACGCGCTCTCGCTCGCAGAACAGCTGGATGCAGAGCGCGAAACACGCGGCCCGCGAAGCCCACTGCATGGCATCCCCATCTTGCTGAAGGGCAACATCGCCACAGCCGATCGGATGACAACCACCGCGGGCTCTCTCGCGCTCGCCGGATCGATCCCGAAGCGGGATGCGTTTGTCGCGACGAGACTTCGGCAGGCCGGTGCCTTGATCCTAGGGAAGGCGAACCTCAGCGAGTGGGCGAACTTCCGCGGCAAGAACTCGATTAGCGGGTGGAGCAGCCAAGGTGGCCAAACGCGCAATCCATACGATCCGGCCCGAAGCCCGTGTGGGTCAAGCTCCGGATCGGCTGTAGCCGTCGCCGCGAACCTGTGCACGGTGTCGATCGGGACCGAGACCGATGGATCGATCGTCTGCCCTGCGCAGACTTGCGGCATCGTCGGAATCAAGCCCACAGTCGGACAGGTCAGCCGCGCCGGTATCATCCCGATTGCGCACAGCCAGGACACCGCAGGCCCTATGGCTCGAACGGTTGAGGATGCAGCGATCGTTCTCAACGCGATCGCCGGAGTCGATCCGCAGGATCCGAGCACGGAAGCAGCCCGCGGGCTGCCTGTCGATTGCGCGGATCTGCTCAACCCCAACGCACTGCGTGGAGCCCGGATTGGGATCGCCCGCAATTACTTCGGTGCGCATCGTGAGGTCGATCGCTTGATGGAACTCTGCATCAAGCAGCTGGAAAGCCTTGGCGCAATTCTCATCGATCCGGCGAATATCGAGACAGCCGGCGCATGGCACGATAGCGAGATGGAGGTTCTCCTCTACGAATTCAAGCATGATCTTGAGGCGTATCTTGCCAGATTGGGACACGACGCGCCGGCGTCCTCACTCCGAGAGATCATCGCCTACAACTCTGCGCATACTGATGAGGTCATGCCCTACTTCGGCCAAGAGCTGCTTGAGCTAGCACAGGCCAAGGGACCGCTGACCGACAGGACGTACGTCGAAGCACTCGAGAAGAGCCGCCGACTGGCAGGAGCCGATGGGATCGATGCAACACTCGCAAGAGATCGTCTCGATGCCATCGTGGCGCCGACGGGCGGCCCTGCCTGGTTGATTGACACGGTGCATGGCGACTACGGAATCAGCGGCTGCTCTTCTCCTGCGGCGGTAGCCGGATACCCGCATGTAACCGTTCCTGCAGGATTCATCGATGACCTTCCTGTCGGCATCTCGTTCTTGGGTACAGCGTGGGAAGACGCAAAGCTGATCCGATTCGCCTATGCGTTCGAGTCCGCGACGCAAGCGCGTCGTCCCCCGAAACATGCGCCGTAGCCCCTGCAAGATAGAAGTCCTCGGGCCTCCCCACTGCGCCCCATCGCCGCAACCCCAACAGTCGCAACGTCCTTGCGAACCGATCGAAGCCACAGCATGCCGGTGTCTCAACCCGAATCGCGGGCCCCATCCCGAGCCCGCATACGCTGCGATCCGTTGCGCTCACTTGTCTCTGAGAGCCGCTGGCTTAGAATCGGATCGTCGTTTGCATCACCGGAAAGGGAGGGACTGATGGCTTTCGTATCCAAGCAGGATCTAATTGAAGGGATCCGACCGTTGATCGAGCGCTTGTCACGACTCCAGGAGGAGATCAACGATCTTTGCGAGGAGATCGAGAATATCGCCGAAGAGATCGACGAGGCGCTCGACGAGGCCGAGGAATAGGCAGCTCCGGTCTGAGGGCGGCACGCCGATCGTGCAATTCGCCTACGCATCCGATCGCTCGAGACGAGCCCAAAGGCACGTGAGAGGACGACATGACCGCAAGACGCATCTCGTTCCTGTCCGAGATGCAGCAGGACCAGCGAGAGCGGATCCGTGCCGGACGCGGCGTTTCGGTTCCCCGGCCCACAGAAGCTGATTCGCTCTTCGCCCACACCATGAGGAAGGCTCAACGGATCGTTTGGCTTCGAAACAGCCTACCGCTCAACCTGCTCCTGTTCGTCCCGCGCGCCTCGCGTCCTCGAAACGGAATCGCGCCTCGTCCTCGCTGCATCCATCGCCGGCTATCCGCGCTTGCTGCTTGCCCGCACGTTCCTCGCCCGTGTGCTCTCCTCCCTGTTCGAGCCGGAGGAGATTCTCGTTCGCCAAGAGTACGAGCGGCTCCTAGATCGAGTCCCCGAAGACTAGTCTGGCTTGTACTCGAGGATCCAGACCTCGACTGCGTCTGGTAGCGTTTCTCTGTTCATCTCGACCTGATACCCTTCGATTTCCCGCACAACGTGCGTCTCGGCTGCAACCGTCGTGAATTCGCCGAGCGGCGCCATCTGAGCCCATGAAACGGGCGTGATGCCCTCGACGTAGTAGTGCATCGGGAAGACAACGCGCACCGACGGCAGCTGACCGATCACCGTCATCGCCTCCGCCGCACCGATGGTAAACGCCCCGCCCACCGGGAGGAATACGACCTCCACACCGTCGAACGCCTCGATCTGATCCGCTGTGAGTGTCCTCCCGAGATCTCCGAGATGCGCGAACCGGATCCCGTCGATCTCGAAGACGAACATACAGGTCCACCCCTGTCCACCGCCACTCGCCGTCGTGTGATCCCCTTCGATCGCATGGAGCCTGAACTCCGGTGTGATCTTCCACGCTGAAGGAGGACGCTTCTCCTGGCATCTCCCGTCCTTGTCCAGCAGGAAGACCTTGACCGGGTCTCCCTCCACGCGTTCCCGCTCGCCATAGCAATCCGGGCAATGGTCGATGTGTCCGTGGGTCATCAGCACGATATCCGCCGGAGCCGGCAGTCCGGGATACGCGACATACGATCCATACGGATCGAGCATCACCAGCGGCCCGTCCTCGGGTTGGACCGTGAAACAAGAGTGTCCCAAGTATGAAATCGTGATGTCGCTTGCCGCGGCCACCGATCCGAACAACGCAAGAAGAAGCAACGCGCCGCACCCTACTCTCGATCGCATCATGGTCACCTCCGAACCATTAGACACCGCATGCTAGACGCGATTCAACTGCTCCGCGCAAACCTTCGCCTGGGAACTGGGAACCGATCCAGGCAGAGCTGCTTCGTCTTCCGGGGCCAGCGATCTTCCTTTCACTATAATTGGCATAATGAACGAACCGAAACAGCACCGACCTGTGGAGATCCTTCAGCAGCTGATCCGCTTTGATACGACCAACCCCCCAGGCAATGA
>Ga0272442_10001363_pt1 | contig 37380 bp, 32 predicted proteins | sample SSMForm2O_FD_200262 | JGI IMG/M metagenome (GOLD analysis project Ga0272442, IMG submission 200262) | Marine sediment archaeal communities from Little Sippewissett salt marsh, Falmouth, MA, United States - SSM-Form-2O | ecosystem: Environmental > Aquatic > Marine > Wetlands > Sediment ... | reverse complement strand
GCTTGAGTTCTTTGGTTTTCAATATGGCTTCTTCCCCATTTTTTGCCTCTCCGATGATCTCTATATCTTTTTCAACACACAGGATCTCTTTTGCGAAATCCAAAAATTTTACGTTGTCGTCGACAAGGAGCAATTTAATCATCTTCATGATAACTTCCTTTGTTATGACTGTTGATTGGTGATCACCAATTTTTTAGTATTAAATATAGAGGTGTTGATTGGGGATGTGTATCGGTGAAACCCTGATTTTTCAGAAAAAAACCCTGATTTCCATTAGCTTTTACATGTAGGAGTCAACGATAATTATGTATCAATAATTACGATTGGTGATTAAAGAATGGGGAAAGTGAAGAATCGGATATTGGAAACATGAATTTCAATGCTGGCTATGAGGGGAAAAATCTAAAGAAGAAAGGGGTAAAGGGTGAATGACCTTATGGCTAGGTGTCAGAGCTTATGATTCCCTTACGGATGGCGTATTGGGTCAGATCTGCCGTACTATGAATATCCAGTTTATCCATGATGTGGGCCCTATGAGTTTCAACCGTTTTTATGCTGATATACAAAAGTCCAGCAATTTCCCGGGGTTTGCGCCCCTCGGAAATCAACTGAAGCACTTCCCTCTCACGATTGGTCAGTTTTTCATGGATTCCGTCGATCTCCGATATTCGCTCGGCTTTCCGGATGTACTCATCGATTACGGTTTTGGATATGGAAGGGCTCAGAAAGGAACCTCCCCTGTAAACGGCCTGTATCGCCGAGATTAATTCAGCCGGCGCCGCTTTCTTCACCAGGTACCCTGAAGCGCCGGCCTGCAGGGAATGCAGCACGTACTCTTCGTTAGCATGCATCGTCAGAATTATAATTTTCATTTCAGGAAAACTTTTCTTCAGCTGCCGGGTCGCCTCCAGGCCATTGAGGCCGGGCATGGTGATATCCATTACCGCAATGTCGGGCTGCAACGCTTCAGCCTTTTTTATTGCTTCTCTTCCATCCTCAGCCTCACCGACTACTTCTATTCCGATTTCCTTCTCCAGAAGGGAGCGAAGACCCTCGCGAACAATGGTGTGATCTTCGGCCAGCAGTACAGTTATCTTTTCCATTCCAGCCCCCCATCGTCAATCTCTTCCGGTATTTCTACTAAAATCCGGGTTCCATGCCCCTTACGTGACGTAATACGCAGGTTTCCCCCTATTATATTAGCCCTTTCCTGCATGCCTATAAGACCGATACTGCCATCCTGCTGATCCGTTAGCGCCTTATGTATATCAAAGCCTTTCCCGTCGTCTTTAATAGAAAATGTAATGGACCCCTGCTTTCGTTCAATACGGAGGATCACCTGTTTTGCGTCCGCGTGTTTAATGATGTTATTTAAGGCTTCCTGGAAAATCCTGAAAATAACCGTTTCAATTTCCTGACCCAGCCTCTCATCCATATCTATAATTTCAAGTTTGATTTCCAATTCTGCCCTTCTGCCTTCTTTGCTGATGTGCCATCGCAATGTCGGTATCAGACCGATGTCGTCCAACATGGAAGGGCGCAAGGCAAGACACAATTCACTTAGCTGATCCACCGATTTCAAGGCAATAGACTTTATATCCGCCAATCGATTTCCTATTTTGGGATCAAGGTCTGAGGGAAGTGCTTCTTCGATTTGATCTATGGTGAGCCCGATCGCTGTTAAAGACTGTCCCATCTCATCATGCAGTTCCAGAGAAATTCGCTTTCTTTCTTCTTCCTGGGCTTTAATAAGTTGGGAAGAAAGATACTGTAATTTTTTTTTGGATTTCTTTAATTCTTCCTCCGCTTTCTTTCTCTCTGTAATACTTCTTGAAATTATTGTTACGGCGCTGATTTTTCCATCCGGTCCTTTTACAGGGTTCAAGGATCGGAGGTAATACTCTCCGTCTCTTTCGCTTTCGTAATCGTATGATAGTAATCTGCCGGTATCGAAAACCGCTTTTATTTTGTTTGCAAAGTCCCGGGTCTCATTTTCAGAGTGAAACTCTGCGTAATTTCTGCCGATGATTTCTCCCGCTTCCTTACCATACCGCAACAGATGACTTTGGTTCATGAACAGATAGGTGAGATCTTCACCTATCAGGTATATGGAATCACCGGTAGACTCCACAAGAGACAGGTATTTTTCTCCATTCTTCTGCAAAGCCTCTTCGGCCTTCTTGCGTTTGGTGACATCAATCCAGCTTACGAGATGTTGCCGGAATTCATCATTAAGGAATACCGGCTCCGATGATATCTCAACCCAGAAAAGCTCCCCTGTCTTCTTTTTGAACACCTCTTCGACCTGCCTTGCTCCTTGATGAATGACTTTTCCAAAATCTTTCCGGGTTTTATGAAACGTCTCTTCGGTCCACCATGGGTAAGGGGCTTTTAGTCCAAGAAGCCTTTTTTCGGAAAATCCTGTCAGTTCTGTCAATGCCGGGTTCACATATTCTATGGAAGTGTCGGTATTTATGACCAGGAAAGGATTCGGAATATAATCTAACAGACTCTTGCTGAATTGCTTGCCCTCATTTTGGGCCTCTATAACTCGCTCATGCTCAAGGGCTTCCTGTTCGAGGCTGTTAACCCTATGTTCCAGTTCTTCATAAGTTGGCCTTCGATCCATCTAAATATCCTCCCCCAATGCCTGAAACCAAAGATGCCTGCCTTCTAAAAAGAAAAAGCTCTCATACTAATAAGGTCGCTTGGTGCCTTGTTACCTTAAAAGGCTCAAACTGATTTGGGATCTATGCTTTTCGATCCAACCTTTCGGAGAGTTTGCACTTCAACAAATGAATTGTCTATTTCTCAACTGTCGGCATCTTGATCAATAAATTGAAGAGCTTTAAGCTTCCCGCATTGGGAATTAAGAGGGCTCTTAAATGCACGCTAAACAATATCGTGGGGGTTAGTTTGTTTCCCCAAAAAGCTTTGTTTGTCTAGCCAATGTTTTGATTTTATAATATTTTTATCAAGATTACTACATTTTTAGAAATTCAATAAGTTGTCTTAAAGCAATAACCATAAACTCATTTGGTCAAGCTTTTGATCTCTGTGCAGTTGCCACCTTGCATATTTTCTAATCTGGTTTTCATCAAGGCCTACGGTGCTCACACAAAATAGCCTTTTGACCGGAAGTGGCGACCCCAGTAACGTTTTTTTAGTTCATGATGTAAATCGAATATTAAAGGAGGCTAATCATGTTTAAGGACTTTATGTCTAAGAAGTCGCTACTGTTTGTTGCGGCCGATTTCTTTCTTAATGCGTGCATTTTTGCTGCAGAATCATATAAGATCGATGTTCTCGCCAGGCTCGGTCCGGTAAAAGCTCGGAAACAGTTGAAGCCGGAAAATCCGGCTCCAAAGACCGCCAAGGTGGTCGGCTGGACCGATACGCTCGATTACGGCCCGGTGGAAGAACTTCAAAAATCCCTGAAAGCGGGCGCCTACGCATCGTAATAACTTAAATCGTATTCCCCCTGCCCCTTTTTCTCCGGAGCAGGACCGTGGAGGGGGAAAGGAGTTGCAACGATGAAACGATTCTACCGAGCAAGTCTCCGTCAAAAACTACCATGACCCCAACATCCAAAATCCTTGAAAAGGACGTAGTTAACGAAATCATTTTTAGGACCCCAAATTCGAGAAAACAGGATCAAGCCTGATGATAGAATTTTCCCGATAACCTGTGCTGCCGCCAGACTGATCGTGAAAAAGGCAGGGGAGATAGTCGGCGTTCATGTCAAACCGCACGATCTGCGCAGGCACGCTGCCACATATGCATCTCGATCCGGCACACCGCTTGAAATCGTATCAAAAGTGATGTTACGCCATTCGAATTCGACAACCACCCAGCGGTATCCGGGAAAAATCAGTAACGTTGAGGTGATGCATTGGATCGACAATCTTTATGGGACGCAAAGCTTTTTGTTTTAGCTGACAAAAACGATATTCTTTTTCTGAGATTTTCATCAGCTTGCTGGTGTTGTATCCTATTGCATCCCTTGAAGTTGGAAATATGGCTGGAAAAACTGAAGCCCAAATAAAAGGGGTCGCGAAGATAACCGCAACCCCTTGATATTTCTGGTAGTCCCAACGGGACTCGAACCCGTGTCACCGGCGTGAGAGGCCGGCATCCTAGACCGCTAGACGATGGGACCTGAAAAAAATGGCTGGGGGACAAGGATTCGAACCTTGGTTAACGGGGCCAGAACCCGTCGTCCTGCCGCTGGACTATCCCCCAGCAAAACAAGTAATAGATATCTATCCATTTTACAAAAAAAGTCAAGGGAAAACTGGCGGTAAGATCATGAATCTCGAGATTCCGCCACCTTCCAGCACCTGACCAGATGCCCCTCACCAGCCGGATAAAAGGGGATTTCTTCTTTCATGCATCTTTTCTCCACCAGCGGGCATCTTGTCTGGAACTTGCAGCCGGGAGGGGGATCAAGGGGGCTGGGCACCTCCCCTTCAAGGGATCCTTCAGCCAGGCCCTTTCCCGGCACCGGTTCAGGCACAGAGGCAAGAAGCGCCAGGGTATAAGGATGCAGAGGGTTTTCAAAAAGCTCCTCCGACGGCGCATACTCCACTATATGGCCCAGGTACATGACGGCTACCGCATCACTCAGATATCCCACCACATTCAGGTCATGGGATATAAATAGATAGCTCAGGCCCAGACTGGACTGGAGATCGGCCAGAAGGTTTATGATCTGGGCCTGTATGGACACATCGAGCGCGGACACAGGTTCATCACAGATAAGGAGCGCTGGTTCCACGCTCAGGGCCCTTGCGACCCCCGCACGCTGGCGCTGGCCCCCGCTGAACTCGTGTGGATAGCGACCGGCCGTGTCAGGAGAAAGACCCACCATTTCCAGAAGCTCCCCGACCCTTGCCTGCCTTTTATTTTTGGCCGTCCCGGTGGTTCTGAGCCCCTCCTCGATTGTTTGCCCGATGGTCATTCTCGGATTAAGCGACCCGTAGGGGTCCTGGAACACGATCTGGATCTCTTTTCTGTAGGGCCTGAGCTCTTTTTGAGAAAGTACTCCTATGTCGCTTCCCCTGTAAATTATCCGGCCCTGATCAGATTCAAGCAGCCTGAGGATCAGCTTTGCGACAGTGGTCTTTCCACAGCCGCTTTCACCCACAAGGCTCAGGGTCCGGCCTTTTTCTATATCAAAATCAACACCGTCGACCGCCTTGACAAGGCCTGAGACCCGTTTGAAAAAACCCCTTTTTACGGGAAAATATTTCTTAAGACCCCTTACGGTAAGGGCAGTGTCATATGTCTCAACATCTGTCATTTTGTTATCCTTTTCAATGACGCATCCGCCATACTCAACGGTCTTTCTCATAGAGCACCGGGCAGCGGCTCAGATGCCCTTCCCCGTAGTCGCACATCAGGGGAAAGTGCTCTTGGCAGGAATTTTGCGCAAAACCGCACCTGGGGTGAAACGGGCAGCCCGCGGGTTTGTAAGCCGGGTCGGGGACGCTTCCCGGGATGCTGTGAAGTCTTTCTCCCCTTTTTGAGCGAACCGGAAGGGAGGCAAGGAGTCCCCGCGTGTAGGGATGCGCAGGGCTGTTAAATATATGGGCTGTCAGACCCTGCTCCACTATTACCCCCGCGTACATGACATAGACCCTTTGAGCGATGTTTGCCACAACGCCCAGGTCGTGGGTTATGTAGAGCACGGATCTTTCACCCTTTTCCTGAATGGAACCCAGAAGTCTGAGGATCTGGGCCTGTATGGTCACATCGAGTGCGGTAGTGGGCTCATCTGCTATGATCAGGTCGGGGTTGCACGCAAGGGCCATGGCTATCATCACGCGCTGCCTCTGCCCGCCGCTCATCTGATGGGGATAATCATTGAGCCGCTCCCCTGCCGAAGGGACTCCCACATCCGTTAAAAGCTTTATGCACCTGTCTGTAAGCTCATCCGGCCCGACCCTTTCATGTATCAGTATCGCTTCTTTTATCTGATCACCTATGGTAAATACCGGGTTGAGCGAGGTAAGAGGCTCCTGAAAGACCATGGCGATATGGTTGCCCCTTACCGCCCGCATCTTCTCTTCATTCAGTTCAAGGAGATTTTCACCCTTGAAAAGGATTTTTCCGCCCGCGATTTCACCGGGCGGCTGATCAATGAGCCCCAGCACCGTCAGGGCGGTCACGGTCTTTCCGCACCCGCTCTCTCCCACCACGCAGACGGTCTCTCCCGGCATCACGTCATAGCTCACCCCGTCGACCGCGCGTGAGACCTTCCCGTCGCCCCGGAAATAGACCTTGAGGTCCTTTATGGATAAAAGTGGAGGCATATGAAAAGTGCCTAAAGTTGGAATTTAATAAAGTGACTAAAGTTGTGGAGTCGCTTCGCTCCACTATTCTGTAATTAAGTCTGGTTCTTATTTTATGTTTTTAGCGATGGTTGAAAAAAGCGCCAGAAGCTCACAGCTTTCATCATATTCGCTCAGTACACGATCCTTTGGCAGCCATTCCATCTGCATCAAAATTTCAAGCCAGTATTGGGTTTCGGCTGCCTCACCTTCGCAAATCCGGATCTTGTTTTTAAAATCCGCCCTGCTTCTTGCCCTGTTGCTTTCGCGGTAATTTGCCCCGATTGAAGTACCTGCCTTTGTAAGCTGGTTCCGCACAACCTTGCCTTCTGTTGTTTTGGGCAGCTGCGAAGAAAGCCTTATAATACGAACCGAAAAATCAAGGGTCCTCTTCTCAAGCCTCCGGGCAAATTCTCTGTTCTCTTCCATCACGAATCACCCTCTTATCACCTGCTTCAGTTCACTTTGACAGCGCCTATAACTCCACCTCATTTTAGGCACTTTATTAACTTTAGGCACTTACAACTCCAGCTCACTTCTCCTACCCTCTTTCCCTAAGCTTCGGATTGAGCGCGTCCCTCAGCCCCTCACCGAAAAGGTTGAAGCAGAGCACTACTATGAGGATCGCTATGCCTGGGATAAAGGTAATCCATGGGGCGTCAAATATAAAGCGCTTGCCGTCGGACAGGATATTCCCCCATGTGGCATACGGAGGAGGCACCCCGAAGCCGAGAAAGCTCAGTCCCGCCTCCGTTAGTATGGCCGTGGCAATCCCGATAGTGGCCGATACGAGCACGGGGGCGATCGCGTTAGGCATCATGTGCCTGAAGATTATGCGGAAATCACCCACGCCCAGGGCCTTTGCGGCGGTGACGAAATCCTGCTCCCTTAAGGAGAGAAACTCGGCCCTAACAAACCTGGTGGTTCCCATCCAGCTTGTAAGCCCTATGACTATCATTATGTTGTAAATGCTTGCAGGCAGAAGGGCTACGACAGTGAGAATCAGGAAAAAACTGGGAAAGCAGAGCATGATGTCCACAAGCCGCATGATAAGGTTGTCCACGGAAATACTGCCCAGCAAAAAAATATCACGACCCCTTGTGCCGTAAAGGAAGATAAGGCACAGAAACGCCCCTGACAGAAACCAGAAAAAGCTCAGATAGGCCCCTGAAGCCGCCAGTACCGCGCCTGTCAGAACAAGTATGGCAAATAGTATCCGGATCATGCCGATCCTTTTTTCCCCGAACCAGCCTGCCACCCCCCCCAGAAAGATTCCAACCAGAACCGATATTCCGACCGCCACAAAACCTACGGTCAAAGAGACCCAGGCTCCCTGAAGCATCCTTGAAAAAACGTCCCTTCCAAGGTCATCCGTTCCGAAAAGATATATCCCGAGCCGCGGGACCTCATCCGGCCTGAGAGAGTCCAGGTTGGGACTTGAAAGAGGGGGCCGCAGTTTTTCCTGCAGCCTGACCTGGGCGGGGTCGAAGAACGGGTCCTGGCCCGAGGTAAGGAGAAGCCCGATAAGGGCGGTGAAAAAAAAGAGTATAAAGATGACAAGCCCGAACATGGCAAGACGGTTTTTCCTGAAGAGACGCCAGAAGATCTCGAGCCTCGTCTTCCGGGGCGCGTCCGGTGCTTCTACAAACATATCTGAAGATGCAAACTGTCTTTCCATACCGGTCCTTTAGAGCCTGATCCTTGGATCGACCACCATATATAGGAGATCCGAGATAAAGGTGCCTGCAAGAACCAGCACCGCCGAGATAAAATTGACCGTGAGTATCACGGGATAATCCCTTGCCAGTATCGCCTCATATGCCATCCGACCCATACCGGGCCATGAAAAAATCGACTCTATGATAACGGATCCCCCTATGAGGCCCGGCAGGATGAGCCCGAACATGGTCACAAAGGGAAGCAGCGCGTTTCTCAAGGCATGCCTGTAATGTACCTGTTCAGGGGTAAGGCCCTTTGCCCTTGCCGTCCTGACATAATCCTGTCCCTCCACCTCCAGCATCTGACTTCTCACGTAGCGTGAAAGGACCGCTATTCCACCGGTTGCGCCGAGCACAGACGGAAGAAGGAGGTGCCATATCCTGTCCATTACCATCTGGACGGTTGAGACGGCGCCTGTTCCGAAGGTCTCCATGCCTATGACGGGAACGTGAAAGCGGGTCACCACAAGAATGATGAGTATGTAGGCGAAGAAAAATCCGGGGATCGATATAAGGAGATAGGATATGAAGGTGGCGCTTCTGTCATACACTCCCCCCCGGCCTATGGCCGATCTTATGCCGACAGGGAAAGACAGGGTCCATGTCAGTATGGTTCCCACTATAAAGAGAGGCAGGCTGTTAAGGAAGCGCTCCCATATCTTCATGAGCACGGACCGGTTGTCCCTCCAGGAGATCGTCTTACCGGTAAACAGGTCCTTGTAAAACAGCAGGTACTGGACATGAAGCGGTTCATCCAGGTGAAACTCGGCCCTGAAACGCTCCACCATCTCAGGGGTGAATTTGGGATTCATCGGGTCCACCTGGCTGGGGGAACCGGGTGCCAGGTGAATGATCAGAAAGGATACGATCGACACGAAAAACAGTGTGATTACCTTTTGAATTATGCTTTTTCCGATAAAGGAGACCATGCACTTATCCTTCCGCCTGAAACCGGGGCGCCTCCGGCAGCTTTATCCATTTGTTGAAATAGAAGGTGTAGCTGCCGGTCTTTGTGGGGGTAATCTTCCTGTAGACCGTATCCCCCTGCCGGTCCGAGTCTTTTATTACTATCCGCTTGTCCAGGACGGCCGTCCATTTGCCCACATAGAGAAATGTATAGGGCTGCTCACGCGCTATTATTTCATGGAGCCTGTTGCAGTACTGTTTCTGCCTTTTGTGGTCATACTCCTGCCTTATCTTTATTATAAGCTCGTCGGCCTCCCTGTCGCTGAAGCCCACGAAATTTAGCTGGTGCGGGTTTGTCTGGCTTGAGTGCCATATCTGGTAGAGATCAGGGTCTATTCCCATGACCCAGCCGAGCACCAGGGCGTCAAAATCGCCCTTATTGACCCGCTCCTGCAGGAACACGGACCACTCCAGAAGATCCGTGCGCACGTCTATTCCTATCTTCTTCCATGCGTCCTGGGCAATGGCCAGAATCGCCTTTCTCACGTCGTTTCCGCTGTTGGTAATGAGGGTGAACTGAAACCTCCTGCCATCCTTTTCAAGCCACCCCTCACTGTTTTTCTTCCAGCCCGCCTCCTCCAGAAGTCTGAGTGCCGCATCCGGGTCATAGGGAAGGGCCTTGATATCCCTGTTGTAGAATTCCGTCTGTTTGGCAAAAGGGCCTGTGATCTTTTCGCCCTGACCGTACAGCACATAATCGATTATCTTGTTTACGTCTATTGCCATGCCCAGGGCCCTTCTTACCCTCGGATCATCGAACGGCTTTCTCCTCATGTTGTAGCCTATGTAGCTGTAACCAAACGAGGTCCCTGAAAAGGACTGGAAACGCGCGTCTTCCCTGAGGCGCCTTACCTGGTGAGGCTGTACCCCGTAACTGTCGATGGTCCCGGCATAAAATTCCATCTCCTGGGTAAGCAGATCGGGAATGATCCTGTAGGTGTAACGCCTGTAATTCGCCGGGCCTTCCCAGTAGTCCTCAAAACGCTCAAGCATTATATACTGATCCGATTTCCACTGCCTGAAGACAAAAGGTCCGCAGCCCACAGGGTTTCTGCTGAATCCGCTCTGCCTCATGGTAAAGCTGCCGGGATCCTTGCCGAGGCTTAAGGCCTCTTTTCCGAGCGCCTCCCCGTTTAAAAGGTGCTCAGGAAGAATGCCCATGCCCCACGTACCAAGGGCAGGGGAATAAAGCCTCTTGTAAACGATCCTGACGGTCATCGGATCTATGACCTCAACCGCCTTCACAGGTTCGTAATCGGCTATCCTGGGGGAAAGATTTGCGGGGTTCACGATCGCTTCGTAGGTAAACTTCACGTCTGTCGCGTCAAAGGCTTCTCCGTCGTGGAATCTGACACCCGGCCGCAGGTGAAAAATTATCACTGGGTTGTGTTCCGTGGCAGGAATAAGTCTCCGCGCATAGCTTGAAAGGGACGCCTCCGATCCAGTCTCACCGCTTACATAGACAGCCGCATCAAATGAGGAAAAATAATCCGTGCCGAGCACACGGGTGAGGTTTTCAAAAAGATCCTGGTCCACCCGGTCAAGCGTGAGTCTTATCCTGGAAGGCGCGTTTACCTCTACTGTGATATCCCTTTGTCCGCGCTCACTCCCCTGAGCGCCTTCCTTTATGGTGCGTGAAAACCGCCTGGGGGGAATCACCTCGATCTCCTTTATATGTTCAAGGCTTTCCCTCAAGGAGGCATCCACGGCCCTGCCTTTCCCTGCATTCCTTATAAGATCAGCCACCTCATGGACCCCGGCCGTACCAAGCCCGGGAATCCGGGCGGAACTGTTTACATAGAAATAGGCCTCCTCAAAAATCTCCCATGACCTGGCAAGACGGCCCCTGAAACGAAGATTCTCATCACGGTCAAGAAGCCCCTCAAAGACCATCGATTCTATCTCGCTGCTTGATGTGTCAGCCGAAAGGATCGGGTTCAGCATGCTGGCATCGCCTATGGACGCGGCAATGTACTCCCTGAGTCTTTCAGGATTTCCCCTTGTCTGCTGCTCGTAGGTGGGGACCCAGAAATAGGACTGCAGCAGAAAAAATATAACCAGGGCCGGGGCAAAGATGAGGATTTTTTTTATGCTCATGGACTGAAGGCTCGGATAAATTGCAAGAAACCGGTTCCCAGACAATATAAGTAGATGTTTTTACAGCGTATTCGCTGTCATGCACCCACGATAGGGAATAACTCACAATGAGTCAAGTGAAAAACCTGCAACAGACGTTGCTGTTCGTTACTGGTTACTCGTTACTGGTTATTGCGGGAAGATCTACCTTCTGACCGGTTTGAAGGACAGGCTGAAAAGGGTTAAGAGCAGGTAAATGTAATCGCTAATGGTTTTCAGCATCACTGTCTGAAGACAGGCGGAGGCACAGGGTCCCTTTTCTGAGGCCTTATCTCAAAAAAAAATACCACAGGCAGATACAGTGGCCGCAGACCCGGCTTTACTCCCGGATGCCCTTTCAGTTCATACTTTGCTTCCAAAAGCCGGAGGGATGCGGTCACTTCTCCCAAACAAATAGATAAGGCCGGGGAAAAGGGTGCCGGCGCCGGAGCAACAGGCCTTGTTACTGGTTACCTGCTGTTTGGAAAAACTGCAAAATGTGAAAATCGGGTTGATATTCAATCTATTATCATTAGATTATTTGAACGGCCCTTATCCGTGATTCACCAATAAGAATCGGGATGGTCAGGCCGGCAAATATTGTCTTTTCAGCACACTACCGTTAAGTTCAGGAGTAAAGCCATGGCCGTGAAGATATCTGCTTCGGCAAAAAGATATATGGATGAAAGGGGCATCAGGGATGTGACCTTTAAACTCATGCATTACAGGCCCGCAGGGTGTTGCGTCGGGATAGTAAAGGAAATCGAGGCGCACCATCAAGCCCCTTCCAATGCCTGCAATTTCAGATATTTCCATATTGACGGCTACCATCTGTTCATATCAAGGGCGATCAAGGTGCTGGGACCCCTTGAACTCAGACTGCAAGGCTTCTGGAATATGAAACGCCTCGCGCTCAAGGGCGCGGGCATACCATTATGAATTCGATTGAAGGTAAAGACCTCTTTTGCTATTGTCTGAGCACAAAATATTGTCTTAAAGATGTGATGAGTTTTTCAGGAAAGGAGAAGAGATGTTTGATGAGATAGAGACGTTGACCATAAGGGCGAACATAGAAATAACACCAAGGGCACTTGAGGCGATAGTTGAAAACAGCAAAAAGATCGCCGGAAAAAATGAAAACGGGATATTTACGGTGGATACCGCGGAAAAGGCCAGTGAGATGATTACCCGTTTTCTGATAGAAAAAGACTTCGAAGGGTATGTCGAAGATATAGAAAATTTTGAGAAATAGCCGCAACTAAAAAAAGCAGGTTTCAGATTTACCTGTCAGAGCGGCAAAAGATATGGCCCGGGCAAAACTTGCCCGGGCCCTTTTTATCGAAGTTCATACCCGGTTATATGGACCGGTTTTCCTTGATATCAGGTACCCATCTCCCATGAGGAAAGGTAGTGTTTCTGCTCCTCGGTAAGTGTGTCTATCTCCACCCCCATCGATTCCAGCTTGAGTCTTGCGATTTCCTTATCGATCTCCTCCGGAACGGGATATACCATCTTTTCAAGGGTGCCGCTGTTTTTTGCCATATGCTCGGCTGAAAGGGCCTGATTGGCGAAACTCATATCCATGACGCTCGAGGGGTGCCCCTCGGCGGCCGCCAGGTTTATCAGTCTTCCTTCACCCAGCACATAGATCCTGTTTCCGCTTTCAAGGGTAAACTCCTCGACAAAATCCCTGATCGTCCTTCGCTCAACCGCTTCATCAGCAAGGCATTTAAGATCCAGCTCCACATCAAAGTGGCCTGAATTGGCGACTATGGCGCCGTCTTTCATATCCCTGAAGTGCTCCATCCTTATAACGTTTATGTCGCCGGTGAGCGTGCAGAAAAAATCCCCCAGGCAAGCCGCCTTCTTTATCGGCATCACCTGAAAACCGTCCATGACAGCCTCAAGCGCCCTCAAGGGATCCACCTCGCAGACGATCACATGCGCGCCATGCCCCTTTGCGCGGGTGGCAACCCCCCTGCCGCACCAGCCGTATCCGCTCACGACGAAGGTGCTTCCGGCCACAAGCCTGTTCGTGGCCCTTATCATGCCGTCCACTGTGCTCTGACCGGTGCCGTATCTGTTGTCAAACAGGTGTTTGGTATCAGCGTCGTTCACCGAGATGACCGGGAACTGAAGCACCCCGTCCTTTTCCATGCTCCTGAGCCTGATCACACCGGTGGTGGTCTCCTCGGTGCCTCCCACCACATTCGCGAGGAAGGTCTTTCGTTCCTCCTCTGAAAGTCCCTTGCCCCACCGGCTCACAGAGGGCTCAAGCTCGTCCCATTTTTCAAGGGCTATAAAGTGAAGGGAACTCACGAGATCGGCGCCGTCATCCATTGTGATGGCGGGCCTGTGCTTTAGGGCGGACAGGATGTGGCTGTAGTATGTTGCATGGTCCTCCCCCTTTATGGCAAACACGGGGATCTCGCTGTCGGCCACAAGGGATGCTGCCACGTCATCCTGTGTCGAAAGCGGATTTGAGGCACATACCACCACGTCGGCGCCGCCCGCCTTGAGTGTCTTTAAGAGTGCCGCTGTCTCAGTGGTCACATGCAGGCATGCGGAAAGCCTGATTCCCTGAAGAGGCCTTTCCTTTTCAAAGCGCACCCTTATGGTCTTCAGCACGGCCATACTCTTTTCGGCCCACTCGATTCTCAAACGGCCCTTTGAGGAAAGATTTATATCTTTGATATCATAGTCCATTTCAGCTCTTTTATCTCCTTTTATATTCTGATTTCTTTTCTTAAATTACTTAACCGCCTTTTTCAGGGTATCGGCCATGTCGGTCTTTTCCCATGTGAATTCAGGGAGCTCCCTTCCGAAATGGCCGTAATTGGTCGTCCTGCCGTAGATGGGTCTCAGCAGGTCGAGCGTCTCTATAATAGCCGCCGGTCTCAGATCGAATTCCTTTTTAACTATCTCCGTCAGCTCCTGGCTGGAGACGACCCCCGTGCTGTATGCACCGACAAGGACCGAAACGGGTTCCGCACGACCGATCGTGTAGGCGACCTGTATCTCACATTTCTCGGCCAGACCCGCCGCTACAATGTTCTTTGCAATGTAGCGGCACATATAGGAGGCGCTGCGGTCCACCTTGGAGGGGTCTTTGCCTGAAAACGCGCCGCCGCCGTGGTAGCCGAAGCCGCCGTAAGTATCCATTATGATCTTTCGGCCGGTCAGCCCGCAGTCTCCCAGGGGCCCGCCCACGACGAAGCGGCCCGTGGTATTGATAAAATACTGGGTGCCCTTATCGAGCATATGCTCAGGTATCACATCCCTTATGACCTCCTCGATTATCGCCTCTTTTAGCGTATCGTAATCGACCTCAGGGCTATGCTGGGCAGCGATTACCACGGTATGGACCCTAACAGGCCTGCCGTCTGCATATTCCACGGTCACCTGGGATTTTCCGTCCGGCCTCAGCCAGGGAAGCTGCCCGGATTTACGGACATGGGCAAGTTTTCTGGTCAATCCGTGGGCAAGGTATATCGGCATCGGCATGAGGCTTTCCGTGTCATTACAGGCATATCCGAACATAAGACCCTGATCGCCTGCGCCCTGTTCCTTGAAAAGACCGTTTCCTTCGTTGACCCCCTGGGCAATGTCGGGGGATTGCTTGTCGATCGTGGATAAAACCGCGCATGTCTCCCAGTCAAAACCCATGGAAGAATTCTTGTAGCCGATACCTTTGATGGTTTCCCTGACCACATCAGGCATGTCCACGTAAGCGTCCGTGGTGATCTCCCCTGCGATTATAGCCATTCCCGTCGTAACAAGTGTCTCACATGCAACCCTTGCCTTTAAGTCATACTCCAGTATCCTGTCCAGGATATTGTCGGAAATCTGATCCGCCACCTTATCAGGGTGACCCTCTGTAACCGATTCAGAGGTAAAAAGAAAATTTGATGATTTCATTGTCCCTCTCCTTTCAAAACAAAAATTATTCCGCCCTCCCTGCAGGGGAAGGCCTTGGTGTTAAGATTTTAGGTTCTTCTCCAACCTAGTTGTCGAAGAGGGTCCAAGGACCCAAGGATTCAAGGATTCAAGGGTTTTCTTTCCAGGGATCATCGCTTTGGACATTGCCCCGACATCCCTATTTCCCTTCTTAATCTCTGAAGCCGCTCTTCTTTCAAATAACCCAGGTCAGCTGATGTCATGTCCCGGGTTTCCAATTCACAGGCTGAACCATATGCAATAAAGAAAAATTGCATATGCTCTATAGCCGTTTTTCTCCCATACCCTCAGGCGGTATCCCTTGATACGAAAACAGCGGATCTTCTGATTCGGGAGGTAAAACAGTATTGCTCATCTTTAAAAAAACATTTCGTTTCTTTAAACATATGCAAACAAGGTGTATACAATTTTTGCCGAACGTTTAACTGCCTATGATCTTTAAGCTTTTCACTCGAACCCGCGGCCCCTTGACCCCTCCAAACCGGGAACCCGCTGCGAAGCAGTGGGACTGAGCTGAGCTAAGCGAGGGCGAAGAATCCTTCATTTAGACCAACTCTTTTGGAGATGATCCAGATTTTAAAGGCATACAAGCACCGTCCGCGCAACATGAAATCGGCCCTCGCCCCTGTTCCCGACCTACAACCGGGCACCGGGGGTTTCAAGGCGCCGAGGAACCGCGAGTAAAAAGTATGGCCTGTATGATTTCCCGGTGGTGAATCAGGGTAAATCATGCCTTCCGGGACAGGTAAAAGATCGCCTTCAGTCCCTTTTTAAGGTCAAAGCGGGCAGATTCCTGAATCGTGTAGCCCGCCCCCGTCAGCCAGCCCTCTATCTCCTTTTTTGTGAAACCGAGCCAGCGGTCTCCGTAGCGGCTCCGCATCGACTCAAGATTATGTTTTTCAAGATCCACGATGGCCAGATAGCCGCTGTCCCTGATAACCCGGAAGCTCTCGACTATGCCGGAGGCAGGTTCAGGCAGGTGGTGGAGCACCATGTTTATTACCGCGCAATCTGCTTCCCCGTCCCTCATGGGCAGATGTTCGAGCTGGCCTATCCTCAGGTCTATCCTGTCATCACTTCCGGTAAATCTAAGCTCCGCCTTTTTCAGCATCTCAGGGGAGTTGTCCACACCTATAACCTTTTCCGCACTGCCCAGAAGCGGCGGGAGAAGATCACCCGTTCCGCAACCGAGGTCGACCGCCACACGGCATGGATTCAATCTCATGCCGATCTCGCCTGCCAGATCGGTGCCTCCGATTATGTCCCGTTTAATCGAATCCCAGTCCTCGGCCATGGAATCAAAGAAACGTATCGCCCTTTTGTGGCTCTCATTTATCGCCTTCCTGGCGGCGGAGATGTCACCCTTGAGCGTCCGGCTTTCTTTGAACATATACCTGATCGAATCGATGAATCTTTTGCCTTGCCCGCTTTCCACGGCGCTGTAAAATGCCCAGAGCCCGTCGCGCCTGCAGGTGATAAGGCCGCAGTCAACAAGGATCTTCAGGTGCCTTGAGATCCTAGATTGCCCCATGGCAAGCATGTCCACCAGCTCGTTTACATTGAACTCCCTGAAAATAAGGAGATTCAGTATCCTGACCCGGGTTTCATCCGCCAGGGCCTTGAAGTATTCAACAGGTATCATTTCCATGCCTATATCAAGATATATTGATTTACTGATGCAAGATAGATAACCCGGTCATCCTTTGTCAAGGGAAAAATATCGGGAAGGCTTTTTTTGAGACGTCGGGAAAAGATCAGGGCCGCGGCGGTAATCAGGCAGAGCCTGAGATAACGCGGTTGTCTATTAGTCTTGTGGCACCCACTTTCACGGCCAGGGCAAGGAGATTTTTTTCACCAAGCAGGTCCATTTCTTCCAGGGTGTCGGGATCGCACAGACTCACATAGTCTATCTCTGTAAACGGATGACCCTTGATGAAGGAGGCAACAGCCTCCCTGATTTTTTCAGCGCTCCTTTCTCCCTTTTTGAACATTGCTTCCGCCATCTCAAGCGACGCGTTGAGACTCAGTGCCGATTCTCTCTCTTCCCGGGTCAGGTACTTGTTCCTTGAACTCATTGCCAGACCGTCGGACTCCCGTACGGTAGGGACCCCTATTATCCGGATATCCATATTGAGATCCTTAACCATGCGGCTTATTACGGTAAGCTGTTGAAAGTCCTTCTGTCCGAAAACCGCCATGTCCGGTTTGACCGCGTTAAAAAGCTTGGTCACCACCGTGGTAACGCCGTCAAAGTGAACGGGCCTGGAAATTCCGCAAAGTTTTTTCGTCAGATCACTCACTTTGACACCGCTCTGAAAGCCCTGAGGGTACATGTCGTCCGCACCGGGCACAAAAAGGATATCAGTGCCCACGCCCTCAGCCTTTTCCATGTCACCTTCCATGTCGCGCGGATATTTTTCAAAATCCTCGTCAGGCCCGAACTGGGTGGGATTTACAAAGATACTGACGACAAGAATATCACAATGTCTCTTTGCAACACGCATGAGTTCAAGGTGACCTTCGTGCAAAAAACCCATGGTGGGTACGAACCCCATGGTGTAACCTTTCAGCCTGAGCGCCTCAGCCTTTTCCTGCATAGCGTGAACAGATTCTATGACCTCCATTAGACCTCCCGTAGGTTTAATCAAATGTTTATTTCATCCAGGCCCGGGTTATCATCAATCGCCCAAGGCATGACTGTATTACTTTACCGGCCTGACTTTGCGATTTCAGGCAGAATAACCGAGCAGAGACGGAGGAACCTTTCGATATCAATGGTCTCCGCCCTTGCGCCGGGATCTATGCCGCACCTTTCAACCGCCTCAAGAAGTCCGGCTTTGCCAAGGGAGGGGAAAACAGCTGAAAGTGAATTTACCATGGTCTTTCTCCTCTGGGAAAACGCCCCCTTTACCAGTCTTCTAAAGATCTCATCATCCAATGCACGAACAGGATAGGGCCTGTTGAAATCAAGGCGCACCACCTTTGAAGCGACCTTCGGCCTGGGTGAAAATGCGGTTGCAGGCACATTGCACAGGACCTCCACATTTACGTGGTACTGTACCAGGATGGAAAGGGCACCGTATATTTTACCCCCCGGAGCGGCGCTCAGCCTCTCCGCCACTTCGGCCTGGAACATTAGGACGGCGCTTTCAATGCTCTTTCTGTTTCGAATCAGTTTCCAGATAACCGGAGAGGATATATTGTAGGGCAGATTGCCTATGACCTTGAGCGGTCCCGAAGACATGCCCCGGATCTCATCAAGATCCACCCTGAGGATGTCGCGGTTTATAAGCTCTACATTGTCTATGCCTTCGGAAAGAAACCTGTCTTCCAGTTCCTTTATCAGCCGGGAGTCCTTTTCCACGGCAACAATAGCCTTCACCTGTCTTGAAAGCGGTATGGTAAGCGCTCCCATGCCCGGGCCTATCTCAAGGACCACATCATCTTTCACGTACCCGGAGCGGGAAATGATGTTACCTATGATATTGGGGTCCATCAGAAAATTCTGACCCAGTTTCTTCTTGGGCCTGAAAGGCCGATCCGGTTTTACCGGCCCTGAAGGCGCCATTTTCTGTGCTCCTTCCTTTTCTTACGCCACGCCTTCGCGTATCGGAAAAGATGTATGCAGATGAAATATGAAGGTATGGACGCCGCTATGCCCATAATAAGGCCGCCAAGTATGAATGCGGCCAGGATAAAACCTCCCGCGCTCATGAGCTTCTCGGCTATTACGATTATCTCGGACCCTGAATGAACAGCCTCCATGATAGAGGAAAAGGTGGCGTTTTTCTCAGGCAGCAGCAGTAAAAACGCACCCAGCTTGTAACTGTAAAAATAGAGGAAATACCAGTTAAGGGGATTGCTGACCCATGTCCCCAGCACGGATGTAATCTTGCTCGCCTTGAACGCGACCGCCAGGGCAAGCGCAAGGGCCGTCTGGAATGGAATTATAGGCATCATACCGGCCAGCACGCCGAATGCAATGCCGAGCGCCAGTTCATGAGGCTCATCCCTCAAGGCAAGCAATCTCAGCAGGTAATACCTGAGCTGTCTCTGAATCTTCAATGAATCCTCACGCAACAAATCCAACCGGCATGTTAAAATTAAATCGACCGCCGGTATCGACTCTTTCAGTCGATATCCTCAATCGGGTATTTTGATCTGACATCAACGGACATTTCGGTTTCATGCCCCTCAAGGAGCCTTCTGTAACCGGCTACCGCTATCATCGCCCCGTTGTCCGTGCAATAGGAAGGCCTGGGATGGTAGATCCTTATCCCTTTGCCGGAGGCATCCTGTTTGAGGCGTTTACGCAGACGGTTGTTGCATGCCACCCCGCCCGCCACAACCACGGAATCCGTCTTCATCATCCCGGCTGCCTTAAGCACCTTGGCTACCAGCACATCTATCACAGCCTCCTGAAACGATGCGGCTATGTCGGCAAGACTCACGCCGCTGTCCGCCTCCTTATCCTTCCATTTCCTGATGAAAAGCGACACGGAAGTCTTTAGGCCGCTGAAACTGAAATCAAGGGAGTCCTTTGAAAGAAAGGCCCTGGGAAAATCTATCTTATCCACCTTTCCCTGTCTTGCAAGCTTCTCTATTACGGCTCCTCCCGGGTAGCCGAGCCCGAGTATCTTGGCGACCTTGTCAAAGGCCTCACCTGCCGCATCATCGAGTGTCTGGCCCATCTGAAGATAATCACCGTATCCCTTTACATTGTAGATACTTGTATGCCCCCCGGAAACCGTCATGCATATAAAAGGAAACTCCGGCACGTCCTCTTCAAGGAATATGGACAGGATGTGGCCTTCCAGGTGATTCACGGCTGCCATCGGCAGTCCGTTCACATAGCTCATCGCCTTCGCATAATAAAGTCCCACAAGAAGAGAACCTACAAGACCGGGACCGACCGTTACCGCAAGCCCATCAATGTCACCCATGCCTGTACCTGCCTTTGCCAGGGCCTCTTGCACTACAGGCATGATGTTTCTGAGATGCTCCCTGGAGGCCAGTTCAGGCACTACACCCCCGTGAGGGTGATGAAGTTTTACCTGGGAGTGAACGATATTTGAAAGAATTTTTCTCCCCTCTACAACAACGGCCGCCGATGTGTCGTCACAGGAGGTATCTATTCCAAGTATATTCATCTGTTAACCTCTTAAAAAATGGAACCGCCTCTTAGAGCCCGGCGCGGTTCATACCGAATCATCGCCCCGCCCCCTTTTGCAATAGCGTTATAGGGGAAGCAAAGGATACCGGCCGAAAGGACCGGCGACGGAGCTAAGCGGACAGGAAATTTCAGGCACCTATCACGATCCATCAAGGAAGAGTCATCTTTCCCCAAACCGGTCCCAGGAAACAGGTTTTCCATAATGAAATCAAGGGATCTATTCTTCATGACCAGGTCAAGAATCCGGAAGACTGATCAGATTTTCTTTCCGGCCCTGATTTCATCTATTCGTTTGATTACCATCTTTATATGGGATGCCATTGCTCCCGCACTCGAGTAACGTCTCTTAATGTCCTTTTCAAGGGACCTGTCGAGGATTTTTTCTATTACTCGAGGTATGCGAGGATTGAGGGATCTCACAGAGGGGTGCCTCTCCCGTGCAATCCTGAGGGCGGTGGAGGTAATGTCCATACCTTGAAAGGGCCGTACCCCCGTTAAGAGCACAAAAAGCACTGCCCCCAAAGAAAAAATGTCCGAAGCCGGAGATGTTTTCTTACCTGACACCTGTTCAGGTGACATATAGCCTGCTAAAGAAGAAAAATCAACATCTCTTGCTCTCATGACGGATAACGTGAACTGCGACATGCCGAAATTCTTCAACTTCACCCTTGTCTCGTTTTTATGCTTCAGTATATTTTCAGGCCTTATGTCTCCATGGACTACTCCGAATTCATGAGCGTAATCAAGGGCATCCAAGACCTGCTCGGCGATGTCAAGAACCGTCCTTACGCTCATAAGGCTGCCTTTCTCGGTGTTGTCTGACATGTCCTGCCAGTCGAGGTGTCCGCTTATTATGAAGAGCCGGCTCTCATGCATTCCGAAATCCTGAACAGCTTCTATCCCAGGGTGTCTCAAAAGGCTTATTTTCTGAAGGCTGTCCAGGAAATCGTATCCGGCATCCCTTTCTTTATCCCCGGCAATTTCAGTCAAATCCAGTGACAATAAAAAGAGATTCCGGTCATTGGACGGACCCCTGACCCTGTAAACGGTGCCGAGGGTGTTTGTCCCGATTTCCTCCACGATCTTGTAGATGCCTACGGAAGACTGCAGGGCCAGGACCTGTTTTGAATCAACGGACGGAAGGCCTTCTACGATTTCGGTCTGGCCCAACCGCATCTCGCTTTCTCCCTGTCTCAGTCTTGACATTCGCTTTTTGATGTCCCTGAACTCCCCGTCACCCTCATTTATGGATTCATAGACGGCAAGTGCCTTTGTGGGAAAGCCCTTTCCTTCATAGTCAAGTCCGAGGTTATAAAAAAGGCCCTTTACCATGGAATTATCAGGAGGGAGTCTGGAAAATTCCTCAAAGGCCAGGTCAAGCAGCCCTTCCCTCTGGTAGGATATTCCGAGTGACATTACCCTGTCATCGGACAGATCGGCGTTGGTAAACAGGGCACCACGCCCGGGGATAAAAACCGCTTTGAGCCGGATCAGGATCAAGCCGAAAAGCAGAAGAATCATGGAAGGGGTTATCTTGAGCCATATCTGGTAAAAATTTAGAACAAGTGCCCCTGATGCGACAAAAAGCGCCAGGAGAACCGCCGTTGCACCGGTCGCCGGAAAAATCCTCATTCCGGGAAGCACAAAGGAGAGGTAAAGACCGCAGAGGACCAGCATGCCCAGTTCCATCAGGTTTATCCATTGGGGCCTTTTGATAAATCTCTGATCCAGGATATTGGCGACCGAATTTGCTATGACCTCTACCCCGGGCGTGTTTTCTGAAAGAGGTGTTCGAAAAGTATCCCTGAAACGGCTGGGGGCTGCAGGACCGATAATTACTATCTTATCCCTGAACAGGCTCGTTCTGACCTGGTTTTTCAGGACCTTATCAAAACGGGTCCTGTGAAAGGCATCCTTTGCGCCGTTCCAGTTCATATAAGTACTCATATGACGGTCATTCACAGGCACTGAGAGGTTTCCCGCCGGGGAGCCCCTCAACTCGACAGCCTCGTCCAGGTGAAGGACCATTCCCTGGTCCTTCACCCCTTTAAAAAGCTTCACGATCGCAAGCGGAAAGGAAGGGAAGTAGGTTCCTTTTAGATAACCCAGCGCATGAACCTGGCGCCTTATGATGCCGTCCTGATCCGGGAAAAGGTTGATATGCCCCATTCCTGCCGCCACCTCCGCAATTGACGGCAATACCGGCCTGACCCTCGACAGCCAGGGAAAATCGGAATCAACCGCCTTGGTCTCAGAACCCTTGATCTCTTTGAATCCGAACCTGGCAATAAACTGAGGGACCCGCTGTTCACGATCCTTCTCAGCACCCTCAAAATAGACCGGAAGCACGACATTCCCCGCCTTTTCAATGGCGGCATAAAGCTTCGCATCATTGTCCAGACACGCACCGGCCTCGGAAAGGGACTTGTAAAAGGCAAGACCCGCTCCCTGCTGGCCAAGGCCCGATTTTTCAAACATATCCTTGAGACGCCTCAGGGCCTTCAATCCCGCCGTCTCTTCAGGTCCTGATATGGGTATATCCATAGCGATGACCTTTGCCCCGGCCAGGGCAAGGTTGCCGGTTGCCTTGGCCAGTATGTCTCTTGCCCATGGGAAAGGGCCTATTTCACTCAGATCATCCTGGGTTATCTCAACGATTTCAATAACCGGATTCGGCTCCTGCCTCGAGGCATATCTCATTCTCAGATCAAGGCTCTTCTGCTCAACCTCTTTCAAAAAACCAGGATACTTTATCTCGTATAAAGAGACGAACAAAAGCGTGATTACGATCCCTATCAGCCAGGCTGGAAAACGTTTAGTCTTTTTCATGGCAGGATCTCTTTACTCGATCTCCCCGAGGACTGAATAAGCGCATAATCTTTCATAAAGTGAAGGACCTATCCCTTTTATATCCAGGAGCTCCACCAGATCGCTGAAGCCTCCCCTCTGATCTCTGTTTTCTATTATCCGACCGGCCGTCTTGACGCCTATCCCTGGGATGGCGGTAAGCCCTGAAAGACCTTCCCGGTTTATGCACAGGGGGATTCCGAGGGTCACCCTGAAAAACGCGGACATCTGAGTCTCAGAAATTTTTTCTGTTTCGCCTGACCTTTCGTAGACCAGTCGTTTGCCCGATTTCCTTACCACCTCATCAACAGGAAGGACGCGACTTTCAACCGGACAGTCCGCACCCCCCCGAGTCAGGACAGCACCGATTGTCGGAGGATCTTTAAAGGAATAAACGCCGGGTGAGACGACATCACCGGAGATTTCAACGAAAAACCTTTGACCGGAAACGGTATCATCCGGTTCTATCGAGCTGAAAATCCGGGGGACCATGCCCATTGACAAAAGGAAAAGCAGCATGAGCAGCCCCCCGGCTTTCTTATCAAAGGTCCTCCTCTTTCTCATCGTCAAGCCCGAATACATTGTGAAGGACCCTCACGGCAAGCTCGGTATATTTTTCCTCTATGATGCAGGACACCTTTATTTCCGAGGTGCTTATCATCATTATGTTTATATTCTCCTTTGCCAGAGCGTCGAACATCTTCTTAGCCACCCCGGCGTGGCTTCTCATTCCGACACCTATTACGGAGACCTTTGCTATATCCTCATCGCCCATCACCTTGTGTGCATTGATCCGTTCCGCCACATCACTGACAAGTTTCATGGTCTTGTAAAAATCCGATTTGGGAACGGTAAAGGTGAGGTCGGTAAAACCATCCTCGCTCGTATTCTGAACTATCATGTCCACTACTATTCCCGATTCAAAGACCGGTTCAAATATCTTTGATGCGGTACCGGGCCTGTCAGGGACCTTCTTGATCGTAACCCTGGCCTCGTTTTTGTTATAGGCGACGCTGGACACCTGAACCTTTTCCATATCCTTTGTCTCTGTAACTACCATGGTACCCCTCTCTTCAGAAAAAGTTGATCTTACGTGTATAGGCACACCGAATTTTTTCGCAAATTCTACTGAACGTATATCGAGTACCTTCGCGCCAAGACTTGCCATTTCCAGCATCTCTTCATAAGAGATAAACTCCATCTTCCTTGCCTTGGGACAGATACTGGGATCCGTGGTAAAGACCCCGTCCACATCGGTGAATATCTCGCAGACCTCCGCATTAAGGATCGAAGCCAGCGCCACGGCCGTTGTATCAGACCCCCCTCTTCCGAGGGTAGTGATATCGCCATGTTCGTCCAGACCCTGAAAACCGGCTACGGCAATTATTTTACCCCGCTCCAGCTCATCCCTTATGCGCGCGGTCTCTATTCCCTGTATCCTTGCCTTGCCGTAGATGTCATTCGTACGTATCGGGGCCTGAAAGGCAAGCAGAGAACATGCATCATACCCCATGGACTTCAATGCCATAGCGAAAAGGGCCACGCTTACCTGCTCTCCCGTTGACATCAGCACATCCAGTTCACGCGGATCAGGGTCATCGGTCATCCCCCGGGCCAGTTTTATCAGTTCGTCCGTCTGCCCGGCCATGGCGGATAAGACCACCACCATCTTGTTACCTTTTTGATGATAACCGATGACCCTTTCCGCAACCGCTCTGATCTTTTCGATACTCCCTACTGAAGTTCCCCCATACTTTTGAACAATTATTCCCATAGACCTCTCGTCACGTCCTTTCTTTTTTTACAGAGATTAATCTCTTTCTATCCCCTCGATAAGGGTCATGGCCCTGGGATGAGACCCTGAAAACTTTATCTCTCTTTGCCTGTCTCCCATAAGAATAAGCTCCACCTTTAACCGGTGATCCGGAAGCAGCTCAGGCCATCTTTCAGCCCATTCCATGACAACCACACCATCCTGATAAAAAAACTCTTCAAGCCCGGCCGCCTCAAAATCCGCCAGAGACTCGAGCCTGTATGCATCTATGTGAAAAAGAGGGCATCGACCCTCATACTCATTCAAAAGAGAAAACGAAGGGCTTGTCACAACGGTGTTTCCAGACACCCCGAGGCCGAGCGCAACCCCTTTGGTAAAACGGGTCTTCCCGCTTCCAAGCTCACCGGCAAGGGCTATCACATCTCCTCCTGAAAGCCCGGAACCCAGCTTGATTCCCAGACTGATTGTCTCTTCTTCCGAATAGGTATTTAACTTGAGCAAGCGCCCTTGAGTCTCCATCTTCCCTAAATCATCCCTTGCAAAAACGGTCTTTAACGGCAAACCCCTTTCAGATTACCAGAGTCCTTATGATGTCGGCCTTTCCGATGACTCCCATGATGCTGTCGCCATCCAGTACCGGAATCGTGTAGACCTTTTTTTCCGTCATTATGGTCGCTATCTCATAGACGGGGGTCTTTTCATCAACACTCACGACATCCTTTGTGTAAAGCTCCTCTACCAGGGTGGCATTGAATCTTTTCAACTCCTTTTCAAACTTTTTGGAGCTTTCAAGGTAAAGGACCGCATCCAGTACCATAACCACGGTGGGTATATGGAGTTTCTTGTCCTTTCTTATAAGATCGCTTTCACAGATCACTCCTATGATTTTGCCGTCATCGTCAACAACGGGGACCCCGTTTATATGATTGGAATAAAGGATCCGGGCCAATTCCTTTATGGTGGTATCCCTTTTTACGGTGATGACATCGGTTGTCATTATGTCGCTTGCATTAAGCATTCAGATAGACCTCCGTATTCCATTACAGAAACCCTTGGCCTGGAAGCCGGGTTTAAAAACCGGTTTCGCCTCAACGGGTCGGGATAATCGTCCAAAATTGCGGAGCCGCCTTGCCCCCGGTCCATTCGGCCGGGATTCTTCACCTGTCAGGACAAGGCAAAGGCCCCCGAAAGCTATGAATCCCTTTCAAGGATCACCATTGCGGCCCCGTATTCCCCCTCATCGGAAAGGCTCAAATGGGTTCCCGTTATTTCGTTCCTGTCACAGATCTCGGCGCATACCCCATGAACCATGATCCCCGGTTTTCCACTCGGGTGGACAAAAATCTCTATGTCTTTCCACCTGACTCCTTTTCTCATTCCCAGCCCAAGGGCCTTTGAAAAGGCCTCTTTGGCGGCAAACCTCAGGGCAAAGGCGGAAAAGGGGCTTACCCTGCCGTAGCAATGCCTTGCTTCACCGGGGGTGTAAACCCTGTTGACGAATCTCTCACCCCACCTCACGACAGTCTTCTCAATCCTTTTTATGCGCACCAGATCTATGCCTGTACCGAAAATCATACCTGTCCTGATCTTTCTAAAAATTCTTAATCAATTCAAACATCTCCTTGACGGCCCTCTCAAATCCCACCATAACGGCCCTTGATACAATGCTGTGCCCTATACTGAATTCATCGATCTCCTTGAGGGATTCGAATCTCCTTATGTTTGTATAATTCAGCCCATGCCCTGCGTTTATTCCCATGTTAAGCCCGGCCGCGCATTTAACGGCATCTACAATACGCCTGAATCTCTCTTCGAATTGCGCCTCCGACCTCGCCTCGGAATAACTGCCGGTGTGTATCTCAACGACATCCGCCCCGCACCCGTGGGAGATCTCTACCAGGTTCGGATCAGGGTTCACAAAAAAGCTGACACGGATACCCTTTTCCTTCATCCGTTCCACTACCCCTGCATAATGGTCCTTTCCGGCAGCCACATCAAGTCCGCCTTCAGTAGTGAGTTCCTCCCTTCTTTCAGGAACCAGGGTGACCATGTCCGGCAATGTCCTGAGCGCAATTTCGACCACCTCCGGTTCGGCGGCCATTTCCATGTTGAGTTTTGTCTTTACCGTCTGCCTCAACAGACTCAGGTCCCTCTCCTTTACGTGACGCCTGTCTTCTCTCAGGTGGCAGGTAATCCCTTCCGCACCGCCAAGTTCGGCCAGGCCGGCGGCAAGCACCGGATCAGGCTGCACCCCGCCCCTTGCCTCCCTCAAGGTTGCCACATGGTCTATATTTACGGCCAGTTTCGCCATATTTCATTGCCTCCTTATAATTTCCGCCAGTCTCTTTTCTTCCCTTTCCATTCGATCCGCCTCCGAGTCCGATTTCTCATGATCAAAACCCAAGAGGTGAAGTATCCCATGAATGAGAAGACGATCTATTGCCTCGGAAAGGCCCTCGCCTGTCTGCTTTGCCTCCTTTGAGGCGGTCTCCACCGAGATAACGACATCTCCAAGCATCTCAGGGCAGACAGCAGGCCCACTCCCTTCTGTCATGGGAAACGCGAGGACATTGGTGGGGCCTTTTCTTCCGAGATACCTCTCGTTTAATTCGGCTATCCCGGCATCACCCGTAAAAAGGATGCTCAACTCCTTGTCGTCACAGGCCAAGTCTTTTAAGACTTTCTCCGCCTTCTTCCTTGTCTTCGCCTCGTTTTCCCCAGGAATCTCCTGCAGGTAACTTATCAGAACTTCCATTTAATCCCTTTTTGGCAGGCAATGCCTTTTCCACTGATTCGGGATATTCCACACGATGATGGAATATCCCGGTAAGTGTCTTGTTAAAGCTCTTTGCTATCTCATGGAGGTCCTTGAGAGTGAGTTCGCACTCATCGAGCTGACCGTCGGAAAAAACCCTGTTTATAATCTTCTGAACCATCCCCTGAACACGTGACGCGGTGGGATAGACAAGGGTCCTGGAGGCGGCCTCCGTCATATCGGCCAGCATGACCAGACCTGCTTCCTTGGTCTGGGGCTTGGGGCCCGGGTATCTGAAATCCTCCTCCTTTACTGCTGACACCTTTTTGTCCTTTTTTTCCGCCTGTTCCCTTGCCTTCTCATAAAAATAATATATCAGGCTGGTGCCGTGGTGCTGCCGGATAATATCGATCAGCTCCCTTCCCAGTTTATGTTTCCTGGCCATTTCAACGCCGTCCTTTACGTGGGAGATAAGGATCAGGCTGCTCATGGAAGGGGCCAGTTTTTCATGCCGGTTCAATCCGTCTATCTGATTTTCGATAAAATACCTCGGCTTTCCCACTTTGCCGATATCATGGTAGTAGGCGGCCACCCTTGCAAGAAGAGGATTGGCGTTTATGGCCTTTGCACTGGCCTCGACCATGTTGCCCACTATGATGCTGTGGTGGTAGGTCCCGGGCGCCTGAACCATTAGAGTTCTGAGGGGCTCCTGGTCCAGGCTTGCAAGTTCCAGAAGCTTTATGTCGGTTGTATACCCGAAGGCCATTTCAGCCAGCGGAAGCAACCCTGCAGCTGTAACTCCCACAAGCACTCCACCTGCAAAAGCCGATATCCCCGCGATAAGCGCCTCAACAGTGTAGAGGGAACCGCTCATGGCCTCGATGGACAAAGAAATCACCACGGCTACAAGGCTCACCTTTAGCCCGGTTTTGATGAATAATCCTCTCTCCCTGCAGTATCTGATGCCATGTGAGGCCACAATGGAAGTAACGAAGAAATATATAAACAGCTCCACCTGTCCACCTGCGGCCAGGGCGGACAGAACGCTTATGACCAGGGAGAAACTCGCCGCCACATTAATCCCCTGGAAGATGCAAATCAGCATGGCCCCGCTTGCCACCGGTACTGCGAAAAGCAACGCCCTGGTAGTAAGGAAGGGAAAGCCCCTGGCGATTTCATCGGAGATGATATCCGCTGCGATAAGCAGCAGAAAGGTCGCCAAAAGGGTAAGGGCGCTAAACAGCATATCCCTGACCCTTGAACTGGACGACCGGTCATTCATCAGCCCTGCCACATATATGGTAAAGAGAAGAAACCCTATCAGGATTCCCACTGCGGGCGCCCTGCCCGTCATATGCTTGCTATTAAGGATCTTGTACTGCTCGGTCAGCTTCAGCAGATGTTCAGGCGTAATCCTCTCCCCTTCACGCACAATCATTTCGCCTTTTTTGACCTTGAAATAGAAGGGGCTTACGGCTTTCTGGGCAAGATCCTTGCGCAGCTGGGTCTCCCTTTTGTTGAATGTCAGGTTGGGTCTTATCAGTTCCCCGGATAAATCAAGACAGATTGTCATATATCCGGGAAGGGCCTTGAGACCGGAAAGCCGGGCGGCACTATCACTGATGAATTTCTTTGCCTCGTTCACATCAAGAAAACCTTTGAGATCTTCAACCACCTTCTCTTTTTCCGTGCTTATGTCATGGAGGACTATGCCCTTTCTGCCCTGATTCAGGAGCATCTCTTTATTGCCCACTATACCCTTGCCCAGGGCTTGCGTTACCAGTAGTATGGCCGCCTCTTCCACCCTTTCGCTGAAAGATATGGCAAAAAGCCTTTCAAAAAGATCTGATTGCGGCTTTATGTCCAGGATCTCAAAAAAACGGGCCTCCATGGAATCCTTTTCCCCGGCTTTGAGTTTGCCTTTTTCAGGTTCCGGGGTTTTGTCCGTTTCCGACGGCACTTCAATATCCGCGGCATATTTCCTGCCCAGTTCAAAGGCCCCCTTTAACCTGACAGCCGCATCGGCTCCCTCACGATCAAAATCATAGACCGATATTACCGACTTTATCGCCTCTTCTCTGCCCTTTTCCGTAAGGTCCGAATCTTCAACAAGAAAATCCTGAGAGGCCTTTGTGTCCCTATCGGCTATGTCGCCCAGATTGTATAGCTTCGGACTTGCCAGTGTGTTGGGGTACATGAGCAGGGAAAAGAAAAGGGTCAATCCCAGAAGGATGTAGCAGTTCTTAGCCTCCGAACTGAACCAGAACCTGTTTTTTTCCGGAGTCTTTGAGGATCCCATGTCCCTTTCAAGGCGTTTGGAGGTCCTCGGCTTCTTTATATTCATGGCTTTTATCATACCGTTCATTCACACAAAACCTTAATCTCAAGGCCGGATCGGATAAAAAGGCATATCCGCACTGGCAAAAAGGGGCGAGCGATTAAATTGTACTCCAATCCCGGCCCTCTCAGCCGGAACCCCTTACTTTGAGTTGTGTATCTCCCTCTTGTTTTCCACCCTTTCAAAGGCATCAATAATTTCCTGCACCAAGGGGTGTCTTACTACATCTTCCCTTGAAAAATAGACAAACCTTATACCATCTATCCCTTTCAGAATCACCCCGGCTTCGACCAGTCCCGAGACCTTGTCTCCGGGCAGATCTGTCTGGGTTATATCCCCCGTGATTACCGCCTTGGAACTGAAACCGAGACGGGTAAGGAACATCTTCATCTGCTCATATGTTGCATTCTGAGCCTCATCCAGAATAACAAAGGAATCATTGAGAGTCCGTCCCCGCATAAATGCCAGAGGCGCGACCTCGATCACACCCTGCTGTATCAACGCCGAAGCGCTTTCAAAATCCATCATATCGTGAAGCGCGTCATAAAGAGGCCTCAGATAGGGATTTACCTTTTCGTAAAGATCACCGGGCAGGAAACCCAGTTTTTCACCGGCCTCTACAGCGGGCCTTGCAAGTACGACCCTGGATACCTCCTTTTTTAAAAGAGAGGAAACGGCCATTGCCATTGCAAGGTATGTCTTGCCTGTACCGGCCGGCCCGATGCCGAAAACCATATCAGCTGTTCTTATACTGTCTATGTATCTTTTCTGATTTACGGTCTTGGGGGCGATAGTCTTCTTCTTTGATGTTATGTAGACCTCGTCCCTGAATATTTCCTTCAGATCGGCTGAGATATCAGAACTCAGGATCCTTATGGCATATTCAAAATCATTGGAATATAGCGGATAACCGGCACCCAGCAGATTAGAAATCTGGCTCAGCACCTTCTCTGCCAGTTCAACCTCCCAGTCACCGCCCCTTATCGTTAGGGTGTTCCCCCTTAAATTCACCGAGACCTTGATCCTGTTTTCAAGGATTCCAAGGTTTCGGTTATGTTCACCGCAGAGGGTTCTCATCAAATCGTTGTCATCGAGTGAAAATTTTCTGCTTATAATCATATCTTGGCTGTTCATCATTACCTTCAATTTCAATTCCCCTGAGCCAGGATTCGGATCAAATCTTCCGGTCCGGCAGGCGCCTCGTTTTTTTCATCATTTTAAACATATTTTAAGAGAAAATGCCACCACACAGCCTTGTTTAAATTGTCAGGGCTCAACCCTTCGAAATTTCACGGCTCTCTTTAGGTTGGTATGGAACGGATTTGCCTGTTATTATAGGATAGAATATTGAAAGGTCTATTATCAAACCCCGATAATTTGAAAAAGAACCCGTCTCCGGCGCGGCCTGTTGTCAAAATCCAGCAAGACGATCTGCTGCCAGGTCCCGAGCAGCATCCTGCCTTCACTTACGGGAATATTCAGCGAAGGCCCTATAAGGGCGGCACGGACGTGTGAATACCCGTTTCCATCCCCCCATCTTTCATCATGCTCGTAATATATGTCAGAGGGCGCCAGTTTTTCTATGGCCTTTTTCAAATCATTAATCACGCCGCTTTCGTATTCAATCGTTGTAAGGGCGGCCGTGGAACCTGGGATGAAAAGCGACACGGAACCCTTTTCAACAGATGACCTTTCCACTTTATCGGCCACCTGAGAGGTAACATCCATTACATCCGTATGCCCTGTAGTGGAAAAAACAAGCTTATGTTGCTCGAAGACCATCCAATCTCCTCTATTCATAATTTTTCACACACAGGAAACAAAAAACACCTGCCGCCTTTGACAGATCTGTAAGCATACCGATAATCAGAAAAAATCGCTGAAGGATATCTATCACAGCACTATTTTTCATGCAAGCAAAAGCGATTTACCCGGCTCCGCCATCTCACCTGTGCCGGGAAGTCAAAATCCCAGGCCATGTTTAATTGCGCCTGAATCAACACCGTTCAGGAATACACGCCTACTGAAATATAAATCGTCTCATGCTTATGTTCATGAGCAACCCCATTGCAGCCATCGTCGAGACAAGAGAGGAACCTCCATAACTGAAAAGCACCAGAGGTATTCCCACAACCGGCAGCATTCCCGTAGCCATTGCCACATTTATTATCACCTGCCAGAAGATTATAGCCACAATACCCACGGCAAGTATGGATCCAAAGCGGTCCTTTGAGGTCTTCGCAATATTGAGCCCCCAGAGTATCAGAAACAGATATAGCAATAGAAGAACGATCGACCCGATAAATCCCCATTCCTCGGAAAATACGGAAAAGGCAAAATCCGTATGCTGCTCCGGCAAAAAATGCAGCCTCGTCTGTGTCCCCTTCATGAAGCCCTTGCCCAGAAACTGCCCCGAACCTATTGCTATCTTTGACTGATTGATATGATAACCTGAACCGAGAGGATCCATATCAGGCCTGAGAAAGGTAAGGATTCGCATCTTCTGGTAGTCTTTAAGATGAAGCCATATGAATGGGGCCAGGGATAAGGCCGAGCCCACCATTATGGCAAACGACTTCCAGTCCATCCTTACAAAGATTATGATGGAAACAGAAACCAGCACAAGCAGCAACGCGGTTCCAAGATCCGGTTCGTTAAGGATAAGCACGCCTGCCAGACCCACATAAATAAAAGGCTGCCAGAGGTCTCTCAGCCTGTATCCACCGATCTTCTGCTGCTCACTGAAAAACTTCGCAAGCAGGATAACTATGGATATTTTTGCCAGTTCCGAAGGTTGAAATGAGATAAATCCGAGATTAAGCCATCTTTGAGAGCCTGAGGTAATTTTTCCCACTACCAGGACCAGTATGAGTAACCCCAGACAGGTAAAAAAGATCGGAAAGGCAAAGCGTTCAAGGATAAAATAATTGAATGTGGTCATCATGAGAAAGACCGCAAAGCCGATCAGGAACCAGTAGATCTGTCTTATAAAAACCTGGGATCCTCCCACGCTTCTAATCGTGCTCGTGGCGCTGTAAAGGTTGAAGACGCTTATTCCGGCAAGAATAAGCAGCAAAAGGAGCAATACCCAGTCAAAATTCTGAATCAGTCTTCTATCAAACATCTGTTCCTCTAATTAGTTTCCATCCAGAAATGGATCATTTCTGGATGCTGCCTTCAGCCGTCAGCTATCAGTAAGTAGCCAGCAAATTGATATCTCAAGTGTTTTACTGACTGCTGAGAGCTGATTGCTGATAGCATGAGTCCGTAAATCTTGATTTATGGATGAGCACTGATTAATTTTTTAGCTTGGCAGCGGGTTCCCGGTTTCTTATACCTCTGTTTGCTTTACGCTCACGCAGATGGGGGCTCTTTGGCCTTACAGTCAGACTGTAAAATGCTCTCCCGCTTGAGCCCTTGAATCCTCATATATTTAGACAGCAGCCAAACTTATTCACGGATTTTCAACAAACAGCAACTTGCCTCTCATTTCCATAACGGCCGGAACAAGGAGTCGCGTTAAAATGGCGTGGTTTCTCCAAATAACCGGCGACAATAAGAAAAAAAATCTAGCCTGATTTATCCGGCTTGCCTAAATAGACCTGTATGACCTTTTTTGCAAGAGGGGCTGCGGCACTGCCCCCGTGGCCCCCGTGCTCGACTACAACCGCGACCGCGATCCTGGGTGATTCAAAAGGAGCGATTGCGACAAACCACCCATGATCTCTGAACCGACTCGGGATTTCTCCCTTCTCGCCAAGTATCTTTTCCTTTTCCAGGGTAACTACCTGTGCCGTTCCGGTCTTTCCGGCAACCGTTATACCATCTATCCTTGCCTTTCCGCCTGTTCCATGAGGTTCATTTACAACCCCGGCCAGGGCCTTTTTTACAATCTCCAGGTTCGCTTTCGAAACCCCCACCTTGCCTCTTACCTCAGGAGAAAACTCATAAATCTTGTGCCCTTCATCCTTTCCCGCCCAAAGGGTTACCTGCGGTCTGTAGAGAACCCCGCCGTTGAAAACGGCGGAAATCATTGAGGCCATCTGGATCGGCGTGACAAGCAGGAAGCTCTGTCCGATTGAAAGAGACACGGTCTCTCCGCCCTGCCACGGCACACCCATCCTCTTTAATTTCCACTCACTCGTCGGTACAAGCCCGCCCTTTTCATGTGCGGGATCAAACCCCGTAGGTCTTCCAAGCCCGAAGTCTTTTGCATAACGGGCAAGCCGGTCCACGCCCAATCTCATCCCCAGTCTGTAAAAATACACATCACACGATTCAACGATGGCCTTATGCAGCTTTACCTTGCCATGTCCATATTTCTTCCAGCAATGGTATTTCCCCCTGCCCAGGCTGAAGTTCCCATTGCAGAACAACTCCTCTTCAGGATCTATAACCCCCTCTTCAAGTCCTGCAAGGGCGACGACGATCTTAAAGATAGACCCGGGCGGATACTGACCTGTAAGGCCCCTGTTGTGAAGAGGAAAATCTTTTGAGGAAACTATTTTTTGCCATTCCTCTCTGTCGATTCCACCTATGAAGATGTTGGGATCAAAGGATGGGCTGCTGGCAAGGGCCAGGATTTGGCCGTTGGCCGGATCAATCGCCACCAACGCTCCCTTGAGTCCCGAAAGCGCCTCTTCTGCGGTCTGCTGTAACTCCCTGTCTATTGTAAGGCATATATTCATGCCTGCGACAGCCGCTTTCCTCGATATTACACCTATTGTGCGGCCGGACGCATCCACTTCCACCTGTTCCCCTCCGCGCGTCCCGCTCAGCTGCTTCTGCCACTTAAGCTCGGTTCCTGCTTTTCCTACCAGATCTCCGCTCTTGCTTCCGCTATACCTTCTGCTTCTGAGCTGCGTCTCGCTTATTTCACCCAAATACCCAAGCAGATGCGCACCCAGCCTCCCGTAGGAATAATGTCTTCTCGGTTTTACCCGTATCACTACCCCGGGCAGATTGAACCGGTGGGTCTCTATAGAGGCCAGTTCGTTTCTGTCGATATCCATTCCCAGGCAAACGGCCTTGAAAGGATAGCTCCTTGAAGCCTTTTCCATTCTTTTAGCCGCTTTTTCGTAATCGATGGAAACATGCCTCCTGAGACTGTCAAAAAGGCCGTCAATGTCATCGACATCCTCAGGGATCGCGTATAAATCAAAGGATGGGCGGTTTTTGACAAGCGTATCGCCGTTTCGGTCAAGGATAAGACCCCTGAAAGGAGGCAGATCCTGCAAACGAATCCTGTTGTCTTCAGATTTATTTCTGTAATGGGACCCGTTCAGTACCTGAAGGAACCAGAGTCTCATAATCAGAAAGGCAAAAAGGATTATGACAAAGATGGTAACCCTTTTTAGCTGTTTATTAAATATCTCGACTAATTGCGGATCAAAATTTGATTTCTTCAAAAAAAATCCTCTTATAAAAAACCGGCCTGATACGGCAGTGGTTTAGACTATCTTGGGCATGATGGTTGATCATCCGGATTTTACAATTCAGCACAGCATAAGTAAACAATCATGGCTAAGGAGCGAAATGTTCTCAAAAAACAAAAAGGCCGGGCTTCAGGATGCCTGAAGTGGACCAAGGAGGCTGCAATGCCTGATTCAAGAAGATACTCCTGCTTCTAAAAAAGATGGAGCGATTCCACAATTTCAGGGGATAAAAGCAGCCAAGGGGAATAAAACCGTAAGAATCGGGGGATTGGCTTAATTTAATTTATGTACCGTTTCTGTTTCCCAGCGGACCTTCAAATGCCTGTTCAAATATGAAAAATACGGCAGGTGCAATTAGCCCGCTAAACAGGGCGGATATAACTGAAGCCCAGAGCAATGAAGAAGGGGAAAAAGGGTCGATGGAAAAAAAATAAACAGCCCCAAAAAAGAAAGACCTTTTAAGCAATACCGCCAGTGTTATTAATATTATCTGGCCCTTGGGGTCACGAAGGTTGAAAAAACGGCACCCCAAAAGAATTCCGGCACAGACAATCATGTAAAGGAACGCGAAAAGCCCTTTGAAACCTACCGAAAAGACATCGACTATGATTCCCTGACCCAGGGCGAATGCAACGGCGGGGGTCCGGCCGTAGTAAAGGAAAAGATAGACGATTAGGATGGTCAAAAGGTCCGGGCCGTACGCTCCGCCTCCCAGCAAGTTTTTCAGATCCCCATGGACGAGTGTAAAGACCAGTCCGACAATCCATGCCAGCAGATAAAAGGTTACTTTCCGGCTGTTTGCTCGCTCGTCGATATTATCTCCTTCAGAACTATTACAACTTCCTCAAGTTTTGAAAAATCAACTGCAGGCCTTACTTGTATTTCTTTGAAAAGTTTATCAGGCAGGACATTTAAGCTTGAAACACGGCCCACGGGCAACCCTTTGGGATAGACCCCCCCCAGGCTTGAAGTTATGATGCTGTCTCCCTTGATTACATCGCTTGATTTCACGACGTATTCCATCTTGCAGATCTCTGAAGAACGCCCTTTTACCATGCCCCTGTCCCTTGAGCGTTCCACAAGACAGTCGACAGAGCTGTTCTGGTCGATGATAAGCAATACCTTGGAATAATTGAGAGACACGGAAACTATCCTCCCCACAACACCAGAGGCATTGACCACCGGCATATCGACCTTTACTCCGTCACTTCTGCCCCTGTCGATTATCACCGATTTGAACCAACCTGTCGGATCTCTCCCCACGACTTGTGCCGCCAGAACCGGAAGCTCGATTGCCTGTCTTACCTTGAGAAGTGCCTGAAGTCTCTCCTGCGCCGCCACGATTTCCTTATACCTCAGGTTCTGCATCCTCAAGCTGTCTATCGCTTCTTTGAGTAGCCTGTTTTCCTCCCTGACATTTACAAGATAGAAATAATCGTTCCATATCCCTCCGACAAAATTAACTGCCCGGGTTATAATTTTCTGAATAGGGGCTGTAATCTCTACAAGGGCCTGCTCGAATGGGTTCCAGCTCGACTTACGACCGGCATTGGATGAAAGGAGAAAAAGGACTAATCCAATAATCAGTAAAAATATCCAGAATTTTCGGAAACCTAAAATTCCTTTTAACAATATTACCTAGCCCCGTTTCTATCATTGATTATCCCTTGGGACCGAGACAGCAGGATAAATTGAACAACAGCAAAATGGAAAACAAAAAAAAGACCGTCAACAAACATATCAGACATCTGCCTACATTACCGAAACCTCTTTGAGAATTGAAATATTGTCAAGCGCCTTTCCGGAACCGATTGCAACGGCCGATAAGGGATCCTCTGCAATGGTTATAGGAAGCTTTGTCTCCTCCCGTAAAAGCGTATCCAAACGCCTCAGCAGGCTTCCTCCTCCGGTAAGGACTATCCCCCGATCCACGATATCGGCAGCCAGCTCAGGCGGCGTCTGCTCCAAGG
>Ga0272442_10001362_pt1 | contig 37388 bp, 50 predicted proteins | sample SSMForm2O_FD_200262 | JGI IMG/M metagenome (GOLD analysis project Ga0272442, IMG submission 200262) | Marine sediment archaeal communities from Little Sippewissett salt marsh, Falmouth, MA, United States - SSM-Form-2O | ecosystem: Environmental > Aquatic > Marine > Wetlands > Sediment ... | reverse complement strand
TATGATGGAACATTTGCTATTTATACAGAAGAAGCAGCGGGGGGAGGCACACCACCATCTATATCTATATCAATCACTTCTTATGTTCAAACAGTTGGTTTCATAGCATTACTTGGTGCATGTTTCTCAAGTATTAAATATGGAATGGTAATCGGATGGTTTTAAATGCTAAAGGACAAGAGAACAAAGACACTAAAAACATTCTCATAGTGGTAATTATAACAGGTATAGCAATAATAGCTTTGATACTATGTTTTACGGTTGACATCGGGGTTTTATATGAGGTTTCTCAGCATCCTGAGTATTTTTATGTATCAGAAGTAATTGGTCTGAGTATGTATCCACAGGTCTATACTGGTGATATGTTCATAGTTCAAACAGTTGACCATCCAGGTTTCATGGTAGACATCGGGGATATACTTATTTTTGGTAATGGGAATAATGCTATTGGTCATAGGGTTCTGGAGATACATCCTGATTATTATGTTACAAGAGGGGATAATAATGGAGCGGGGGAGATGGTTTATCCATCTCAGGTCATTGGGAAAGTAGTAAAAACAATAGATAGATACAATCCTATTGGGCAATATATGTTTAACTTGGTGGCTGATTAAAAATGGATGAAAAAAATCTATATGAAACAGTTTTGATAGGAGCTGTTGCCCTGGTATTATTGTTTATTTTGACTCCTGGATTGTTCATTGATTGGCTTGCTTATGAGTTTTTATCTAAAGCAGTAGCGTTCTTCTTCATTATTCCTATTGCTTATGCTATTATTCATTTGAAGGCACCACATGAAATAATTGTAGTGGTGGGAGTCGGTAGCCTAATCTATGTATTGTATGCTTATATTCTATGTCTTACGTTTCGTGAGGGTTTTGAGATAATCCTTCAGACGGTTGTTGAAATAGTATTTATCTCTATGGTTATTCAGCTTTCTAAGAGTTGGATGGAGAAACGTATCCCGCCATAGTTTTATATCTATTTAAAACATTTAGTTGTTCGAGGAATATCACATGGAAAAAGGTAGAATTGTTACAATCATAGGATTTATATTTCTTTTTTTGATGTTACTAATAGTCTTTTCAAGTCTTGTATCAGCAGATACAATACTTGTTGATGATGATGCAGACCCTGGTTGGTATGATGAGTCACATGTAAAAACTATTCACGAAGGAATAAATAATGCATCTGACGGTGACTCAGTATATGTATATAATGGAACATATCACGAAACTATTGTTGTAAACAAGACGAACTTAGTATTAGAAGGAGAAAATAGAAATACTACTATTATTAGTGCTTCTGGGATAAATAATAAAAATGCTGTTAGTATAACAAATGCTTCTATAGATATTAAAAACTTTACTGTTCAAGATGTTCCTATTGCTACTGATTATTATGGAATACGATGCACTGGTAATACTGCTACTATTGATAGTTGCATATTACAAAATAATTCAAACAACATTGGTCTTTACGGTGATGATAATGTTGTTAACAATTGTATTTTGAATTGTAGCCATTCAAGTAGTTTATGTGGTATTAGCATACTGATTTCTCAAGTAACTAATTTTATTATAACAAATAATGTTATTTCAGATGCTTATCTTGAAGGTATAAGAATTGGTCATACAGATGGTACTGGTGTAATAGAACATAACACGATACAAAATACTCGTCTTTCTGCGATATATATTATTAATCCTCTTGTTTCGCCTTCTTCATCTATAATTTATATTCAAAACAATAATTTTACTGGTTCTACTTCAAGAGATATTATTACTCTACAGGACTCTGAGATTAATCAAATTTTTATTAGATATAATAATTTTTATGATATAACCTGTACTGATGTAGGTATGATTTATGCTAATTGGGATAATGGGGATATAGATGTAAGTTACAATAATGTATCGAATTGTAATAAATATTTTTGGTATTCCCCAGGTCTTAATAGTGGCTTTGATTATAATCTTCATCATAACAATATAACTGATTCTTATGGGGGATTCAGAGCTTATACTAGTAGTCGTGACCTTACTATTTATAGTAATAGAATCACAGGTAGTACAACATATGGAATACAAATACAACACGATACATATGGTGGGATATTGATATATGATAATTATCTTGATAATACATTTAATGTTTATGATTCAACAACAGGAAAAGTTACTTGGAATATTTCTAAGACACTTGGTACTAATATTGTCAATGGTCCTTATCTTGGTGGTAATTACTGGTCTGATTATGGGAGTATCGGTACTGATAATGATGGTGATGGGCTGGGTGATATACCATATCCTATATTAGGAGGAAGCAACCAAGATGAGCTTCCTCTCTTTCCTTTTTCAGATGTGAGTTATGTTGATGATGATGCAGACCCTGGTTGGTATGATGAGTCGCATGTGAAAACAATAGCAGAAGGAATAACTAATGTATCTATTGGTGGTACTGTTTATGTTTATTCAGGTGAGTATGCTGAAACTGTTGATATTGCTAAAAAAATTAATTTAACAGGTCAAGATTGGGATAGTACAATAATAGAAGGACCTGGTAATCCACTTGTAGATATAAATGTAGATGATGTTGTTATTAGAAACATTAAAATAGAAAGTGCAACTAAAGGGATTTATTCAAACGCTGGAATGGATAATATTATAATTATAGGATGTAAATTTATAGGGAACGGAATTGGGATATATTTGCAGGAGAGTACCAATTTCAATATTTCATGTTGTAATTTTACAGATAATGACCGAGGTGCTTATTTATATGAGTCGACTGGTAATAGTGAAGTTTTTGAGTGTATTTTTTATGACCAAACAATTACAGATATTTATACTCATTGGGGTAATAGTGTTGTTATAACATCAAATGAATTTTATAGTAGTAACACCAATGTTGTTGGTGTGAAAATATATTATACAGATGATTGTATTGTTTCAGAGAATATGTTTCTAGGTGGTAGCTTGGCTATTGGTATGGATGTTAGTCCTACTGCCCATCGTAACATAATACATACAAATTATTTCATTAATTTATCGTATGGTATTAAATTTTCGTGGGCGGGCAATCCAGAAGATAATGTTGTTTATAATAATTACTTTAGTGGAAATACAAATAATGTTTATGAGGAACTAGGTTCTGGAGATGAAAAGACGAAGCAGATATGGAATATTTCAAAGACACTAGGGACAAACATTATAGGCGGTCCTTATCTTGGTGGTAATTATTGGTCTGATTATACAGGGCTTGATACTGATGGTGATGGGCTTGGTGATACTGAAGTCCCTCATAATGATGGTGGTCATATATCACAAGAATATTCAATCCCAGGGATACCTGAATATAATGGGTCATCTGTTATTCTGTATCCATCTGGTGATTTTTTTGTTGAATGGCAAACTACAGATGAGGGCGGTGGTCCTGATGGAGATGCGACATATATATATGCTGATGGTACAGGGGATGAGCCTGATACAGGGGATGAGCCTGATACAATGTTTTTTGATTTGGAAGATATAGATAGTGAAAAAACCATTGAGAAAATAAAACTCAGTGGGTCTTTAAAATGCACTGATGAAGAATCGATATTTTTATTGCTTGGAGACAGTGAAGGTGAAGATGGAGAATATGACGAATATTTTCCAGATGATGAATGGCAGACATATGAATTATCAGAAGAGTGGCTAGAAGTAGATTGGGATGGTAATCCTTGGACAGAGGAAACAATAAATGATATGGTCGCTGGTGTGGCAGTATTTGCAGGTGATGGTGGAGGAGAAACAGGATATTGCACTGCGTTATGGGTAACTATTGAATATGATGATGCTAGTCAAACTGTAATTGTTCCAACTGCTGATGCTATGAATATGGGTTTTAATGCAAAAACCGAAGATGAAGGTTTCTTTTTTGAAGAGATAAATGATTTTGGAAGTGGGCTTCATTACACTCAGTTAATAGACAATGATAATGATACATATGTTTACGATGAATCTGATGATTTTCATTTTGATGCTTTTTATATTTCAAATCTTGGTGAATATCAATATCCTTATAGTTTAACAATAAATGGATATTTCAGAAGAACAGCTGATGAAACCATTTATTTTATTATAGGTAATGAAAGTGATGCTGATATATCACCTGGGTTTACAGCAACCAGTGATTGGGCATTATATAGTTATGAATGGTCAATAAATCCTTTGACAGAAACATATTGGACACAGGATGACATTAACGAACTTATAATCGGTGTAGCCTTAGATGATGGTGATGGTCCTACTGGTTATTGTTCAGAATTATGGGTTGAAATATTATTAGCAGACCCAGTGATAACCGGTGGTGATTGTTTACCACTTGTATTCCTACTAGAAATCAATGCTGATTTCTATTATAGCCCAAATAATCCTGCTCCTAATCAGAATATTTATTTTTATGACCGGAGCACCGGTAGCCCAGATACATGGAGTTGGAATTTTGGTGATGGAACTACAGCTGTTGGTAAAAACCAGAACCATCAATATAACGATGAAGGAGTCTATGCTGTGACACTAAAAATAAGTAAACTAGGCATACTATTCGATAGCATTACAAAAACAGTTCGAGTAGAATACGAAACAATTAATAACCCAGTTATTCCACCATTAAAGCCACCAAACTATCTCTTTGGATATACGATGCAGGAGATTTATAGCATAGTAAAAGGAGACAAACTTAAAACTAGCAATTCACATATAAAAATCGTTGTAATGGACTCAGGGCTCTACCCACGAACATATGAAAATACATCTCTCTTAAACATCCAGCGTATGTACCATCCAAGCTACAACGATGGGCTAGACTATTTTGGTCATGGAACCTTTGTAAACTATGAGATAGCCTATCTGTTGCAACTATTGGTTCCTAACTCTGAGCAGATAAGCTATAAAGCATTTGGAAATACTGGTGAATCAACACCTGAAATATTTTTAGAATCTCTTGACCATATAAAACAGCTTAATCCTGATGTAGTAAGTATCTCAGCAGGAGCATTTGGAAACCCATCTGATGTCTATTCAAAGAAGATACAGGAACTGCATAGCCAAGGAATCATCGTAATCTGTGCAGGTGGAAACTATGGACCAGCAAGCTCAACTATTATAAGCCCTGCATGTAGCCCAGATACACTAGCTATAGGTGCATCAGACCCAGTTATGACTGTGCTAGACCCATCTGATGACATTATCTGTGTTTGGAGTAGCCGTGGACCAGTAACTGGTATCGATGAGATAAAGCCTGACATCACAGCACCAGGAGAAAGCATACGTGGACCATGGCTAAACATGGAAAAAGTAGCATCTGGAACCAGTCTGAGTACACCAGTGATAAGCGGTGGAACCGCAGTAATAGTAGCAGAGCATAAAGGTTTAATAGACCTAGTTAAAATATTCTGGTTCTGGAACAAAGGAGTAATCCCTGATGCATATGAGGATGCAGTAGAGAAAAGCTGTATTGTTAAGGGAGACCAGTATAGCTGGGGGGCTGGTCTTATACAGCTAGACCAAATATCAGGTCATTTCTACTGGAACCTAATAATACTCTTGTTGATACCAATAATCCTCATCTGTTTAATAATCTCAGCTGTAATTGTTTACTGGAAACGAGACAGAATCAGAGAATATGTTTTCCCATAAACTCACATGTTCCCTTTTTATCAAACAATCTTTAAATATATGTTTGGCAATACTTTATTTTGATAAATATGTTTAAGAAACTAGCAATATTTTTAATTTCAATGCTAATGGTACTTTCTTTTATACCTATGAATGCAGGTGCTGACCAGACAAGTGATACTTTTGACATAACCGTTACTGGTGAATATCTCTGGATTGATATTACTAATGCAAGTTGGGCAATTGGTACAGTAGCAATGAGTTCTAGTCATTGGACTAATGAGACCGGTATTACTTTTATCGCTGATATGGACAATACTACGGTTACTGCTGACCTGAAACTACAGATAACAAATGATGGAGCTGACTGGGCTGCTACAACAACTGGTAATGCACCCGCTGCTGATACATATCGTCTTAATAATAGTATTGATACATGGGGAAACGAAAACGAGACGCTTGTTGCTTCAGCGACAACGATAAGTGCTAGTATAGCTGCTGGTAACAATGAGACTTTTGACCTACGATTCGATGCACCAACAGCTACAACTGTTGCTACACAGCAATCAATCACAGTTACAGCATCAGTAGTTAAAAGCTAGGGAAAAAATTATAAAACTATATTTTATTCTCATTTCCAATGAAAAGAAACAAGATAATTCCTTATTTAGTTTTCATCTTTATGCTTTTTACCTCACTTAGTAACCTTTCTATAATTACAAATGTTTCTGCTGACCCCCCCATTGGTGATGAACCTGTTGTTCCTGAGCCATATCTTTATGAAGAATTTATAGCACCACCTAATAGTTTTGGTATGGGTGATACTACTTTTAAAGATGTAAATATCAGTTTTTATCGTAGTTGGCTTAATACTACTGTGGTTTGGAGTTTACAAAAGAGTGTTGATAATATTCATTGGCTAGATTGCAGTAAACTACTTGTTGTTGTGAAGGATTGGGATGCTATTAATCTTTCTGAGAAACATACATTATCTTGGGTTAGTGATGAGAACGCATACTATCAACTATTGCTTAAGACGGATGATGTAAAGAGTTATCAGGATAAAAGCATTAGTGCTAAAGATGCTGAAGATAAAATATTACTAAATTTTAGTATCACTGAATCTGAGGATTACAATATCTATTATGATTGGAGTGATTATAAGAATAGTGCTGAGTATGGTAAGACTGCTATGGTTAAGGATGTAATATCTATTAGCCATAAGCAAACGTTTAACTGGCGTGTTTATACAAGTGTTAAAATGGGTAAATGGGAAAAAATGGTTATTGACCCTGAATTTGGTTATTCTTCTGAGGGGACTGGTACTGCAATACTTTCATATAATAATGGTCTTGGTACTTTATCTGAATATTATCGTGGTCTTAGAGCTTCTCCTGCTAGTAATGGTTATGTTTATGAAATCAAAGCATGTATGAGAATGAGTGCTGCACAATATGAAACTTATACTAAAGTAGCTTTATATGAAACAGATGGAACTCTTTTAGGTGTTTCAACTGATGCAGAACTTGTAAGTGGTAATAGTTGGACATGGTATAATTTTACTATGGAAAATATAGAAGTTGTATCTACCGATAGTTATGATATAGTTGCACTTGGAGATGCTGATGAAGCATATGAAATATGTTATTTAGCGACCAAAACTCGTGCAACTGGTGAAACATATGTTTATTCGCCTGACCAATACCCTGAATATCCAACTTTTGATAACCCTGTATCATTAGCTACAATTTCTAATACTGCTTCAAGCATTTATTGTTTATATAATGAAGGTAGTCCTTCTACTAATAATGCTCCAACAATTACAAATCCTGTGCCTGCAAACAACTCTATAAATAATATATTGACACCTAACACTAATATTACTACAAATGATATTGATGCTGATACAATGAATCTCAGTTGGTATTCAGATTTCACCGAGGATGCTAGTTTTACACCATCATATGTCAATAGTAGTAAATCACTTTATGCTACCAGGATGCCACATGAACGTAGTCGTTTTTATGCGAATGGTAGTTTCTGGTTTTTCTCTGGTCAGTATCTTGGCACGGATGGTAGTGATAATAAAATTGTGTATCATACTTCGACCGATGGCGTCTCATGGTCAGGTGCTACTGTGATAAGAGATTCTTTTTATAACCCTCAAGAATACGGCAGTAATGGTCTTGCTGGTTTCAGTATATGGCTGGAAGAAGATAAGGATGATATACATTACAGCTATGCACAAAGTACTGAATTAAGTTATAGAAAAGGGCATCTTTGTGCTAATGGTACTATTACTTGGTATGCTGATGAACAAAGTTTAGGTGGTTCTTTTCTTTTTCATTCTCATATTTCTTTGAATAGTAGTGGTTATCCCTGGATTTGGGTTCTCAAACAAGGGCTTCCAGAGAACATTTATATATATAATTCATCAACTAATGATGGGACTTGGACTGATACGTCTGGTTCAGGTAATCAAGTTGATTTTTTGCATGAAAGTTGGCAGGGAATGGTAGTTCCTTTACCTGATGATAAGATGATTGCGGTTACTTGTAAACAAGAAAATAAAATATCTGGGAGAGTTTGGAATGGCACAGCTTGGGAAAGTGAGTTTAATCTTTCTAGTGGTGTTCTTTCCAATGAGCTATTTGCTGACGATTTTTCGATGCTTTCTTTTGATGAGCATTTATTTTTTCTTTATAGAGAATATATAACTGACCAGTTACGTTTCCGTCATATAAATACTACTGACTGGTCTATGGATAATGAGATATATATTACTGCGAATATACCTGATAATGCCTACGGTGTATTGAGTTATGATAGGAATAAAAAATACGTTTACTGTATTTGGGAAAGTCAGAATAATATTTATTACCGTAGAGTAAGCGGTGTTAATTTTACGACAATGGAAGATACGGTTGAATGGATTAGCTGGGATAATCTTTATGAGGGAAGGTTAAGTGTTTCTTGGGCTGATTATGATGATAGAATTGTTATCGGTTTTATGAATACCACAGTAGATGATTATAATGATATTTATATGGCTTATATTAATACTACTGACTGGACATTATATGGTACAGAACATGATGTTAACAACGGTTCATATGAAAAAGAGTACACAGATGCAACACTTTATGGTGTGAGGTATAGATGGAAGGTTCACTCGGACGATGGAACAGATAACATCTCTGAAATATACTATTTCACTACAACGGATTTTGAACCAGAAGCTCCCAGTTCTTTTACAGCCACAGCGTTTTCTATTAGCCAAATCAATTTAACTTGGACAGATGGAGTAGGTGTTGACAGCACACGGGTTGAATGGAGTGCGGATGCTGATGAGACTTGGGATGTCGGTAATCATACTCTTCTATATAATGATTCAGCAGAACATTATGAACATACAGGTTTAGACCAAGATGAGGATTATTTTTATAAAGCATGGTCATGGAATAGTACACAGGGTGTTTGGAGTGAGGGCACTACAGATGATGCAACAACTCTTACTAATTACCCGTCAACAGTTACATCTCCATATCCTGCAAACCAGAGTATTGATGTTATTATTAATCCAACTTTGAATATCACAGTAAACGATGCTGATGGAGATACTATGGATGTTACCTTTGCATCTAATTATAGTAATAGCGTTGATTGGGTGAATTATCAGACAAATAGTACAGTTGGCAATGGTAGTTATAGTTGGGTTTTTACTGGTGCAAATACTGGTACTACAACCTATTACTGGAAGGTTTATTGTAGTGATGGAACAACCAATGTAAGTGAGACATATCATTTTACAACAGCGACAAACTTTACAAATGGTGATGGTAGTGAAGGAGACCCATATCAAATTACTAACTGTGAGGAGTTGAATTGGACTAGAGACAACTTAACGGCTTATTATATTCTAATGAACGACATCGATATGGCAGATTGCGATGTCACAAATTGGAATGGCGGTAAAGGGTTTATACCGATTTATGGAACAGAGTGGATTTTTGATGAAGAATGGGAGTTAGAAAAGACTCCCTTTGCTGGTAGTTTTAATGGTAATAATAATACAATTAGTAATCTGTTTATAAATGATTCTGGAGGTCATGGTCTTGGTCTTTTCCATATAATTAATAACGGTGATAGTGAGGATTATCCAGATGATGATGCTATAGGTATTGTTAAAAACTTAGGGTTAACAGATATTAATATAACAGGAAACGGTAGTTCTGTTGGCGGTATCGTTGGTGTTAGTTACGGCAATATTAGTGAATGTTACACAACAGGTGTTGTAGATGGCTGGAGTGATGTCGGTGGGTTAGTAGGAGTTGTTTATACTGGTAATATTACTAATTGTTATTCAAGAGCCGATATAACAGGTACAGTTGCTAATTCAGAGATAGGTGGTCTTCTTGGCGACTGGTTCGATTTGTTTCCTATAAATGTTACAAATTGTTATAGCACTGGTCTAGTAACGACTACTTCTCTTTCTGGTGGTCTTATAGGCAATGATGATGGTGGTGGTAATATTATTAATTGTTACTGGGATAACGAAACATCAGGACAAGAAACAAGCGATGGTGGAACAAGACGCACAACTGCACAGATGACATATGATTATGTGGATTATGACCCGCCAGAAGCTGGATTATATGAGGATTGGGATTTAGATACAAATGCAAGCGGTAGCAGTATCTGGGTGCATGATGATACAGGACAAAATGATGGTTACCCAGTTTTTAGATGGCAATATATAGAAGCACCAAACACCGCCCCAACAATAGCAGGTGAGATACCAGCAAATACATCTACAGATATAAGCCTGACACCTACCTGTAATGTAACTGTGAACGATGCAGATGGAGATACTATGGATGTTACCTTTGCAAGTAATTATAGCGGGTTTGCTTTTGAATCATTAGATACTCACTATGCTGGCTCATATTATAGCGGGATTTGGAGTGATGGTAATTATATATATGTTGCTTGCTATGCTGATGGTATTCGTGCTTATAGTTTTGATGAAAATAGCACTGAAAAGGTTTGGCTAAAGGATACTCAAGATGATGGAGGAAATTATAATACTGTTTGGGGTGATGGTACATATATATATGCAGCATGTGGTAGTGATGGTATTCGTGCTTATACATTTAACGAAAATAGTACCGAGAAATTTTGGCTAAAGGATACTCAAGATGATACTGGTGTTTACGAAGATGTTTTTGGAGACGAAAATTATATTTATGTTGGTGTTGGTTATAGTGGCATTTATGCATATTCATTTGATGGTAATAGTTTTACATTAGAAGGTTCTCAAGACGATGGAGGCATATATCGTGGTATCTATGCTGATGGTACTTATATTTATACTTGTAGAGTAGGTGACGGTATCTCTGCCTATACATTTGATGGAGCAGATTTTGCACTAAGGGATACACAAGATGATGGTGGAACGTATGAAGATGCATGGGGTGATGGTACATATATTTATACAGTAAATGGTTATAGTGGGATTTATGCATATACTTATGATGGAGACGATTTTGTATTAAAAGATACGGATTATACTGAAGATGGTGTTGGCGATGAAGATGATTATTTAGATGTTTGGGGGGATAATTATTTTATATATACTGCAAGTGCGGATGGTGTGATTTGTGCTTATAGTTTTGATGGTACTACTCTTACGCTAATTGGGCAGAGCGAAAGTTCACACTATCTGGGGATATGGGCTGATGTTAATTATATTTATGTAGGGTGTGACTATTTAGGCATTCAATCATATAAATTTACAGATTGGGTGAATTATCAGACAAATAGTACAGTTGGCAATGGTAGTTATAGTTGGAGTTTTACTGGTGCAAACGTTGGTACTACAACATATTGGTGGAAGGTTTATTGTGATGACGGAACAGAGAATGTCAGTGAATGGTACTATTTTACAACGTTAGATTTTTTATGGATTGATATTACTAATACTAGCTGGAGTCTCGGAAATGTTGTAATGGGGGCATCCATCTATACCAATGAAACAAGTAAGACTTTTATCGCTGATATGGATAATACAACTGTTAACACAGACCTTAAACTTCAGATAACAAATGATGGAAATACATGGAACGCTGCAACTTCAGGTAATTCTCCCGCATCAAACATCTATCGGTTGAATGCGAGTATTGATACATGGCTTAACCAATTTCAGATTGTTACAACATCAGCAACGACCATCTCAGCAGACACTACAGCAGGACAAAATGAGACTTTTGACCTACGATTCGATGCACCAACATCATCAACCACAGGTAGCTTACAGACCATTGCAACAACTGCGACTTTGGTGAAGCATTAAATATTGGGTGTTATATATATGTATGAGGTAAACATATGATAAAACAATTTCCAATTATCATATTAATATTAGTTTTATCTACACTGATGGTGTCTAATGTATCTGCATCAACAGGTTTCGGACCAGCAGAAATCTATACAAGCAACCAGCGTGATACACTAATAATAGGTAATGTAACAATTATCAATGGAGATGATGTAGCTAAATATGGTGTTTTCAGCATTGTTATGCCATATAGTAACAAAGATACATATCAAATAGTAGAATCTGAGATAATACATGCACGTGTCATATGCAACGTATGTGGCAATAGTATGCAACGATGGGAAGCAATACCAGGATACCAGTATGGAGACCCCCTAGTTGGAACATGTACAGAATGCGGTAGTAATGACCTAACGTTTTATACATCAATGCCACGTGATGAATATGAAATGTTTTCTCTTGAATCAGCAGGAAATTTTCATCTTGAAAAAGTAGACCATCATACATGGAAAACAAAAGAACTAATAAGCCCAAAGGGTGCCTGTAGCATACACATATGCTATGATGCATCAGAGAGCTATATACAAGAAAACCTGTATGAACACTGGGAGATACACTTACGTGGAAAAACAGTTGAAGAAGCAGGTGAAGGTTTCATGGCAGGAGGTATAGACCTACGTGTACTTGTAACCTTTAAATTTCCACTGCATATAACAATAATTGATGAACCAGAAAAAGGAGGTAGATTTAGAGTAAAAATTACTTATGGTCCACCAGACCGAAGCTGGGAAGTAACACCAAATGAACCAGTGACAGTTGATTTCAATGGTGAAGAACAGACAACAAATGAAGAAGGAATAGTCGAGTTTACTTTTCCAGATACACGTTACGACTATGACTATGATATAACAGCTGAAGGCTCAGATACACATTTATCCTCAACAGAAACAATTACAAGTAACAATGGTTCCAATGGTGAAGAAGAAAACAATAATGATATTTTTGGTTTCCTCAACAACATTTATGTAATAATAACGATATTAGCATTAGTGGTGATTATATGCGTAGGGCTCATCATTTACAGATATTACTGGGAATAAGTTTAACAATCTTGTTGCTCCAGCCATCCTTCCAATGCAGTAATGATACTTTTGATATAACTGTTAGTGCTCTGGATGCACCTGCTGATTTTAGCCTATCAGTAACAGCTACAACTGATGTACAAATCACATGGACTAAAAACACCGGTGCAGATACAACACTAATCAGACGTAAACCAGATAGCTACCCAACAAGTATCACAGATGGAACATTTATCTATAACTCATCAGGGTCTTCCTATATAGATGGAGGAGTAACTGGAGGAAACACATACTATTATTATGCATGGAGCTATAATGCTACATATAGGATATGGTCATTACCAACAGGTGAATATATATATGTACAACCACCAGCATTGTTCGATATAAAAAACATTTTTATACTAGATGGAATAACCACTGATTTAAGCATGGTATGCACAGTAGCAAACGAAGGAGGAACAGATGCAGATATGGTAATCACATGGATACTAACACGTCTAGATACAGGAGCAACACTTGACACCGGTGGCGACACATTCGCAGTAGTAGCAGGAGACGAAGAACTCTACTATATCTATCCAACTACTAGCTATGTAGGACTCTGCAACATCTTTTTCACTGGTAACGGTGCATCAAGCTCAAGAACATTCACCACAACCGCACCACCCGCAGAAGACGGAGGCGGGGGCGGTGGTGGAGGCGGAGGTAAAGATGCTCCACCATATAGCAAAGACACAGACGGAGACGGACTAACAGATGCAGAAGAACAACACTATGGAACAGACCCATTTGACAAAGACACAGACAATGATGGATACAGCGACTACGCAGAAATAACAAGTGGTACAGACCCACTAGACCCAAAAAGCCACCCAGGACCTACGATGGGAATCGAATTCTTTATTTTACTAGCAATCATAATAAGCATATCATTACTCTTGTTCTTGTTATATTATCGCAAACGAGAAAAAGAGAAATCAAAAGCCTGATGTTTTCCCATAAACTCACATGTTCCCCTTTTATCAAACAAGCTTTATATATTTATGACCTGTTTCAACTATTTATATGGCTGAAAAACGACCATGGGGAATAACCCTAAATGTAGCATTACTAGTAATCAGCGGAATATTACTACTCCTAACAACACTAGGACTAGCAATAGCAACCAGTCTATCATTCATAACCGACCTACTACCAATAGCTGGATTTTTAGCAATAGCAGTGTTCATAATGCTTGTAATGACCATTGTAGTATTTGTGCTTGCATATTTCTTATGGCAAGGAAACATGTATGCATGGTGGGCACTAACCATACTACTAATCCTCGGAATCATCGGAAACGCATACAGCTTCATCAGCATGACAGCGATACCAATAATAGCAATAGTCATACAACTAGTATTATTATTTGGATTGTTACACAAAGAAACAATATCTTTTGTAAACCCAGGAATAAACTGGGCTGGATGGGAACTTGAAGATTAAAATCATATGTTTACCTCTACCTTTTTTTTCTTCAAGACCATCTAGTCTAGCTTATTTTTTGCTAACAAAAAGATATAAAAACAGATAACTCATTACGAAAAGTGTTGATTAAATATGAAAAAATCAAGCGTGTTATTAATCATAGGTATTGTAGCTGTTGTTTGCATAGGTGGATATTATATTGGTTCAGAGACAGGAATTATATCAAGTACAGCATCTAGTTATCCAAGTTCAACAGAGCTTTCAACAGCGACTTTTGCATCTATAATGAGTGGTACTGATTTTGAGATTGATAACTATGAGCAAGCAATTGATGAGCTTAACATACAAATCTATGGAGTAACAGGTAGCAGTGCATCTGATGTGATTAACTGGTACAACCTTGAAAATGCTCAAGATGGATGGAGCAACCAACGAAGTGAGCATGATAGCGGTTCAAACTGGAACTCCTATATTTATGCATGGACAAAAGGTACAAGTGGTCGTGTTGTTCTAACAGTTGATGGAAACCTTGTATCAACATATACAAATTATGATACAATAGTATTAACGAGTCATGCCCCACTATGGGTATATGAAAGCTATTTTGATTAGAAAGAAGGTGAAAATATCGGAAAAAGAAAAAAAGGAGTGCCTGATGGTACAGGACCATATGAAGGTAGTTACATGGCACGTAATTTAAATCGAAAAGGAAAAAAAGCAGGACATAAAAAAGGGAACTGTTAACATATCCCCAGGTCTTTCACATAATTAGATAACAGATTCATCTCGTTATGCATTTGTTGAGCATCCAGCTTTTCATTAGCAATCATTTTATCAATCCCGAAATTATAATGCAGTGGGCATCCCATATAGCTTTTGCTGATATAGCAGCTACCTTTGCATATCTCATTATTTGGACAGCTACTACACTCAACTGGTGGTGTTTTAAAATTCTCAACAAACATCTTCATGTTTTCAACAATTGTTTTTTCATCATCACCAATACGTCCAAGAGTATATTCAAGGTCAAGGTTACATGGAGTGATACGTTTATCAAAATAAATGCTGAGCCTCTCATCTCCTGCTTTACATCTTCCTGGTTTGCCTATGAACTGGAAGAAATGAGGCTGAGCAACAGCACAGTTCTTAAACTTGAGGACTTGCTGAAAAAACCATAGTGTCGTATTTTCATCAAGTGGTACTAGGTCTATACGTGGCAGTAGCATAACCCCTGCATCAAAATGTTTACTCAATGGCAATACATATTTGATGATGTCTTTCAGATTACCTTCATGGTAGCTAGCTCGGAAATAGAATTTGATACGTGCCTCTTTTAGTTTTTTTGCCATATACATGCAGATTTCCCATAGCATTTCACCACGAATCTCATTGGTCTCTGTTGGGCTCCCCTCAATACTTATCTGGATTGTAAGTTTTTTTCTGTAGTTCTTCAGTAATTCTAGTTGTTTCTCTATATGTGTAGTGTTTGTAGAAATCGTGATATTCTCAAAACTATGCAACAAATATTCTAGGTTTTTATATAGGAGTGGTTCTCCTCCCATCACTATCACTTTTCGTGGGTCAAACGTGTTTTTTATCCATTTCAGGTCATCAAAACTTAGCTCATGTTTTTCTTTGCTGGTGTAGCAGTGTTTACATCTGAGATTGCATTTGCTTAGTGGGTATATTATTAGTTCATGTACAGGTATCATGTTAAAATGTTATCTGCTCCCTTTTTATAATTTTTTCCCAGATTTGCAAACAACCTTTATATGTTTTAATCTGATTCTATTTAAATAAAGGGTAGTGAAAACTATGGTTGATTGGATTGATAAAGTAGGTAGAGATTTGAAGTATGTTTGCAACGGTGAAGTAACAAAAGACAAAGGTGGTAATTATATTTGTGAGATGGATAACGGTGATATACGAGCAAGTCTTTCAAGTGATGGTGAAGTTAGGATGCTTCATGCATCTAAAAGAATTGGTAAAAACACTCAAAGAGTATCAATGGAATCACTCTCCGATGAAATGGTTATAACACGTAGCCTATCAGGTAGCATTGAGTTCCTGCATCGCATGGGTAACGACCCAGAGGTCAGAATAGAACAGGATGGAAAAAACCTGGGTGACATTAAAATAAATGCTTATAATGAGAAAGTAAAAACATCTCTGTATGGAAGGTTTTAATATGAATGCTAAAAAAATAAAAGGGCATGGTCTAGGTACCAATATGGACTGGCTATGCGTAGAACATAAAGGCGAGGGTTTTGGATTTGGCGATGATGAAGCAATTACTTGTGTTGATATGACTGTTCATGCACCGGAGCATGGTCGTCCTAATACTGTTTTTTCAACATATACACCTGCGTCACGTTCAAGTGTAGAACGTGACATAATCAAAGGTGCATATCGTAGCAGTGAGCAGATAGAGATGGCACACAATATCATTAACAACTGGGATAAAATCAAAAGCGGTGAAACCGTTGATATAGATGAAAGGCTTAGAATTCATAAAAGGTAATAAATAATGTCTGAAAAAAGTATAGAGAACCGTCATTGGATTTTTACTAATAAACGTCTTATAAAACTTCCATATGAATGTCGTAATAAAATAGTCGATATGGCTAAAGAAGACGTAAAGCTCTGTATAGATAACAATGGTGTTGATGACCCTATCTGTCAGAGTATGGCACAGGAAGCACAGGATATGGAGACATATTTAGGCTAAGAAGGATGTGAGCAACATAGAAAAAATATATCTGATTTCAAATCCTTATACTATTCCAAAAAACTTTCAAATAGATAAACCATTAAGTTACAATTTTTACAGGTTTCAAAAAAGCCTTGAAAGCAGAGACATGAAACTTTTTTTTGTTAAACAAGACAAAAACTATGTTTATTTTCAAGTCCATGATGTAAAGACAAAAAAAGTTACACGTATTTTTGGTATGTTGTACAGGGAATTGTTAAATTTTGATGTTAGATATTATTACCAACAGATAATGGAGGAGTTAAAAAATGAATGATATAGAATATTACCATAGAGACGCTAGTGGCTCTGGTGAAAAAATAATTAGGGATAGATTCAAAGATAGTTTTGATGCTAATATTCAGATTTGTAGAGACCTTGATGGCAAGTATGAAAAATCAGCCTACATGTCAGGGGAAGACCATATGAATAAATGTGCTCTACCTAGTGGTATGCACATCCTTGGCTGGCGTGATACTAACCGTTTTGACCTTATCAGTGAGAATAATGATATGATTTTTAATGCTGAAAAAATACAGTCACATGAGTATGCTAACAAGGATGCTGAGACCTATTTTAGATGGGGTGTACCTGGTGTTTTCAGCGATGAAGAAGGTATACATGGGAGTGTTGCAATAAGTAAAAAACATGGGCTCGACAGCGTAGGTATCAATGAGTATAAGAATCATACTGATAGTCCGTTTTTCACGATTTATAGTAAAAAGGTGAAATAGATGAAAGACTGGGTTACTGAAATAAAGGATAGGATGAAGGATGCTGATAACGCATGTACTGTTATTGATTATTGTTACCATGAATTAATAAGAGGTATAGAAGAAGATGTCAGAATCATCGAATACTCTGACCATATACCAGAGGATTTGAAAGCACGTCAGGAACTATTAGCTGAGCTTGAGGATTCCATACGAGTATGCAATGAATGGGGCGAAGCCTGTCAGGCACGTTGGGAAGAAGGAATGGAGAGAGACATCTCAAGAATTGAGAGGATGAGGTAAAAATGGATTTTGATGTTAATAAACAGGAATGCGGGAGACTTGGAGGAGTACATGATGGTCTTGTATGTCTCACTAAAGACAGTGAACATTTTGAGGGAAAATATCAGAGTATGAACTTTGGGAGATTAATAAACAACCCAGATTACTTATTGAAACTGAAAGATGGAGATAGGCTCTATGGTGAGTTTAGTGGTGTAGGCTCTGACCATTTTGATAGAGTTGTAGCAATGGAGAAAGATTTGTCTCTTAGTGAACAGGAAAAATATATCAGAGATAACGAGCCATCTGTTGATGTATATTATATCAAAAAAGCTGGTAAAAATGGGATTGTTAAAAGAAAGCAATTCAATTCATTTTCTAAAATGCACTGGAAGGAACTTGGAGAGATATAGATATGTCTAGTAAGCGAGTATTCATCAAAGAAGTAGATGGATATTGGGAATCAGAAATATCCTGTACAGGAAGCCCATGTGGCACATTCTATAACAGAAAAGGAGAAGTGATAGCTTATTCAAGTTATGACTATATCAGCAAGATAACAGATAATGCAAATGAAAAACAAAAAGCATATTTTAGAAAACATTTGAGGGGGAAACAATGAGTTGGTTTAAAGATTTACCACAGGATGAAAAAGATGAAATAATACGTGCAATGAAAAACCCGAATGTACAAGAAGCATATCTCAGCGATAAAGGAGACCCAGATGTTGGTGTGCTAGATGCAGTTGTGTGTAGGGAAACAGAGCTCTATGATTCGATTACTAATTCTTGCAAATCTGCTATGGATATTTATAACTATGAATCTCTTAATCAGAACATTGCACATGATGTTAATATTGATGTGTTCTCAGAGAGTAGCAAATATACAAAGAGGCAGATAATAGACGAGCTTGAAGAATTTAAGATACAGGGTATTGCAAAAGAACTGATTAATATGACGCATAGAGATAAGATTGATGAATTACCAGATGCTAAAAAACGTAGTCTAGTATGGGCTGATTATTGGATTAATAGATATAAAAGAAGAGGAATAAAATGAGGACTAATGTTTTTGCAGAGGGAAACGAGTATCTTGATACTATAGCTCTTCTTGAGGAGCTTGGTTTTGTCTGCAAAGATAACACTACTGATACAAGTACGATTTGTATCAATTATGATTCTGAGATGATTTTCCGTGTAAACCAGCTTAATGATACGGATAAAGATGGTGTACCTGATGGTGCTGATTGCCGTCCATATGACCCAGCTTATCAGGATTTCGGCAGTCCTACTTTGCGTCCTAATGAGGGTGATACAAAACACACTTTAAATGGGTATAAACTTGATGATTATTATTTCAGCAATGGAAAATGGCATGTTCGACCAAATGCTAAACCAGTATTCCAACGTAGTCGTTTTGGGATAAAAAGGAGGAAGAGATAGACTTGGCTGAGATGTGTATGATGTATGGAGATGGCACAATAGCACCAATTGAAAACATCGAAGAGAAATTTAGTAGTGATAAACAAATCTTCGATGATGATTTAAGCCAGTTCATGGGATATTCTCAATTAGGAGTATGTGTTTCTCAGGATAATTCTAGGTCGATTAATTTTATTCCTATATCAAAGCTTATGAATTTTGATGAAAGACAAAAAGATATTTCAAGGGCACTCGATGATTTGGGTAAAAAAGTTAAAAAGCTTGAGAGAGGTAGATAAGATGTATCCTAAATGTGATGAGTACAGTGTTAAACCTGGGCGTGTAATCGTCTGCAAAGAGACAGATGAGGAACTCTTCACAGTTCATCGTAATAGTGGTCTCAGCCCGTCTGAGGCTGATGCAATGGCTCATTACATAGCAAGTAGTCTTAACGAGAGAAAAGACTTTAACAGCTATTACAAACAATATATGAGGAAATAAAAAAGATGCAAACTAAGAAAAAAATCTATAATGATTCAAATGGTGATTATTTCCTATACAAAGGAAAACACTACATAGCTGATATTGATAATCGTGGATATGACCGCAAACTCTTCCAGAATGGTAAATACACTGGAACATTCAGAGTTGTATACTACGAAAATGGATATGTAGCAATTGAAGAAAAAATGATAAGATTTAAGGTGGAATAAAAAATGACTTTAATAGAGTTGTCAGACAGAGGAGATAGTTCTGTAGGAATCAGACCATCTCATATTGAGATTGATACTAATATTCATTTTGACAAGGAAGATTATAAACAATTTTATAATCTTGCCCGTGGCTGGTTTGACCTTGGAGGCACAATAGAAGTCTGCATTGGTGAAAACAAGAACGATATGGAATGCTGGGCTGGTAAAATGGGGATTTACGATAAAGAACCAATATTTTGGAAGGAGGAATAATAAGTATGTTTATGAATAGCAAATATGTTCAAGGGGAAAGGTTCACTAGAAAATATTACAATGAAACAGGTGATGGTGTTGAAATATATCCCTTTGAATATGATAGAAAAATAAAGAAATGGTTGCCATATGGACCAGGGCAAAAAGTAATTTCTAAAGAACATTTTAACAATCTCAAAAAAGTGAGACCTATCCTTGAAATAACTAGAGAAGATGATACAGGTGTTGATTTTAAAAACACTATGACTGATGAGATTATAGCCTGCCGAGCTTTTCAAGGGGATAGATGGTTATGTGCAAGAGGAGAAAGTTGGTATGGGAAAGGTCTTAAAATAACAGATGATACATTAATGTCAAGAGAGGAAGCACTTGACCATGTATTAAGAGGAGGATTTTAGATGAAAGGAAAACCATCTTATAAATCACAAGCACGAAATAATTATGGAGCAGTTGATTACTATGAAGGGAGACACTGCATACGAAATGAAATAGCAGGAGTAAAACCGCTGTATCTTGCTGATAATATAGAAAGAAAGCTTAATGAAGCAGTAAAAAACGGATTTGACTGGGCTAGTAAAAAAATTGAAGTCTGCATCGACCATTCTGATGATGAAAAAGATGCACTAAGTTGTATACAAACCATAATACGGGAGGGAATATAAAAATGCCAGATAGATGGATTAGAATAAAAGACAGACCTTTAGATACAGGTCTTTATGCAGGTGGTGCGTTTGATATACTTGAAACAGGTGTGCATCCTACAAAAGATAGAAAGATTCAACCAGTTGTTAGAGTGAGAGATGTTAAAGGTGATACACTTACAAAGATACATTTCAAAGATTGCAAGGATATAATAGGTTTTTACCGTAAACGCAATCCACCAAACTCAGCACTACAGGCAATACTTGAGATTGAAGAGATGAACATAGCTCATTGTGAGATGACAAGTCACAATGAATTTAAATGTCATATAAAGGAGTGATTAAACTATGCGAATTGGTGGAAAAACAATAGGTGATATGAAAAGAATACTTGAAGACATACCTGATGATAAGATGATATGGCTTGAGGGTTTTGATTTTCATGTATGTAAAGCCGATGATGGGACAATTGACCTTTATGGTGGAAATTGCCCATATTATATGAAGGAGGTAGTATAAAAATGAGTGTACTTGAGGATGAATTTATTATTGCTTGTGGAAAAGCAAATGGTGAATTTGTTAATATGTCTGATGGTAAATTAGGATGTTACTTGAAAGAACCAGATGCTTACAATGAATATCCTGAACAAACTCAGATATTGTTTGACAGAGACGATACAGCTTTTATAAATTCTTCTCTTGAAATAGGAAATATAACAAGTTTTGGTCATAGAAAAAACAGTTTTATGATTGAGACTGAACATTCAGAGTTGTATATAGAATATAACTCAATAGGAGGTAAAATAAGATGAGTAAACTATATTTAAGTGCTGATACCGATATGATAAGGACTACTCATACAGCACGTGGAAACCGTAGAGTAGATGCAAGAGTTGGATATAACGAAGGAAATTACTCTGACAAAATAAAACTTGAAGTAATACGAGATGAAGAAAAGTTAAAACTTTTCCTGTCAGACAAAATGTCTCCTATTCTTTCTTGTAAAGGAACTATACAAGATGGAATAGTTGAATGCAAAATCAATCAGATGTATACTATTTAGATTTATGAAAAAAATAGATTACCCTAAACTAGTAATATCAGTTCTGATACCACTCTTAGTAGGTTTCAGCAGTAGTTTTTTTATGAACCTAAACTGGTATCAGACACTAAACAAACCCTGGTTTACACCGCCAGACTGGGTTTTTGCACCAATATGGACAACCCTCTATATACTGATGGGAATCAGTTTCTATTTGATATGGATTAATGATAAAAAAGACAAAAACGTAGCAATACTCGTTTATGGCTCTCAGCTTTCGCTAAACTTCATGTGGACTTTCGTTTTTTTTGGTCTCACTTCTCCGATGTTAGGAATGTTCACAATATCTGCATTACTCATACAGATTATATCAAACATTGACGCATTTTATAAAATAGACAAAACCGCATCATATCTACTAATCCCATATCTCATCTGGGTCTGCATTGCAACAATTTTAAATCTCAGCATAATATTACTCAATTGATAAATATGCAAAACAAAAAATGGAGCTCAAGTCATACAGGCAACTGGGATACTGAGTCTAATAGGTGCTGTTATCTCAGGAGCAAAACATCTAATAATAATAGGAGTCATATAAACATGAGAATTAGATTTTTAGAAATGCTGGAGCATCACCCAGAGCATTATATAAAACTAAAAATATTTGGTGAAACGTTTAAACCATGTGCAAGATGCCTTGGACAATACACCATAGGACTACCATTTTTTCTACTCTTTATGCTGTTATACTACATAGGATACACTTTCGATTTCACAACAATATTCACAATCTCATGGATACTATCAACTCTTACAATACTAGATTGGAGTAGTGTAGAAATACTACACATACGAAAAGGAAACAACACCACCCGATTGTTAACCGGAGGAACACTAGGAATAGGAGTATCTATGTATCTCTGGCTTCTACCAACAAATTGGGCTTTTAAACTAAGTACACTAACAATATATTTCCTAATAATAACAGCTATCACATTCGCTGTTAAATGCAAAAAACAAGGAATAAACCCAATAGAAGAAATAAACAAAAACATAGACCAAGCATACTATTACCTTACACATCCTAAATACTTCTTCGTGGCATGCACTTGTTGCCCATGTTGCTCCACAGGTTGCTGTTGCGGAGGAACCACAGCATGTTGCCCCCTAGTCATGTGTCTCTGCTCCTGCATACCATGTCTATGCTGTCCTCTAGCAAGCAAAAGCAGTGGATGCGGAAGCTGCAATAGTTGCCCTAGCTGTAGTACCTGCGGAAGCTGTGGAAGCGGTGGGAATGCAAAAAAATAAAAAAATAATCATAATAACAATTTCAGTAATAATCATAGTCTCTATCCTTATATTTTCCAGTACAAATTTTTTTATGATGACTTCATTTACCAAAAACCACTATGTTGATTTTCCATCTGGTTATCGACCTTGGCATGAAAACTATGGAGACCCAGGAGTTGTACCACTAGTAGTTGAAGGAGACGATAGATATGCCCAATGGAAACTATATCTAACAATAGAAAACCCTCAAGGACAATCAAAATCCATAACTTATTATCCAACGGTAAACCATCCAGATTATATGCATCCAGACAACTGGTTAAATAATGGACCATTCTACATCTTCATTGATATGTACCCTACTTGGAACATAATCGGTCTATATACAATAACCGCTCTCACCCTCGAAGCCGTTTCAGCATCCACATGGGAATGGGAAATCATCGATTACCTAGATGAAGACTACACATCTAGGAAATCTATAGAAGTCAGATATTACCCTGAAACAGAGTCAACACTTGAAATAAAAGACTCATCAGGACAAACATCTAATTATTTTGTCGATGGAGAAGAAATGAATATACATTATTTTGTGAAAAACACATTCACTCAAACATGTAACTGTTGTATCAGGATATATGTAGATACCAATCAAAATGGAGAACATGATAGTTCTGAATATATTTATAAAGATGAATGTTCTTCGAGTTTCGCTCCTAACAATATCATGTCTGGTGTAATACAAACCACTGCGGATTATGATAAATCAAACAATGGAGTTTTACATATAGGGCTAGAAATATTTTGCTACACAGATGACAACACTGTATGGGGTGTTAAGAGTAATAAACATAGCATAGTCACAGTAGAAGGAAGAGAACCACCAAGCCTATCAATCACATTAACCATTACAACCAATCCTACGGGTCAAACAATCTTGGTCTACCCAAATAAACAACAATACAACAAAGGAGACATCATAACCTTAACAGCATTAGAAGACAATTTAGAATTCATAAGATGGACAGGTAGCTATACATCAACAAATAACCCAGTAACCATAGTTCTAAACTCAGATACCAACATTATTGCAACTTATAGACTAGCTGATGGCACTATACCTCCAGATAGTTCTGATACACCAGGGTTCGAATTTTTATTTTTACTAATCGGCATATTACTCAGTGTGGTTATACTAAAAAAACGTCAAATCGCCTGAAACATTATTTACCAAGTATATACATTGGTCTAACCATCTCATCACTATTCGTTATACGTCTAGTCTGCAAAATCTTAATCAACACATATCCCTTTGAAAGCAACCTATTCGTCTCACCTTCCTCATAGGTCTCCTTAATCTTTTTGATTTCAGAAAACTGCATAACCATCTCAATAGCTTTATAATATATAAAAAAACAGCACAGGTAACTAAAACTATTCTCACATTCCCATTTTTGCACAAATCTTAAATTAAGGGAATACATTACAACAAACTATGACTGATAAAAAAAACGATGTCATAAATATTGTTCAAGTAAAATCAAAAGACCGCATAATTTTTCCAAAAGGCGTGAGAGCAATAATGAATATTAATAAAGGAGACCATATAGCCTTCCTCAAAGACGAAAAACCTGGTATCCGTGTCCAAAAAGTAAGCTTTGAAGATTTCAACAATATCAATAAAAAATAAAAGCCATCCTGGGGGCAAAAAATATAGTGAGTAGGAGACTAATATCTAAATCATTTGATACACTTGATGCTCTACGCAAACATCCATATTTTATATTACTACGATGCAAAGGATTTGAAACAGTAGGCATACTCACAAAAACAGAACTTGTCTATGATGGAAGCTGGGGAGTCATGCGTAAACTAGGACGTGGACTCTCAATGTCAGGAGAACCCTTTGAAGAATACCTAGACCGTAAAAACAAACGCACAGGAGACCTAGAAGACCTTATACATATGCAGACAGACCTCATCATGCTAACAGCAAGAAACACCAATAGCCCAGATGACGATGACGACAAAAACTTCGAATACCTGCTAGACACCAAAACATCAACACATATAAAAGACGAATTAGACCAAATGATAGAACTAAAACGCATCAACAAAGCACTAGATAAAAAAACCCAAGAGTCACTTAGACTAAAAGAAAGCTACATGAGACAACTAGAAACCGCTCAAAGTGAAGCCAACAGCTACCGTGAAAAAATGAGCAATTTCAGCGAGCAGTTAGGTCATGCCCGTGCACGTGCTGAATACTATCAGACACAGCTTAAAAAGGAACAGATAAGATTGATGGAGCTTGAAGGTTATCTTGAGGAAAAACTTAAAAACGCAGTTCCAAGCGGTGAGATACAGGGTAAGGATAGTGCAGATGTTGTACTTGAGGCTAGTAAAAAACAATGGCAAGCAAAAAAAGAACTTGATAAACTAGCAGGTACAGATGACGGAGTAAGCCGTGACGAGTTCCAAAACTTTGAGAAAAAGATATTTAGCAAGATAGACGGAATGAAGACGCCTTCACCTGTTAAACCATCTAAACCAACTGTGAAATTTGAGGAAGAAAATGGTGATAGTGATGGTGAGTCTTCAGCTATATAGCCGTGGTGAAACAAAGAGATATATGAACATCCTTTTCAACCAGATTACGCTACAGAACTATACTGAGGCAAGAGGAACACTTAATCTCCTAAAGAACTGCCTTCTAAAATATTACCTAACACGTGATGTTGACTGCTCTGGGATATATGATGTATTCCATGAATTTGATTATCTACTCAGAAACTGTCATGGTAGAACTAAACAAGATACATGTTTTGAATATATACGCAAGATAAGAGCAATCAGTCAGCTCTCATCATCAGACCCTATAGAGAACCTACGTCAGCTCTATGAAGACATGCGTTATGCATTTCTTCATCTATCAAAGACCAATGCTGAGACTATACTTGACTGCTTTGATGAGATACGTGGTCTACAGCCACGTTTACAGGAACGTAGCGGTACTTCATATAACTACTATACATATGTATTACGTGATATAGGAGCCTGCGAAGTATTATTAGGAAATCTTGTAACCACAGAGGCAAAAGTACCTGATAAAAACATTCGTAAAGAATTGGCATCTAGCTTCCAAAAGGTTTTTAGTGGAATACAATCAATTTTTGCACCACCAGTTGTACTTGATGTCACATCTAAAGATGTTCTAAGACATATAAAATCAGGAAAACTCAGTGAACTTGCAAAAGCATCAGGACATCGTGAAGAAGAACTACAAGCCATGCTTAATCAAATAGACGTAGCTGGAGAGGAAGGTGACAACTAAGTGAAAACTATCTATATATTCATCGAGCCAATGTGTCCATATTGCAGATATGTTTATAATAGGATACTTAGAGATATATTGGTGCGAAGACCTATCCTGAATCAAAAAATGAATCAGCAGGGAATAAAAAAAACAATTCAACCATTTGATATAAAAGTAGTTGATATAGTAGCAAACCGTGGCAGTAAAGAAGAACAATGGTTCCAATGGTACAGCAGGAAGATAGGTGGACGATATACACCAGTTGTTATGATAGATGAAGTCGGGTTCTATTTATGGGGTGGCGATAAGCCAAAGACATTGAAAGAAGATGAGCTTAGTAGAACAGATAAACTAAAATCACAGATAATAGCAGAGCTAACAGAAAATGTTTTTGAAAAAAAACCACAACTGTTCGATAAAATGCTAATGCATAGTGACAGGGGGATACGAATATGAGACGTTTCATACTAACAAATAAACCAGGCTATGACATCAAACAAGCAGTTGAAAACCCATCATATGAACAGAGTATAATTCATGTAGTAGATAACGATGGAACAATCCTCAATGAAATTCAATGGACTCCTACAACTGATTATATGTATGACCCTCAGCCCGACCCACGCTATCAGAAACCATACAAAATCAAAATGCAGACCGGAGAAATGATAATCCCACCGATGATACCAGAAAATAGTGTTACATCAGGAGAAAACCCGTTCATACAACTATTATACAGGTTTGCTAAAAAACAAAACCGGACAATAGAAGACTTCGTGAGACATCTTACACAAGAAAAAAAAGTTTTACCAAACAGCCCTGTTTCAGTAAACATAGTTAAAAACTTCATAAGCGAGATGTATGACGGAGACGAGTTAGGTGGACTATTGATAAGACGTGGAGATGCATACCTAGCCGGTGTAGACATCAAAACAGGGCGTAGACTAATTAAAATTCATAACGGGTATAACCCATTTGAATATGTTATTGTTAACACAGCTGAACATAAAGGAACCATCAGCCGTGATGAAATATATAGTCTACTAAGTTTCTCAGGTAAAGGATACCAATGGTCACGACATGATTCAACCACAGACTATTATATAAAAAAGCTATTAAAAGAAGGATGTATAGCTAAACTTGGCAAGGATTGGTTCCGGTATAAAAAATATCCCGAAAGGATGGTGTAAAAGATGAATGGAAAAAAAGCTATAATGTTTGAAGAAGATGAATTAGATAAACTAAAAATTGGTGACTGCATAGAAAAAACAATTGATGGTGAAAAAATCATTGTATGCGGTCAAAAAATGGATATTAAAGAAGAAGAATAAAAACCTTTTATCCTTCTTTTTATGCCAAACAATTATAAAGTTATATACAATACCTTTTATCAAGACGATGTTATGAAAGAGAAGAATAAAACGACCAAAATAATACTCATCATAGCAATTATAGCTATTTCACTCTTTGCTTTATCGTATATCACTTGTGATATTGAGGGACAGACATTCACTAAACAAGGAGTTCTTAGTTCCGTATCATCAAATGGTAACAATATCATCATGGTTTTTAACGATGGAGCGACAATAACCTGTGTCGAAAGAAACAATGCTGATGCAGAGGAGATGGTACTATATCTTGAAGGATGGATAGGACTAGAAATGATTTTAGAGTATACGTTTTATAATGATATTTACTCAGATGGATATGAGATAACGTCTATTAATGGAATATAAAAAAATGTAAAGAAGAATAGAAACCTTTTATCCTTCTTTTTCTGCAAAACATTTATAAAGTTATATACAATACCTTTTATCAAAGTATCATTATGAAATTAATAAAAGATGGTTATTCATACTCCATCAGGGGGTGATACAAAAATGAAGAAAATATTAATAGTCGGAATACTAGCCTTTGCTATGATTGCTTCAGCAGGATTGGTAAGTGCAGTAACAACAGTAGATACAACTTGGAATGGTGGCGGATTATTTGAAACCCATTTCACAGCAGGAGACGATGCTACAAGCGATTTCTCTACATCTGGAAGGGTGATTTCAGGAGAATGGCATGCAACAGACAGTGATGACAACCCATATGGATACGGTGTAGATAGTGTTAAAGCGGAAGTAAAAGCACATACAACCGATGGTTTTATTGAATACAAATTTGATAGAACTGATGCAAAGACCTCATATGGACCAGCAGGGCAGGAATCATATACATTTATAGGCACATCTGGGACAGGAGATTTTGCATGGCGTTCAACAAGCAACTATGCATCTTTAAGTAGTTGCAACTTTGGATGGCAAGCCAATGGACAAATACAAGCAACTGGGGTTCATTTTATTGACCACTATTTCAGTATTAGTCCTACAGAGGGAGCAGAAATTGTAGTTGATGCAGATGCAACCACAGTAATAACAGATATGAATGAAAAATCAGGAAGTTCATCATACACATTTGGAAAAGGTTGTGGATGCTACACAAATGCCAATGTTGACATAGTAGGTTCAGGAGTGTTTGATTTGTATGCACATGCTGATAATTCCATAGTAACAGATAATGGAATAACAACAGATGGATATTTGAATATTCATTCTGCATTCGGTTCAGGATTCCACTTTGACAACTTTGCTCTGGAAGGAAACTAAAATCTAAACTTGGGTTTTTACCCATCTCTCCTTTATTTTTTGTTAAGGAGAATTAAAAATTAAAAAAAGGTAGAGGAAAAACATGAAGTTAAATAGAATTACAATCATAGGTATACTTTTGCTACTCTCCCTCTCGTTTATGGTTGCATCTGTAAATGCTGAGGCTACAACGATTGATATAATAGTAATCGGGGAAGATGATGTAACAGGCTATATCAATGGCACAGCAGTAAATGGCAGTGTCTATTATTACATCGATGGCATAGAGGTTAAAGGTGAATTTGGCGATGTTTGGAGTAGTATCAGCTCTGCACGTAGACTCGCAAAAGATGCATATTCATTTGCAGGGATGGCTTATGCTTATGCAGGTAACGCATATCAACTAGCAAAAAACACAAATGATACAGTTGTAGAACTTACATTCATAGTTGAAAATAATACTCATTTTATCTACCTGTTACGTGATGAACTTGTAGCATTTGAAAATGACTATCTTGTTTTCAAGAAAGACACTAATAAATCATTCAATACCGTTGAATACAAAATTAATCAGAATAGTGGTCTTATAAAAGTCATAGAGAATGATGTAAATGGCTTAGAGGTAAAAGATAAACAGCTTGAACAAAACATGCATTTGTTATTGATACCAATTTTCGGAGTCCTAGCATGTTTCGGCATGGTAATATGGGTTTTTCATAAACAAAAAATCTATATCGATAACCATGACAAAAAACTTGAAAAGTATATTGATGTACAATTATTTTTGGATAGACAAATTAAGGTGGAGGTAAAAAAAGATGGAAATAGAAGAACTATCAGATAAAATAAGTAAAAACATGAGTTTTTTAAAAAGATGTGAATGCAAAACACTAGCATTTTTGTTAGTGCATGCTGGTGAATATAAAACAAGTCGTGAGATAGAACGCACCACAATATCACGCCAGCCAGAGGTAAGCATGGCATTATCAGAGTTCCGCAGACGCAAATGGATTAAGGAGAAACAAAAACATAAAACAGGTGAAAAAGGTAGACCAATAAAGTTAATTAAACTATCTAAGAAACCAGGAGTAATACTTAATGAGTTAATCAATGAAGTCCAAGAAAGCATCGATTCTAAAATAGAGCAACTAAATAAACTCAAAGAAATCTGTAAAATATTCGCATAATTTTGCTAAAAAAGTGCTATTCTGGGAAAACTTTAAAAGATGGGAATAGCATTCATAGTCTTATGGGTTTAAAAAGAAAAGGTAGTAGACCAGGGAATGATGAGATAATCATCAGGCGTGATAAGCTTGACCCTGCGACATGCAGGGAGCTAGGAGGAGCTTTTGATGAGGACGGCAAATGTGTACTCCGTAAAAAAGTAGACCCACGTGACCCTGATGCAATTATTTTGAAACATGTGAACTATGTTAAATCAGATGATAACCGTAGACAACAAGAAGAGTATTAGAAATTGGTGGAGGTAAAAAGACTTTGTTTAAAAAGATACTCTTTGGTCTTATAGTTCTGTGTTTGCTATCAGTATCTAGCTTATCCGTAGCTGGAATAACATATGAAGAAATAAATGTAGAGATATACGAAAATCAGTATATTACTAGACAGATAGATATTGAAAACACGTTAGACCAACCAATAGATGTAACAATCGAAACAGATATGCCTATAACTTTCTCACAACAATCCTTCCAGCTAAACATAAATGAAACAGAAACAGTCACACTATATCTTTTTGGTGAAACATCAACTGGTTACATAAATATATCATATGAAAACGAGACAGACATAATCCCTGTTACAATAACAGCAGTCAAACAAAACAATAACATAAACAATAGCCTAAATATTACTATTTTTCCTAATATTCCTACAGGTGGCGAACTTTTTGTGATAGCATTACCAGAAGCAGAAGACATATCAGGTTTTTTATGGATAAACAACAAAATATATCCTATTGAGATTAAACAAGGATTTGCAGTAATAGAAACAGAAAAAACAACATATGGAGAAGCACAACTATGGCTATACAACAAAGGATTCGTCTATAGTTTTGATATTAACTGTGGGCTTGAAGGCGATGCAACAATCGAAACCGTTGACACTGTTAAAGTAAACGAAATCCTAGAAATATTTTTATCAGTAGGTGGCAAATCCATAACTAATGAAAAGATAACTCTTCAAGACCCAGATGGTCTTCAACATATCTATTACACAGATAACGAAGGAAAAATATATCCATTTGTAAATAAAATAGGTGAATGGATTATAAAAGCATCATTCAAAAATAAACAATTCATAAAAAAAACCATAGTGACATATAAAAACCTCCCACTAACTATAGACAAAGAAACAATTAATCTAGGGGAAACCATAACCGTAACAATAGATGAAAACACTGAAGCATATGCAACAATCAAAAAAGAAGGAATAGTACAATTTCAAAATAAGGTAGAATATGGTGTACTAAAATTTACACCTATTACATCAGGCTCATATACAGTTGAAATAGAAAGCGGTGATAAAAAAGGTAGCACAACATTCAAAGTGAACATGCAGACAAATATCCGTATCCTTGACAAAAACAATATGCAGACATCCATCATAAAACAAGGAGCAGAATACATAATACAAGTAATAGACGAAAACAATCAACCCATCACTATCTATCAAAGCATAAAAGCAGAGAAAAAATATCAAGAAATACAACTACTTGAATCAGGAAACCCATACAGTGAACCACTAATCACAATACCACTCAATAACGGACTAGGTTTCTGGCAACCAGAGATACATGGACAATATACACTCTCAGTTGAAAACATTGGTAACTACATAGGTTCATCAATCGAGATAAACATAGAACAAAAACCCATTGTTGAAGAAACAGATATGACTCTAACCTATATACTAGTAGGAGTAACAGTAGCACTCGGTATAATAATATTATTATCACTACTCATCAAAAAAGGAATCATAACAATGCCTAGTCTACCAAAACGTAAAAAAATACCAGATAACCTATTATAATCTCATTTTTTCCCTAAGTTTTTTAAACAAAAAAAGCATTATATATTACATGTAGGATGGATTAAAAAAAGATTTTTATAAAAAGTTTTCCTCACCGGAAACTTTTAATCCATCCTGCTAAATAGTCAAATTCCCGTTTTATAGTTTTTTCCCAGAATTGCAAACAACCTTTATATATCTTACTAATGATTTGTTTTATAAAAGATTTTGGAGAAAGATTCTTATGCGAAAAACAATTAAAATGTTTCTGGGGCTGTTAGCTTTATGCTTATTTTTAGTAGCAATAGGAATGACAGCCGAAGCTAGTATAACAGTAGGAGATGCAGGACGATATATAACAGTATCTGGTGAAACAGATATTACGCTTGATGATATTTGGGCTGATGGTTCTGTGGATGATACTAAGTTATGGAATAATAGTGGTGTATGGCTTTTGAATTATACTCTTAACCTTACAGGTGAAACAACTCTATATATTAATCCAACTGATGGAGCTACAGGCTGTACATGGCTAAAGCTTAATTCGTCTAATACAAGTGGTCTACTTGATGCAAGTATCCTTGTGCATGAACAAGCACAGGTATGGTTTAATGATACAATGATTACTGCTTGGAATACTACTAATGATGCAAATGAGACAAATGGGAGTAAATTCCGTCCATATATCTATATTTATAGTGATGGTACAGAGGCGGTTCAACCTCATTGTAGTTTTACAAACTGTACAATTGGTTATTTAGGATATGAATATGCTACTCGTTATGGGATTTATTATGATGATGGAGACCCAGGGTATTATCCTACAGGTTGGATGCATAACTCTACTGTGATGGAGAACTGGATAGGTATAGATATTGTAGATACACAGGATTTCAATGTTACAAATACATGGTTCAATCATTCATATGAAGCAGGAGTTGTATATACTGGTACATCTCATGGTGGATACATTGGAGACCATCCAAGTTGGACACATCGAGCCAGTTATACAGGGGTTGCTGTTGATTATCATCATGCAGATTGTGATTTAGACAATCATGGTATACGTCTAAACCAAGTAGATAACATGACCCTTCATATAGTAGATGTACAAGATGCATATACAGATGGAATCTGGGTGCAACAAGGATGCGTAAATCATACATGGGATAATGTCACAGTCTATGGATGTACAAACTCAGCTGATGACTACCAGATATATCTTGATAATGTAGATGAGAGCGAGTTCACTGATTGCACAGCATATAGCCCTGATGGTGCAGCGGATGGTGGAAACTGGGAGATAGGTGCAACATCAGAATGTAGTTATAATAATTTTACACGATGCATTGCATATGGAGCAACAGACCAAGAAGATTTCTACATAAAAACAGCAAGTTATCTATGGTTCCATAATTGTACAATGAACAATAGTGCTAAAGGAGCTCATCTTGATATTGTAAACAATATTACTTTTAATGATTGTATTTTCCATAATCATACAACGTCAGCAGTTGAGATAGATGGGGCTAAATATAACACAATTAATCGTGGATATATAAATGATACAGCAACAGGCATAAAAATGTATGATGACTCAGACGCTGATATATCTATGTATAATACTATTTCAAATACAAATATAAATAATTGTACAACACTTGGAATACAAATTGGTATTTCTGCTGGAGCTGTAGATGACCTGTGCCATAATAACACAGTTACAAATGTAGCAATCGAGGGAAACACAGGTGGAGGTCATGGAATCGCACTTTATGATAACTGTTCATATAACGACATAAATAATTGTACAGTTGGAAATAGCACCGGTGGTAGTGCCGATGGTATAATACTTCAACGTTACTGTCATCATAATGAGATAACTGATTGCACAGTTACCAATATGGTAGATTCAGGAATACAACTTGAATGGTACTGTCATCACAACTGGATAAATAGTAGCACGTCAACAGCGAGTACAATTGGTATATCGCTTAATGGTTATGGTGCTCATAACAATTCTATAACTAGCTGTACATCAAATTCTAATGATTGGGGATTATGGAGCTGGGCAAACACTGGTAACAACCAGCGGGATAATACTTTTACGAGTTGTACATTCAACTCAAATACACAGACAGGTGTAGATATAGGCAGATGTGTTGATTTAAACCTAGTAAGCTGTACAGTAACAGGAAACGGTGTAGATGGTATACAAATCCGCCAAAGCGGTAATCTTGATTCAACTTACACATATCCATATAACCAAACAACTGGTTACGACTGGGTAGTTGAAGATACAGCAACACTTGATTACACAGGAAGATATGTTCTTGATGGAGCAGTTAATGATGTAACAAATGTGATAGATGGAACATTTGATGAAAACACAGTTACACACAGCTCTGGTGACGGATACTGGAATGCAACCACACTTAACCTATATGCAAGTATAAGCAGTAGCCTACCATCAAACCTAGTAATATCAAGCTGGACACCTACATCACTCTATAGATGGTCTCTACAAGCAACCGCAGGTACTATGTATGCCAAAGTAGGAAACCTAGCCCCTGATACTAGTTATCATAAATATGTAGGCTCAAACGATGAAGGAACATATCGGTCATCTAGCGATACAATGCTATATCCAACAAATACTGCATGGTTCAACTATAGCGGTGGATGGTCAACTAAACTATTCTCACTTACAACCACATTATCAGGTGTAAGTGATAATGGTGGAGCTGGTACAACTACTGGAACCAATACTATAACAATACAAGTCGTAGGAGATGGAACATCAATCACAGGTGCAACAGTCTATATATATGATAGTATAGGAGCCTTGGTAGCCACAGGTACAACAGACTCTACAGGAACATATACAACCGCTCTATCAGACGGCAACTATGTGTTAAAAGCCAATGCAGATGGCTACAGCCTAACAGAACAAACACTAACAGTAAACGGAGCTACATCAGCATTAATAACACTCATCTCAGGACTAAACATCTGGCTTATACTAATAATAATCATAATATTCGCAGTAATCGGTTTATTACTATACTACTTCAGAGACCAGATATTCTAAAAAACCCTAAAAACTTTAATATCTCTTTTTCTATTCTATTTTTTATATGAATCCTAAAAAGAAAAAACGCAAAGGATGCAAAAAAGTCAACGGGTCGTGGGTCTGTGATTAAACGCCTTGAGATACGAACAGATGACACCTGCAAAACCTGTCACGTAGCAATAGATGAACTAGTACCACTAGCTAACCAACATGGTATACCTATAGTAATAAGTAACCCTCTTGAAACAGATGAGTTTATACCCGTAGTATGCTTCATAGAAGAACTTGATGGTTATCAGAAAAAAACATGTCTCGAAGGATATAGTGATAATACTAAAGAACTAGTAGAGATGTTCATTAAAAGTTAAAAAATGGGAAAAACATACTTATTCCCATCATTCCCTTTTTATCAAACAAACTTTATATAATACACAAGTTATTACACTATTTAATAAGATTAGAAGGTGAAAAAAGAATGGCATATATCGGTTGGATGAAAGCTGGAAAAGGTGGAAGCTACAGTGGGTATTTTAAACCAAGAAACCCAATAAACAAAACAAGCAAAGCCCAAAGAGACCAAAGGGCAAAATTCAGAAATGCAGCTCTAGCCTGCAAAGGCAGAGGCAAATCAGAATTTCTTGCTTGTATGTCAGGCAAACTCTAAACCAGTTTTTTTAGAGTTTAATTTCTATCTATTTCCAAAAAATAATTTAATAGGATTCCTACAAAAGGTCTCCTTATTATCTTATCGTCAATCAAATAAAATATTTTTTTTAATTTTTATCTTATATATATTTTGTTCAATTCTTGGCTATATCTTATCTTCTTGTCTTTATCTAATATCTTATTGAAAATGTTTCGCTCAAGGAGTTTTTTTTGTTTCTCACGTGCCTCTGATACATCTGCTATATAATCATCACCTGTCTTGTATACAAAACCCTGTAGTTTGTCTTCAAATGCTGTTGTGAACATTGTCTCGCCAGCTAGGTATATCTCTTTTTCATCTACTTTTATACTCTCAGCTTGTATCCTGACCAGTTCAATATCTGTTATTCTAAAGATTATGTTGTTAATGAAATAATTGCTCTCTTCAGTATCCATCACGCCTTCAACTACTATAGCACCAGAATCATTATAGCAACATAGTTCTTTAGTGAATATCTCCTTACTACGCATAAAAGTCTTTTTAACTACATCAAACAATATCGGATGAATGTCTTGTTTGAAATCATCAAGATTGAGAATCTTTACAATACTCTCAGCCTTTTTCTCCTCAACAGCTCCTTTATGTTCAAACTCTGCTCTCTTCTCCTGTGTAGTTCTTATTTTTTTATTAATTCTCTCTTCAATATCAATCATTACCATACCCCATCTTATATTTAGATACTATTTTGTCTTTAAACAGGATAGCCTGTTTCATATGGTCTTTAGATATGTTTTTCTTCTCAAGCTTAGCAAGAGCATAAGCTATACGAAGAATGCTATATTCAAGGTTGCGTCTACTAATCTTATCAATATCTGTATGAGTATCAGTTATATATGTCTGTAAAAACTTATAGATTGTCTTCAAATCCTCTTTAACTACTTCTGGATGATAATCACCAATCCATTGTAGATATACTTCCAGTGTCTTGGTTTTTTTACGGTCAATCTCACCAAAGAAACTATCAACTATCTGAGGAAC
>Ga0272442_10001359_pt1 | contig 37440 bp, 45 predicted proteins | sample SSMForm2O_FD_200262 | JGI IMG/M metagenome (GOLD analysis project Ga0272442, IMG submission 200262) | Marine sediment archaeal communities from Little Sippewissett salt marsh, Falmouth, MA, United States - SSM-Form-2O | ecosystem: Environmental > Aquatic > Marine > Wetlands > Sediment ... | reverse complement strand
TGGCGGGTGAATTGCTCGACGCCGCCAATAATCGCGGTGTTGCCGTGAAAAAGCGGGAAGATACACATAAAATGGCCGAAGCGAACAAAGCATTCGCACATTTTAGATTTTAGACGTATAATACTAATTTATGTGGGGCGCAGCGTTGGCAGTCCGAAACGATGTGTGCCCTGGTTGTTCTTTTACAGCATATTCGCACTGTAGGCATTATGCTCACATAGATGCCGCTAAAGTCCCGGCGATGGAGTGAATCCACAAATCATGCGAGGATCGCGAATGTATGGACGTCATGGGCTGGAGTAAGTCGAAGCGCGAACACAATTTCCTGAAGCTGCATCCATGCTACCATGGAGATAAAATCGTATCCAGTGAAGTGATACGCCAGACCATGACGACTTTACAGTGAATGAAGATTGATTCCCCGCGGATTCTGGATAATGTCTCAGTCCCGCGTTGTGCAATACCATACTACGCAGGACTCGGTCCTCGAAAAGTCGACGGGTTGCCAGGGGAGACGCTCATGGTGACTGCTGTTCCTATCCGTCGAGTTGCCAGCGCGAGTTACGCCGCGTCACATGCTTCAGTGACATGAGCGGCTAATGAAAACGCTTCTGATTGTTCAGGATCCTGGATTACACGGTGTCTTAATGTGCTGTCACACGAGTTTATTCTGCATCTGAGGACCTACCATCGAATTAAGGTTGAGATCCCTCAGCGAAGGGCGGATATGCGGTGAGTTGATTTGGTCAATTGAAATATAATGCAGAGCGGCTTTTAAAACAATATGTTAAAGTTACATGCCTATCGGATGATATGGCACAAAATCGGTGAGAAACGAGCAAGGCAAACGACATTTAGAAAATGAAAATTAAAAGAATCAGTCAACCATTTTTACGTAAAGGAGGTAATTGAAAAATGGCTAGGAAAAAATTTGAAAGGACGAAGCCGCACCTGAATATCGGGACAATCGGACATGTGGATCATGGCAAGACCACGCTGACCTCTGCAATTACAAAACATCTGGCTTCAAAAGGATTAGCCGACTTTATGGCCTTCGATGCGATTGATAATGCTCCTGAAGAGAAGGAACGAGGCGTTACAATTAATATTGCTCACGTTGAGTATGAGACGGATATAAGGCATTATGCCCACGTCGACTGCCCTGGGCACGCTGACTATATTAAAAACATGATTTCCGGGGCTGCTCACATGGACGGCACGATTCTGGTGGTGGCCGCGTCTGACGGTCCGATGCCGCAGACCAGAGAGCACATCCTCCTTGCACGTCAGGTTCAGGTTCCTTACATTGTGGTATATCTGAACAAGGTTGATCTGGTTGATGATCCGGAACTTCTTGATCTGGTTGAACTTGAAGTTCGCGAACTCCTGACGGAGTATAACTTTCCGGGAGATGATGTGCCGATCATTCGGGGTTCTGCACTGAAGGCGCTGGAGAGCGATGATGCGAATGCGGACGATGTCAAGAGCGTCTGGGAACTTATGGACGCTGTCGATACGTATATCCCCGAGCCCGAACGTGATCTGGACAAACCCTTCCTGATGCCTGTGGGCGACGTCTTCAGTATTTCCGGTCGTGGTACCGTTGTGACCGGTAGAGTGGACAGAGGCGTCATCAAGACGGGTGAAGAGGTCGAGATTGTAGGTATCAGGCCCACCTTCAAAACGGTCTGTACCGGTGTTGAGATGTTCCGTAAGACGCTCGATGAAGGCAGAGCAGGCGACGACATCGGCGTACTTCTGAGAGGTACCAAGAGGGATGAAGTTGAACGGGGGCAGGTTATCGCGAAGCCCGGATCAATTACCCCGCACACGAAATTCAAGGCGCAGGTTTACGTACTGACGAAGGAAGAAGGCGGACGGCATACACCGTTCTTCTCCGGGTATCGTCCCCAGTTCTATTTCAGAACAACGGATGTGACGGGTGTTGCCACGTTGCCCGAAGGCGTTGAAATGGTAATGCCTGGGGATAATGTCGAATTGTCGGCAGAATTGATTACGCCTATTGCCATGGAAGAGCAGTTACGGTTCGCTATCCGCGAGGGAGGCAGAACGGTTGGTGCTGGTGTGGTAAGCGAGATAATTGAGTAGAGTAGAGTGAAATGGAAAGTCAAAAAATAAGAATACGCCTCAAGGCATACGATCATAAACTGCTGGATAGATCTGCGCAGGATATTGTTGAAACGGCAAAGCGGACGGGTGCGCGTGTCGCCGGGCCGATACCGCTTCCGACAAAGATCAACAAGTATTGTGTGAACCGATCGCCGCATGTTGATAAAAAATCACGTGAGCAGTTTGAGATCAGAACACATAAGCGACTTATCGATATTATCGAGCCGACGCAGGCGACCGTTGACACTCTCATGAAGCTGGATCTGTCTGCCGGTGTTGACGTCGAAATTAAGCTATAGCAGGAATAGAAGATGGGGGGGATGGCTTCCTCGACAAGTCATCTCCTCTTTTTTATCCATAAATTCAGTCTGATGTGAGAAGAGAATATATATACAATGGGTAAGGGACTAATCGGAAAAAAAATAGGAATGACTCAGGTATTCTGGGATGATGGGGCTTCGATTCCCGTGACTGTCATCGAGGCTGGGCCCTGTGTCGTCGTTCAGAAGAAGACGGAACGGACGGATGGATACAATGCGATTCAGCTGGGGTTCGACAGGAAGAAAGAAAAGAAAGCCACCAAGCCGCTTAAAGGTCATTTTGACAAAGCAGGGAAGGGATACTTCCGCCATCTCAGAGAATTCAGGGTCGAGTCGCCCGATGAATACGAACTTGGTCAGGAACTGAATGTTGATATGTTCAATATTGGTGATCGTGTCGATGTGATCGGTACGACCAAAGGACGGGGATTTGCCGGTGTTATCAAAAGGCATGGATTTCATGGAGGTAGGGCAACTCATGGATCGATGTTTCACCGGGCACCGGGCTCGATAGGAGCGAGTGCATATCCGTCACGCGTATTCAAGGGTACAAGGCTGCCGGGACAAATGGGAAACAAACGAAAGACCGTGCAAAATCTCGTGGTTGCGGGTGTCAGAGCAGAGAGGAATCTTATTCTGATAAAAGGGCCTGTTCCCGGTAGTAGAAATGGTATCGTTGTAGTGAAGGATGCCGTAAAAAGTTAACAAAGAATATTGAGTGGATAAAATGTCGGTTTTAAGCGTATTCGATATCGAGAAAAACAAGGTTTCTGAAATAGAAGTGAGCGATTCCGTATTTGACACAACGGTCAAGGAGCATCTTATATACGAAGTCGTAAGAATGCAGCTGGCCAATCGGAGGCAGGGTACCGCCTCAACAAAGCGGCGCGGGGAGGTGCGCGGTGGCGGCAAAAAACCGTGGAGACAGAAGGGCACAGGTCGGGCTAGAGTCGGTACTATACGATCGCCCATCTGGAGAGGCGGTGGAATTGTGTTCGGCCCCCATCCAAGGGATTATTCATACAAGGTTCCGAAGAAGGTACGGAAATCTGCATTGAAATCGGCCCTGAGCATGAAGGTGCAGGCGGATAAGGTTCTGGTCTTACAAGATTTTCCGATGGAAGAAATCAAGACGAAGAAGTTTCAGGAAGTTCTGGATCGGTTTGAACTGGGAAGTGTTCTGTTTGTACTGGACAGGGAGAACCCCGTTCTTGAAAAATCGTCGCGAAACATAAAGGATGTGAAAATGATGCGTTCGGAAGGCATCAATGTTTTCGACCTTCTGAAATATGACAGTCTTGTTATGTTAGAACCTTCCGTAAAGATGGTAGAAAGGGCTTTGTTGTCATAATGGAAACATATTCAGTCATAAAGAGACCCCTTGTCACTGAGAAAACGACGATCGCCAGGGAAGAAGAACGAAAATATTATTTCGAGATCGATCCCCGGGCTACGAAGATCGATGTGCGCAATGCGGTAGAGAAAATCTTCAAGGTCAAGGTCGCGGACATACATACGGTCAACATGAAAGGGAAACGCAAACGAATGGGGCGTATTATGGGGAAGCGGAAAGACTGGAAAAAGGCCGTCGTGACGCTCGCTCCTGGTGCCAGTATAGAAATATTCGAGTAATATTAAGATGAGATAGATAGAAGGACAGGGATTCATGGGTATAAAGCTATATAAGCCAACATCGCCGAGTCGACGCTTCATGACCGGGCTTACATTTGACGAGATTACGAAAACAGAACCGGAAAAAAGCCTTCTGAAACCGCTCAAGAAATCCGGGGGACGGAACAACCGCGGCCGGGTTACGAGCAGACATCTTGGTGGTGGGCACAAACGGAGATACCGAGTCATCGATTTCAAACGCGAAAAGCAGGATATTCCCGCCAAGGTCGCATCCATAGAATATGATCCGAATCGGTCTGCGAGGATTGCACTCCTGCACTATGCCGATGGTGAAAAGCGGTATATTCTGTGGCCACTGGGACTCAATGTCGGCGATACTGTCATTAGCAGTGAGAAGGCGGATATTAAACCCGGGAATACGATACCACTGAAAAACGTCCCGCTGGGTTCTCATATTCACAATATAGAGCTTAAGATCGGCAAGGGCGGACAGCTGATACGGAGTGCGGGCACATACGCGCAGCTCATGGCAAAGGAAGGTGCATACGCCCAGATCAGGTTGCCATCGGGTGAAGTCAGGAAGGTGCTGGTTGAGTGTAAGGCGACCATCGGTCAGGTCGGCAATATCAATCACGAGAATGTAAGTATCGGTAAAGCCGGGCGAACGCGGTGGCTCGGAAAACGCTCGAAGGTGCGTGGAGTTGCCATGAATCCTGTCGATCACCCCATGGGTGGTGGAGAAGGAAAGTCATCCGGTGGACGTCATCCCTGTACACCGTGGGGAGTTCCTACGAAGGGTTATAAAACCAGAAAGAAAAAATACTCCGATAAATATATAGTCAAGAAAAGAGGTTAGAGGGTGGCACGTTCAATAAAAAAGGGTCCGTTTGTCGAAGAGAAACTGTTTGCAAAGGTTCGAAAGGCCGAAGAAACGGGAAGCAGGGGTGTGATCAAGACGTGGTCGCGGCGATCAACCGTGACGCCTGAATTTGTCGGTCACACATTCGCAGTACACAACGGTAAAAAATTCATTCCCGTTTTTATTACGGAGAACATGGTCGGCCATAAGCTCGGTGAGTTTGCACCGACAAGAACGTTTTACAGCCATGCCGGCGACAGAAAATCAAGAATGAAACGAAGATAAAAGTCTAAAATATGAGACTCGGGGTTTAAAAAGCAATGGAAGCAAAAGCTGTATTACGGTATGTACGCATCTCGCCCCAGAAAGCGCGCCTGGTGGTTGACATGGTTCGGGGTAAAGGCGTTGGTGAAGCGGAACGGATACTTACATTTACACATAAGAAAGCGGCTCGGATTGTCAAAAAGGTGCTGAAGTCTGCAGTTGCGAATGCCACTCAAAATCCAAATATTGATGAAAATATTCTGTTTGTGAAGGAAATATTCGTCGGTCAGGGACCGTCGCTGAAGCGCTGGCGCGCCAGGGCTCAGGGACGGGTTGCACCGATCAAAAAGAGAATGAGCCATATAACTGTGGTACTTGACGAAAAGTAGGCGAGCAGGAGGTGAAGCTTGGGGCAAAAGGTAAACCCTATCGGGTTCAGATTAGGTGTTATTAAAACATGGGATTCGCAATGGTTTGCGGAGAAGAATTACAGTGATTTGCTTCACGAAGACCTGAAGATCAAGCAATACCTGAAAAAGAGATTCTATCATGCAGGTATCGCGAAGATAGAAGTGGAGAGGGCCGCCGATAAGGCCAAGATCAATATGCGCGTTGCCCGTCCGGGGATCATCATCGGCCGCAAGGGGGCTGAGATCGAAAAGCTGAAGAAAGATCTCGAAAAGATGATGACAGGTGAAGTAATTATCAACATTCTTGAGGTACGTAAACCCGAGGTTGATGCGCAACTTGTTGCGGAAAACATAGCCCTGCAGCTTGAACGAAGAGTCGCCTTCAGACGAGCCATGAAACGGAGTGTGACTTCTGCTCTTAAATTCGGTGCCCAGGGGATTAGAGTTGCCTGCGCAGGAAGACTCGGGGGGGCAGAAATGGCGCGAAGAGAATGGTATCGCGAGGGACGCGTGCCTCTGCATACCCTGCGTGCCGATATTGACTACGGATTTGCCGAAGCTCGAACCACATATGGTGCCATCGGGGTGAAGGTATTGATATTCCACGGCGAGGTGTTGCCGGAAAAAAAGGAAATCGACAGTTAACGGAGAATCGGGTATTCACGTTCGAGATAAATGTCAATTATGTATAGTAAGGGTTAGATTATGTTAGCTCCAAAGAGAATTAAATACAGAAAAGTACAAAAAGGCCGTATGAATGGCAAGTCCAAGGGCGGTGATAAAATTGATTTCGGCCTCTATGGGATTCAGGCGCTGGAATGCGGCAGGATCACGGCACGACAGATCGAGGCTGCTCGTATTGCGATGACTCGTCATGTACGACGTGGTGGAAAAATATGGATTCGCATATTTCCCCATAAGTCTGTCACGAAGAAACCGGCCGAGACCCGCATGGGAAAGGGAAAGGGATCTCCGGAAGAGTGGGTTGCCGTTGTGAAACCGGGGCGGGTACTTTATGAAATCGAAGGGGTGCCGAAAGAAATGGCCCGGGAGGCATGCCGACTTGCGTCGCATAAGCTTCCGATCAAAACAAGGTTTCTGACAAGGGAGATTTTTGATGAAGATTAAAGAAGTGCGAGATCTTAATACAGAAGAGTTGAAGGGCAAGGCGCAGGATCTTGCGGAGGAGCTCTTCAGGCTTCGTTTCAGGCATTCAACGGGTCAGTTGGATTCACCTTCTGCGATTACACAGGTGAGGCGAAGTATTGCACGTGTGAAGACTGTTCTCAGGGAAAGAGAGGATAGCAGGTAGGCTATGGAGACAAGAGGAAACAAACGAACTATACCGGGTGTTGTGGTCAGCAATAAGATGGATAAAACTGTGGTCGTGCTAACTGAGAGGCTGGTAAAACATCCAAAATTTCATAAATATATAAAACGACATGTGAAATACAAGGCTCATGACGAGCAGAACAGCTGCAATATCGGTGATAAGGTATTACTGATACAATCACGTCCGCTCAGTAAAGATAAGAGATGGCGCGTACGCGAAGTCTTAGAAAGGGCCAAGTGATATCAAAGTCTTTCAGTGTCAGAATGACGGACTTTTTCGGGGTGATTTATGATACAGATGCAGACAAAATTAAATGTGGCAGACAATTCAGGCGCGAAGAAAGTGGCGTGCATAAAGGTCCTGGGTGGAACGAGGCGAAGATATGCCTCGGTTGGTGATGTGATTGTCGTATCGGTAAAGGAAGCGATTCCCAATTCCAAAGTGAAAAAAGGGGATGTTATGAAGGCGGTGGTTGTTAGAACCAAAAAGGAAGTCAATCGATTTGATGGGTCAAGTCTCCGATTCGATGAAAATGCCGCCGTCTTGATCAATGAAGCTTTGGAGCCGATCGGGACAAGAATTTTCGGACCGGTTGCGCGCGAACTCAGGGCCAGGCGCTTCATGAAAATCGTGTCGCTGGCGCCTGAAGTTATATGAATGACTGGGCGAGTAAAAATTGCGGTGAGGAATTGAAAATGCAAGGGTTGCATATTAAAAAAGGTGATACGGTCAAGGTAATAGCCGGTAAGGAAAAGGGTAAGAGCGGCAAAGTCCTCAATATATTACGAGAAAAAAATCGAGTTGTCGTCGAAAAAATAAACATGCTCAAAAAACACCAGCGATCGGATGCCCGCGGTAAGGGCGGTATCGTTGAACGAGAAGGTTCGATTCATGTTTCTAATGTCATGCTGGTGTGTAGCAAATGCGATACCGGTATCCGGGTGGGTTACAGGGAACTGGAAGACGGCAAAAAGGTCCGATACTGTAAAAAATGTAATGAGATTTTAGACGAATAGATCGAGGAAGTATTCATGGCAAGATTAAGAGAGTATTATCGAAAAGAAGTCGTATCCGCCCTGATGGATGAGTTCAAGTATAAAAATGTCATGCAAGTACCCAAAATCGAGAAAATTATCGTGAATATTGGGCTGGGCGAGGCCATTCAGAACATCAAAGTACTGGATAATGCTACTGAGGAACTTGCCATGATCGTGGGGCAGAAACCCGTGGTGACGAAGGCAAAGAAATCAATCGCCACGTTCAAGGTTCGCAAAGGCATGTCCATCGGCTGTATGGTGACGCTGCGCAGCGATCGGATGTATGAATTCTTTGACAGACTTGTCAATGTTGCCATTCCTCGAATCAGGGATTTCAGAGGAATATCGCCAAAATCATTCGATGGCAGAGGTAATTTTTCACTGGGAGTGAAGGAGCAGTTTATCTTTCCTGAGATCGAGTATGACAAGATTGACAAAGTCAGAGGGATGAACATAACAATTGTCACGTCCGCAAAGACAGATGACGAGGCACGGACGCTCTTAAAGTTAATGGGGGTTCCCTTCAGAAATTAAAGAAATTGAGCCGGAGGATTTAGGGTGGCGAAGAAATCATTAATAGCAAAGGCCAAGAGAACAAAGAAGTTTCGTGTGAGAGAATATAACCGATGTCCCATCTGCGGGCGGCCCCGTGCTTATTACAGGAAATTCGATATGTGCAGGTTGTGTCTAAGAAAATTGGCATCTCACGGGGCGATTCCCGGTGTAATAAAGTCCAGCTGGTAAAGGAGAAGCTTTATGTCAATGTCCGATCCCATCGCTGATATGTTGACAAGAATACGCAATGCAAATCATAGAAAATTCAAGAGTACCGATGTATTCTTTTCGAAAATGAATTTGAACATTGCGAAAGTATTGAAGAAAACATCATATATCAGCGGGTTTGAAGTGAAGAAGGATAACACCAGGAAAATGGGTGTCTTGAGGATTTATTTGAAATACACGGATGCAAAAGAACGGGTCATAACAAATATCCAGCGAGTCAGTAAGCCGGGAAGACGTTGTTATGTTGGGAGTAAGGATATCCCGAAAATTCTGAACGGGTATGGCGTTGCGGTCCTCACTACATCCAAAGGAGTTATAACCGACCAGGAGGCCCGAGATATGAATGTCGGGGGCGAGATACTCTGTAATGTATGGTAGGTTTAAGTAATAATACTCACGAGTAGTGCGGGAGAAACACTCATGTCAAGGATTGGTAAGAAACCGATACAAATACCTGAAGGTGTGAAAGTCACACTGGGAAATTCGAGCATAACGGTGGAGGGACCGAAAGGGACCCTTTCACGGGACATACCGAAGGAAGTTGAAGTGGCAGTGGAAAGCAATACCGTCGTGGTATCGAGGCGATCCGACGACAAGCGAGGACGATCGTTTCATGGCCTGACGAGAACGCTGATTGATAACCTGGTGACCGGCGTCGATAAAGGCTTTGAAAAGGGCCTTCAGATTCACGGGGTGGGATATCGTGCAGAACTTCAAGGACCGACTCTGAGATTATTCGTAGGATTTTCCAAGCCGGTCGAGTATACCATACCTGAGGGCGTGACCGTGACGGTCGAAAAGGCGGTGAATATGGTTGTCTCAGGCATCGACAAAGAATTTGTCGGACAGGTGGCCGCAGAAATCCGATCCGTCAAGAAGCCCGAACCTTATAAAGGAAAAGGTATACGGTATGTCGGTGAGATCGTGCGAAGAAAAGTTGGTAAATCAGCTGGAGCATAATCATTAACTTAGTAAGAGAGGTTCGACGTTGGGAGCGACAAAAAAGTTACAACAGGTCCGACGGAAGCGAGAAAAACGGGTCAGAGGTAAAATATTTGGTACGGAAGAAAAACCGCGGTTGACGGTGTTCCGAAGTGCCAGGCATATATACGTGCAGGCGATTGCTGACGATGTGGGACGCACGCTGGCAGCTGCCTCCACGTTGCATAAGGATCTGAAGGGATCGCTGCAAGGCTTGAAAAAAGTCGATGTTGCCCGGCAGGTCGGCAAGTCGATCGGGACGCAGCTCATGGCAAAGAATGTGACAAGTGCAGTCTTCGACCGGGGTAAGTATCTCTACCATGGACGGGTGAAGGCCTTGGCTGAAGGTGCCCGCGAAGCAGGGCTGGAATTTTAATTAAAGTGCCAAAAATTATTATAGACGAACGGTGTGGATAGAGAATATGGAAGAACAAGAACTTCTTGATAAGGTAATAGCGATTAAGAGGACAGCAAAGGTTGTCAAAGGTGGACGCCGATTCAGATTCAGCGCGATTGTTGTCGTCGGTGACGGGAACGGCTCCGTCGGTATCGGATTGGGAAAGGCGCAGGAAGTACCGGTAGCCATACGAAAAGGAATGGAGAAGGCCAAAAAGAGTATGGTGAAGGTTGCGGTCGTTGATAAGACTATTCCCCATGAGATAATCGGAAGGTACGGGGCAGGCAAGGTTTTGTTGAAACCGGCTTCTGAAGGAACGGGGCTTATTGCGGGTGGTGCTGTCAGGGCGATTCTTGAGGTGACAGGGGTCCAGAATGTATTGACGAAGTGTCTTGGTTCTCACAATCCGCATAATCTCGTGAAGGCTACTATCGACGGCCTGACAAAGTTAAAAAGTGAAAAGAATATTGCCGCTCTCTTGGGAAAAAGCTGATTAGAGAAGCATACAGATAGAATCCTTTAAGAATTTAGAGGTGCATGGTCGTGGGAAATCATTTGAAGATAACATTAGTCAAAAGTCCCATCGGAAGACCCGATAAACAGAGGAAAGTGCTCGCGGGGATGGGTTTGAATAAAATGAACAAATCAGTCAGTTTAAAGGATACTGCCGAGATCCGGGGCATGATCAGAAAGGTCGCTCACCTGGTTTCCGTCGAAGAATGTGAGGTGAAGGGCGCATGAAGTTAAGCGAGTTAAAACCCCCTGAAGGTGCAAGGAAAAAACGCAAAAGGGTCGGTCGTGGTGACGGATCAGGGCACGGAGGCACGTCGTGTAAGGGATCGAAGGGGCAAAATGCCCGTTCGGGCGGCGGTGTGAAGCCTGGGTTTGAGGGCGGTCAGATGCCGCTGACACGCAGGTTGCCCAAGCGAGGATTTAAGAATCGGTTCAGAAAAGACATTGTAGCCGTCAATCTTGAAAAACTTTGCTCGTTTCCGGAAGGAACGATGGTGGATGCCGAGGTGCTCCTTGAGAGCGGAATCATAAAGCGAAAAGGCGATGGTGTGAAGATTCTCGGCAAGGGAGATATCGGATATCCGATTACAGTCAAGGTCGATAAGATAAGCCGTAGCGCAAAGGAAAAGATTGAAGCGTCAGGTGGATCGGTGGAGGTAATCTGATTTGATCGGCGGTTTTAAAAATATTTCCAAGATACCGGAACTGCAGAAGAGAATACTGTTCACCTTCGCGTTGTTGGCTGTGTATAGAGTTGGAGCGCATGTGCCGACTCCGGGGATCGATACAGCAGCGCTGGCGGCGTTTTTCGAACAGGCCAAAGGTTCCCTGTTGGGGCTCTTTGACATGTTCGCCGGTGGTGCCTTAAGCACACTGTCGGTATTTGCCCTGGGCATCATGCCCTATATCAGTGCCTCAATTATCTTGCAGTTGTTGACCGTGGTGATTCCACATCTTGAGCGGCTTTCAAAAGAGGGTGATGCGGGACGCCGGAAAATTACCCAGTATACGCGTTACGGCACAGTTCTTTTGAGTGTAATTCAGGGGTTTGGCATTGCAGTTGGGCTTGAGAACATGGCCGGGCCTTCCGGCTTGTCGATTGTCATGTCCCCGGGATGGTCATTCAGATTGATGACCGTGATTACACTCACGGCGGGTACTGCATTCATAATGTGGCTCGGAGAGAGTATTACCGAAAAAGGGATCGGAAACGGTATATCACTGATTATCTTTGCCGGTATCGTGGCGCGGGGGCCTGGAGGCGTCATCAATACGTTCAGGCTGATCTCAACAGGTGAAATGGGCATCTTTTTTATAGTGCTTCTTTTAGTCTTGATGATTGCCGTGGTGGGTGTGATTGTCTTTGTCGAGAGCGGGCAGAGACGGATACCGGTCCAGTATGCAAAACGTGTGATCGGGCGAAGAATGTACGGTGGTCAGACGACGCATCTTCCGCTGAAAGTGAATACCGCGGGCGTTATCCCACCGATTTTTGCATCGTCAATCATCATGTTTCCCGCGACAATCGCGAATTTCGTTCCTCATCCGTGGATGAAAACATTTGCCGACTATCTCATGCCGGGGCGGTTTGTGTACGAAATGCTCTACGTCGCATTCATTATATTTTTCTGTTACTTTTATACGGCAGTCACGTTCAATCCGGTGGATGTTGCCGACAATATGAAGAAACACGGTGGATATGTCCCCGGTATCAGGCCCGGGAAGAGGACGGCGGCCTATATTGATCGGATTTTAACCAGATTGACATTCAGCGGTGCGCTATATGTTTCCGCAGTGTGTGTGCTGCCGAGTATTCTGATAAGTCGGTTCAATGTACCGTTTTATTTTGGAGGAACGGCATTGCTCATCGTCGTAGGAGTCGCACTTGATACGGCCGGTCAGATCGAAGCGCATATGTTGACACGGCAGTACGACGGTTTTATGAAAAAGGGCAAGATCGGAAGACGTCGATAGGACCTTGTACCGACAAGCTGGTGGAATACTATGGTAATCCTAAAGTCTCAAGAAGAGATAGAGAAACTGCGGGCAAGTAATAACATTGTGGCCGAGGTGCTGAGTGGCCTCAGGGAATTCATTAAACCGGGCCTGACAACGCTGGATCTTGATCAGTATGCAGAGGAAATGTTAAAGCGCAAGGGCGCGAAAGCGGCATTTAAAGGATACATGGGGTATCCGGCGGCGCTTTGCACATCTGTTAATTCAGAGGTGGTGCACGGCATACCTTCGGAGAGAATCCTGCACGAGGGTGATATCGTCAGCATTGATTTCGGTGCGGTCTACCAGGATTTTTATGGCGATTCCGCGATAACAGTCCCCGTGGGAACGGTATCGAGTGTCGCTACAAGGCTGATGAAGACGACGGAAGAGGCTCTTTACAAGGGAATAAGAGAGGCGAAAGCAGGCAAACGTCTGGGGGACATTTCCGCTGCCGTGCAGGATCACACGGAAAAATACGGTTTTTCGGTCGTGAGAGATTTTGTTGGACACGGCATTGGACGAAACCTTCATGAGGATCCGCAGATTCCGAATTATGGTGTTCGTGGGCGAGGAATAGAATTAAAGGTCGGGATGGTGCTGGCCATTGAACCAATGGTGAATGAAGGTAAGTACGACGTGAAAGTTCTCAAAGACGGGTGGACGGTGGTTACCACAGATGGAAAATTGTCGGCCCATTTCGAGCATACGATCGCTATTACGGAAAACGGACCCGTGATATTGAGTACGGTAGTATAACGCGTCCTCATAATATATATTGTCGCAAGGGTGCGTAACAGTAAATAAAATCTCGTATAGACGATGGAGAACCAGTTTATGGCAAAAGAAGATGCCATTGTTGTTGAGGGGAAGGTAATTGAGCCACTTCCCAATGCCATGTTTCGCGTTGAACTTGATAATGGGCACAAGGTGCTGGCGCATATATCCGGTAAGATGAGAATGCATTTTATCAAGATATTGCCGGGAGACAAGGTGACCGTTGAGCTTTCTCCCTATGATTTGACGAGGGGGAGAATTATTTATAGAACGAAATAACGTTCTGGTGAGGCTTTATTGATAAAGGGGAATTACGAAATGAAAGTACGATCTTCTGTTAAAAAGATTTGCGATAAATGCAAGATCATCAAACGTCGTGGCGTGCTCAGGGTAATTTGCGAGAATCCGAAGCATAAGCAACGGCAGGGCTAACAATCAGGAGGTTAGAGAGTGGCAAGAATTGCGGGCGTAGATTTACCGAAAAATAAGAGAATGGAAATCGCGTTGACCTATATTTATGGGATCGGACGGACGAAAGCGCGAGAAATACTCGAAGAGGCGAGCGTTGCTTTCGATACGAAAACTGACGACCTGGTTGATGAGCAGGTAACGGCGATCAGAGATATAATAGACAAGAGCCATAAAGTTGAAGGTGATCTCAGACGAGATATAGGGCTTTCAATCAAGCGTCTTATGGATATAGGAGCATACAGAGGATTGCGTCACAGAAGAGGCCTCCCCGTGAGGGGACAGAGAACGTGCACGAATGCACGAACAAGGAAGGGGCCACGACGAGCAATCGGCGGTAGAAGAAAATAAATTGTGATCCGGAGGAACGATGGCAAGACCGAGAAGAAGAACTGGAAAGAAGAAGGAAAAAAAGAATATACCGGAAGGCATTGCTCATATTCAATCCACTTTCAATAATACAATTGTGACGATAACAGATCTCCGGGGCAATGTTATATCCTGGTCGTCATGTGGCGTACAAGGGTTTAAAGGATCGCGCAAAGGAACACCGTTTGCGGCGCAACAGACTGGGGAAGATGCAATCAAGAAGGCTAGGGAACACGGTGTCAGAAGTGTACAGGTTTATGTGAAAGGACCCGGATCCGGTCGCGAGTCTGCACTGAGAGCGATACAGGCAGCCGGTGTAAACATTACGCTGATCAGAGATGTTACACCTATCCCGCATAACGGCTGTCGGCCACCGAAGAAACGAAGAGTATAAAAAACAAAAAGCAATTATAGAAAGAAATGGAGGAATGCTTTGGCAAGATATAGAGGATCACTATGCAGGCTGTGCCGAAGTGAAGGGTTCAAGCTGTTTCTTAAAGGAGACAGATGTTACAGCGATAAATGTGCATTCGAGCGGCGAGGATATGTTCCGGGAGAACATGGACAGAGTCGCAGAAAGCGGACGGATTACGGTATTCAGCTCAGGGAAAAGCAGAAAATGAAGCGGACGTACGGATTGCTTGAACGGCAGTTTCGCGGATATTTCGACAAGGCCGACAGGCAAAAAGGCGTTACAGGTACAAATCTGCTGATTTTCTTGGAGCGGAGACTGGACAATATGGTGTATCGATTGGGCATGGCGAATTCAAGGAACGAGGCCCGTCAACTAATTAAACATAACCATTTTGCTGTGAACGGTAAAAAAGTAAATATTCCGTCATATTTGGTTAAGTTAGGCGATAAAATTCAAGTCAGGGAAAAAAGCCGCAACGTCGTAAAGATACTTGAAGCACTGGAAACGGTTGCAAGACGTGGTATTCCACAGTGGTTGGAGTTGGATAAGGACAATTTTACCGGTGTCGTCGCGCGCTTTCCCATGCGTGAGGAACTTACAATGCCTATGCAGGAACAGTTAGTTGTCGAACTTTACTCCAAGTAGTATATCAATCCATGTACATGGAGATGTGGAATTATGCAAAAAAACTGGCGAAGTCTAATAAGACCAAAAAGAATCGAAGTTGACGAAAAAACACACTCAGCGGTGTACGGCGAGTTTGTGTTTCAACCTCTGGAGAAGGGGTTTGGAAATACGCTCGGCAATGCGTTGCGACGGGTGCTGCTGTCATCTATTTACGGGGCAGCCATTGTGTCGGTGAAAATCGACGGCGTCCAGCACGAGTTTTCAACGATACCGGGTGTCAAGGAAGACGTGACGGACATTATCCTCAATCTCAAGGGAGTGCGTCTAAAAATGCACGAGGACGGTCCTCGAACGGTCCATATCGATGGAGCACACGAAGGGGCTGTTACGGCTGGGGATATTATGACCGATGGGACTGTGGAAGTATTGAATCCGGAACATCACATTGCAACACTCTCGGAAGTGAATTCGCTGAAAGCCGAGATGGTTGTTGAGATGGGAAAAGGCTATGTGCCGGCGAAAAGAGAGCGAGACCACGAACAACCCGAAGGCACGATCAACATCGATGCCGTGTTCACGCCAATCAGGAAGGTAACCTACACGGTTACGTATGCACGGGTTGGCCAGATTACGGATTACGATAAGCTCATTCTTGAAGTCTGGACGGATGGCAGTGTCTTACCGGAAGATGCCATCGCGTATGCGGCCAAGATTCTGAAAGAGCAATTGGATGTCTTTATCAATTTCGAAGAAGTAGAGGAAGTCGAGGAAGAAGAGACGGAAGAAGAGACGGAACAGGTCAATGAAAACCTTTTCAAAAGTGTCGACGAACTCGAACTTTCCGTACGATCGGCCAACTGCCTGAAGAATGCGGGCATTCATCTCATCGGAGAACTTGTGCAGCGGACAGAAGCGGAAATGCTCAAAACAAAGAATTTCGGCCGGAAGTCCCTGAATGAAATCAAGGAAATCCTGTCTGAAATGGGGCTTTCCCTCGGGATGAAAATAGAGTTTCCACCTTTTGCGGGTGACAACCGGGAAGAAGACTATCAAGAAAATCGCGAAGATTAAGATATAGAGTGCGTCGGAAAGGAATGAAGATAAATGCGTCATAGAAATGCCGTTAAAAAACTCGGAAGGACTGCGAGTCATCGCAAGGCTATGCTGAGAAATCAGGTAACCTCACTATTGAAATATGAGAAAATTGTGACCACCGATGCAAAGGCGAAGGAATTGCGAAGTGTTGCGGATAAGATGATCACGCTGGGTAAACGGGGCACTCTCCATGCGCGCAGGCAGGCGGCGTCATATATCAGAGACGGTGAGGTCACGAAAAAAGTGTTTGATGAGTTGTCTGGCCGTTACAGCGAGCGGCAGGGCGGGTATACCCGGATCATCAAATTGGGGCGCCGAATCGGTGATAACGCACCCCTGTCTCAGATTGAACTCGTATAGTATTATATCCGAATCGGTGATCGGTAAGTGCCGATTCGGATTATAAAATAACATTGCATGTCTGCTCTTCGGCGGGCAAGGTGCCGACCTTGCCTTTTTTTGTGGAAAAACTGTAATTCTTCTGTTATTTTGTCAGCAAATACGATCCGACTGACTGTCGAATATGGGTTCGTTCTTCTCTTATTCCCTCGTATTGGAGTGAAGGCATATTTGCCCTTAAAAATTCACACTAACCGAACAACTGCTTAAGGAGGATAAACTATGGCGGAAGAAAAAATAGGTGAAGTCGTTAAATTTTTTGCAAAACCAAGCGTCGCAGCAGTCAAAATTACTGCCGGGGAATTAAAGGTTGGAGATACTGTGAAATTTTCGGGCCATACAACGGACTTCGAAAGCACGATCGACTCTATGGAAATCAATAATGAGAAAGTCGAAACAGCGGGTGTGGGTGATTATATCGGCGTGAAGGTGGCCGACCGAGTTCGTCCCGGCGATGAAGTTTTACTTGTTACCCCCGATGCGTAACCGCGGTGCACACCTACCGTGCCGTGTGAAAGCGCTCTAAGAATGCCTCTGCGACGAGCCATGGGACCTCATGCCCGTGGCTTTTTCTTTTACTTTTTGTGAAAGTCTTCACAAACCTTCTTTTTTGTTGGATAATTTTATTGCCTCAAAATATAAGCTGTGTTACCTTACGTTCTATCGTGTGCGTTAGAAATTCAATGGAGACGGAGAATGGATATAAGGATATTGGGCTGCTATGGGGCGCAACTTCCCGGGTACAACACAACCAGCTTTCTTCTGAATGGTAACATTCTGATTGACGCAGGAACCGTGACATCTGTCTTGAGCCTGGAAGAGCAAATTAACATTGAATATATACTCGTGACACATTCTCATCTCGACCATGTGAAGGATATTGTATTTCTGGCCGATAATATTCATCTGAGAAAACGCACGCCCGTCACCATCGTGACAACACCTGGAATCATCGATATTCTGAAAACAAATCTTTTCAATAACTATATCTGGCCCGATTTTTCACTTATACCCAATTCGGAAAATCCCGTGATTCAGTATCATCCTCTTGAGGAGGGGGCTACCTATTGCATGGAACGCATCACAGTCAGGGCCGTCAGAGTCAATCATACGGTCGAAACCGTGGCTTTCATAATAGAATGTGAAGGGAAGACGGTGCTGTTTGTCGGTGATACGGGACCGACGAACGAAATATGGACCATTGCTGATGGTCTCGATAATTTGAAAGCGATATTCGTTGAAACGTCATTTCCCGATGCCATGCAGGATATTGCGAATGTTGCGGGTCACTATACACCATCGAGTTGCTGCCGTGATCTTGAAAAGCTTACGCATCAGTCTCCCGCGATCTACCTTTTTCATTTGAAACCACAGTATGCCGGGATAATTGAAAAAGAAATCGAATCGTTATGCAAGAATAATGTCCGGATTCTCCGGGAAGGAGAAACGATCACTATCTGATCAGTTGTATAGCGATGTTGACTCATCACTATCTGATCCATGCGTATCTGCCGTTGCAGGGGCGTCTGCACCAAGGATACGACAAACGCCCGCGATAACTCGAGGTGAGGCCCGGATCAGGGCCACAGACAACTATAGTCAGAAGGCGTCCCTGCTTCATTGCGCGGATGTACACACAGACACTAATGTTACTTTCGGGGTCTGCCGTTCTACGTTGACATAATATCACAACATCATAATGACTTACCATGATTCTCTTCGATATATCGAGGAGTTCAGGATGCGGGGGATCAATCTCGATCTTGGTCCCATATCCAGACTGCTCGAACGCCTCGGTGCTCCACAGAAGGATTACAAGAGCGTTCTTATCGGCGGCACCAACGGAAAAGGTTCGGTAGCTGCAATGCTCGCGTCTATGCTCCACTGTGCAGGCTATACTGTCGGTTTGTACACGTCACCGCATCTTCATGATTTCAGAGAGCGGATACGGGTCGGCGGTGAAATGATTCCGCCTGACGCGCTGGTTGATACGGTCGAACGCGTGAAAGCGTGCATGGCGGAGGAGGTAACATATTTCGAGCTGGCGACAGCCCTTGCATTGAAGTATTTCAGCATGCGTGCCGTTGACATCGCAGTCCTTGAAGTCGGCATGGGAGGGAGACTTGACGCCACAAACGTAGTCATGCCGGAGTTGTCGATTGTCACGAATGTCAGCCTCGAACATCGGAAATATCTGGGCCGCACACTGGAGGCAATTACCAGGGAAAAGGGAGGGATTGTGAAGACAGGGGGAATCTGTCTGACGGGGACCGGACGGAAGAAGGTGCGTGATGTGCTCCGGGATATATGCCGAGAAAATCGCGCCACCTTTTACCTGGCAGGTGAAGACATGCGCATGCATTCTGATGGTCCACATGTTTTTTCCTATTATGGAATTTATGGATCCTATCACGGTCTTGGCATCCCTCTCACGGGCGGACATCAGCGTGACAATGCGACAATCGCGATCGGGGCCGTTGAGATTCTGAATTCACGGGGATGGGTCGTGCGGGATAATGCCGTTACCGAAGGGTTGCGCTGCGTCACGTGGGAGGGACGCCTGGAAACGATTCATCGTTGTCCGTCCATTGTGGTCGATGGTGCCCATAATCCCGCTGGTGCGACGGCACTCCGTCGAAGTCTGCAGGCGGATTTTGTGTTCCGCAAGCTGATTCTCATTTTTGCGGCCCTCGATGATAAAGACTACCGGCGAATGCTGCATACGCTGGCGTCCTGTGCCGACATGGTGATTCTTACGCGACCGGAGGAAGGGCGAGCCCTCGATCCGGATGTCTTATTCGCAGTTGCCCGGAAATATTGTGCACACGTGGTGGTTAAAGATGACAGCCGTACCGCGTTGCGCCATGCCGTTGCCATGACGGGAGCCGCGGATATGATCTGTGCGGCCGGTTCGCTCTACCTTGTTGCGGAAATAAAACGGGCATCGTCAGATTTGTTTTCGCCGCAGGGCCGATGATATGGTATTGAAAGGGGCGGAAGAGGCGAGTGTTCATGTTTCGGTGTTGCTCGGTGGGCAACCGTCTCCGGGAACAAAAGATTGAGGATCGAATTGGTGAAGCTACGCGTTATTTTTGTGTATGTGCTGATATTTTGTGTGTTGGGGGCGCCGCCTGCATCAGGGGCGTCCTTCGTGGCCGACAGAAAAAAACCGCAGGGACCTGTCCGGATCGAGGCCGACAGCCTGTCGTACGATAGTGAACGTGATGTATACCGGGCTGACGGATCGGTCATAATTACCTATGTGGGCGGAGCGCTGAAGGCTGAGGCGGTGACACTCAACAGGACTACGGGTGAAGTGCGCGCATCGGGTGACGTGGTTATCGAAAGCGACGGCGATGTGCTGCGCGGTGAGTGTGCCGAGTTCAATGTTGAAACTAAAACAGGTCGTGTGCGTGACGGTACGATTTTCTTTGCTGCGCATCACCTCTATTTGAGCGGCCGGCAAATCGAAAAAAAAGGCGACGCCACCTACAGCCTGCAAGACGCTACCGCCACTACCTGCGATGGAGATACTCCGGCCTGGCGCTTCACGGGAAAGGCCGTTGACGTGACCATCGACGGGTACGGTACGCTGCGACACGGCTCCTTCCAGATTAAAAATCTGCCGTTTCTCTATCTGCCGTATCTGATATTTCCGGCCAAGACGACCCGGCAGACGGGATTTCTCCTGCCCCGCCTGGGGTACTCGACTGACAAACATGGTGTCGATGTCATGGTGCCTTTTTACTGGGCTATTTCGGAGAATGTCGACGCGACGTTTTATCAGCGCTATCTTGATAAACGCGGTTTTCAGGAAGGCGTCGAGTTTCGCTACAACCTCAGCCAAGATTCCTATGGTACCCTGTATGGTGACTACCTGAACGATCAGAAAGAGGTTTCCACTGCGGAAGAAGATGAGCTGCCCCGGACATGGGCGGGGTCACAGGCGCGATGGGCGTACTATTGGAATCATGAAACTGCACTCGGCGACAGTTGCTATGTCAGAACCGACCTCCGGAAGGTATCGGATAACTGGTACTTCAGGGATTTCGACTCGTATAACTATTTTCTCGAACATTATGAAACCTCGGGAGAAAACCGATTCAGAAAAATCTCGTTTCTGGGAGACAAATCGCTTGCGTCGCTCGACTCGACCGCCCGCTTCGTCAAGGACTGGAAGGTGTATAATTTTACGGCCCTGGGCCGATACACGGATGATTACCAGAACTATTCCAACGATGCCACGCTCCAGAAATACCCTGAAGTGACACTGACCGGGGTGACGCATCCGCTATTCAAGACTCCCATAAATTTTGAACTCGACTCGCTCTATGGCTACTATTACCGGACGGAGGGTTTTCGGGGGCACCAGCTCGACGTGCACCCCGTTTTTTCATACCCTGTCAGTTTCGGCGATTATCTGCAGCTCACGCCCCAGGCCGGTGTACGAGAGACAACGTGGGATAGTAAAAATACGATGGACGGAGTGCCCGGGAAACGGGGGAGTCGAGAGTTGTATGATGTCGGTCTCGACGCATCAACGGAACTCCAGCGCATCTTCAATATTGACGGCGAGACGGTTGAAAAAGTGAAGCATGCAATTACACCGGAATTTACCTACACCTACATTCCCTATGTGTATCAGGATGATCTGGCGGACTTTGTCCCTTCTGTATCAGATACCAATGCCGTCACGTATGCTTTAACGAATACGCTCATCGCACGGCTCCGAAACGAAGCCGGCACCAGGTTCTACCGTGAGGTTCTCAGGCTCAAAGTAAGTCAGACGTATGATATACAAGAAGCCCGCCGAAATCTTGACGGGCCAGGCGAGACCCGCAGGCCCTTCAGTGCGGTAGATATGGAATTCAACGCCACTCCGTTTCAGTATTTTTCGTGTGATGCCGATGCCCGTTTCGATGTCAACAGTGGTGAATGGAAGCAGATCAACACGAACGTTGACGTACGTGATGCACGTGGCGACTCCGTCGATGTGGAATATCGGTATACGCAAAACTCGATCGAGGAAGTCAATCTGTCGCTCTTCGCGAAGGTGAGCGCGTCGCTGGATGCCAAATATGTGCTCAGGCGCAACGAGCGCGAAAAACGGGATATTGAATCAACTTACGGGCTTACGTATCATCAACAGTGCTGGAGTGTTGAGGTTGCCTACTCAGATATTACCGATGACAGGACATACATGGTCATATTCTCACTCTACGGTCTGGGTAAGGTCGGCCGTGTGTCAGGGGGCACAGAATCCGTCACGAATAATTTTTAGTATTTTTACTTGACAAATTTGTTGAAATTACATAACTTAGCGCTTTCAGTTTTTTAAGGAGCAGGTGTGATTATATGAAGACATTTACTGCAAAACAAACAGATGTTACGAGGAGCTGGTTTCTCGTCGATGCAGACGGTAAGGTGTTGGGACGGCTTGCCAGCGAAATCGCGAGGCGCCTGCGGGGGAAACACAAGCCGATTTACACGCCACATGTTGACACAGGCGATTTCGTCGTGGTGATTAACGCCGACAGAATATCTCTCACGGGCAAAAAGCTTACCGACAAGATGTACTATCGTCACTCCGGATATCCGGGTGGTCTGAAAACAACATCGGCCGGAAAAATGCTGAAGGAAAAACCTGAGCGCCTGCTGCATAGTGCCGTTAAAGGTATGCTTCCGAAAAACAGTTTGGGGAGAAAGATGCTGAAGAAACTTAAAGTATACCGGGGAGGTCAGCATCCGCACGAATCGCAGAACCCCCAAGTATTGGAATTATAATCCCATAATCAAGATTTTTTAAGTGGAGTCATGTATGGCAGAAAAGAAATATTACGCGACGGGAAAGAGAAAAAGCGCAATTGCGAGGGTCTGGATGAAAGAGGGAAGTGGGAACTGGATTATCAATAAGAGAACCCTCGCCGAATATTTTCCTTCAGAGAGCCTGATGCGCATTATTCAGCAGCCCCTCGACCTTGTCAATAAAAAGGATCAATTTGACTTTTATATTAATGTCAACGGAGGGGGCGTGGCCGGTCAGGCTGGTGCAGTAAAGCACGGCATATCCAAGGCCCTGGCGGAATATGATATTGAAACGAAACCGGCATTGCGCAGGGCGGGCTTTTTAACGAGAGACTCACGTGTCAAAGAGCGGAAAAAATACGGACAACCGGGAGCACGAAAGCGGTTCCAGTATTCAAAACGTTAATTACTGACTTGTGAAAGGAGGCGCTCAGGCCTCCTTTTTTTTGCACGGAGAAAGAGAATGATCAAGGTCGGAATATACGGTGCCAGCGGATATACCGGACAGGAACTTTTAAAGATACTTGTGCGACATCCGGAAGCGGAGGTCGTGGCGCTGACATCACGAAAATACACGGGCATGCCGGTGTCCGATGTCTATCCCGCATTTACGGGATTGACGAAACAATCCTATATCGACGCCTCAGCCGATGAGGTCGCGTCACGGTGCGACATGGTGTTCCTGGCCGTACCGCACGGACAAGCGATGGAGGTTGCTCCCCGCTTTGTGCAGCAGGGCGTCAAGGTTGTCGATTTAAGTGCCGATTATCGTCTGCGGGATGTTGCCGTGTATGAAGAGTGGTACCGCCCGCATACATCGGCTGAGTTCCTCTCCCAGGCCATCTACGGAATGCCGGAGTTGTACCGGAGCGAAATTAAAGATGCTACCCTCGTTGCCAATCCGGGCTGCTACCCAACCGGTGCAATTCTGGGGCTGGCGCCGGCGTTGCGAGGCAATGTCATCGATACCGCATCAATTATCATTGATTCCAAATCCGGTGTCAGTGGTGCGGGGCGGGAAGCCCAGGTCGGAACGTTGTTCTGTGAGGTAAATGAAGGGTTCAAGGCCTACAAGATAGGTGCCCACCGGCATACTCCCGAAATCGACCAAGAGCTCTCCTCGCTTGCCGGAGGTGAGGTTTCAGCGTCGTTCGTTCCTCATCTCGTACCGGCGAACCGGGGCATTCTCAGCACGATATACGCAAGACTCACCGCAGACATTTCGTATACCGATGTCCTCGAAATGTATCAATCGTTTTATGGAGAAGAACCGTTCGTCAGGGTTTACGGCGACGGTATGTATCCGAACATCGCCTATGTGAAGGGATCCAATTATTGTGACATTGGACTTGTCCTTGACGCGAAAAAGCGAAGAGTGATAATTATAACTGCGATTGATAATCTTGTAAAAGGTGCTGCGGGACAGGCAGTGCAGAATATGAACCTTATGTGTGGTTTCCCCGAAGATATGGGGCTGCAGTTGGTGTCACTTTTCCCGTAGCGCACACATGGTATTTGTGAGATATGCGCCCGGCCGCATAGAAATGGAGAGGTTACCATGAGCCTTCGATTTTACAACACAATGACAAACCGCAAAGAGGAATTTAAGCCCATCGAAGATGGCAAGGTGGGATTATACGTGTGCGGCATTACGGCCTATGACATGTGCCATATCGGCCACGCACGCTCTGCCGTGGTGTTTGATGTCATTTACAAGTATCTGAAATACAAAGGATACAATGTAACGTATGTCAAGAATTTTACCGATGTTGATGACAAAATCATTGCGAAAGCCAATGCGGAAAACACGGACATCGGTGATATTTCGGAGCGTTTCATTAAAGAGCATAATGAAGATATGGATGCCATGAGGATTTCCCGGCCGACCATCGCGCCCAAGGCGACGGAAAATATCCATGGCATGATCAGGATGATCAGCACGCTGATCGAAAAAGATCTGGCCTATGTTGTGGATGGTGATGTGTTCTTCGCGGTGGAAAAATTTAAAGGATACGGCAAACTCTCCGGCCGGAATCTGGATGATATGCTTGCAGGCGCACGCATAGAGGTTGATGAGAAAAAAAGAAATCCTTTCGATTTTCTGCTCTGGAAAACCGCCAAAGAAGGGGAGCCGTGGTGGGATAGTCCATGGGGCCGCGGCAGGCCGGGGTGGCATATTGAGTGTTCCGTCATGAGCCAGCGGTTCCTGGGTGAAAATTTTGACATCCATGGCGGCGGACGAGACCTTATTTTTCCACATCATGAAAATGAAATAGCCCAGGCAGAAGGTGCTACCGGCAAGACATTTGCGAATTTTTGGATTCATAACGGGTTCATACGAGTCAATAAGGAAAAGATGTCCAAATCTCTCGGCAACATATTTAACATGCGGGAGGCAATGACGGCCTATCATCCGGAAGTGTTGCGTTTTTTCATGCTGCAGAGTCATTACCGCAGTCCGGTCGATTTTTCCGATGAATCACTCGCCGACGCACGGATGGGGATGGAGCGATTTTATGAAACGTTAAAACATATTCACGATGCCCTAAGTGGGGACATTGATTATTCAGGTGTATTTCCCCGCAATCTTTCCGGAACGGATCAAGATGTATTTCAAAAACTTGAAGCCTTGCCGGCGCGATTCGAGGATGCGATGGATGATGATTTCAACACGGCGCGGGCCATCGGCTATATTTTCGACAGCATCAGGATGATCAATGGCTATATGACGGATAAAAAATTCACGCCGTCACCCGAGACATTTTTTGTGCTGGATGCGGCACGACAAACGGTTCATAATATTGGTAAGGTGCTCGGATTATTTCTTGAAGATCCCGATACCTATTTTGAAAAGGATAAAGCCCGGGAAGTCGGAAAACGAGGACTGGATGTCGAAGAAATTGATCGCCTGATTAGCGAACGGCGGAATGCCCGGACGGCAAAGAACTGGCAACGGGCCGACGAGATTCGTGATCTACTGGCCGCCAAGGATGTGGTGCTGCAGGATACTGCGGGCACGACAACATGGAAAATTGTCTGACGACGGGGATGGACCGAGGTCGTCATCACCGAATTAGCTATACTGAGAGTGCCTGAGAAGGGGAACGGACATGATGTCTGTCGCGTTGCCCTTTTTTTATCATGTCTGACCGCTCAGCATTGCCCACAGGGTACCCAGATATTCGTGTGCTGCCAGTTCCGCCTTGCGAATATTGTGGGCATGCGGAAAGAATGCCGCAAGTCTTGTTCTCATAGGCGGTCGTACTTCATAATTTGAAGGTGCGGGTATGGGGTTCATACCGCGTGCCCGAAAAAGAGACATTGCCCGGGGCAGGTGGTAGGCCGAGGTAACGAGGACAAAAGGATTGCTGTGCACGATAGACTCCAGATATACCGCCTGATCTCCCGTATCTTTCGACCGCGTCTCCAGGATAACGTCCTCTGAATTGACACCCAGTTGGGCTGCAACCTGGGCCATTGTGTCGGCCTCCGTGCTCAGATCACGGATACTGCCGCCACTCAAGACAAGTTTACTGCCGGGGTTCTTTCTGTAGATGAGAATGCCGTCAATGAGTCGAATAAGGGTTCTATCCGACAATTGCGCCGTGGCGGGGAGTATGGGGATCGACGTATGTCCGCCTCCCAGGACCACCACATACCGTAACGGAAACTGATTTTCCGATTTGAGAATGGTGACGGTGAGGGATTGATCGTAGGGCTCATATTGTTTCTCGAGTCGGCCGAGCATGGTATTGGAAACTGCCCCGTATCCGAGCAGTACTATCAGCAGAAGACCGACTGAGACGATAATCTTTCCGGCACGTACGTGCTTCGAAAACCACAGCACTAAGAGTCCCGTAAGGGAGATTCCAAGACTTACCGCAAGCGGTGACAGAATCATGGATATGACTTTTTTGAGCACAAACATGGTTCACCTCTTCCATTGCACCTATGGTGTAAAAAATATGGTTGGGTTCAGTGCGCGGGGCCTCCGTGTGCGGGGTCCCGCACAAGCGGTGGCTTGTGCTTCCAGAGCCCGGTTGCCTGTTCAAACGCATATGCAAGCTGCAGAACGCCGAAGTCGTTTTGGTGACGTCCCACAATCTGGATTCCCACGGGTAGTCCATCGGCGGTGAAGCCACAGGGTACTGAAATTGCGGGATTTCCGATAACGGAAATGTAATAACAGGATTTCATCCAGTCAATGTAGGTTTCCATTGGTACACCATTTATTTCCGTTACATATCGTTGGGTGACATCGAACGGAGGAACCTGGCTGACCGGCAGCACCAGGTATTCGTAGGTTTCCATGAGTCGTCGCACGCGATGGTATACCTCGGTGCGTGCCCGTTCCGCAGCCCCGAGCCGGGGGCCGCTCAGGTTGCGGCCGACTTCAATATTCCAGATGACGGTATCCTTGCACAGCGCGCGGTGGTCGTGCAACAGATCCGCGAACCCGAGTTCCATACGCCACGCCCTCCAGGCTTTGAATGCCTCGTCGGCACCTGAAAAATCAGGCTCTTGGTCCTCCGTGATACATCCCAGCGATTCGAAGATATGCCGCTTTTGGTTGAGAACTGCTGTCACTCGGGCATCGACGGGCAGCCCTCCAAGGCAACTGCTCCATGCGACGCGCACGCCGGTGAAGTCTCGTGCGAGGGCATGGGAAAATGATGTTCCCGGTTCCGCAATCGAGATGGGTGAGCGCGGGTCCGGGCCCGCAATGGCGGAGAGCATCAGGGCAACGTCTTTAACCGTGCGTGCCATGGGACCTTCAACCATCAGGGGAAACCACCCGATCAGGTCCGGCCAGACGGGTACTCTGCCGGGTGATGGACGAAATCCCACAACATTGCAGAAACTTGCCGGATTCCGGAGAGAGCCGCCCATGTCGCTCCCGTCGGCAATGGGCAGCATGCCGCATGCGAGGGCCACGGCCGCCCCCCCACTACTGCCGCCACAGGTCTTGGACAGGTCGTAGGGGTTCAGTGTGTCGCCGAATACCTCGTTATAGGTCTGAGAACCGGCACCGAATTCCGGCGTATTGGTTTTACCGATCATAATGGCGCCCGCACTTCTGAGACGCTCGACAATGAGACTGTCTTCCTCCGGGATAAAATTCTCGAATACCGGCGAGCCGAATGTCGTGCGGACTCCCTTCGTGAGTGCGAGATCCTTATGCGCAATCGGAAGTCCGTGCAGCGGTCCCACGTCCTCGTGGCGGGCAAGTTTCTCATCGGCGGCGCGTGCTTGCTGCAGCGCTCTCTCCGGCAGCAGGGTCACGATTGCATTGACTTGTGGGTTGACACGCTCGATTTGTGACAGGTGGGCTTCCATGACCTCGGTGGCCGAAATCTCTCTCTTTCGTATACGCGTTGCGAGTGTTTCCGCGGGTAAAAAGCACAAATCCGAATTTATAGTGATCGCCTCCCTTCTGCAGGCACATGCCACGATCCTGCGGTATGGCCCAACGTGGACCGCGCCTCATGCGTTATGGGTGGCATATAGCATGCGTTCCATCCGGTTGCCCCCCCCGCATGCAGATGCAATCTGCCGTTGGCACATGCGGTGTATCACGGCATATTATGCTGGAATATACCCCAGTACATCAAAATACTCACACATTTTACAGAAAATAAATCAAAATGCATAAAAGAATCAAGCAAAGAAATGTCCCGATGAAGATTAACCATTTGGTCGGAGGCAAAGCGATATGTCGGCGAGCACTGGGGGGGGCAGGATCGTCAGGTAAGGGTGATCCCATAATGCTCTCCGAGTTAAGCAGTTTCATGGGTTTTGCCGCCAGCCGGGTACCGCAGGCGGGACAGCGAAAATGAAGAGTGCCATTGAGGGGGTCGTGGCCGACATACTTGAAGATTGTCGAAACGGAACTGGCATAGGGCGTCCCGATTTCGACCCTTCCCTTATGGAGACATGAGGCGCAGATGATCTCTCTACTGAACATGCGAATGCTCCTGATCCATTTCATGGCACAAACCATACCCCGGCGTGTACCTCCCGAAGTCGGTATGCCGGGCAGGCGGTGTGCGGTGCGGAGAAATGGTGCCGACGGTACGGCAGTATAAATTGGCGGTGTCGGCTACATCATCCTGGGTGTGCCATGCACGGGGTACTCTGTGTATATTCAATATAGATCGACGCTCTGCCATCGGATAGCCCATGATGTAATGCTGCACGCAGCAAATTTTTGACATGACCAATTATTGTGTGGTGACGACACGGACTTCCTGTCCGCTCCGCTGCTTCCAGCCATGCAGGCCCAACGGACTTACTCGATGCTGCAACGCTGTGGAGATGGAATAACCCAGCCTGGCCAATTACGGTATGTGATGTCGACCGGTGCGGACTGATTGCCTGTAGTGTCGGCTATTTGACTTTTACATTCATTGCGGCCAGACCTCTTTGGCGCTCCTCAAGATCGAAACTGACTCGTTGACCTTCCTGTAACGTCCTGAATCCTGAATCCTGAATCGAACTATAATGCACGAAAATATCGTCCATCCCTTCGTCATGCTCGATGAATCCGTATCCTTTTTTGTTGTTAAACCACTTGACCGTACCTTCTGCCATTGTTTATCCCCCTCCTTTAATCCCACCGCAGTTGTCGACGCATGTAACGCGCATTAATTGTATTTATATTGATACAAACGGTACAATATGTCATCAATAACGGTATATCAATACCAAATAATTACCTGATAAATATCATTGAATGCTAGTATTATGAAAGTGACAGGAGATACGAGCGAAGATTGACCTTCTTGTTCTTCAGCCCGAGTTTGTGTCTGATTTTGTCGCGGTGGAATTCGATCGCCCGTCGAGACAGGTGAAGCAGGTCGGCAATTTCTTTGGTTGCCTTGCCCTCCTTGACAAGATGCGCAACCTCGAGTTCTTTGGGGGTCAGGTTGAAATGACGCAGATTTATGTTCTGGAGAAACGGAGAAATGATGGTATTTAAATTTGATTCCAGAATATTCATATACATCCGCTGCGATTCATTTAGTTGGTTTTTTTTGATCAGTTCGATATAGGGCATAATTAATTGTTTTACATTGCGCAGAACTGCTCCCTCCAATTCGTGGCGATCATTTTCCCGGTGTTCGAGCAGCACCTTTAATGTGGTGTTGGCCTCTTCAAGGTAATGGGATTTTGTGTGAAGTTCCTGTTCGCGGATCTTCAATTTCTCTTCAGCCTTTTTTCGTTCCGTAATGTCCCGGGCGATACCGTAAATGCCGGTAATGGTGTTCAGCGCGTTTCTCATCGGGACCTTGATAAAATGGAAGGTTCGCATGTCAGTGCCGACCGGCTTCGCGTGCTCGTCTTTAACAATTTCGCCAGCCAGCACACGTGTATCGATGTTATTGATATATTGTGCGGCTTCTGCGTCGAAGAGATCGCTGTCTCTTTTTCCTATTAATTCTGAAGCCGGTATTCCGAAGAGGCGTTCCATAGTCGGGTTGACCAGCGTATACCGGAGGGCACAGTCCTTGAGAAAGATTGAATCCTCGGCCGTTTCGAAGATTGCACGAAATCGCTGTTCGCTGTCTCTGAGATCGTCTTCCATCTGTTTCCGTTCAGTGACATCCTGCACAATGCCAATACCGCCCATCACTGTGCCGGAACAATCACACAGCGGGGCGGTATGCATGCAGGCCCATATTTCTGCAGAGCTGTGGGTTACGCGATACCGACCCTCCAGGTAGGCTTCTTTCCCTGCGATTGATTGGAGTACAGGCGGCATGAATGTCTGATCACGCAGGGTCTTCATGTTGAGGCCGATGATGTGTGTACGGTTCATCTGTACAATTTCGGCAAATCGTTCGTTGCAGTCGGTAACATTCAGGGCTGTGTCATATTGAAAGATGCCTGCAGGGGAGGCATGGAACAACAGGCGGTAACGCTCTTCACTCGCGCGTAATTCCTCTTCATCTTTTTTTCTCTGGGAGATATCACGTGTGACCCCGATGATGCCACTGATGTGATTCTCTTCGTCCCGAAGGAAAATACTCGACACCTCGCAGGGCACGATGGCACCCTCGTGGTCGATGATATCGATTTCCAGGGTCACCGGGGCAACGGATTGTGTTGTCCGTCCGGATTCTTGGGCTTTTCGTGTTTCAATGATCGTGCGCACCCGCTCATGCGACGCGGGGGATAACATCTCGGACAGTGGTAAGCGCATGGCATCCGTGACTGTATATCCCAGAATGCGTTCAACCGATGGGCTTATGAACGTGAATACATAATCAAGATCCATCGTCCAGACGATATCGGATATGTTGTCCGTGATAATACGGTATTTCTCCTCGTTCTGTTTTAATGCGATTTCAATGCGTTTCTTCTCGGAGATATCTCTGATAAACCCGCCGACGCCTGTTCTGCCTTCGCCGAGGCTGACGGGGAATTTCAGAGTTTCAAAGATATGCTGCCCTACATGTTCTTCCGTGGTTATGATCGTGTTCTGCTCCCGGGATTCCTCGTCGCTTGCTCGGCACTGACGGGCGTCAGCGGGAGGCAGCAGATCGAAATCTGTCTTGCCGTATATATCCGTTTCCTGCAGGTCGAAAAACTGCGCCAAGGTGCGGTTGGCGATGACATAGCGGAGATGGTCATCTTTAAGAAATACGAGATCCGAGGTGGAATCGATGAAGGTCCTGTAGCGGGATTCACTCTTCCTGAGAGCGTCTTCGATCTTTTTCTGCTCGGAGAGGGTTTTCTCAATTTGGAGATTTTGCTGACACAGCTGGAGTGTCTGTTGTGCAATGCGGTGTTCAAGAATTTTGGTAAACTGTGTGAGCGTTTCTTCCAATCGCTTTTGTTCGGTAATATCGTATCCGACCGATTGGTATTCAATTACCTCACCGTGTGGATCGAAGAGTGCCCGATCCGTCCAGCGCTGCCAGTGCAGTCCGCTTTCGGGTGTGATTACGTGATGATTGTAAGTGGTCAACGGACAATCAGGAGTCAACGCGTGAAAATGGTGTGCAACTTTTTCCCGTTCCGTCTCCGGAATGAACTGAAAGAAGTTGCTGCCGATAAGGTCATCGTGACTCTTCCCGAAATATTCGCAATAGGCATGGTTCACAAATGTGAGGGTTCCATCGGGCCTGAAACGGCAGATCAGTGCGGGCATGTCTTCTATCATGGTGCGGAACATACTCTCATTGTCTGGCAGTGCAACGCCTTCGTGGGTATTGTGTGTCTCCCGAGGCTGTCGTTCCTGTGCGTCCATGGGCATATTTTTCTCCGTCATATCATGCACGTATGCAGGATTCCTGACAATGTGTCAGTATCACCTTCCCTCCGTATACAAAATCAGCAACAATCCGGTTGTTTTGCAGGTCATGTCCGCCGAGGCTGCGCGGAAACGCATTCGTTATAGCCGGCACGACAGCACACCTCACCCCGCAAGTGAGCGCCTGCCCTGCAAGACCGATCAAAATTGCATCTCCTGGTATTGTGTGCCCCGTTCAGGGGTCACAAGGGTACACCGGCCCGTGAGCGTATTGTCGCGTCTGAACCTGCCGATGGTCAGTAAGATACTGTACAGTAGAAATCCCCTTCTTCCCAAGGCAAAATAGCATCTTTGCTTTATGTTGTAAACGGATAAAAATAATGTGCAATTGCATGGTGGGCGCCGTTCCCCGGATATAAAAAGGGATTGGCCCGGTTAGTGGTCAATCCCTTTTTCTGTGCGGTGGGTCAGATCATATCCGAACGGTGATCGTCCGACTTATGAACATCGGAGTGAAATCAATTATACTGTTTTTGCAATATGCTTTATCATCTGTTTGAAGACGCCCTCAAGGATATCGGCCGATATGAAATAGTCGGAGCTTTGCGCGTAAAATGCCTTGGTAATTGCCTTGGCTGCTCCATCAACGTCGCCGTGCGTGCGATATGATTCTTCCATCTGTGCTCGGAAGTTCCTGGCTTCCCGCATGGTGGCATCGACGTATGTCGTTGCCTCGTCACCGATGACGTACCCGTAGTGGTCGGCACATACATACTTCACCGTGAGGGTGTGCAGTCGTTCCAGACTCTTTTGGTACTGGGTGTAATTGGAATTACCCGACGGAAAATAAGTGTCTTTGTAGGGGATGCCTACGGCATCCGACGGAAATAGAGCCTGCAGAACCGGCTCGTATGCCGCGATGGAACAGGATGAGTGCCCGGGTGTTGCCATCACGGTCAGTGCGACGCCGCCGAGATCGATCACGTCTCCTTCACCGACGGTTGTGCCCGTCAGGTCATCCCGCCAGAGATGATCATAGGCATCGAGGATATCCGTGACATTCATCCGCCCGGCCACGAGCGAGCTGAAGGAATTGATGGTTTCGATGGCCTTGGGCATGGTGAGTATCTTCCATGCGGGAGCCGACGCATAGAGCTCGAGCTCGGGATAGGTCCTTTTGAAATACGGTACGATTCCCACATGATCAAAATGTGAGTGGAGGATAAGCAGTTTTTTGATTTTGCCGGTAGCAATGCCGAATTCCTCCATCTGGCACAGCACATCCGGCAGGATGTAACTTATTCCTCCATTGATAATGATTGAGCTGTCGCGACCTTCCAGCACATAGACCCCGGACTCCTCACGACCGAGGTACCACAGGGCATCAGTGATCTTCCCCGCCTTTCGCATCCTCATAAACCTTACCTCCCCCCATGTCCGATGCTTGTGTCTGATCGAACTGTAACGTTAGTGCCTTCATTTATAGAGAATCAGCTCGATAATAGCAAGCGGAAACCGTATGCCCGTTATAGGCGGTCATGTTCCTAACTGTCTCAATTTAATCATAGAAAATGCGCAAAGGGTGTGGTACTGTAACATTCCTTCCGTTGAGCCAATCACTGTAGTTTTGAAATACCCCGAGGGGAAAAGGAGGAGCTATGGAACTGACCAATCATTTGGATGCCATTTTCAGGCCACAGAGTGTGGCGTTGATCGGTGCGTCAGGCACACCGGGAAAACTGGGATATGATATCCTGTATAACCTGATCAACGCCGGTTTTGACGGGCCGATCTATCCTATCAATCCCAAGGCCGACGAACTGCTGGGACTTCCCGCCTATCAGGACATCGGGTCGACACCGACACCGGCGGATCTGGCCGTCGTGGTAATTCCCTCCAGGATGGTGACCGGCGCAATCGAGCAGTGCGGTAAGGCCGGTGTAAAATCCGCCATCGTCGTGACCGGAGGATTTGCCGAGGCCGGTGAAGAAGGTGAAGCATTGCAGGAAGAACTGGCCGCCATTGCCGCGCGATACGGGGTTCGCGTCATCGGGCCCAACTGTCAGGGTGTCAACAGCCCGCACCATAACCTGTGCGCATCCTGGCCGCTTTTGACAACCCAGGGCGGCATGGCATTTATTGCCCAGAGCGGTACGGTAGGCGCGGCGCTCATGGATTGGGCGAGTGAAGACAAATTGGGAGTGAGTGTATTTGTAAGCCTGGGGAACAGGGTGGATGTCGACGAATCGGACTGCATCCGTTATTTCAACGACGACCCGAATACGCGGGTGATCGCCCTGTACGTGGAGGGTGTCAAAAGACCGGAGCATTTTCTCGACGCCCTGTCAAAGGCAACGAAACCGGTCGTAATTCTGAAAGCGGGTCGGACAGCGAGGGGAAAAGTGGCGGCCGAAAGTCATACCAAATCAATGGCCGGGAGTGACGAGATCTACAGTGCCATATTCAGAAAATACAAGGTGAACCGGGCCGATACCCTCGAAGAGTTGTATGATTATGCCAAGGCGCTGGCCTACCTGAAAAAACCGGCCGGCAGACGACTGCTCAACATCTCCAGTTCGGGCGGCGCGGCGATCCTGGGGATTGACGAGGCGGATAAATGGGGGATAGAAGTACCTTACCCGAGTGAAGATCTCAAGGCACGCCTGCGGGCGTTTCTGCCGGCCCACTGTGGTGTCAGTAACCCCGTTGACCTGACCGGAGATGCGATTACCGATCCGAGCCTGTATGCGAAAGTGATCGCGGAAGCCCGATCGGAGTATGACACCATGGCGGTGATCTTCGGTGATCCCGTCCATGGGGCCTCGGAGATTGTCACGCCGGGCGAGTCGGAACTCGTGATTTTCTGCGGCGGTGCCGATGTGGAGCGTGAGGAAAAAGGTATCATGCACGAAAACGGTATTCCGGTTTTCCCGACGCCCGAGCGCGGCGTTCGGGCCCTCGCCCAGTTCTTCTGCTTTGACGAGCCCGACGCAGCGACTGAAGCCCCGAGGCATGCCGATGCGCCGGTGTTGACCCTGGTACCGTCGCATGAGACGGTTGCCATGCTGCAGGCGTGCGGCATTCCGGCGTACGATGCACGGCTGGCAGCCTCGGCCGACGAGGCTGTGGCGATTGCGAGGGATATGGGATTGCCGGTTGTCCTGAAAATTGCCTCTGCCGATATCTCCCACAAGAGCGACGTGGGTGGTGTGCGGCTCAATCTTGGCACGGAGGAGGCCGTCCGCCGCGCCTATGACGAGATCTTCGCGTCTGTCATTGACAAGGTGCCCCAGGCCGTGTGTGAGGGTGTCACCGTGTCTGCCATGGCAGGGCCCGGAGGTGCCGAGGTGATTCTGGGAGTGCTGAAAGACCCGCAGTACGGGCCGGCACTCATGTTTGGTCTGGGCGGAATATTTACGGAAATCTATAAGGATGTACAGTTTTGCCTGCTGCCGGCGGAAGACACGGAATTCAGGCAGATGGTGCGGGCGATTACGGGGTACCCGCTCCTGGCAGGCGCACGCGGCCAGAGCCCGAAAGACGTGACCGCGCTTGTCGGGATCATGCAGGGGCTGTCGAAGCTGGTGGCGGATCATCCAGAGATCGATCAGATCGATCTCAATCCGGTCCTGGTGTATGAGACGGGTGTCGCCGTCGTGGATTACCGAATATATACACAATGACACCGCCACTGCGATCCGCACGGAACTGATGCGGGGGTGGCCGCATGCCGGCCGCCTCCGCCCGAACAACACTGTGAAGCGGACACGGTGATGCGCCTGCGGGGTCTCAATCTGTGAAAAACTATAGAAGCTTGATCATTGCCGGCTACGGCACTATCGGCGGAAGCCTCGTCGCACTGGCACCCGATACCATTGCAAGTTTCAGGCATGTGTGGGTGATTGATGCCGACTGCGATCAGGCGGCACGCACCCGGGAGAACGCCTTCGAGTTTGTCGCCGGTGATGTCAACCGTCCGCAATTTCTCCGTGATATGTTTCACCGCGTGGAATTGCCGGCGGTGTTTCTCAATGCGGGCATTAATATCGACAATCTTGCCCTCAGGCAACTGATTGCGACGTATGATATGGCATATATCGATACGGCTGCCGGGTTGCGGGAGGGATGCATCGAATTGTTCATGGAAAAATTGATGCCTTACTCGTATACGACCGTCGAAAGTCCGCGCCCGCACCTGCTCCATTTCGGCGTCAATCCCGGTATGGTAGAAATCATTGCGCGCAAGCTGATGCGGGAGGCTCCCGATACGGCCTACGATGTCATGATCTATGAATATGATGATCTCAGGGTGCCGTTGAACGGAAAGTATGCCGTCGGTTGGTCGCCGCAGAGCCTGGTTGAGGAAACAGTGTTGTGCCCGTCATTCGAACTGATCGATGGCCGTCCGGTTGAGGCTGCGGCAGGCCCGACCCGGAAAATCACCGTCTCTTGGCAGGGCGAGGAAGTCATATCACGCATTGTGGGGCATGAAGAGATCTGGAATTTCGGTCAGTACGGCCCTGTCGTCAATGCCCGCTTTGCCTACGGGCTGCACCGGGATGTCATGCATATCCTCGATGGAGACCCGCGCACGGTGCTCTCGCGTCTGGAAGTGCCCAACGGCAATGCCCCGCTTCATGGCGCCGACAGAATTGCCGTTGTCGTGCGGCCGCACTCGCGTGGAACGGCGCACACACTGTTCTGGGAAGTGGATCATCATGAGGTGTGGCAGCGATGCGGCATCAATGCCGTCCAGTACCAGACCGGCACATCGGTCATCTTGGCCCTCGAGCTTCTGCAACACACCGCCTATGGGCTGCTGGAGGGTGCCTACACGGCTTCCACCCTGCCCATCGACGACGCCCAGTGGAACATGCTCGAATCCCTTATGCAGACCCTGGGGTGTTCCTGGCAAGATGGCACCCACCTGAATCTGCACGTCAGAGAGCAGTGACCTTTACGGTGTCATGCCGTGACTGCGTCATCAATGGACGATCCTCTGCAACGCCACAAATAAATCGGTTCGTTTAAGGTTTCGTGAGGTGCGGGCCGTCGTCATGTCACCGGTCATGAATAAAGCGGGTCGTTCTGCCGCCGCCGACAACGAATTCGATCACCCATTGCTCGAGCTGTCCCCCGTCGACAAAACCGCCGGGTCTCACAGGTTCTATGAGACGGGCCTGTCCTTCCATGCCGGTCTTTGCAATGGGGTCTTGAAAGATCGTCACGATGTCACCCGGTGAGTGTTTTATGGCGAGACCGCATACGTCGTCGTAGATTGCGTCGAGGAAGACCGCAATCCGATACTTCATCTGCAGACTGTAATCGAGGTTTACAATCTTGATACGATCGGTGGTCCGGATTACCTCGGGTCGTTCTCCCTGTCGATTGAGAGGCAGAACATTGCAAAACTCCCGCAGCCTGCGCTCCAGTTGATCGTCGTACGGCGTCGGGTAATACATGTAGGTAGTTTCATCCTCAGCCATCTTCTCCCCCCTTATCGATACCCCTGGTGTGTGGTGCCCAATGTCGTGGTGCCGGATGAAAACGTTCTGGCATTCTGCCTGTTTTTGCT
>Ga0272442_10001357_pt1 | contig 37473 bp, 33 predicted proteins | sample SSMForm2O_FD_200262 | JGI IMG/M metagenome (GOLD analysis project Ga0272442, IMG submission 200262) | Marine sediment archaeal communities from Little Sippewissett salt marsh, Falmouth, MA, United States - SSM-Form-2O | ecosystem: Environmental > Aquatic > Marine > Wetlands > Sediment ... | reverse complement strand
TTGACACCACAAGCGGCAGTTTTCGTATAAGAGGGATTAAATGAATCTCTGTTTTCAGCCGAAAAACAAAATTTTTATCAGACTTTCATATGAAAATAGGATATTAAAGCCGTTGCACACTTCCCTTACTATGTATAAAGTCACTGGTTAATCAATACAATGACTTTCTGCCGGTTGCATAAAAGCGCATATAAGACTGCGCATCGGTTTGATTCGGGTGGTATGTATTTCACGCTTGCCCGTAACGTTACCATTTCGCCAGATTCTTGTCCTGTATTTCCTCCTTGAATCACGCCTCCACATTTACGATTACATAGTCCCTCTTATATGTTATTCAGAATACGCCAACATTCGTTTGCCTTAGATTCAGACTTGAATTTAAAACGATACGTTCTGCCCCAAGAAAAACTAACGACACATCCTTTAATCATTATTGAATACATATCTTCAGTCCCAGCGCCTATCTGTTGAGGAAAAAACGATGATTTAGTAAAATCATATTGCCAACAAAAGATTCCTTTACCATTTTGCTTGCGAACTATAACAGCTCTACCGGAACCCCTTCTCAAAAACTTCTTCATTTCCGCCCATTCATTGAAGAGGATCTCATCGTTCTTGTCTATCGACATATAATTTAGTATTTGTTCTTCAGATAACACAAGCTAACTCCTAAACAAGTCTCTATTCTGAATTAGTACAGGTGTAAACACAATTAGAATAGCTTCAGATTATGACGGGCCATGTTTTTTCAGCATAGAAACCAAAAAATTACGGCAGTCAATAACATCGGTGCCTGACTGGAACGTAATCTTAGTTTTTCTGATATCTCTAAAAGGAAGTATAAGAGTGTTATTTTTTATTCGTATATTATCTGTATTTATATAGGTATGCTCCCATAGCAAAACAAATCCACCAAAGTCATCATGAGCCCAAATAAACTGTCTATCAGTGAAACACAAAGTGCCTGGATATGAACGGAATAGTGTTTTTGTTTTTGCGCGATATTGTTTCAATAGCACTTCTCCGTCTTTAAGATGCGCCCGCACATTTTTAGTAGTTTCCATATGGTTTCCTTAACGAATACAGTTTTAAGAATAATAGTAAATCAATGATCTTGACTTGTCAAGCATGCTTAAATCCGGCTGTTGCTTGTGGGTCTGATGTATGATGATTTGGTGTTTCATTTAGCCAACGATACGACTCAAAGGGGTAGAGGGCAGTCTTGGTAAAACATGAGTCTTGATATCAACGTCAGCACAGACATTGTAGAATCCATACAATCCTTGAATGGAATATTCGGCACTGTAATTGTCATCCCCTTATCCAAGATTGTTTGACAAATCATCGTTATTTTGTTTCCTATATCCTTGGCAGTGTTATGTCATTTTGGTTCTGATATTTACCTTTACGGTCCGCATAAGAAGTTTTACATGGGGTGTCACTTTCAAAGAACAGAACCTGGGCTAAACCTTCACCCGCATATACTTTTGCCGGCAGAGGAGTAGTATTTGAAATTTCCAGAACTGCTTTACCTTCCCATTCCGGCTCGAAAGGTGTCACATTAACAATGATACCGCATCGGGCATAGGTGGATTTGCCCACGCAGAGGGTCAGGACATTGGCAGGGATACGGAACCGTTCCAGACTCAACGCCAGGGCAAAGCTGTTCGGCGGAATCAGGCATACATCATTTTCCACTTCAATCAGCCCCTTGGGATCGAAAGCCTTGGGATCCACCACGGAACCAAAGACATTGGTGAATATCCGAAATCGGTTGGATACGCGAATGTCATAGCCGTAAGAAGATACACCAAACGAGATAACAGGGCGCCCGTCAACTACACGGACCTGATCAGCTTCAAAAGGTTTGATCATACCGTACTCACGCGACATTTTGATTATCCAGGAGTCTGGCCGAATGCTCATATCGATAAATCCTTATTCATGTATTGTCTGTTATACTATGAAAGTCGATGCCTACCGAAACCAATGCAGCCGTTCTCAGTGCCGGATCCAGGACATGCTCAGGGTGGAAATCCTGTAATCGGTAACGGCAGCCGGGCGGTACTATTTTATGAATGGCCTGCACATCTTCAGCTGAAAGCAAGGAATTCACGACCGTAGTGCGGAATTCATGATCGACGCCGGAGCTGGCAATCAAATCGATACTCTGATGTATTTGCTTAATGGGCGGTCGTACACCGGTTAAGCGATCGTAAATCCCAAAGGGAGCCTTTATGTCCATGGCGATATAATCGACCAATCGCAACTGAAGCAGTGTCTTTATGATGCTGGGCCGAGATCCGTTGGTATCCAGTTTGATCGAATATCCCAGTGCTTTGACCCTATGTAAAAAATCCGTCAGATCAGACTGGATAGTTGGTTCTCCCCCGCTCATCACAACCGCGTCTAAATAATTTCGACGCTTTTCCAGGAAGTCGAACACTATCTTCTCCGGAATCAATCGATTAGTTGAGACCTTAGTGGGAATCAGAGATCCGTTATGGCAAAAGGGGCAGCGGAAATTGCAGCCTTGAGTGAAAAGTACCGCAGCCATATATCTGGGATAATCGCACAAGCTAAACGGAACCAGCCCACCGATTTTCATGGCTATCCTCCGATCTGGTAATGACTGCGCTGGGCAAATTCTGCCTGTTTACCTTCGTTCCACTGATTAACCGGCCGCAGATATCCCACTACCCGGGAATAAACTTCCGTTCTGGCATCACACCGTGGGCAGATATGCTGCTGGCCCTTGAGATAGCCGTGCTCCGGACAAATTGAAAACGTAGGTGTAACTGTAAAATAAGGCAAGCGATACGTTTGGCAAACCTTGCGGACAAAAGCCTTTACCGCCTGTGGGTCAGCAACGGCCTCTCCCAGAAAGATATGCTGCACGGTTCCGCCGGTATAACGGATTTGCAGATCATCCTGGACATCGAGAACCCCGAAGACGTCATCGCTGTAATTGACCGGCAGTTGTGTTGAATTGGTATAGAAAGGTTTCGCTCCTGTGGCAAGTTCTGATTCATTGGCGGCAATAATATCAGGATAGCGATGTTTATCCTGTTTGGCTAATCGATAGGTTGTGCCCTCGGCGGGTGTCGCTTCCAGGTTATACAGATTGCCGGTTTCCCGCTGGAATTCATGTAAACGCCGACGCATATGGTCCAATACTCGCCGGGCAAACGCGATTCCGGACTCTGTGCCGATATCACAGTGGATCAGATTCAGGCAGGCCTCGTTCATGCCGATCAGGCCGATAGTGGAAAAGTGATTATGCCAGTATCGATCGTAGCGTTGCTTGATATCCCGCAGATAAAATCTGGTATACGGATAGAGGTTCTTTTCGGTGAACTGCTCCAGAACCTTCCGTTTGGTTTCCAGGCTGGATTTAGCCATCTCCATTAATCGGTCGAGCCGTTTGAAAAAATCTATTTCATCAGCAGCCAGATAGCCAAGTCGCGGCATATTTATGGTTACCACACCGATAGAACCGGTCAGGGGATTGGCGCCAAACAGTCCTCCGCCTCGTTTTTCCAGGCTGCGCATATCCAGTCGGAGTCGACAACACATGGACCTTGTATCATCCGGTGACATGTCGGAATTGACAAAATTGGCAAAGTAGGGAATACCATATTTAGCGGTAACTTGCCATAGGATATCCATATCCGCGCGGTTCCAGTCGAAATCCGCGGTAATATTGTAGGTGGGGATCGGAAAGGTAAAGGCTCGGCCCCGGGCGTCGCCTTGCGACATCACTTCCAGCAAGGCCCGGTTAAACATGGTGATTTCATCGCTGAATTGGCCATACATTTCTTTCTGAAGTTTGCCGCCAATGATAACCGGTTCGTTGGCCAATGTAACCGGCGGTTGCAGATCGAGTGTTATATTGGTAAAGGGACTCTGGAACCCCACTCGGGTTGGGACATTGATATTAAAGATAAATTCCTGTAATGCCTGCTTGACTTCGTTGTAGCTTAATGTGTCATAGCGTATAAAGGGGGCCAGCAGTGTGTCAAAATTGGAAAAAGCCTGGGCTCCGGCTGCTTCACCCTGTAGGGTATAGAAGAAGTTGACAATTTGTCCCAGTGCGGTGCGGAAATGCCGCGGGGGGGAACTTTCTACCTTACCGGCAGCCCCACGAAAACCACTATACAGCAGATCGTGCAGATCCCAGCCAACACAATATACCGATAGCAGGCCCAAATCATGGAGGTGGATATCGCCGGAATTATGTGCACGGCGGATTTCCGGCGGGTATATCTTGTTAAGCCAGTAGCTTTTGCTGACAGAACTGGAGATATAATTATTCAGGCATTGCAGCGAATAGCTCCTATTGCTATTTTCTTGCACCTGCCAATCCGTGCAGTCCAGATAACTATCGACCAGATCCACGTCGGCCTTCTGAGTTATCTGGCGTATTCGGCTGTGCTGATCCCTGTATATAATATATGCCTTCGCTGCCTTCTTGAATGGAGATGCCAGCAGCACATCTTCCACCACATCCTGAATCTGCTCGACGGTCGGTACCTCATCAGAATGCAGTCCTTTATGCAATATACTAAGCGTGGTACCGGTCAGCTTGGAAGCAATGCTTTCGCCGAACTGACCGGTAGCCCGTCCGGCTTTGCAGATAGCGGTTGAGATTCTGGCAGCGTCAAATGGAACAAGGCGGCCGTCACGCTTGCGAATCTGGATAAATCTTACGCGGGAAATCTCACTGCCAATATTATTGTCGGGCATATTGTTCATTTAAGTTCGCCTTCGTTAGTTTATTTTGGTAAATTGGGCAATCTTTGTCGCAAAACTCAGAGATTGGAAGCAATTCACATCCCAGGCCTCGGTATGAGTTGGAATAAGCATATTGAGTTTGGGATTTGATTTCAGAGTCTGTTATGATGCGTTTACCGTTAACAGGTTGATTCTTACCGGCCCAGGCTCGTAGTATGATGAGGGCCAAGTCCTGAGGCATTCCGATTCGCTTAAGATTGATTGCTAAACGAAAACATGCCACTCGTTGATAAGATGACACCCCCTCGGCCAGCATACGCCGGGCACAGGGAGGCAGCCCGAAGCGCGAAGTATTTTGACCGGTAGTATTATCATTATAAACGGGGGCAGGTGTTTCACGGTGGTTGTTGCCAGAAAGCCATTTCTTGGCGGTGATGATTTTGTTGAGTTTTTCTTCGGAAATGCGTTGAACGTTTTCCAGAAACGTCCATTGGTCGGTATAGGGTGTGGCATATTCGGCCATATTCAAAAAGACGGTTCGTCCCTTGGCTACCAGCGGCCCGAATAGCGGGGCATTAATATAGTTTCCGTAGGTAACATTAGTGTCCAGGGCATCTTGTTTCGGGAACACCTCAACCGCTTCCATACCCATATTTTCGAGGATGCGACTCGTAACCAATCTTGCCTTAAAAGCGGGAACGGCCCCCTGGAAAAAAAACCATACATGGTATCCTTTGGACTTGCTTCGTTCTACATAAGCGGGAATTTCGTATTTACAGGCATAATCGACGAAGGCTACAGGCTTGCCAATATCATCGATATCAAAATCTACCGCCAGAGCCCTGGTCTTATCTCCCGTAAGCAGATAGACGCCGTAGGATTGTTTGCCGGACAGGTGATTCAATATGACCTGATCGGTCACCGGTTCCTTAACCTGCCGGGCCCGCCCGGTAGCCGGGTCATAGGTACCATATACCTGCGGCAAACCAGAAAAACAGCGGCGAAATATTTCTATCCTCGCTTTGGTATTGTTGGTACATACAGACATTCGCATACTTCCTCTGTTAATATCTAGTGAACGCCAGGTACTCTTATCCTGCGTTCACTATTGATAGCGGTTGAGGAAGTCGAAAGATTTCAGGATTGGATAGATCGCCGGTATTAGTTACCAGAAGCGAGTTGGGTAGATTATCTATGCGATTGAATAATGAGATTGTTGGGATATTCCTTTCGTTAACCCTTCAATCTCCATGAAGCTTTGCATCAGAGAGGGTATGACCATAATCATCTCAGAGGCACTACAATATTGAAAAGCCGGTGGTAGAAAATGGCGGTATTGTTGCAGTAAAATATCAGCTACCACACACCGCAGGTTCCAAGGGAGTGATTCATAATGTGTTACAAATACCCAATGGATGTATTCCTGCCGCTCCATAGCCTTGATGGCCTCTACCATTCGCTGTAAAACGGTATCCATCCCGTCCTGCTGATCATCCGTGGCATCCAGCCAGGCACCCATATACCACTGGCTATAGGTGCCTTGATAATAGTTTTCCAGCAGGCTAATCGCATGGGCCAGTGGGTCGCGGCAGGACATTTTCCAAGGTGCTTTTAATACAGTTTCGTAAAGATGTTCTGCAAAATCGGCGATTATTCGATGGAAGTCCTGGTGGTTTACAGGATAGGTAACTTCATATCGAAATGTTCTTAATCCCTGATCTATGGGGCTATCAATACGCCGGGCGATGAGATATTCATCCAGGGCCGAGTGAATACTGATAATGATCTGCTCCGCCTGTTTGTGTTGATCAGTACTGCTCATATTCATAATCCTCCGTTGGTAAATGTTTGTCTGTATCAGGAACCAAAGGAGAGTAAGGTTTATAAAGTCGTTCACCTCGCCGCTCAACGATTTGCCGCACTTCGGCCACCGGCTTGCAGTATTTTTTTCGCGATAGGGCAACGATTTCATCCCGGAAGTGCCTTTGGGGCATGGGTGGGGCATCGATCGTTCTGATTTTTACAATCTCCGTGCCACAGCGTACAAAGGCCTCCCTTTTTTTAAGCTTGACGATATCTTCCGTTTTGATTGTATTTTGAAAATCCTTGGCCAGATAAGCGGCATCCTTGCTGTCGACATTAAAAAGAATGGTGGTTCCGACACTACTGAGAGCGCCTGCTTTTCTGGATTCAAATTGCTTCATATACTGATGGGCCAGAGTGAGACCGACATTGAATTTGCGGGTTTCGGCGATGATATCTTCCAAAGAGTCGGTATGGAATCGATGAGCCTCATCAAGATAGAAACGGGATGCTTTACGTTGTTCTGCGGGTATATCACTACGACTTAATGCCGTTGAATGACTAACGGACAGCATAAAGCTTCCCAGAATCTCACGTACTTCAGAGCCAACCTTCGACAGGTTGCCCAAAAAGATCATTCCATCATCCATTATATTACGAAAATTAATGACACTATCGCCTTGAGAGAGCATTAATGATACGGTACCGCCCACCAGGAGCTTGGAGAGCTTGTTTTTGGGCGGGCTAAACTCATCCGCCCGGTAATTATCGAAGTCGTTTAGCCAGAACCGCCGTGCTTCTACGTTTTGCAGGTTCTCCATAATCGCCCGGCGGAGGAATTTGCTTTCATCTGAATCCGGCCGCAGGATATTGGAAACGTCCAGCAGGCAGCTGCGGTCAAGATGGAGCAGGCCAAAGAAGCATTGACGCAGGATATTTTCCATCCTGTCTCCCCAGCCCTGAACGAAGGATTTAAAGCAGGAAACCAGATTATCGGCTATACGACCGCAATCCTGACCGGGAATTTTTTTCATCGGGTTCCAGATTGGCACCCAGTCGGGATCTCCGGGATCAAAGTAGATTACTCTGTCCATGGCCGCTTCCGGGATGTGACAAAGTAACAATTCCACCAGGTCGCCATGGGGATCCATAAGAACAACGCCATGGCCGTTGCGGATATCATCAAGGATCATGAGCAGTTCCAGGATGGATTTTCCCATGCCCGGCCTTCCTATCAGATGAACGTGCTCATTTCGAGATTCCTCCGGTAAACACACAATCTGCTCCTCCCCTGCAATATTGCATGTCCCGATAGGTGTGCCATTAGCAAGTACGCCCGGGGAAACCGTTAAGGTTTCCAATGTGTCGAGTGATATATCCAGATGTTCGGCGATGGTTGTCGGCGGAATATGGACCAGGCCCACCAGTTCGGCCGAATTGAGCAAAAAACCGCTACGATAGGTGAGCCCCACCATGAACATCTGTCGAATCTGTGGCCAAGACAGCTGTTCTCTGTAATCAGCGTCCGTCAGAAAATTAAACACTCGCCCGCCATGCTGAAAGAGGCTGCTGAGAACCGTCAGGGATTGCAGGTAACTATCGCTATTTTCTCCACCATCCACTACGGCGATACGCAGGGCTGTTGCGAAAAATGGTTTGTCGTTATGGGCCTTCATGTCGACCTCTCCGGCAGTGTTAATCAGACTGGCTGATGGCGGCTGTTGAGGAATGGGCCGAATGCCGACATTATTTACCATCTTGGTGAAGTACTCCAAGTCCCTGAGTATCTCAATATTGCGATGCCAGTTATGTTCTGCACAAACTGGCTGGAACATGACCTGGTAAATGCCGAACACCGGTGCGGGGATATGGGCCAGGGAAGTAATCAGGCATTCATAGGAGCTGACATGCAGTTCATCGGACCGGGTAAGCAAATGACTATACGCAGGGGATGGGTAATAGTCCCGGAATCGTATCGAATTCCAGCAATGAAGGCCAATACCGACTAAATGGCCGGTTCTAAGTGGCGATAGCTTGCATAACTGAAATTTCCCCATAAAGGCGGTGGCGATAATTGGCATATCGGCCTGATGGCACAGGAAAGTAATCACGATCTTGTCTTGATTGCCCGCTATCTCTAATCCAACGCGATGGGAGACCCCAGAGAGCTGTTTGAGGAACAACTCGCAACAGTTCCAGTTAAATGTTTGTTCCGGGGATATCCATACCTGGCACCTGATAAGCTCCTCAGGTGTCGGTATGGGTTCGTAAATGATATCAGGAATACCACTTTCATTCACATCCTGCGGATCTCCAATGGGAGCGAAAGGCGGTTCCAGGGCAACCGGCTGGGGCAAGATCACAGGGCTACAGCCTTTGGCTATCTCGCCGATAGTAAGAGCTTTTGCCCTGGCCTTTAACATGTGGTGGCCGGCCTGAGCAACTAAAGCTTGTTCATATGAGTTACGCATGGCAATTTCCTACGGTCAGTTACCCTAAAAGCGGTGGAAAAGGATGTCGCTTTGCAGTGTTTTATGAAATACCCGGTTTTTCCCGGCTAAAGACCTACATGGCGGATTTTTTGAAGCATCGGGGCGTGTTTTTCCAGAAACTGCGGAAAGTTGGCCCGGATACGTGCGGCACTGGCCTCGGTGAGTTCCGAGGGCAGCAGATGGCCATATTTCTTTATGTATTCGATAGGAGCCTGAAGTTTCTCTTCCAGGGAGAGCTCCTGCCAATAGGCACTCACCCGGGCGCCGATCTCGTTTTGTGTATACTGTTCGGAAGATTTTTTGGCCACCGCTTTTAAAACAGCATACAATCCTCCTTGATTCCCGGTACGAGCCATTTCAAAGGCCGCTTTTTCGCCGTTAGGGCCGTAGATTTTGTGCATTAAACGGCAGGCCTGGTTCCAGTAATGCTCCAGATGACCATACATAGGCTGCGACAGTTGAAAAACCGCAGCTTCCAGTTGGCACATGAAACGAGATAGGCACTGCCGGAAATCGTCCCAATTATCGATTACGGATGGACAGCGAAAGGAATTAATCCCCCGGTCGATCCGAGCCGAAGTTGTTTCCATTGACTTATCGGGGGCGATAGAGTTCAGTAATTTATCCAGTTTTGTCGTCATGATCTGTCCTTTCTATAAAATGGAGTGTTCGTTTCAACTGACTACAGTCGGCGAAACACCGAAGAGTTTTGCTGCAGGGCCCGGGTATATGTCTGGATCAATTCATTGTAATTCTGGGCGTAACGTTCCGGTTGATTGAGGTTGATCGAAGAAGATAAATACGCCCCACAGCGATCAAGGAATTGTCTCATGATAGCTACTTTCTCTTCCCAGGAGGCGGGATTGACATAATGATCAAAGACGGCCCGGATATAACGCTGCACACCATCAGCCTTGAGACTTTCAGAAACCATGTCACAGACAGCACGCAAGCCGCCATTGGTACCATCATGACAATCATTGAAGGCAGTCACGGTATCCCCGTTACGCTTGCGGTACTGCTGTTCAATAATTTCCTTGGCACGCCCCTCGGCTTCACTGGCGGATAGTCGGCCGCCGTTAGAGACACAGGTGGTATAATGGTAGTTGTAGTAATCACCTATTATCCAGCTGAATTCGTCAAAGGTGGCGACGGTATTCGATTGCAGATGATAAGACATACGGGCCTCATCATGCCGAATTCCCACTTGCCGAGCTATGGTTCTCTCGTCAAGCGCATTCAATAATGATTCTACTGCAGTCATGGTATTGGTCCTTTCTTTCAAAGAGTTCGTAATAGTTGATTTACCTTGTCAAACGACTGAACAAAGGTTTGAACAATAACTTCATAATCATGGGCAAAACGTTCCGGCGGTTGGGTTTTAATCTCCTCAGGTAAAAAAGGGGCCAGACGCTGCAGCGCCGCACGCATGAAAGCTACTCGTCCATCCCAGTCCAAAGGAGACAAGGCATCGGTAAATATCCGCTGGATGTAATCGGCCTGCTGTTCACTCTTGAATTGCTCTGTGACGGCATCCAGAACAGATTTTATCCCTCCGTGAGTTCCATCTATTGCCTGGACGACAGCCTGCTGACGACCGTTATGGTTCCGAAAGGTTCTTTCAAGCAGAGCCAGGGCCTTTGTCTTTGCTTCCTGGTGATCCAATAATTCTATCGCATGGGGACTTAGATGGCGTTGCAGGTGGATATAGAACGCCACCAGTGTTTTTTCGAACTGTTCCCATGATGCGACCGTTGATTTTTTCAGGATAAACGAGCCGCAGGCCGAATCGATCGGAATATGAAGCTTTTGTGCCAGAGCCGGTTCGCTGATCATCGCCGTCACCGTATTGAAAGGCCTGGAATCATTTTCTGGTTGTGATTGATTTTTCGTTGTCGGTTCAGGGATCATCGATTCGGTTGCAGTAAATCGGCCATGTGCCGCCTCAAACAGGACACACACATCTTCATAGTCATGTTCTTGGGCGAACTGGGAGAGCCTGATACACAAGGAAGTATCCAGCAGAGGAAAAGTGATCGTCAACCGCCTGGTTGCCGGCGGCAGGGAGTATAGCAGTTGCTGGAGTTTCTGGCCCAGTAAGCTGGCATATTGCTGCCGAGCATTGTGATACCGGGCAAAAGATTCCAGCAGTTCTTTGACCTTGTCAACATTACCACTTAAGAGGAACCTTTCCAGAGCAACCCAGAACCTTTGCGAATTCCCCTGATAAAAATATTGGGCGACTTCATCGGTAGAGCTATTGGATTCGGTTGGCCTGCCAATAGGATCGTAGAATCCCAAACGAAGACTGGCCAAAACGATATCTTCTTCAGCAAAAACCAATTTGATCAGTTCGGATACCGCAAGAACCTGTCGGATTCGCATAGTGTTTTTAGCAGCCATAATTGCCTCAAGACTGCGCTGATGTTCGCCCGGTGACAAAGTTTTTAATGATTTATCCTGGTTGAGATTGGGGCAAATAAAAAGGCGGACAGAATCATCCGCCATTACGGCCTCTATCTTCGCCGGGATTGCCTTGACCGCTGTGATGTTACCGGCAACGGAGGCGATGTGGCCGGTAGTTACGATATCACCAGGTATCGGCAGCTGTAATGCCGCCGACAACATCGCCAATTGAATCGGTAGATCAGCTGAAAAACCGGAGATATTCAATCCGATATCATGGGCTGAGGCCGCTGACAGATTTGTGATGGATATTTCGTAGTTGTGCCCTGGCAATTGCAGAGCCTCCAGGATCCGGTCCACATTCACCATCACCGTTTCTTCGATGTGCCGCTTGGCCAGGTCCGAAACCGTTGTCGGACCCGTAAACCGCAGGCGTTTGCCGGGCTTGGTTGGTTGAATAACGCGAACAACAACGCTGGAAATAACACCTGTCTGCCGCTTGCCCTGGCCGAAAACAAGGACGGTTTTGGCGCTTCCTATTTTTTTCTTACCTTCGACCATTTAGCCCACCCCCTCGGTCAGTTCGACCTCGATGCTGCCTTTTTCAATGCCGGCATAGGTTCTCAAAATCACTTCACCATCTAACAATATCTCCTGCCGAGTTGGCTTTTGCCTGGGTTCTTGTGTTTCGGCCGCCACAGATAATCCCTGCCGGCCAAATGCTTCGGTCCAGATCAATTCCTGAATGGAAAGTATGCCGTCCCAGATGACCAGCCCGGTTCCAAGACGGATCAAGTAACGGCCCGGTTCAATATCCGCGATGGTACAAGCGGTGGCCAGCCCGGTAAGTGGTATCTGCTTCATACGTCGCTGTTCATGATATATCTCCAGGACCGACAATTTATTATTGCCTGCCCCCGGTTCGAGCACCTCACACATCGCCCGGTAGTCGGCTTGCCAACCTGGGTGCCTTTGAAGAATCTCAAGAGCGGCCTGTTTTTCGCTTTGGTCATCATTGATAATGCCAGTGACAAATTCGACCATAAGCTCACCGATGTTTTCATCACGCCATAACTCATAACGAGAATAAACATCCCTAAGAAACGCCTCAAACTGAAAAACACCCTGTCGATACGGCGGTTGATTTCCAAGATGTTCGATCCTCTCGAAAACCTCTTTCAAGGCCTTATCAGGTTGTGCCGATTGAAATGCCTTAAAGAACATAGCGATAAAAAACAGGTTTTTACTCACGACGACACCTCCTTCCATCTTGCTTTTGTATCCCTTGAGCGGCACAGATGCGACCCCAGGCAACTGACTTTTGGGCGGCGTCCGTGAATTGAGGATGATTGGCCAATATATGGGCCGTGTTACGCCAAAGATCAGGTACATTTACCGGATCTATTTCATCGGTACCATTAGACCATCTACTGCCGGCAAACCTGCTAAAAGTAGCTGTGCTCAGGCCAAAATTTCCGGCAATTGCGGCTTCCGTATATTGTTCACTTAGCAAAGACTCAAATACATTGTGAATCATCCGTTTTAATCTATCCGGACCTAAGTTGCGTATGGCGGGGCGCTGACTGGCGATGTTTACCGCCTTTTCCGCGGCTACGACTTCGGATAAGGCCGTCGCAGAGAGTTCTTCGGAAATCAAAGAGGAGACCGCACTGGGGGGGGCAGCAATCTTCTTGGACTTTCCGTTCATGGCATCCAGGGAAAATATCTTACGCCGGTTCAGTAACTGATCGATAATTTCCTGCACCCGCCGGCGTTCATCGGGCCTGGTGGGGTCAACATCAGGAATATTTACCTCCAGCCAAGCTTTACACCTTGGCCCCGGGACTTCATAAGGTATCCAGAGGATCAGGACGTGGTTGCCCACATGCCAGTTGTATCTGCGTGTAAGCTTTTGTGCCTGTCGTTTGCATTCCAGGCAGGAAAAGTAGCCATGCCGAGTAACGAATTTCTGCAATATCGCTGCCGATCGTATTTCCTTTTCAGCCCTGGTCAATTCGGGCTTTATTTTACTCTTGGCATATCTGGCAAAAGCAGCAAAGTAATTTCGGCAGTCTGTGTTACTCTGATAGTATTGTCCTGATGAATCGTTATCTTCCGGCGGTATACAAGTAAACCTATCGATGGTCAGATCACGGGCCCGCTCTAGGATATCGGAGGCTTGCGCCGCCGCATTCATAAGCCATGATTCGCTGAATATTGCATCCACATATTGCGCAAAATTCATAGGCCCGCTGCCGCGTATCTGGAACGGGGTACGATGATTGTGGAATTCTTCCAGAGCCCTCTTATCGCCGGAGGCGGTAATTCTTTCAGCTAATCCCGTAAGCGGCACATTCTTATATGGACGCATATCCTTACAACAAGTCAGATTGTTATAGGTGGTTTGGCTATTCATGTCTCATGGTCTCCTTCCGGAAAAGATATTTTGGTGATTAAGTCGTCAAGGTAAACATCAAGACTGTGAGCAAGGTCCAAAGCCAGAGCAGAATCTCCTGCTTCAATAGCTTGATCGATTAGTGCTCTGGTCTGTCGTATCTCATCTAGTGTCCTGGCTACCAGCCCCGCAGGTTTTTCAACTTCAACAGCGCCGTTGTTTAGTTGTTTGGCCTTATCCAGCCAGAATTGCGCCAGTTCTACATCCCGCTGGCAGATTGCCATTACCGTTTCCTGCATCGCCTGGCCATATCGGCTGGACTTGTTTTCCAGGAGTATCTGGGCAGTCATTCCTGAGGGATGGTCGGGGTATGCTTCAACAGCAGCGGCAAGTAACCGGCAAAGTTCTTCAAGACTGACCCGGTCTATGCTATGTTCAATCATGCCATAGAGTTTTTCGGCTTGTTCGTATCGTTGTTGAACTTCCGTAAGTAAATCACCAGCATCAGTAAAATCTGGGTATATCTTTAATATGCTTTTGCATAACTGCCGGGCCTGGTTGAATTGGAGGTTATCCACCAATTGAAGAGCCTCCTGCCACATGGTTTCCATATCGAGTGTTATTTCATCCGCCGGATTACTGTTAGGCCGATCGTTCTGTTCTTCCAGGTCGTTCAGCAGTAATTCTACGGCTTGGTAACGTTTATCAGGGTGTTTTTCCAGGCAGCGATTAACAATATAGCAAGTGAACTCATCAACATTTGGCAAAGGCGGAACCGGTACTTGAGTATGTAACTCGCGTAATCGCTGATAATCTCCGCCAAAGGGGAGAGTAGCTTGCGGGTGCAGAAGCTCATAGAGCATAATCCCTAAACTATATATATCCGCTCGGGCATCCAGTTCACTTGGATGGCTCACGGTGAAATGGGCGGGACTCATATATTGCGGCGTGCCAAAATTGTGATCGATGAGAATTTCCTCACGTTTTGACTCGGCACTATCGGAATTCTGTAAAGCTGCTGCTGTCGTATGAAAATCAGCGACTTTCCATATACCACCGACACAAAGACAATTTTCCGGTTTAATATCCAGGTGGCAAAGACCAACTTCATGAATAGCCATTACAGCTCGACATATCTGCTTAAAAAATTCAAGACCATCTAATCGCCGTGCCTGTAAATCATATTGATGATTCTGTAGCCACTTCCGAAATGTACCGCCATCGGCATTTTCCATCGACAGGATCAATAGCTCCACACCGCCAAAATGGACCGGATGGATGTCGTGTACTTTCAGGATATGGCGGTGGTCCTGGATGCGATCGTAAGCAAAGCGTTCCCTCTGAAATTGCTGGACAGCACACTTGGAATTGGCATTTACGACCTTGATTGCCACATCCTGCTCGCGGAAGATATCACGGGCCAGATAGACATCACCGAGACTGCCACGACCGACAAGACGTTTGATGATAAACCGATCCAGTTGAGTGTCTGTGGCGAAAATAGAACCACGACTGTTCAATCCGGAAGATATTGACATAAATACGTTTGTACTAGATGGACCGAATGTACTTCTATCACATTTAGTTTGCGAGTTTGGCTCCTGATGGCATCTATATTTGTTGAAATGTTCCGTCATAACAGCTCCTCTCCATTACATCTGGACCAATGCACTCGGTTATTCAATCTCTGCAAGGCAAGTATAAGAATTTGATACAGTTTTGCCGGCCAAAGACTTTGTGATACTTGTTGCGTCATCGCATTGAAAGTCTCCAATACCAAACGATTATGCGCTGCAAAGGATATATCTTGCTGAGGAGTGCCCACTTCAAGCAGGATCATAGGGGTAAGAATTGTCTCTGAGCCTTTGCCGTGAATCAAAACCGCCGGCTGCAAGGTGCAAATGTTCTCATTGGAATCCGACCGAAACACAACCATATCCTCTTGACAATACGTTCTTCCTGATAGCCACCAGACATTTTCCGGCTTGCCAATGGGCAAGAGACCAGTGAGATTCCTTTCTGATTTTACCTGTTCGTATTTGCCGGCTACAGTCTCGCCATTCAAGCGGCTATTGCTAAATGTCACAGATTCTTCCCTATCTATCACCCATTGGCCAACAAAGGGCCTTTGCATTATCGACGCCGCTTCGATCAACTCCGGTATCGATATGTTCGCTTCAATAAGCCCGTTATGGTTGGCAATTATACGGTTAGTATCACTGAGCCATCTGAGATATGCTGGATCCCTATCGATCGTAGCGATCTCGCTATTAACCTTTTCGATTTCTGCCAATTGCCAGGTCCTTTCCAATATATTGACATAGCGACTATATGAAGCGGCCCATAAAGGATCATCCCGATGTAGGATTTCTCTAAGTGACTTTCTGGCCTTTAGTTCGGCAACAATATCCCGTTGTAAAATCGCCTGGCGGGCCTGTAATACCAGAGAGAGGCCGCCGCCGCCCAAATCCGCTAGCTGTTTATACAACTGGCCCATATCTTCAAATTCTTCATTTTCCAGTTTAGTTTGAATCTGAGCTTGCAATTGTTGAACCAAGGCCATTTTGCTCTGTTTGTTAAATAACCGGCGGTCCTGTTCAGAAGGCCCGACAACACAGCGATAATGGTTCCCATTCAATGATTGAATGCAGATAAGATTGTCCGCTTCGATAACAGACATTACAGCCCGCCCGGTCTCTTCAATTAATACCATTCGAACCGGATCATTTCCGGACAATGCCCCGCTGATAATGCCTTCGGGACACTGATATTGCCGGACAGGTGGTTTTTGAATCTCCCGCCAGATTTTCATTGTTTTATCTTTTTGTCCTACCGTATAAAGATACTCATCACCAACCATGCAAACGTATATCTCGCCGTCGTGGGCATGCCAGGTATGTTGTTTGTGGTCATTAAGCCTATACATAACTATGCAACCACCGGTGGCAGGGTATACTATGGCATTGTGCACGGGCCAATACCGTAGCTCTACCAAGGATATTTTTTCGGGCGGCACAGGTCCTTGCCAAAGATGTAAAATGTCGCCATTACTCATATCCCAGATCAGTAGCTTTCCGCTGGCGGTAAGCCCTGCTATTTGTTGGTCAGAAATCCGGACCACCGAACATACCTCTCCGCCATCGGCTGCTATGGAAATGGGCGCAACAGCATTGTCGAAAGAATTCCATAACAGGCACTGACCGCGAGTATCTGCACTTATTAAGCGGCGATTTCCCGGCAGACAGACGGACAACAGAGGTGCCCCTTGAATTAACGAGTAGACTTTGATCGGTGTTTTCAATTCCTCCTGATTCTGCCTGGAAAAGATTTCGATAGAACCGGCCCGGTTACCGGCGGCGATCAGACCTTCTTCCGTGTCAATATCAATTGCATATACACTGTGTCCTTCGGGGTAATCGCATAGATCAATAGGAGCAGATTCATTCTGGCAGAGCATTTCGATTCCAGCCTTTTGCCCGCCAGTCCCGAAAAACACACTGAGATTAGAAGCGGCACTGGAGATCATGTTTTACCCCCCTTATTTGTGTTCTTAAAAGTTGCCGGGCTAAGGCCGAACATGGCCGCGGCATGTTGCTCAAGGGCTTTTTGGGAAATGTCATCCGATTGTTTTTTGCGGCCGGAACGTTTTCGGGCAACTGGAGTTGCAGGAGATTGGGGTGTGGTGGATAATCCCGAATGCTCTGCAGTGGATTTTTCTTTAGACAAATCGTTCATATTTAGCTCACCTGCAATCTTCTGTAATGCCTGATCCATGTTTACAACCAGCTGGTAAATGTTTTCTCGTTTTGCCAGATACTCTTCATATTTGCCCGCTATCGTTGTCTCTGCCTGATAATAGTGTTCCCTGGCCTCGTCGCTTTTGATCTCTCCTTCGTGACGGTTCACAATAGCCAGATTGCTTTTCTCCCTTTGGATTTCCGTCTCGATGGCATTCAGGCATTCGCCAATCTTGCCGGAGAGTCCCTGTATGATGGGTTGGATATCCTTTTGGTGAGTGTATCCCTGGTCGATTGCCGAAAAATCAGGTTGGCCGTTGTTGGTTTTAGGTATCGTTCGTTCGGTATTAGCATCCTTCATGTTTTTATATTCACTATTTGTTGATGGATCATTGTTTTGCTTCATATCACGCTCCTTTCGCCTCATTGGCACGTTGTTCCTGTTCCTGGTGTAACCGTTCACTTTCCGTGCGGCTTTCCTGGGCGTTCTGCTCCTGCTCATCCAGGAATTCTATCTCACGCTGGGCGGCATCGGCAGCGCCCTCAACTTCCGCCCTGGCGGTATCACTATGGACTTGACTGCCAGCATCACTGAGTTTCTCCATGTCAGATGTTGTCGAGTCGGACCGTTCCTGAAGTTCTTCCTCACACTCCTGGGTATCCTGGTGGATCTGTTCCAGCTGTTGACTTTCATCCTCGAATTCGCCGGAACTAACATCCCGAGCCGAATCGATATTACTCTCGACTTCATCTGCCGCATCAGACGTGCAGTTCAGGTCAAGCTCGTCCTTTGTTTGGCGTTCGGTCTCCAAATCAGTAACTTTTTCCTCGACAATTTCTCCCCGATCAACCATCTCTGTCTGAAACTCCTCGACGGTTGTCTGGATTTGAGCCCGCGTTGGTGTGTCGTTAAGTTTTTCCATAATACATGCTCCTTGAAATTACCTGGTTTTATTACATTTGCGTATCAGGCTATCCAATACGCCTATATAAGACTGGGTGGTGGGTGTTATGACAGACTCGAATCGTTCCCTAAGTTGTTGATGAAATATCAACAAATGCTCGTCAACAACTCCCTGGGATGGTATATATTCCATTAAGGGGTTGTAAATATCGCGGCGAAACGCACCGATAACAGTTACAAGTTGTTTTCGCAAGATATTGGCCCGGTGGGCAAGTGAAGTCATCTTTTCCGCCTGCCGGGGCGAAGGCTGCTCGGCCAGCAACCGCGGATAGATCTGCAAAAGAGGGGTAATCTTATTCTTTATAGTTTTTCTTTTATCATCCAGACAATCCATCTCTATTCGTAAGTGGCCCAACAGTGCCCGTATTCGTTTTCCAGTTGACTCAATAAACCAGAGATCGTCTTTGATGTAGGGGATTATGGCATCGCCAACCGGTGGTTCGGGCAGATTTAACTGCGAGTGTAGGTCAGGTGTGCGGATTAGGCAGGGACGATGATGACCTTGAGTAATAAAGTAGGCCTGACCGGGCCGCAGGCGTGCGATTTGCTCTTTCTCAATTTCGGAAAACAGCATGCTGTTACCGATGGCTTCGCGATCATCCAGGGCAAGCTGATTAAAGGCAAGTTTAGATATCGTGTGTTTTATAACATCCGGTGCGATCGCCGAAGCGGTCTGATTGGCAATAACAAAACTGACACCCAGGGCGCGTAGTTCGGCCAGACACGTGCATATCAACGCGGAAGCATACGCTTGAGGATTTGCGTTGTCTTCACTGGCGACGGCATTGGTGTTGGGGCCGACCAGGACATGGGCTTCTTCCAGAATAATTACCAGCCTTATCCCCTTCCCTGACCAGGGTATATTCTTAATGTGCGCCCGGATTTTCTTTAATAGGAATAGAATTAACTGACATGCCTGTTCCCTGGGCAGATGTATCTCTATAATCGATTGGTTGTTTACTAACTCGTCCATGGCAGGAATGTCAGGTAATCCGCATTGAAATATCTGGCCTATTGCCCGTCTGGTTAGAGCACCGAGTCTCACCTCCAGTGCCCCGCGGAGATTGGAGTCCACTTCTCCTGAATATCCTTTGGCAGCAAGAACTTTTCGGGCCGCTGCGTAAAGGTCCATCATCCGGGGCGGATTGTCTGGATCGGGGAAATCTTCATATACTTGCTCCAACGCCTCAGCTAATAATCCTGGCAAAGGCCCGCTCATGGGCATGGCGCTTTTGAAGCATTCCATCATGTTCTCGATATGCTCGAACTTTGAATCTCCCAGAAGATTAGCCAAGGGATTGAAAAGAATAGGTGAGATATTATTTCCGGCCGTGTAAAGTCGCAGTTTTTTTGCTAGCTTGCGTACTCTTCGATCGGAATGCTTTTTCAGGCATTTCAACACCCTAAATTCCGACTTTGCCGGGTCAATACATATAAATGGAATTTCATAATCGCACAGTTGAATCATCATATTATTTAGAGCGGTGCTCTTTCCAGAGCCTGTGGTTCCCGACACAAAAACGTGCTTATTGAGCAGGTCAACCGGTATTCCCCGGCCCAGGCCGTCATGTGATCCGGCGTTGTCTCCGTTGATTGAGTATTGGTCATTGCCTAAAATAATCATGGTTTTTGTCCCCTGTGGCGGCGGATCAGTATTTTTACGGATGGTTTTGAGTGAGTTATATGATGCTACGGGCAAACAGAAAATACCTCGAAGTTCGTTTATAGTGGCCACACTGGCCAAGCCATAAAATCTGGTATACAGATTCTCCTGGTGATCATTCAATAGCCGTTCCAAGGCATTTACCGGCACTGCCCGCAGGTTTCTTGACCCTCCTATGAAACGGTTGTACTGGGGATCGTTGCTGTTTGTATCCAGCAACTGATATGTCCCATCTAGAAACGCCGATTCGGCGGTTACCGACGCTACCAATCTGGCTATTTCAGGATGCGTGGCGTAAATCCGAAGATGAAACCTTAGGTGGGGAAGGTTCAGGCTCCGATGAAATTCCCTCTGCCGTCGAATAATATCCTCTACAAGAAGTTCTTTCTCACGTAGCGGTTTTAAGGCCAGGTTCCAACGGTTATTTCCTCTTAGATGATTGTTTCTGAACAATTCTTCTTCATCACTGCCACGCATTCGATTCACATTTTGGAGTTGCGAAAGGTATCGGGTATGTTCCATCAGGTAACAGCCAGTATCAATCGGCTCCACGCAATACTCGATTAGTACCGGCTTTTCCAGCCTGTTCAACAGGCTGTCTAACCGGGCAAAATCATTATTGGAATTAGAAATGAAGGAATCGATGGCAAAGTAAAGGGGAAAGGCATCAGGATTGAATTCGCCAGTTACCGTTGGTTTTATTATGCTTTGCCGACGAACAATATCACAACAACTGGTAAATTGGCTCCACTTGATCGTAAAAGCTCGTTCCCGCTGTAATCTATATATTCTGTGTAGCGTTCCACTGTTCAACAGAAGCTTAAAGTCAGGCAGCCCTTCAGGATTGTGTGCTTTTCCAGAGAGCTGTACTGCCAACCGCTGCTGCCAACCTGTGTCGGCATCGACAGGATGGTACATATATCGAATAACAAGTGAGACACAGCCTTCCGGGAATTCAGATACGGTTCTTAGCAGATGTTGGCCTTCCTGATTGACGGCATTGCGTATGTCGCCGCCGATTTCCAGTTGCGATGAAATACAGGTCACATCCGGCAGCTCATCGATCCGATATGTTAATGTTGGAGATTTCATGCTTGCCCCTCACTATTTGCAAAGATTTTGTGATCGTCGATGTTAATTACTATGCCTTCCTTCTCGACAAAGTTGTTGGTAAAATCCCCGCAGCACGGACAAGAGGGATTTCGCGGAAGGTCGATACCATACCAGCGCATGATGTGCATCCCATCAATATTGAATTCCAAAGGTCCGAGCTTTTCGTAAGGTGTGGAAATTTCGCGGCGATTGAGCCATATATACCAGGGGGCAACAAGATCTTCATCCACCGACCGCAGCGTAGTATCGTACCCTGTCAATAGTTGTTGAATAGCAAGTTTGACTACCATTTGGCTGATGGGAAGGATGTCGTTGGAAAGACCCGGCTCAATCGCCACCGGCCGGTCACTGTAGGCCAAACGTTGGGCATAGGCAGCACTGGAGATTTCCTGGTCCTGCACTTGATCCGGCAGCGCCTCCAGGAAACACCCATAACACGGCGTAACCCCTGGGAGCATATGAAGTATCTGTCCTCCATAAGCTCTGCGAAAGGCTCCGGCCATAATGAGGGGTTTGTTTTCTTCCAGGCAGAGCTGATTAAGAATGATTCTGGCCTCAAAATCATCAACAGCGCAAATTACAGTATCGCTTTTTTGCACCTTTTGTCGAACCAGGTCCTGATTGTCCCAACTAATTTTGTTTTTATCGCTCTCCACTGTGACATCAGGATTCTTGTCCAGTATCTTTTCCGCCAGGAAGCTGGTTTTATAACGGCCAACATCTGATAAACCAGCGGCATGACGAGCTACATTGGCCACCTCAATTCGGTCATGGTCAACAAGAATTTGGTTTAAACCCAACTTGGCCAATTCCAACACTATTGGTGAACCGCCCGATCCCAGTCCGGCGGTAAAAATCCATTTATCAGCAAGAATATCAGTTTCAAAGATTCCCCGTGTTCGAGAGTACAGCTCCTCCCGTAAAGGAACCATGGACACAGACACTTCCCGCCATTGCCCATCAGCTCGAATGTAACCTTTTGCCTTACACTGGCGGTTGTTCTTTGTGTTATCGCCCAAGTTCTCTGCCGTTATATTCCGGCACGATACTATCAAGCGGACCTCATCATCGCTGGTTCCAAACTTATCAATATCTTCACAATCTGATTTGTGGGGATAAAAGATACACCCCGAAACAGCATTCGGTGCTTTTTCAGCATTAATTGCCGAATATGTTTCACCGCCGTCCAGCCGGCGAAACGAAGCCGGCAGACAGTTGCCGGAACCAAAATGCCCGGTCAACATTTCCTTTGATACAACTATCATGGTAATTAACCTCCATATCCAAAGAAGAACTTCATGTCTTCCGGGGTAATATCCAGATCTTTACTGGATGAGTTTTTGTCTCCCGTCACAGCTATCTGCTTGGTGGCCGGATCCCATTTAAGTTTACTGCCCATTTGATTACCTCGGGCTTTTTCCTGCATAATACGATGGACACGTTCCTGTTCTGATGACATGACTTTATCCTTTCATTTTCAAAATTGGTATTTATGTGTCAGCAACGACTGCGATTCCCGAAATATCTTCGTCAGAGACCTCGAGTTTCATACTGCGCTTCTCAACTGATTCGCCCCCAACTGTTCCCGTGATAACCGGTAAGACATGCTACTGCCTCCAGGTATTATGAAGACACATAATCAGCGATACACTCACCCGTACGGAGATGCGCTGAATATGCTTCGCACCACAGATGCCCTTTCAATAATACTTTCACACATGTTTCTGAGGGATTCCATGAACGCGAATGACATATCTGCACGCATCCGGTTGGCCCATTTTCATGAGTGTGAAACCTATGTGATGTCCCTAATGAGTTTATGGACTCATTACTGTTATGCATCCGAAGAATTTGCGGATTCACAATGAATAGAAGAGGTTTGCTGTATGGATAGCTTATAGGTAAATCTAACCTTAACATATAGCTACTTCCCCCTTTAGGATAAGCCCAGCCTTCAATATATGTGTTGCCTGATGGATTAATAACATGAAATCCGGGCATGTAACGCTCAATCAGTTTCTTCTCCAATGCCAGACGCTGGCATTGTTCCGCGGTTCTTTGTGCTGTCATGTGTTTGCTCCTTAAGGTAAGTCTTGCCTTTGGTCTTAATATGATTGTTCCTCCGCACCCTTTGCCTTCTGTTGCGATGGGTCGGTAATTCAGAAAGATCAATGCTGTTGTATCGGGAATATGCGCCTGATTGAAAAGCTGGCTTGTGATGTCTAAGAAGTGCTTTTTGTTTTAATTCTTTGCCAGAGTCAGCAAGGATATCATAGATTTGACTAATCTCGAACTCGTCAGTTGAAAAACACTGCGTCAAATCCTTGTATTCATCACTATCATGTGTTTTCAGGTGTACTGCCGCGATTTGATGTGGGATATTGCTGTGCAAGGCAATATCGATATTTTGCCCTGACGCCAGAGGCACGGTAATAATGATAAGATCCTGGATTGTGCATATTTCAAGGCGTTCTTGGACTTCCTCCGGAAGGCGCTGAATTTGATTGGTCAGCGATTCGGAAATGTCTTTAGCAGATGGCCATACCCCAGAAGAAGGTTCAGATGAATCATAAATGATCTTGTCCAGAGGAAAACAGCAGGCATATTCACCAATAACCGATGGAGTTAATTTATTTGTTGCCAACAGCCCCAAGCGTATAGGGCTTATGCCTGGTAAAACGCGAATGTTAACACGTTCCGTGTGGCCTGTCTGCGGATTGGAGTAGAGGTAGGTGTTAATGTTCACTCTTGGATAATCGAATGATTCCCGGCGATCTTGCAGAGGATTCAAGCATTGCAACGCCAATCTATTTTCCTGTTGGGTAGTTACAATTATTCCGCACCAATGCTCGAAGTTGTTTTTTTGTGTCACTGACCTTACCTGCCTTAGATCACCGCCGGATGGTTTGTCGAGCCCTAATTGATGGTGACTATGCCAATCACCGATCCATTGCAGGCCATAATGCTCTTCCATTATTCGATTGTTGCTGAGGAAGAAATTGATATCCTGTTGAAAATGTGCCGTTTGGTGAACCGCATCGTTACCAGGACCGGTAATAAGATAAACAATCGGGCACCCCTGATGATTGAAATGTCCAAACAGTGTGCCGCCAGTTTCGAGGTCGGTCCATTGGGCGACAATCCCTGCCATTATTTGAAGTTCAGATTCATAGATTGCGAGATATTTATATTCTGCTAAACCATCATTATACCTTTGCATAGTATTTCCTTCCCGGTCATATGCCGTCTTGAAGTGATGATGAACGTTTGAAAATCAATAGATGTGATTATACTGTTTGTTGTAATGGGGGGCCTATCAGCGGTGTTATTTCCTGGTGAATAGACACCCACACTTCAGGCACCGAGCCTGAAAATCTTCGATAGCAACCCTCACATGAATTGGCTTAGGTTGACACGCACATATCCATGCCTTTAACTTAGAGTTTCCTGGCTTTGTCGGCAGAATAATTACATCACCTGTGGATTGCTTGGGATATTTGATGTCCAATTTTTCTAACAGATCAAAGAAAGGAGATGGCGCGGGTTGATATTGCGTATGACCCCATTGGTCAACTATTAAACCCAAGGAACTTGCTCTTTCTCTGTAAGCCTTATCGTGATAATTGTTTCTGGGGGCGTACGTTCTTGGCGGTTGACGATTCTGTTCTTCTTCGGCGTGAAGAAGTTCGTGTAGGAGCGTGCCGAGAACTCGCCACGGCTCATCGTCGCTGAGGTGCTTCTCGTTTATGGCAATCTCGTTTAGTAAACCAAATCCATTTCGGCCCAGTCTGAAGTGTCCATAATGATTAGCGCGGAGCGTTTCCAGCGTTAGTGCCGGGACAGAGGTTTTGAGTTTAAACTCAGTAATAAAGACTTCCGCCATATCGTGAAAATGTTTCAGTAGATCCCTTTTTTTCCAGTCCTCGACATTGCCCTGATGTTCCCGAAGCGCAATATTGATATTCTCTGCTTCCTGTATCATGTCTGTTTTACCTCTTCTTAAAGTAATCTTGACCAATCCCTCAAAGTGGACGTTTGCTCCCTTCTGACAGATTTGAGTGTCATTGCTTCGGTCTGGCCTGTGTCTGCGAATTGACAGTCACAGGCCATTTAGAAACTCATAGCGACTGAATGTAACTGCTAGCCTTACAAGTACTTGACGAAATCCTGATCTTTAGATAAAATATGTTTCGCTATTTCGTTGATGAATGTGACAGAAGCTTTTAACTTCCTTAGATAAAAGAAGTTATGATGTGTAGAACGAAAATTTCAATATGAGATGTGTCGTTCTTCCCCTGCCCCGTGCAATTGCCAATGAGGTGGCAAATTGGAATACATTCCAGCGTTTGGTGTGACCGTTCTATCTATATGAACGCATAACTAAGAGACATTTTTCCGGAATTTTCGATTTTTTTGAAAAAATGCGAGCTTTCTGCCGCTGTGAGAGGAATAGAAGGTGACAGACCCTTTAGATTACAACGAACTAGTCCGAGCCTTCCAGCAAGGTGACGGCAAGGCCTTTGAAGCGATCTACCAAGAATGTTATCAGAAGGTTATATGGTTCTGTGAGAGAAGGGTCCAGGATAAGCATATTGCGGAACAATTGACGCAGGATACCTTTCAAAAGGTGATCCTTGAGATTGAAACTTTTAAGGATTTCGATAAAAAAAATGGCTTCCTGGCCTGGCTATTTCGCATTGCGGCTAACACTGTAACCAGCTATTGGCGACACGAAAGTGAACGCCGTCGGGTAGAACAGACCGCCTTGGAGAAAGAGGAAATACAACGACCCCGTTTTGACAGACCTGAGCAGGTCTTGCTAAAAGAAGAGCTTGGGCAAATAGCCTTTCAGGGCATGCCCGCACACCTTAAGAAGTGTATTGTTGCCCACTATTGGTATGGAGCAAGCTATGAACAAATGATGAAGATGTTTAATCTGAGTTTTTTTCGTGTCAATTTTTATATGTATGAGGGCAGACGCATAATAAGAGCGAATTTAAGGGGATACTATCCCTGAATTGATTATGATTTCAGTTTTGCCCTTGCGCCCTAACTGAAATAATATAGAATTGCAGGTATAACAAACGCCATATACCGTTGATATTTTGGAGTTACTAAAAATGAATAATATTGATCATATTCCAGATAATGTGCTAAAGGAATTAGCGCAAGGCAGTCATCCGCCGGTAGAAATGCTACAGGCTTATGCCCGGGAGGAATTGAATTCAGAATCGCATAAGAAAGTTTCTGAACATCTTGATGCTTGTCAGGAATGTACCGAACTCCTATCCCGCATAAACGACATGCTGAAAGAGGAAAAGGATTTTGTGGCTCATGGGCCGGAAAAGGATAAAAGTGTTGCAGTGCCGCCCATACTGGCTGCAAAAGCCCGCTTAGTAGCAGCAATTAACGCCGGTAAGGACAAAATGGTCGAGGAGATCGCCCAAACCCTGTTGCCTAAGTCCGATTGGAATATGATTGGCCCTGCTATTTTAGTAATGAAAAACCAGGATCAATTTATCCCGACGCAAACAAGAGATGACATGTTTCTGGCAAAAGCAGCATTCGGTGCTGACCTGAGTGAGGAAGAAAAAGAGAGATATGAGAAGATCCTTTCAGTTATACGGCTGGTAGAAATTGTAACCGATTTACTTCAACAGCGTTGTGATGATGATAATAGTCTAGAGCAGCAGCTACCTCAATGCCTTGCTGAAGGATTAGATATGATTGGACTTAATATTAAGTTAACTCAACAAGAAACGTCGAGAATAAAAGGTATTATATATAAATATCTGTCGAAACATGTCAACTGAGAAACCGCAAATCTATGACCTGACAGCCGAACTGTCTCTTTCTCCTGAGCAACTGGCAAATATACTAAAAAACTATTTGTCAGAAAAATACCAGATTCAGACATCTTCTATAGAAGAGAAAGCCGACAGCTTTTCTTCAACCAGGACGGCACATGGTTTCTATAATGCTGTTATCAAAGCGATCCCCGCCTATTTTCACTGGTCCCTAGAGAAGATCACCGAAAACAAAAGCCGAATATACATCACCTTCCATCTCCCTCGCTGGCTGGTTATATATTTCATTATTATCTATGTTGTTTTGGGGATACTATTTCATTTGACTCCCTGGATAACCATTTGCAATAACTCTTTGGGAAATTCTGACTGGCTGCTATATTTGGCATTCTTCAATTTTTGCCTGACCGGGCTGGTCCTTCTTGCACTAATGATCATCTATATGAGCCTTATCCACCGATATCGTCGCTTTGGACAACATCTATTGGAAACAGCGACATATCTCCACCACAAAGATAGTAGCTTGCTGCGTATTATCTGGCATGATCGGCATTATCGCAGTTTTATGAATACAAAACTACTGTTCTTCATTTTCGGAATTATCCTCTCGCCGGTCATATATATTGATGTTGATGACATTGCTTCTTCTTTAAGTCCAGAGAATATCAAGATATTTCTGTCTATAGGATTTATTTTGGTCATGAGTTTCTGGCTATTATATACGATCCGACAAGAAAAGAAACACGCGCCGTTACTTGCTAGCCGAATGAAAGCTCTGGTTCATAACATGTCGATGTCTTTATGTATTGCTCTTTTCCTGTTGGTTGTGCCCGTGTCCAAAATCTATGTTGGTGAATCGTCTCAATTTGAACAGCAAAACATGAAATGCTGGACATATAATCAAGCATTTATACAGTTAGTACAAAGTGAGGATCCTGAAATACCCAGGGAAATGTTGCTCCAGGAAATTAGTGATAATTTTCATCGAATACGAATGTTCAGTTTGATATTACTGGGTATTCAGCTGCTTTTTCTTATTCCTGCGGTTTGTTTCTTTGTCTTTTGTTCGTTAGGTTTCAGAAGTTTCCTGGAGGATTTGCATAGGCAGGAAATCAAAAAGGCCTACCAGGATCAATTACAGAAAACCCCGCTACAACATACCACTTTTTGTCTTCCTTTATCAACCCGTATCATTATAGGCTTTTTCTATTCAGGCCTGTCCATCCTGTGCTGGGTGGGTATCTTGACAAATATATCGATTTTAGTGGCCATCTTCTCCCCTGATACAAACCTTCCTTTACTCAAGGATGGGGCTATCATCATCCGGCAAAGCCTTATCTTTTCCTACGCCTGGTTGGGTTATGAAACATCTCCAATTGCCTTACAGGCTTTTCGATTGGTATTTCTGGCTCCGGCGTTGGTACCATTTCTGCTTTATATGTATCTCCATCTCAAGGCTTACCGAAAGGCGCGCAGCGAATTACGCGCCTTAGAGCCATTACATAATGATCTGGCACGAAAGGCTGATGATATAGCCCGTCATTTTATGAAACTAAATAGCGTAAGATGTTGCGTTAATCCCTCTTATGGCAAGCTCACTCCTTATGCAGATATCCGCGGCTGGAGACCAGATCCAATGATTGTATTTTCACAAAATGGCATAAGATGTCTGAATAATTATCCGGATATTTCTGAAGCGATTCTGGCCCATGAATTGGCGCATCTTAAATATCACTGTTTCAAACATCGCTGGTTGAGAATTATTTCCAGACTGGGGATGCAAAGTATAGGTTCCCTCAGTATTTACGTTGACTCTCTTGCAGAGGGGGATGAGGCAGATCAAATTGCGCAATCATATCTCGCGCATAAGGGAGAAAACACACAACTGGTCAACCAGGCAGCCCACATACTCGCTCTTGAAGAAACGAAGTGGAATATGTCTTCGTCAAAAACCCCATCTGCTGCGTTTGCAGAGAGTTCCAAAACTGATAAGATATATGAGCATGATGACAGCAAATACACTATGATCTCAAAGATATGGAGTGCCTTTAAGGTCGCTTATAAGTTCTATTTTGAAGCAGATTTATACGACTACATGCACCGGGAGGCGAAATACCGCGGATTGTAACTCTATGATGGTGGGATTAGCCTTTCTTGTCCCATCATGGAAACAACTGATAGATTGGCAATGCAACCACCCTTGCTGGTGTGCGACTGAACGCGACTGTACGCACGCCTAATTTTAAGACGTGATAATATCCTGCTAAGAATTCAGTCGAGCCTGTAGTAAATGGCGTATTGAGAGAATTAGTTATGACCAAAGACCCTTTACAACAAAGCAACGGTAATCAAGCTGAAAAAAGAAGTGTAGTGTTTCCTGAACCGGTTAGTCATCGCAATGTCGAATGTCTTTTACCCGGAACACACATTAGACAACTAAGAGCTAAGAAATGGATCCTTAACATGATTAAGCGTTTTGGGGATTCTTCTGATTGTTCCTATCAGTTGGATTTGCAATCGAGAGGGTTATTTAAAGGTGAGTGCAAAGTCACCGTATACAGGTATAAGCTTCATCTATCATTCAAAGCTCAGTATTATGCTAGATTGCCACAAGACGCTCAGTTAGAATATGATGCGCAAGATCATAGCGTGGGAGTGGCCAGGTTTATTGATGTTCTGACTAATGATGGCTCACGAACTGATCTGGAAATACTGTTTAAGATCCCTACCGATGAGCTTAAAGAGAAATATTCACAAGTCTTGAAAGAATTTGATCTTTTGAAATATTAAAGAAACCATTGATAGTTTCATCTTGCGAACGCTACCGTAAAGTCGAAGGCAATTCTGAAACCTGGCCTTTTCATGCAAAATACACTCTTCGCCACGGGACCTAGTTGTCAGAGTGATGTTAAAAAAAACGGGACCGGAGTTTTCGATTATTGCTTTGCACCGAAATACTGGTCATCCTGACAAATTGACTTCCATGGCCCCAGGTTGAACGCTTCTTTGGGTTCGAAAATGCCTGTTTGAAGATAGAATCGGCAACTGCAATACGGAGGTTAAATCCCTTGTCAATTGGGTGGCTCGTTTTTTAGAAAACTATTCAAAGCTTTCTCGTCGATAGAGCTGATTAAATCCCCAAAAACCTGCATTTTAGGACCAAAATTTACCCTTTTTTCTAAACATAAGGGCTGTTTGAATATTTTTAAATTACGTTCGCAAAACTTAATTTGGAAATAATTATACAATGAAGAAGCAAATAGTCACAGTAAGACGATGTGAGGCAGGTTTGTTATAGGAAATTTCGAGAATACCATTCAAAGTTATTATATCAGGTCATAACTTATGATATGAAACCAGGGAACCGAAATAGCTCACCGGGTAATATGAAGCCACAGGTAAAAATATGGATCGCCTGGAACAGCAAAATCTCCAGACCGCTATAGATCGGGGGTAACCGGGATCTAGATGGTGCTTGCAATAGTTATATATTAGGTTAAAATACAGGTTCTGGTTTGCTGTGTTATTTGTCTGGCACCATAAAGGGTAATTATCATATGGTCAAACGAGGCAGTCGGAAGAATTCAGGGAACTCCCAGAGGGGTAATGGCGCTATTTTGGGTTTTGAGGAGACGCTCTGGAAAGCAGCGGATAAGCTCCGGCACAACATGGACGCCGCGGAGTATAAGCACGTTGTTCTGGGCCTCATTTTCCTGAAGTATATCTCCGACGCCTTCCAGGAGCGCTACCGGCAGCTCCAGGCCGAGCAATACGCCGATCCGGAGGACCGCGATGAATACACAGCCGAGAGCGTCTTCTGGGTTCCCAAAAAGGCCCGCTGGGAGCATCTCCAGGCCAATGCCAAGCAGCCCACCATCGGCAAGCTCCTCGATGATGCCATGGTCGCCATCGAAAAGGAAAATCCCCACCTGAAGGGCGTCCTGCCCAAGGATTACGCCCGGCCTACTCTGGATAAACAGTCACTCGGCGGCCTGATCGACCTTATCGCCACTATCGGCCTGGGCGATAAGGAAAACCGCTCCAAAGACATCCTGGGCAGGGTCTATGAGTATTTCCTGAGCCAGTTCGCCAGTGCCGAGGGCAAGAAAGGCGGCCAGTTCTACACCGCCCGCTGCGTGGTTCGGCTGCTGGTGTCAATGCTGGCCCCGCACGAGAAGGCCCGGATCTACGATCCCTGCTGCGGTTCCGGTGGTATGTTCGTACAATCCGAGGAGTTCATCGAGTCCCACGGGGGCCGCCGGGGTGCTGCCGCCGTTTATGGCCAGGAATCTAACCCCACCACCTGGAGGCTGGCGATGATGAATCTGGCCATCCGTCACATCGAGGCCAACTTGGGCGCTGAACCGGCCGATTCCTTCCACCGTGACCTCCACAAGGATCTCAAGGCCGACTATATCCTGGCCAATCCCCCCTTCAATATGAAAGACTGGGGCGGCGACCGGCTGCGTAAAGATGTCCGCTGGAAATACGGCATCCCCCCGGTAGGCAACGCCAACTTCGCCTGGGTCCAGCACTTTATCCATCATCTCTCGCCCAAAGGCATGGCCGGCTTTGTCCTGGCCAACGGTTCGATGTCCTCCAATACCAGTGGTGAGGGTGAGATACGCAAAAATATTATCCAAGCCGATCTGGTCGATTGTATGGTTGCCATGCCGGGTCAGTTATTTTATTCGACACCAATACCGGTTTGCCTGTGGTTCCTTTCCCGCAATAAAGGCGGGGCCGGGACAGCGAGACGCTCCTACCGGGATCGACGAGGCCAAACGCTCTTTATCGATGCCCGCAAACTGGGCGTACTTATCGACCGGATCCACCGGGAACTGACTGATGAAGAAATTGCACGGATCGCCAACACCTATCACACCTGGCGCGGTGATACGGACACCAAAGAAAAATATAAAGACATTCCCGGCTTCTGCAAATCCGCTCCTACCCAACAGATCGAATCCCACGGCTTCGTCCTAACTCCCGGCCGCTATGTTGGCGCTGAAGAAATCGAAGATGATGATGAGCCTTTTGAGGAAAAGATGCAAAGGCTAACTGAAATATTGACTACACAGTTTGAAGAATCCAGAAAATTAGAAAGAGCCATAAAAAAGAATCTGGAGGCTTTGGATTATGCTAAGTGAACTTGCTGGGCATGCACCTCAGACTTGGGCTCGCCGTCCCATTGAGGAAGTGTGTACGCGTGTTACGAGCGGAGGCACACCAAGCCGAACAAATAAGAATTTCTATAAAAACGGACAATGGCCTTGGGTAAAGACGCAAGAGCTTAGAGATTGCTGGTTAGAGAAAACCGAAGAATATATCACTAACGAAGCTATTAGCCAGTCCTCTGCAAAAGTACTTCCTGAACAGACCATATTGCTTGCTTTATACGGAGCAACAGTTGGTCAACTTGGCATTCTCCGAAGGGCCATGACGTGCAATCAGGCTTGTTGCGCGATGATTGTAAATCAAAAGAAAGCAGACTATCGTTATCTCTATTACGCCCTATTAGCCAGCCGACCTCAATTGAAAGGCTTGGCATCCGGCGCTGCCCAGCAGAATTTAAGTGGCAAACTGATTCGTGAATACCTCCTTCCTTTTCCTGAACTTGCTCATCAGCACCGTATCGCTCACATTCTCGGCACCTTGGATGACAAGATTGAATTGAATCGGCGGATGAACGAGACGTTGGAGGCGCTGGCGCGGGCGATCTTTAAGAGTTGGTTTGTCGATTTCGATCCCGTCCGGGCCCAGGCCGAAGGCCGCAAGCCCTCCGGCATGAACGCCGATACCGCCGCCCTCTTTCCCGCTTCCTTTGTAGATTCCCCCCTAGGCAAAATCCCGAAGGGATGGAAAGTTAAATCCATTGGTGAACTTGCACGTTGTGTTGGTGGGGGAACACCATCTACAAAAAATCCAGAATATTGGTTGGACGGAAATCACCCATTCGCAACTCCCCGCGACATGTCACGTCTCGAAAGTAAAGTTATTTTGGACACCGAACGCCATATTACTGATGCAGGTGTAAAATGTATCAGTTCAAGAAAACTACCAGTAGGCACTGTTCTCCTTTCATCGCGAGCACCCATAGGTTATTTAGCGATAGCAGAAACGTCTGTGTCCATAAATCAAGGATTTATTGCAATGATCTGTGATGGTCCCCTCCCCAATTATTATATCCTTTTTTGGGTAGCAGAGAATATGGATACGATATTAAATAACGCAGGTGGTACTACATTTGCTGAGATCAGCAAAAGCAATTTTCGGCCGATACCTGCCTTATTACCTTCTCAAAATGTACTTGAACGATTTGTTGATATGGTTCAACCCTTACATAAAAAGATTGTCCAAAATCTACTTGAAAATAAAAACTTGATAAATATTCGTGACACATTGCTCCCGAAGCTTTTGTCGGGTGAAATCAGCATCAAGGATAATGAAAAGTTTGTGGAGGCTAGCAAATGAATGGCGAACTTGTTAGCAAGAAGACGCGAAACGAGTTTCGCGAATTCCTTGTCGGCTGGACACTCCGTGAAATCGAAATGGAGTTTGAGTCTGCCCGTATTTATTTTGACAGCCAACACGACCCTCAAATTAGCGGGCAAAGGCGGTCATTTGTCGAGCAGCACTATCACACGTTGGATTTTACTGATCCTGCGGATGTTCTTCGGCTACTTATTGCCTACGAGAATATCCTGAACAGCGCGACCAGCAAGATGCCGACCCAACACGACAAAAAAACCACCGAGTGTGCCATAGAGAACCTAGTTGTATGTTTGGTAAGAGATGGGTTTAAATATCAGCACGGAAAGATCACTCCAATCACGCCGGAAGCGCGAAAGGTATTCGACGAGACATCTTCCGGGCAAAGCATTTCCGAAATCACGCGACATAATATCCTTGATGCGATGCAAAATGTGAATATTGCTTGGGCTGGCCGACTGTCAGAGATTGACTTTCTATCACGTCTATATGATTTAAACAGCCTACCCTCTCTCGACCATAGGTACAAGACCGCTAGTGAAGACATACGCCAGCACCGTGTTCTAAATGACGACTGGCCCAAGGATTGGGTCTTTAAGGATTCACGTTTTAATCTAATGCGATTGTCCGATGAGGCGTTCTTGTGCTTCCTTTGCGAAATGATCCATCCCGTAGTACGACCCGATGACCAAGAAGTCGAGATTCTGCTTGCGGTTTTCAATCAGCACCTCAGCGCTGACGGATGGGAAATTGTTGCCAGAACATATATGTCAAGTAAGCCAGTCTTCGCGGCGCGACAGAGAATTGTTGAAGGTGGCTCTGTATTCGGGGCTGTTAAGTCTGTTATTGATGTTTTGAATGCCGAATACTTGACAAAGCAGATAACACGTATGGAGGCGTCGGTCTTGTCGGACCCGGAACTGGCAATTGGGACCGCGAAGGAATTTGTGGAGACTATTTGCAAAACCATTCTTTGCGAATGCGGGGAAAAAGTGTCAAGCAGCATCGATCTTCCGCAGTTGGTAAAACAGGTACGTGAGAAACTTGAACTTCTGCCCCAAGACATCCCAGAGAAGGTTAAGGGCGCGGAGACGGTGAAGCGTGTGCTCAGCAATCTTGGGACCGTTGCGCAGGGCCTTGCCGAACTCCGGGGACTTTACGGTTCCGGGCATGGTAAGCACGCAAAGGTAAAGGGGCTACAACCACGGCACGCTCGTCTGGCAACAGGTGCTGCATGCACGCTCGCAGTGTTCCTGTTTGAAACCTATCAGGAGCGGATAGGAGGTATGGGATGATTCGGTTTTCTGACCAAGTCATACGAGGAGCATTTGATGCCTTTTGCTCTTGCCGAGGTGAACGTTTTGCCAAAAAAGCAATGAAAAAACGAAATACAACGATGGGAAGTCACAGACAATTCCTTCTATTTGCGATGTCTTACTTCCGAAGTATCTTTCGGGTGAGATTCGTATAAATGCTATTGAAAAGCTATAAAGATTAATTATGAAAGATAAAGATAAATTATTCTCGAAAATTGACATTTTTACTGTTCTACAAAAACAAGAACAAAAATTGTATGAGGAGATCGACAATGTTGACGGTAATGAATTATTAAATATTCCAGTTGACGATTTATGTGATTATTTTGACCGTAAATATCAGATAGAAATCCCTGTATTAACAGAAAATGACATATCGATTGGGCATGACGAAGTAAACATTGACGTCAGGAATGATTTCCGCCGAGCAATATTAGATAAAAGCCAACCTGTCTATGTGACTGGTACCAAAATTACTTTCTATGTACCTTTTAAAGGAGAAAAAGAAGCATTTTATATCAGTCCCTCTCCTTATGGTATGTCATTTCCCCATGCAATTCTTGGCGACGCTGAAATTGAACTCTCTTATTCTTTCGCTGAGCATGGGGATATTAATCTCGAAAAACAATTTCAAAGTGATTTAGCTAACATAAAAGATTACCTCAAAAGATTGTCAGACAAAGTAAAGACATTCAATTCTGAGCTTCGTGTGAAGTCAAAAGAAAAGATTATGTCAAGACGTAAAAAACTGTTGAAAGACAAAAACCTTGTCGAGGGCTTGGGATTTCCATTAAGAAGAAGGGATAACGCACCCCAGACATATATTGTACCAACTGTACAGCGAAAACCTACTGTTCAATTTCCGTCCGGTAATAAAGGATTATATAAACCCGAACCAGAACTAGATATGAAAGAATATGAGCATATTCTCTCTGTGATATATAACATGGTAGCTGTAATTGAAAGAAGCCCTAAAGCTTTTGCTGAAATGAAAGAAGAGCATTTAAGAATGCATTTTCTTGTTCAACTTAATGGGCAATATGAGGGACAAGCTACCGGGGAAACATTTAATTTTGAAGGAAAAACCGACATATTAATACGAGTAAAAGGGGAAAATATATTTATTGCCGAATGTAAGTTTTGGGATGGGCAAAAATCACTAAACGACGCGCTAGATCAATTACTTGGTTATTTGGCGTGGAGAGATACGAAGACTGCTTTGCTAATATTTAACAGGAAAAGGAATTTCACAGCCGTATTAGACAAAATCCCTGAAGTGATAAAATCGCATCCCTACTATAAAAGAGAACTTCACTATGACTGTGAAACTGGGTTTCGATTTGTCTTACACCACAAAGACGATGTAAGTCGTGATATGATTTTAACTATATTAGCATTTGAAGTTCCGGTGTAATTGTGTTTGCGATAAATACTTCATCAGTATTAAGGTGATGTATGATTAAAGAAAATTTAGGGACTCTAAAAAAAGTCCATCTTCGTGAAGTCTGGCAAAATGAGGTAGGAAAGATAACCGAGGAGGTTTCTAATTGATCCTAGATCATGTGGATAAGTTGGAATTACCTGGCACTTTGGTCAAGAAATACAACAATGAATTATATACTCTGCGGAATCTGGCGAATGGACTAGAATTTCTCTATGAACAGGTTGATAAGGTGGAAAAATCATTGATTGGACCAGTACAGGGGAAGCTCAAATTGGTTTTCGCTGGAAACATCCCCCACTTACCTAAGAAAACACTCGCGTTTGTAACCTGTGCTTTCCACTGGTATGCAGTATCAGTCTGCAACTATGTATGGCTCGTTGGTTGGTTGGCACACCGGGCAGATAAAAACCAGCGAAAGCCACAGAAATATGCCAATGATATGATCCCGGCTGTTGTGACATATCGAAATAAGGTGGCGGCACACTTATCAACCTTAGAGCCAAGAGATGATAATCCAGCCGATCTTGAAGCAACTTTATTATTCCCCTTAACACTAAACGACGACGGTTTCTACGTTGGTGGTTGGGACATAACTACGACAAAAAACGGGCATTCCAGCCAAAGCAAGCATGATATTAAATGGAGCTTGACTAAAATACACACTCAATTGGCAAAAAGATATTGGCCCCAATCAGAAATATGACATGAGATTACAATATAATACGATTCATGTTTTTCGTGAAACTTTGTTTACCAAGTGTATTAATAGTGAGATGGAACTATCCGTTGCAAAAAATGACTAAGGAGGTTTAAAATTGTCCTTTAGAGAAACCCTGACAAGTTTAGCAATATTAAAGGTAAATATTGACCAAGGCAAAGATTACCTTGAATATCTTCGGCCTTTTATACTCCAAGTATTAATCGATCATAAGCCATCTCCGGTAACCGATCAGGAAATTAAAAATCATCTGCTTACAGATTTTGGATTGGACATACCTTCGCGTAGTATACAGATTGTTTTGGCAAGAATATCACGAGCAGGCGTTCTCAAGCGATCAGGAGGTGTTTATAAGATTGCAAATCAGCCACTGGACCCCAATATCTCTG